>ERZ824488.2771-NODE-2771-length-14665-cov-3.624709_pt1 | contig 14665 bp, 12 predicted proteins | sample MGYA00519936_ERZ824488 | MGnify/ENA primary metagenome ERZ824488 (study PRJEB31778, sample SAMEA3449153) | human gut metagenome | biome: human gut; feature: human-associated habitat; material: faeces | place: United Kingdom | collected 2010/2012 ... | reverse complement strand
GCCGTCGGTCTTGGGGTTCACGAGCTTGTTGGACTGCCAGGACGTGGCGAGCGGGCCCGTCTCGGACTCACCGTCGCCCACGACGGCGACAGCGAGCAGGCTGGGGTTGTCCATGACGGCGCCGTAGGCGTGGGACAGCGTGTAGCCGAGCTCGCCGCCCTCGTGGATGGAGCCGGGGGTCTCGGGGGCGTAGTGGGAGGGGATGCCACCGGGGTAGGAGAACTGGCGGAAGAACTTCTGGAGGCCAGCCTCGTCGTTGGTGATGTCCGGGCGGATGTCATAGTAGGTGCCGTCGAGCAGGGACTGCGCGGTGCCGGCGGGGCCACCGTGACCGGGGCCCATCAGGAACACGGCGTTCTGCTGGTGGTCGGCGATGAGGCGGTTGACGTGACCGAACAGGAAGTTCACGCCCGGCGTGGTGCCCCAGTGGCCAACGAGACGGTGCTTGACGTCGGGACGGCCGAAGTCGCGGGTCTCGCCGGTCTTCTCATCGGTCCAGTCGGAGCGCATGAGGGGGTTGGAGCGCAGGTAGATCTGGCCGACGGACAGGTAGTTCGCCGCGCGCCAGTACTTCTCGACGCCCTCGAGCTCCTGCTCGGAGACAGGGCCGTCAAGCTTCTGCCAGGGGGTGCCGATGACGGGATGTGCCATGTGCCTCTCCTCTTCCTGCGCGGCATCTCAGCCGCGCGTCGTTATGCCCTTGCGGACATCCAGCGCGAGCCTTCTCTTGGGGGTTTGGCTCGCACCCTTTTTGACTGACCGGGACGGAGTATAGAGAGGTAAATCGTTTTACCCGCACGTGAACGCAAGATGCTTACATTTCGCCTAACCGTTTAACTCCGCGAGCGGTAGCTTTTTAGCCGCGAACGGTACTACGTCGTAACGAAACGTAACCGAAACACAGTGCAGGCGGGCACGCAGCCGTCTTGCGCAAGCGAACGAGATGGCCAACTGCCTATAAGTCGACACCCGATTGGGGATGACACGCTCAAGCGCATAGTCATGCATCTCTTTTCCTGCGGTTTCTCAGGCAAAAGAGGTATGTCTACTCGTCAAAAACGCATTTCAGGTGTCGAATTGTCGATGGTTTGATGTAACGGACTCCACTTTTCGCCGGACCCCCCTTTTTCGCCGCATCGGCTAGTCCAGGCGCCTCACGCTGTCCTTGAGCACGAGCTTTGGGTCGAGCACGACCTCGTCCGGCCCACCAAGCTCGCCGGCCTCGGACTCGGCGATGCGACGAAACAGCAGGTCGAGGGCCGCCTGGGAGAGCTCGGGCACGTTCTGCTCGATCGAGGTGAGCGCCGGCTCGAACAGCACGTCCGCCGCCGAGTTGTCGTAGCTCACCACCGAGTAGTCACGCGGGACCCTCAGGTCATGGGCATAGAGGCGCTTGAGCAGGCCGAGGGCGATGTTGTCCGAGCTCGCGAAGACCGCCGTGGCGTCCGTCTCGATAAGGCGCGCCGCCGCCTCGTAGGCGCTCGCGATGTAGTAGTCGCTCCCCAGCACGTAGTCCGCACGCACGGCGATGCCCTGCTCGCCCAGCGCGCGGGCATAGCCGTCGAGGCGCTCGCGGCCCGTGTTCGAGCGCGGGTTCACGATGCAGGCGATGCGCTCGTGGCCCCGCTCGATGAGGTGGCGCGTGGCGAGGTAGCCGCCCAGCTCGTTGTTGAAGCGCACCTTGTCGCAGGGCAGCCCCTCGATGAAGCGGTCGACCATGACGAAGGGGGTGGGGAGCTGCGAGAGGTCCGAGACGAGCCGCTCGTCTGTGGCAAACTCGTCCGAGACGACGATGAGCAGCCCGTCGACGCCGCGGTTCACGAGCAGACGCACGAGCTTCGAGTCGTTCTCAGGACTGTCGTCTGAGTTCGTGATGATGAGGGCATAGCCGCGCTCGCGGCACTTGAGCTCGATGTTCTTGGCAAGCGAGGCAAAGAAGCGGCTCTCGATGTTGGGGATGATGAGGCCAATCGTGTCCGTGTGCTGCATGACGAGGCTTCGCGCGATCTGGTTGGGGACATAGCCCTTGCGCCTGGCCACCTCGAGGATCTTGCGGCGGCTTGTCTCGGAGACCTTGCACGGCCGGTTGTTGAGCACGAGCGACACGGAGGTGACGGAGAGCCCCACCTCGCGCGCGATGTCCTTGAGCGTGACCTTCGCCACGGCGTCCTCCCCTCTCGTCTCCCTGTGCAGACATCGTAACCCGAGGAGGGCGGCAACGCGGCTCGGCGGCAACGCCCCGCGGCGACGTTCACCGGAATCGTAAGCGTTGCGCAACTGCGGCGTCAGCGCGTGCTCTATGCTTTGAGCCAGCTGAAACGCAGCGCAGGAACGACCAAGGAGGAGCCATGTTTTGTAGGAAGTGCGGCACGAAGAATGCCGACGGCGCCAAGTTCTGCATCAACTGCGGCGCCGAGCTCGCCAGCCCTCAGCCCACCGCACAGCCCGCGGGCCCCGTGCCACCCCAGGCCACGGTGCCCCAGGCCACGCCCGTTGCCCCCGCCGGCGCGCCGGTTCCTCCGCAGGGCGCACCCCAGCAGCCCTTCCAGCAGACGGCCTACCAGCAGCCCGCTACCTCCGTCAAGAAGAGCAAGGCGCCGCTCGTCATCGGCGGCGTCGTGGCGGTTCTCGCCGTTCTCGCCGTCGTGGGCTTCGTCGTGATGCCCATGCTCAACCGCGGTCCGTGGACGGGCACCATGATGCTCGACGGCGTCTCCGCCAACTACGACCACGAGTTCGGCATCAAGACCGACGGCAAGACTGTGACCGTCTACGACCAGGACGACGTGGTCACCGGCACCATCGCCGGCACGCGCGAGGAGGGCGACCGGGTCTTCTATGACGTCAAGGACGTCAGCTGGGGCGGCTGGGGCGGGTCTAGCTTCTCCGCCAGCAGCGTCACGGACAAGGTCATGACCATCATCGTGCCCAAGGGCGCCAGTGCGGCAAAGCCCTTCGGCCGCTGGAGCGTCGTCGTGAGCGCCACCGACACCGATGACGACGAGTACCCGCTCTACGTCCGCAGCACGACGCTTGAGCTCGACGAGGACGGCACCGGCTACTACGAGTTCGCCAGCGAGTGGGGCAAGGAGTCCGACGTCGCGGTGGCAGACCCCACGAACAGCGCCTACGACCCGGCCGGCTCCGGCTGGAAGCACCCGCTCACCTCAAGCGGGTCGAACGGCTCCTACGACGTCGAGTTTAACGACGACACGTACAACCTGACGTTCACCGACGGCAAGTAGCCCGCCGCCAAGGCACGTCGCCCGCAACGAAGAGCCGCCCGTCTGTCACGCGACAGGCGGGCGGCTCTTCGTTGCGACGCATGCGAGAGGCGCCTACGAGAGGCGGGCGCCACAGCCCATGCAGAAGGCATCGCCGGGCTCGCAGGGTGTGCCGCAGTTGGGACACACGTTCGCGGTGGGCGCCGCGGCCGGGATGGGCTCGGAAGCAGGCTCCGTCACGGACGCAGGGGCAGGCGCGACGACCGTCTCGATGGCTTCGGCCTCGACAACCGGCTCGGACGCCACGGCATCAAGCGGCTCGGGCATGGGAGCCGCCTCAGGGGAAGCGACCTCATCGGCAGGCTCGGGCACGGGAACCACGGCAGGCTCGGGCACGGGAGCCACGGCAGGCTCGGGGTCGGACGCAGCAACCGCCGCGGGAGCGGGCGCTGCGGCGAGGTTGTATCCGCAGCTCATGCAGAAGACGTCCCCCGCGTTGACGGGAGCACCACACTGGGGGCAGGCGGCGGCGCCGGACACGGGGGCCACCGGGGCAGCAGGAGCCTGCTGCCGGGCGGAAAGCGCCGCCGTGATCTCTGCCATGGGCTTGCCGCAGCCGCTGCAGAACAGGTCGGTCGTCACGACATGAGAGCCGCAGAAGGGACACACATAGTAGGAGTTCGCGGCCGTGGCAGCGGCGGACTCCGCCTCGAGGCGCTCGATCTCCGCCTGGCACTGGGCGCGCTCGGCGTCGCACGCGGCGATGCCGTCATAGAGCGCCTCGCGGCCGGCGCGCAGGTTGGCGTCGTCCTTCGTGACGTCATACAGGCTGGCACCCAACTGGGCGGCAAGCGCCTGCCTACGCTTGAGCGCCTCGCTCATCTGGGCCTTGAGCTTCATTGTGGAAGTTGCGCGGCCGGTAGCCGCCATGCCACGGTTCACCGAGGACTGAAGACTGTCGAGAAAACCCATGAGTTCCTCCTAAGCGAGCTTGATGCGATAAAACACATGGTAGCGCAAGCAACGGACACAGACTCCGCCCCAATCGGCGCGCCAGCCGCACCCTAGCCCCAAAACAGCGCGCGCAGGCCCTTGCCCGAGGCAACCCACGCCGGGTAGCGGTGCTCGAACCAGACGGTGAGCGCGCCCATGAGCGCCGTGGCCACATTGTTGGCAACGGGAAGCACCCATCCTGCGAACGCGTCGCCAAGCAGCGCCGTCCACAACGCGATGAGCAGGTACAGCACGCCCCATGCCGCGGCCAGGATGCGGTTCGCCCGCATGAAGATGGGATTCGCGAGGGCGTCTTCGCCACCGTAACCATACTTGACGTAGGCCGCGCACAAGGGCTCGCGCGTGGGCACAGATCCCAGCCACAGCAGGCCAAAGGCCGCATAGCTCGCAACATAGAGCAGGCCGGTGGCACCCGACACGACCATGACCACCGAGAGCGCCCCCACCACGCCCAGCGAGATTCGGTCATAGAGACACAGCTCGTGGCGCCATCGCAAGCGGCAGCAGCGCGCACACGGCGAGTGACACGACAGGGCCCGCGGCTGCGTCCACGCCCACGGCCACCCACAGCACGATCCAGGCAACGAGCATCGTCGCCATCGAGGGCGGTCTGAGGCCAGCGCCGGACCCAGGTGCGGGCGCAGCTTCGTCCGCTGGCGCATCGGCCGCATCCGCGCCTCCCACCCCCGCCGCGCCGAACACGCTATCCCAGCTCATCATGAGGTCGAAGTCTCCCTCAACCGTATAGAGCCGCCTGCCAAGGGCCTCGTCGCCGCGCATCTCACCCCGCGCGATGGCGCGCCACACGTCCCAGGGCGTGTCAACGATGGTCGTGGGCTCAACGAACCCCTCGGTGAGCACACGGCTCCCCTCGCGGCCGAGCACGACCTGGCAGCGGACGCCCCGGTCGCGATAGCGCATCTCGAGAACGCGATCGCGCCCATCCCAGGTCGAGGGATCATAGAGGGCTGCCATCTGTCGCGTGAAGGAGACGGCCTCGTCCTCACACTCGCCACGCTCGTCCACGCCCCAGCTCGCGTCTGCCATGCGCTCGAACGTCTCGCGCACAAAGAGCGGCTCGGCAAGCGCGGCGCGCACGCCCTCGGAGATGTCGCCCGCGGCATACTCGGCGCCGGCCCGCTCCACAAGGGCGAGATAGGCATCGGTGCGCGAGGAGAGCTCGGGAACGGAGAACAGCTCGCCCTGGCCGCAGAAGATGGCGTCCCAGACGCCGGCACCCGGCCAGTGGTCAAGTGCGCGGGCCACGGCGTCGTAGTTGTTCTCGGCAGTGTAGAAGCCGCAGGTGGAGATGGCCACATAGCGCGTGCGTGCCATCTCGGGGTAGCGCAGCGGATGGGCACCGCTGCCCGTGGCAGCGGAGTCGTCTGCCATGAAGGGCAGGCTCGTGGGAAGCTGACGGTCGATCATGGTCTTGAGCGGACCGGGCACGTTGAAGTAGTAGAGCGGAAAGCTCAGCACCACGAGGTTGGCGGTGCGCTCGAGCTCGATGACGCGCGCCATGTCGTCACGGATGCAGCAGGTACCCGGCGTGGCCTTCCAGCAGGCGAAGCAGCCGCGACATGGCTCGATGCGCAGGTCGCACAGGTCCACGCGCTCGAGCTCAACCTCGCCCAGGCCGCGCACGAACGCCTCGGCCAGCTTGAGCGAGTTGCTACGGGAGCCGCGCGGGCTCGCGTTGATCAGCAGGGTCCTCATCGCACGTCCCTTCGCCAGCGTGTGTCAGCTGGCCACAGTATCGCAGACCACGTCATCCATGGCCGCGCGCAAGGGCCCCGCACCCGGCCAGGGGTGGCCGACCATACACAGCGAACGCCAAGGACCTACACGCGGGCAAGCCAGGGGCGGCCCGCAAGGCGCCTCACGAGCGCGTTGCGCGTGGAGGCGGGAAGCGCTCCCGGCGCCAGGCGCAGGCTCACCGAGCACTGCACCCCATACACGTCCGTGCCCGAGAAGAACACGCGGGGCGGGATGTCAGGGTTGAGCGACTCGCGCATCTCGCGCGCAGCGTCCAGGATCTCTCCCTCCACCACAGCCAGGTCCGCGCCATGCGCAACCACGAGGCTCACCTCGCACAGGGACTCCGTCTCCAGGGTGAGGTGCTCGAGCGCCGTCTTGTTGAGCACGGAGTTGGGAATGACCTGCTCGTCTCCCAGGCGGTTGCGCACGGTGGTGGCACGCCAGCTGACGTCGGTGACCTCGCCCACGAAGCCCGCCACGTCCACGAGGTCGCCCGGCTTCACGACGCGCCCCATCATGAGGCTGAGGCCGCCGATGAGGTTGGAGATGGTGTCCTGCAGGCCAAGCGACAGCGCCAGGGACGTGACGCCCAGCGCCGTGACGAACGCCGTGGGCTCGATGCCAAACACCGGCTGCAGCACCGAGAGGACCGCAAGGGCCCACACCAGACCGCGGCCGATGTTCACGAAGATGCTCGCGCTGGGAACGTCCGTGGCGTCGAGGGCACGGCGCAGGGCGCGGGAGAGCGCATGCGAGGCCAGCGCCGCCAGCAGCAGCGCGATCGCGAGAAACGCGGCCCTGCGCACAAAGTCTGGCAGCGTGAGCCCAAGGATGAGAACGTCGTCCACGGCGCTACCCCTCGACCTTCACGATGGGGGCAAAGCCCTTCATGAGCTTCTTGACCTTGCCCGTGCGCGTGAACTTGACCTCGATGACGTCTCCGGACGCCGACAGCACCACGCCGGGGCCAAACGTCTTGTGGGAGACGTGGTCTCCCTTCGCAAAGCCCTCCTGGGCCTTCGCGGCGTCGCGACGGATGCCGCCGGCGGGGTTGCTCGCAAACGGGTCCGCCTCGCGCTGGCGCACGCGACCGCTCCCGATCACGCGGCCCTCGTCCGCGGCGGGCGCCGAGCCGAACGTGCGCGGGCCCGAGAAGCCCGAGCCCTTGAGCGCGGAGAGCGGAAGCCCCTGGCCAGACGAGACGCCAGAGCCCGAGCGGGCGCCACGGCCCGATGCGGTGGAGCCGGCGCGGAACGACACGCCGCCAAAGCGCTCCTGAGCGTTGCCGCCGGCAGAGCGCGTGGCCGAGCCAAACACGGCGCCGCCATACGCCTGGGTGCCGCTGCCGTACGTGCCCCTGCGGTCACCTCGCTTCTCCCAGCCCACGCCCGAGAAGCCCTCCGAGCCCACGCCCACGAGCTGGATGTCATCGTCGGGAATCTCGCGCAGGAAGCGACTCGGCGGGTTGGCCGTCGTGGTGCCGTACGTGCGGCGCGTCGCGGCGTAGGTGAGGAACAGCTGGCGCTCGGCTCGCGTGATGGCGACGTAGGCCAGGCGGCGCTCCTCCTCGACGCCGGCGGGGTCGTCCTCATGTCCCTGGTGCGGGAAGATCCCCTCCTCCATGCCCGCTACGAACACGACGGGGAACTCCAGGCCCTTGGCGGAGTGCACCGTCATCATCGTCACGGCGCTCGTAGAGCCGGCGAGCGCGTCGAGGTCGCTGCGCAGGGCGAGCCACTCCATGAACGCCGGGAGCTTCTCGGCCGCCACGGTCACGTTGGGGTCGACGGGCTGGGCGAGCTCGGCCGGCAGGCCCACCTCGCCGGGCGCGGCGTCAAGCGCCCCGGCCTCGCGCAGCTGCGCGAGGCTCTCGAGCGTCTCGGCCACGTCGTCGTGCGTCTCGTCGAACTCCTGGGCGACGCCGAGGAACTCTCGGATGTTCTCGATGCGGCCGTCCGCCTCCACGGTGTGCTCGGCCTCGAGGGCGGAGATGAGCCCGGCATCGTCGATGATGGACTCCACGACGCGCGCGAGCTCGCCGCTCTTGGCGCGCGCGCGCTCGATGACGCTCGTGAACTGGCCGAGGGCGTTGCGGGCCTTGGCCGTGAGCAGGCCCTCCTCGGCCACGCACGCCTGGCACGCCGCGAGGAAGGGCATGCCGTGCGTGAGCGCGTAGCTCTGGATCTTCGTCACGCTCGTGGAGCCGATGCCGCGGCGCGGGGTGTTGACCACGCGCAGGGCGCTCACGTCGTCTGACGGGTTCACGACGAGCTTGAGGTAGGCCATGACGTCGCGGATCTCCGCGCGGTCGAAGAAGCGCGTGCCGCCCACAATCTTGTAGGGCACGCCGGCGCGCAGCAGCATGTCCTCGAGGATGCGGCTCTGCGCGTTCGTGCGGTAGAAGACGGCCATGTCGTCGTAGCTCGTGCCCGCCTCGTGGATCTTCTCGATCTGGGCGCCGATCCAGCGGCCCTCGTCGCGCTCGTCGCTTGCCTGGTAGGCCTGTACGAGCTCGCCGTCGCCGCGGCTCGTGTACAGGCGCTTGGCCTTGCGACGGCTGTTGTTGGCCACCACGGCGTTCGCGGCGTTCAGGATGTGACCCGTGGAGCGGTAGTTCTCCTCGAGCTTCACGACCTTGGCGTCCGGGTAGTCCTTCTCGAAGTCGAGGATGTTCTGGATGTCGGCGCCTCGCCAGCTGTAGATGGACTGGTCGTCGTCGCCCACGACCATGAGGTTGCGGCGCGCGGCGGCGAGCATGTTCGTGATCTCGTACTGGACGTGGTTGGTGTCCTGGTACTCGTCCACGCTGATCTGGATAAAGCGGCGCTGGTACTTCTCGAGCACGTCGGGGTGGTCCCTCAGAAGCCTGTGGGCGTTGATGAGCAGGTCGTCGAAGTCCATGGCGTTCGCGCGCTCGAGGCGGGCCTGCAGCTCGCGATAGACGCGGGCGGCGGCCGTGAGAGGCGGGGTGTTGGCGAGGCCCTCGAACTCGTCGGGCAGCACGAGCGCGTTCTTGGCACTCGAGATTCGCGAGCGGATGCCGTTGATGGGGAACTGCTTGGGCTCTATCCCCAGGTCGCTCATGATCGACTTCACGAGGCGCTTGGAGTCGTCATCGTCATAGATGGTGAAGTTGGGACGAAAGCCCAGCTTGTCCGCGTCCTCGCGAAGGATGCGCACGCACATGGCGTGGAACGTGCACACCCACATGCCGCGCGTGCCGCCGGGCAGCAGCGCGCCCAGGCGCTCGCGCATCTCGGCCGCGGCCTTGTTCGTGAACGTGATGGCGAGCACCTGCCAGGGGCGCACGCCCTCGTCGGCGATCATGTGCGCGATGCGGTACGTGAGCACGCGCGTCTTGCCCGAGCCGGCGCCGGCCAGCACGAGAAGCGGCCCGTGCGTGCACTCGGCGGCCTCTCGCTGGGCGGGGTTGAGGCCCGAGAGGTCGATCGTGGCCACGGGCGGCACGTAGGCGGGACGCGCGGACACGGACGGTGCGGACGTGACGCCAGGCGCCGCCCCCTGCGTGGCAAAGATCGGCAGCGTGAGGTCTGCGGCGGTCCTTCTGTTCGTTCCCTGCGTCATGCGCGCGTCTCCCGTGTCCGTGGCGGCCCGGCCGCCCCTCGTCACCAATGCGGGACCCAAAGGCCGGGCCCCAAATCTGAGCCCTACCAGTCTAGCCGCCATCCCGGACAAGAAGTCCGCGCCACCGTGGCGAACAGAAAAGGGGCGCACGCCGACGCCCCGCAAGGGGGCCGGCGCGCGCCCGGCACAAAGTCTGTAACCAGCCCTACTTCTTCACGAGCGAGGCGATGCCCAGCGCCGCGAGCGCGAGGCCCGCGAGGATGTAGAGGTAGAAGCCAATCTCGAGCGTGGCGTACGAGCCGGCGTCTCCTATGGCCTGGTTCTGCCACAGCAGCAGAAAGCCGATCGCGAGCACGCCGGACACGATGCCGCCAATGGCGCCCGCACGACCGGGCAGCAGCGCCAAGACAAGCGCGAGCACGCCGATGGCGAGGAACAGGAAGTTCTCGGCCTGGCCGTCCATGTCAAAACCCATGACCTGGGTGCCCGTGGCCATCTGCATCGGGCTCATCGACGCGCTGATGCCAAACGCGCCAAACGAGACGATCGGCAGGAAGAACGCGACGATCGCCACGGCGGCGGCCACAATGCGGCCGATCTTGAGGACGTCGGTGCCGGGCGTGGCCCTCACCGGCGCGACGTAGGGCGAGGCCGCAGGCTGCGTCGCGGGCGCCGCGGCAGGGGCCGGGGCCTGGCCGAGCTGGGAGCCGCACTTGGGGCAGAACTTCGAGCCGTCTGGAATCTGGTTTCCGCACTTGGGACAGAACATGGTCGTCCTCCTTGGATTGCATCGTCAGGGCGGCATCGTTGCCGTCAAGGCCCAGTGTAGACCAATAGAGGGGACGGCAATTCCCCCGCGGCGCCTCGGCTACGCGTCGAGGCGGCGGGACCTACGCCAGGCCCAGCACAGGCGCCACGACGAGGAAGTACGCGAGCACGACGATGCCCAGCGCGATCCGGTACCAGCCAAACGCCTTGAAGTCGTGCCTGCGCACGAAGCCCGTGAGCCAGCGGATGGCGGCGAGCGACACCGCGAAGGCCACGACGAGCCCCACGACCATGATGCTCCACTCGTTTGCCCCCATCGCGGCACCCTTGAGCAGGAACTTCACGACCTTGAGCAGGCTCGCGCCGAACATGACGGGAATGGCGAGGAAGAACGTGAACTCGGCCGCGACGGCGCGCGTGCAGCCCAGCAAAAGGCCGCCGATGATCGTGGAGCCCGAGCGCGACGTGCCCGGCACGAGCGACAGCACCTGGAAGCAGCCGATGCCGAGCGCCGTCTTGTAGCTGATGTCGTCGATGCTCGCGATGGCGCCAAAGTCCTCATCGGCATCCTTCTCGGCCAGGTCTTGCGCAAAGTGCGCCCCGCGCGGACGCTCGGCCGCAAGCTCCGCGCGGCGGCGCGAGCGCCAGCTCTCGATGGCGATGAAGGCGACGCCGTAGACGATGAGCGCGCCGGCGACCACGTAGGCGTTGTGGAAGTGCTCGTCCATGAAGTCATCGAGCGGAAGGCCTATGACGGCGGCTGGGATGCAGCCCACGACGATCTTGCCCCACAGGCTCCACGTGGCACGGCGGCCCTGCCCGCCCTTGCTTGGGCTGAAGGGGTTGAGCTGGTGGAAGTACAGCACGCACACCGATAGGATGGCGCCGAGCTGGATGACGACGAGGAACATGTTCCAGAACTCGTCGGACACGTCCATCTTCACGAACTCGTCCACGAGGATCATGTGGCCCGTCGAGGAAATGGGCAGCCACTCCGTGACGCCCTCGACGAGGCCGAGGAACGCCGACTTAACGAGGTCAAGGATGTTCATGCGAGCCTTTCTGACGCGGGGCGAGGCACCCCAGTTCTCCAGCGACCCATTATGACGCGGCGCAGGCGGGCACCCGCCAGCTTCACAGACCGCCCACCGACGCATGTCGCCAACCGGCGGTGAGCCACTCCCCTCATTCCAAGGCTGGGTATACCAGCAACAGAAGACGCGCGGGCTGGCCGGGCCCGCGCCGCCGGTCACATAGAGAAGGGGTTCATCATGGCAACTCTCAACGACATGGGCTACAAGAAGGTCTTCGTCTCCCTCGACGGCACTGAGCAGCAGGACAAGGTGCTCGAGCGCGCCATCGTCGTGGCGGCCAACAACAACGCCGAGCTCATCATTGGCCACGTCATCGACTCGACGATCCTAGAGACGTCCGGCTCCTACCCCACCGACCTCATCCCCGGGCTCGACAAGGCCTTCCGCGACTCCATCGCCGGGCTCGTAGCCAAGGCCAAGGAGAACCCGGACATTCCCAAGGTAGAGGTTCAGGTCAAGACCGGTCGCATCCGCGAGACGCTCAAGGAGGAGATGCTCGACGTCGTGAAGCCGGACCTCGTCCTGTGCGGCGCGCGCGGCCTCTCGAGCATCAAGTACGCGCTGCTTGGTTCCATCTCCACGTTCCTACTGCGCAACAGCGCGTGCGACATTCTCGTCGTGAAGTAGCGGCCCGCAGGCCAAAGCGGGGTCCGCAATCCTGGGCATAAAACGCATATCGGCAGCACGGGAGGGCGCCAATCCGGTGCCCTCCCCCATTTGTCGAGCTAGACAGCGTGGACCAACCTGGTAAATGTGTGTAGAGGCGCCAACGCGCGATATAATTCTCGTCGCATGTCTACCGCGGAGGGGTCAAGTGCCCGTCTCGGGCGGGGTCCAGGCCCCAGGCAGGAAGGGGCCGCAGGCACGCGTGGTCCTCAGACAGACGACAGGAACCGAATGAGACTTCGCAGCGCCCACGCCAAGGCACGCGCCACGATCGTGGCCGGCCTCGCAACGGCACTCCTGTGCTCAAGCGCGCTCGCGCCCGCCAGCGCCTACGCCGCAACGGCCGACGAGCTCCAGAACAGGGTCGACGCGGCAACGCAGGCCTACGGCGATGCCAGCGCCAAGGTGAGCGAGCTCCAGGCAAAGATCGACGAGTCGCAGGCAAAGATCGACGAGGTCAACGCCGAGCTCCCCGAGCAGCGCGAGCGCGCCGAGCAGTCGCTGAGCTCGCTGTACAAGATGCAGCAGGGAACCCCGGGGCTCGTAAGCCTGCTGCTCTCCTCGGACAGCTTCGCTGACTTCTTCACGACCTACCAGTACCTCAACGCCGTTCAGCGCTCCAACACCGACGCGCTGGCCGAGCTCAACCGGATGGAGGGCGAGCTCTCCGCCGCCCAGCAGACGCTTCAGGCAGCCAAGGACGAGGCAAGCGCCCAGCAGCAGCAGGCCCAGACCTCCATGACCGAGGCCCAGACCGCACTCGACGAGCTCAACGCCCAGATTGCCGCGCAGGCGGCCGCAGAGGCGGCGGCCAAGGCCCAGGCGGAGGCGCAGGCACAGGCCCAGTCTCAGGCCGTCTCCGGCTCCAGCCAGGCCGCCTCGAGCCCGGCGGCGAGCGCGCCTTCCGCAAGCACCCCGAGCAACCCCAGCGCCACGGACGGTTCCGAGGTCAAGAGCGACGGCGAGTGGATGATCGGCATGGCCTCGGCCTACTCCGTCGGCAGCAACACGGGTGGCAACGCCACGGCCTCCGGCGACGAGCTCACGGACGACTCCATGTCCGTCGCCGTGCCGCTGAGCCAGCGCTACCTGCTCGGTCGCTCCGTGCAGATTCGCTACGGCGGCAAGACCATCACCGCCGTCGTGAACGACGTGGGCGGGTTTGCCGCCTACGGCCGCGTGCTCGACCTTGCCGGCGGCTGCTGGAAGGCGTTCGGCTGCTCGAGTGCCAGCGACTGGGGCGTGCGCGCCGTCCAGTACCGCTTCCTGTAGACAGACGGGCTCGGCAGCGCCAAACCGTCTGTTATGAGCCCGCTTTTGCGCGTTCCAAGGCCCTTGGACGCGCAAAAGCGGGCTCTCGTCTTACTCTCGTCACAGTCAGCTACGCCGTGAGATAGACCATCGCGATGATCATGGCAAAGCCTGCGAGATCCGTGGGCGCAAAGGCCGTGCCCAGCCACAGCGCAGAGAACACGGTGGCCGCGATGGGCTCCGACGTCCCAAGCATGCTCGCGCGCAGCGGTCCCAGGTCCTTGACGCCCTGCATGTAGAGCGCATACGCCAGAAACGTTCCCACGACCACGATCGCCACGACGCCGGCCACGCCGGCCGCGTCAAACGCCGGCATGCCCTCCCACGGGCGCGTGGCCACGAGCAGCACCGTACCCGAGACGAGCATCGTCACGCCGTTCACGGCAGGGCTCCCCCACCGCTTGAGCAGCCCCTCGGGCACGGCGCTGTACAGCGCGTAGGTGACGCATGTCGCGAGGCCCCACGCGAGGCCCGCCGCAGGCATCGCGAGGTGCGCAGGATCGCCGCCCGTCGCGATGAGGAACGTGCCGCCCAGCGCAAGCGCGAGACCCGCGAGCTCACGGCGCCTGGGCCCGCGCCGCGCGGTCACGCAGCTGTAGACCATGAGCACGACGAGCGCGAGCGTCTGCAGGACCGTCGCCGTCGCGGAGTTCGTGACCTTCACGGTCACGATGTAGCACACCGAGTTCACCATCATGCACGCGGCCGTCACGGCCACGAGCGCCAGCGTCCTCCAGCCGCGGCCAAGCTCGCGGACAAGGTCACGCAGCCGCCTGCGGTCCCCCGGCACGGCCGCGGCCAACGCCAGGAACAGCCACGAGGCAAAGAACTGCCGCACGCACACGAGCCACACGGGGTCCACCCCATAGCCATCCATGAGAAACTTGGCGCACGTGCCCGAGAAGCCCCAGCACGTCCCGCCTATGAGCGTCAACACCACGCCGCGCGTCGTCTTGCTCGCCTTAGCCATTGGGCCATCCCATCCGTCCGGCCACCTGGCTCGGAGTGTCACGCGACGCACGCGGACGCCGCTCCCACGCGCACGGGGATTATCGTCCGCGACGCGTGCTACAGTCTCTTGCTAACAACGAGAAAGGTAGCACCATGAGCCAAGACTTCGCCACCCCCAGCCCCGCGCTCGCGGCGGGCACCACCCACGCGGGCTTCACCGTCGAGCGCGCCGAGCCCCTGCCAGAGATCTCCGGCTGCGCCTATGTGATGCGCCACGACGCCACGGGCGCGCGC
>ERZ824488.2768-NODE-2768-length-14673-cov-3.644411_pt1 | contig 14673 bp, 10 predicted proteins | sample MGYA00519936_ERZ824488 | MGnify/ENA primary metagenome ERZ824488 (study PRJEB31778, sample SAMEA3449153) | human gut metagenome | biome: human gut; feature: human-associated habitat; material: faeces | place: United Kingdom | collected 2010/2012 ... | reverse complement strand
TTCATAACCATATGACAATTGATATAGTTGCGGATTTATTTGAAAATATGCCACAAGAAAGGCAAAGACTAACAGAATTGTTTAGAGATGAAATATTTAAGTCTTTTTCCAATAGTAATGAATATGGTATGATATTTACATGTATGTGGGCTTTAGATAAAAAAAATGATTGGGATTATATTAATGGATTAGAGAAATTGTTTAAAGATAAAGGGGCAGAAGTTTATTATGTTGAATTAGAAGCAGATTATAACACAAGAATAAAAAGAAATACTACAGAAAATAGACTTTTAAATAAACCTTCGAAAAGAAATATAAAAAAGTCGGAGAAATTATTCAAAGATATAGAGTCAAGGCACAGATTGAATTCTTATCCAGGTGAAATTAAAAAAGAAAATTATATAAAAATAGACAATACATATATAGAACCTATAGAAGTAGCTAAAACAATTAAAGAAAGATTTAACTTTAAAAATAAATCAATTTACAAAGACTATTGATGATTTATTTTAAATAATTTAATTTAATTTTATAAGAAAAATTTTTCCTTGAATGATTTATTGTATGTAATTGAATAGTTTTAGTTGGATCATTAGTAAGAAATATTTTTATGGCTAATGTTAAAAATCAATTTCAACAACAGGGATAAACTATAACTTGAAATAAAAATATTTGCATTTTTATTGACATTGGTAAAATATAGTTGTAAAATATTTTTGTAAACAATGATGGGACAGAGTAAAAATAAGGTTGTTAAAAGAGATGATTAGTCACCGGCTGAAAGCTAATCTTAATAAACGATTTTGAAAAACTACCCCGGAGTTTCTTTTCGAAAGAAAAGCGTAGATGTTGCGTTAAAACATTAAAAGAGTTAAAAATTAGGGTGGAACCGTAAGAAAATAAACTTACCCCTATAAGTCTGAATGGCTTATAGGGGTTTTTGTTATATTATAGGATTTTTAATATGCAAAAACCTCTATAAGTAAGGCTTCAAATAAATTTTGTTTAGCCTATCTAAAGATAGGTAAAGGAGGAATTTATATGTTTAAAATTAAACTTGGCGGAGGAAGAACTCAAGAAGTAGAGGAATCAATGTATTGGCATACAACTTCTCATATTATGGCACAAGCCATTAAGAGACTATTCCCAGATGCGAAATTAACAATTGGTCCATCAATTGAAAAAGGATTTTACTATGATTTTGATGTAGAAAAACCTTTTACAGAAAATGATTTATCTGCAATTGAAGAAGAAATGAAAAAAATAATTAAAGAAGATTTACCAATTGAAAGATTTGAACTTCCAAGAGAAGAAGCTATAAAACTTATGGAAGAAAGAGAAGAACCTTATAAAGTAGAATTAATCAAAGAATTACCAGAAGGTGAAGTAATTTCATTCTACAAACAAGGAGAATTTACAGACCTTTGTAGAGGACCACATTTACCATCAACAGGATGCGTAAAAGCAATAAAACTATTATCATCATCAGGAGCATATTGGAGAGGTGATGAACACAATAAAATGCTACAAAGAATTTACGGAATTTCATTTCCTAAAGCAAGTGAACTTGATGAATATTTGCATATGATAGAAGAAGCTAAAAAAAGAGATCATAGAAAACTAGGAAAAGAATTAGAATTATTCTTCTTTGACGAAACAGCACCAGGAATGGCATACTGGATGCCAAAAGGATTTAAAATGATGAACACTTTAATAGACTTTTGGAGAAAAGAACACGAAAAAAGAGGATACATGGAATTCTCTGGTCCACAATTAAATAGCAGTGAATTATGGAAAATATCAGGGCATTGGGATCATTATAAAGAAAATATGTTTGTTTTAACAGATCCAGAAGGAAAAGAACAAGCATTAAAACCAATGAATTGCCCAAATGCAATAAAAATATTTGATTCAAAATTAAGAAGTTATAAAGATTTACCAATGCGTTTTAACGACATAGACATAATACACAGATATGAAAAATCTGGACAATTAAACGGACTATTCAGAGTAAGAATGTTCAGACAAGATGATGCACATAACTTTATTAGAGAAGATCAAATAGGATCAGAAATAAAAAATATTATAGAAATAGCTAAATCAATATATGAAATATTTGGATTAGATTTTGAATTAACATTATCAACAAGACCAGACGACTACATGGGAGACATAGAATTATGGAACAAAGCAGAAGCTAATTTAAAAGAAGTATTAAATAACTTCTGTGGAGAAAACAACTATAGAATAAACGAAGGTGATGGAGCATTCTATGGTCCAAAAATTGATATAAAAATGAAAGATTGCCTAGGTAGAGAATGGCAAATGGGAACAATTCAAGTTGACTTCCAATTACCACTTAGATTTAACCTTTCATACATAGATTCAAACGGAGAAAAGAAAACTCCAATATTAATCCATAGAGCAATATTTGGATCATTTGAAAGATTTATAGGAATTATTACAGAACATTTTGCAGGAGCATTCCCAGTATGGCTAGCACCAGTACAAGTATCAATTTTACCAATATCAGACCATCAAAAAGAATATGCTGAAAAAGTAAAAGCAATTCTTGAAGAAAAAGGAATAAGAGTTGAATTAGATGACAGACAAGAAAAAATTGGATACAAAATTAGAGAAGCACAATTGCAAAAAGTTCCATACATGTTAATCCTAGGAGAGAAAGAAGTAGAAGCAAATGCTGTTGGTGTAAGAAAGAGAAAAGAAGGAGACATAGGCCAAAAATCAATAGAAGATTTTGTTTCTATGATTTCAAAAGAAATAGAAGAAAAAACTATATAGTTATACTAAAAGTATAAGTTAAAGAAAGTATGTTATCAGTAAATAAAATAATACTGACAACATACTTTTTTCTATTATGCAAAATAACAATACACAGAAATTTATTGTAATAATTATATGCAAAAATTTACAAATATTAAATTTTATTCTTTATAAATTATTTTACAGGAAAAAATATATTTTCTCAAAAAATAATTAAAACACTGAAAAAATATGAAAAAAATATAAGTATTACTTGGAAATTAATTTATATTATGATATACTAGGCTCAAATGTGACGAGGAGGAGTTCAAATTGGCTACTAAAGAAGATATAAAAGAAAAATTAAATGTACTGGGCTTGGATTTAGAAAATTTACCAACATTTTTAACTGAACCTAAGCCAATAATATTTAATCCTTCAAGATTAAATAATGATAAGGAATTGAAAGTTTATAAATATGTATCAATAAAAGATATAGAAATTTATTGTACTACTGCATATAGGGATGATTCTATAAAGGAAAAATATAGAAAATCACAACCATTAGGAAATTTTATAAAAGCAAGTGAAGAAGATGCTGAAAAATCAGCAGAATTATTAAATATGTTTGATAAAATATCAGACATAACAATAAAAAGAGTTGCTTTAGAACAAAGTAAAATGCAAGATAAAATACCTTTTTTAGTTCATTTTCCTAAAAACCAATTATGGCAGATTTATTATTCAGAAGATACGAATAGATATTTTATGTTAGTTTCTCTTAGAGAAGATACTTTTGATGAGTTATTTTATTTATTAAAAAGAAAAATAGAAATCGAAAAAACTAAAAAAGATGAAAAAATATTCGTGCCAATTTCTTATGTAAATTACAGTGAAAAATATTTAACAAACAAACAAATAAATGATATTGAAAACTATTTATGGGTATTCACAAAAAATTGGTCTTTAACATATGAAGTTTATGATGAAAATGACCAACTATCAATACAAATAGTTGGTGAAACACCAATATATGATAGTTTGAAAACAATGTATAAAATTGTATTAAAAAATAAAGAGGAAGCTGATGAATTTTATAAATTAACAAAGGCATTATTTATATTACAAACAGAACTAGGTAATAGATATAAATTTACAACTCAAATAAATGGCGAAAACAGTATAGAATTTTTATATGATGGGAAAAAGATTGAATATGGTGATTTACCAGAATTTATAAAAGAAAAATATATTGCAACAGAAGCTGATATAAAAAAGTTCAATCAAGAAGCATTTGAGTTAGAAAATAAATTGAAAAGAATGAAAGAAGAAGCTAAAAAGAAAGATGCCGAATACTTTATAAAACAAAAAGAAATTTCAACATACCTAGAATGTAAAAAAACATTTTTAGGAAAAGTAAAATATTTCTTTTCAAAAAAGAAAGTTAAGCCACAAGAATATATATATAAAAAAGAAAAAAATGAAAATGAAGAAACAAAAGAACCTAAGCCAATTCAAGGATATAGCGATGACAAAAAATATCATACAATTGATGATTTAATTACTGTTCAAGCATTATATGAAAAAAGCGAAAGATATGTTAAAGATTTAAAACAAGATATAAAAGCATTAGATTTAAAAATAATAAATACTAAAAAGAAAATTGCAAATGCAGTTGTATATATTCAAGAAATAGATCAGCATAAAAAAAGCTTATTTGATTTCTGGAAGTTCGCAAATAAAGACGAATTGCTTGAATTAGATACAGGTGAAGAACTTTTTGAAGATGATATTCCAAAGTTAAATAAGAAGTTTGATTATGATTATGACTTTGAAACATTTGGAGTTAATTATGATAAGATAGAGAGAACAAAATTCTCAAAGCAAGAATTAGACAGCGTTTTTGTTGCTGGAACAAATGTATTACCAATGATTAATATGTTAAAAAATGGCGATATGGATAAAGACGTGATTGAAGATCAATTAAGAAGTCTAAAAAGCGAATATTTTACAAGTTCTAATACTATGATTAGTGGAAAAGTTGATTTTGATATATTTGGTTCTAAGAAAGATGATTCAACTCAAGTAAAATACTTAAAAAACAAATCTCACAGAGAGAATGAAAAAGATAAATTCCAAATTTTAAATATAAACAAAAAAATTGATATTTTTGATTTTACAGAGAAACTACAAATGATAGCAAGTTCACTAAAAGAAGCAATGCATAAAATAAAACTAGACTGTGATATGTCTATTTATCAAGTAGTTTCAATTAATGAAAGACTACATAAAACAGATTATGATGTATTTAATTTGAATATTGAAAGAGAATTAGAATCATATGATAATAAATTTGAAACAGCAGTAAAAATATTCAAATTAAATTTTAAAGAAGGATATCCAGCAATATTTTTAACTAATGCAACATATTATGATAATACAAATAATACATTACCAAACGGAATGGATGTTACTTCAAAAGTGATAATAGATGCTAATATGTTTGATTATGACTTAGTTAAAAAAGAAAAAATGAAAACAAATAGATATTTCAATATACCTGATACATTATATCCACGTGTACTTACAATTTATATTGAAGAATATGATGTGTACCTAAAAGGAGAAATGCCAGAAAAGAAAGAAGAAAAAATAGTTGAGAGAATTTCTGAAGCAGAGGAAGAAAAAGTAGAAGATGTTGCTGTTCATGAAGAAAAAAAGAAAGAAGTAAAAGAAAATAAAGAAGACATAGTTGAATTAAAAGAAGATGATGAAAAAGTGGTTGTAGAAGAAAAAACAGATGTAACAGATGAAAAAGATGAAGAAAAGGAAAATGAAAATTCAGAAAAAGAAGAAAGTAAACCAGAAGAAAAAGCTATAGAACCCGAAAAAGAAGTAGAAGATAAAAAAAAGGCAACAAAAAAAGAAGAACCAAAAAATGAGAAAAAAGAAGTAGAAAACAAAAAACAAGAAACAAAAAAAGAAAATAAAACTACAAACTCAAAAAATACAAAAAAGAAAACAAAGAGAAAAACAAAAATACCTGTAAAGGCTAAAACCTCAACTAGAAAATAAAATTAATGAGAATATCGAAAAGTTTGTACAAGTTTTTCGATATTCTCATATTTTTACAAACATATAATTTTTTCATTTAAGTAATTTAAAATTCCAGAATTAGATGTAAAATTGAATTGTATTTTGTAATTTTCTAATATCTGAAATTTACATCTAAATTTCTTATTAATTTCATTAATCCCATATTTACCATCACCTATAATTGGATGTCCAATATGAGATAAGTGAGCTCTGATTTGGTGAGTTCTACCAGTAATAAGCTCAACATCAAGAATTGAAGTATTAGATTTTTTATCATGGGAGATTACACTATATTTTGTCAAAATTTCCTGATAGCCTTTTTTAGGAGTATCCGAAATATAGACTAATGATTTTTTAGTATCCTTAAACAAATAAGCTTTTAGTAAATCTTCTTTCTTAGGCATAGTTCCAAGAACAGTGCAACGATAATTTTTCTTTATTTCTTTATTTTTGAATTTAGAAAGTAAAATTTCTAATGCCTCAGGATTTTTGGCGAAAAGGACAAGACCAGTAGTGTTTCTATCAATTCTGTGACAAGGCTTAATATATGAATACTGTTTACTCAAAATTTTCGTAAGAGAATCTGCTGAAACATTTTCTGAAACTACTTCAAGTTCAGTAGGTTTATAAACTATTAAAATATTTTCATCTTCATAAATTGTTTTTATATCATATTTTTTATAAAGTAAATCATCAACAATAAAAACAGTAACTGAATCAAATTCATGAAGAATTTTATCTTCATTTATTCTAACATCATTTATTCTAATATCTTTTTTTCTCAATGCTTTATGCAATGTAGAAGAAGACAATCCATTAAAATGAGCATATAAAAACGTACTTAATTTTTTATTATTAAAACGTGGTTCAACTATTAATTTTTGCATAATTCAATCTCCTAATTTTAAAATTTATATTGTAATTAATCGTGTAGTATAATCTAGATTAGCTTTTGAATCTGACTGATAAGCAAGAGTGTAAACATCAGTTGCAAATTTATCAATTTCTAACATTCTAAGCAAATTACTATCAGTACAAGAATTCTCAAAACTTTTAACAGAAGTAATAACATTTGCATTACTACTCAATGATGAAAGAATTTTTTTACCATTTTCGTTCATACCAAGAACTCTAATATAAGGCATTGTATTTTTGGATAATTTAATATCTGATTTTGATATACCAAGTAGAATATATAATAAAATTCTTTGAATTCTAGCCTGTGTAACACTTTTATTTTTAAGAATAGTAATTAGATTTTCTAATTTGTTTGTACCAGAACTTGCTTTTTTTATATTAGAAAACATATTGTCAGGAATATCAGGTACATTTTTTAAATCATTATCAGTCATATGTCTTAAAATATAAAAAAGTTCTTTTTCAAATGATTTAAGAGAATATACTGCAGTTCCTTTTTTTATATTCTCTTGGAGTATTTCATAAGAAAAAACTGGTAACAAACTATTTATGTTATTTTCATTATTTCTAATTAATGTTCGTATATTTGAAGAAGATGATTTTGAAAGATCCCTTTTTATTGTTATAGGAGTAATATTTGCTGAAAGAGCTTTTATAGATTTTAAATATTCAAATCCTAAAATATTATTAGGAGAGCAAATATTTTTAAAATCAGCTCCAAATAATTCATCTATAACAAGTTCTTGAGATTTCGGATATGAAAAACCTTCTGAGATTTTTTGTTTAACTTTTTTTATATATATTTCATTATTTTCATTGACCAAAGTTGTTAGTTCTTCAAGCTTTTCTATATCACCTGATTCACTTCCAAATGATAAATAATCAGCAGAAAGCATTTTAGCAATTTTTATAGCACCATTAGCAAAATTTTCAGCACTAGAAATTGCATATAAAACAGGAAGTTCAACAACTAGATCAAATCCAGCAAGTAAAGCACATTTGGCTTTTTCCCATTTATTTATAATACTAGGTTCGCCACGTTGAACAAAATTGCCAGATACTATTGCAATTTTAAAATCTGATTTTGATTTTGAAATTGACTGTTCAAGATGATAAAGATGCCCTAAATGAAACGGATTATATTCAGATATAATACAAAGTTTATTAGACAAAATTTTTCTCCTTTCAAATATTGTATAATTAATCAATTACTGATATAATAACATATATCTAATAAAATCGCAATAATTATGACGATTAGAGAGTTTTAAAAAGAGGTTTTTATGGAAAGTGTAACAATATATACAGATGGAGCTTGTTCAGGAAATCCTGGACCAGGAGGATGGGGCTCTATTTTAATGTATAAAGAAAACAAAAAAGAAATATCTGGAGGAAGTCCTAATACAACAAATAACATTATGGAGATAACAGCTGTTATAGAAGCTTTAAAATTATTAAAATTTGAATGTAATGTTAAAGTTTATAGCGATAGCGCATATGTTGTAAATGCTTTTAATAATGGCTGGATTTATAATTGGCAAAGAAATAATTGGAAAACAGCTGATAAGAAACCTGTTAAAAACAAAGAACTATGGGAAGAATTGTACAAGTATACAAAAATTCATCATGTTGAATTTATAAAAGTAAAAGGACATAGTGATAATGAATTTAATAACAGGTGTGATGAGTTAGCTAGAAATGCAATAAAACAATAGATTATAAGGAGTCTTCAAAATGAAAATTATAGGAATAACTGGTCCATCAGGATCAGGAAAGACAACTTTAAGTGATTTGTTACGAAAAAATTATAAATCATTTGTAATAGATGCTGACCAAGTTGCAAGAAATTTAAGCAATAATCCAGAAACAAAATATTTTAAAGCAATGATAAAACTTTTTGGAAGCGAAGTTTTAAACCAAGAAGGAAAATTAAACAGAAAAAAAATAGCTAAAATTATTTATAATAACAATGAAAAAAGAGAAGCTTTAAACAGATTGACATTTCAATATGTTGTTGATGATATAAATAATCAAATAAGAGAACTTGAAAATCAAGATTATGATTATATTGGAATTGATGTACCTTTATTATACGAAGCAAAAATGGAGAAGATATGTGATTATGTAGTAGCTGTTGTTGCTGAAGATAAAAAGAAAATTGCTAGAATATGTCAAAGAGATAATATTTCAGAAGAACTAGCAAGAGAGAGATTGAAAATACAAAATGATAATGAATTTTTTGTTAAGAAAGCTGATTTTGTAATTTATAATGATGGTACAATTGAAAAATTAGAAAAATCATTAAAGGAGATAGTAGATAAAATATGAAAAAGTGGATATCAAGAATAATAACTTTAGTAATACTTATAGGTCTAATGGGTGTAATGTGCTATGTGTACAATAGATATTATTTTAATGATTTCGTAAAAGCAAATGAAAAAAAAGATGAAACTTTATTTTATAGAGATACTTCAGAAAAATATAATGGAAAAAAGAGCTATTGTATAGAAAATAAAGATTACAATGATGCACTTTTCTTCAAGAATATACAAGTAGAAAAAGATACACCATATAAAATTACATGTATGGTAAAAACAGAGAATATTGAAAGTGATAAACCAGAAACTTCAGGTGCATGTATTAGTATAATGGGAAGTGCGCAACAAACTATTCCAATTCAAGGAACAAGTGATTGGCAAAAGATTACCCTTTTAGTGGATAGCCAAAATCAAGATAATCTAGATATTGCATTTAGATTAGGTGGTTATGATGGATATTCAAAAGGAAAAGCATGGTTTTCAGATATTAGTGTTGAAAAAGGTGTAAAAGACGAAAGCACAAATTGGAATGTTGCTTGCTTTTTTATAAACAATGTTGATGTAAATATAGAAGGAAAAAATTATAAATACTCATTAACACAAGAAGATAAAAATTTACTTAAGCAAAATTTAGGTAGATACGCAGATACATGTGAAGAATTTTCAAATGGCAAAATGGAAGTTTCATATGAAACTATTGATATAAATGCCCCACTTACTTCATTATCATATGACCAAGAAAATTATTATTATGTCGCACCAAAAGATGTAAAAAATTTAATTGATAAATATGTTAAAGAAAATGAATATGATCACATATTCATAGGAATTAGAATGGGAAACGAAAACGGTGGAATCCCTGTAAATGAGTGGATAGGCTTAGGAAGCATGAGATATGACTCCATAGGATTTTCAGATATAAGAATGCCAAATGATTTAAAAAACAGTACAATGTATAAATATAATATAAAAAATGATACATTTCCAGAAGAAGTTTTTGTACACGAATTCTTGCACTCTTTGGAAAGAAATTTAAGTGAAAAAGGTTATACTTTTCCAGCATTACATGATAATGAAAAATTCGGATATGAAAGTAAAGATAAATCAGGACTACAAGAATGGTATAAAGACTATATGAGATGCAATATTGATAGTACAATTGGAAAAACAGGCTTAGATCCAATTGCATATTCAACAAAGCCAGTTCAATTAAGTGATTTTAAATATGCACAAGAAGTTGATTTTGAACAAACGCCACATAATTTTATTGATGTAATAATTCAAATTATAACTAATTTAAAGCAACTCGTAAGTGATAGAAAAAATGCAGAAATAAATCAAACAAACTATGTAACAATAACAAGTGATTAGTAAGGAGAGATATAAGTGAAAGTTTCAGAATTTAATTACAATTTACCAGAAGAATTGATTGCTCAAGTTCCGATAAAGAACAGAGATGAATCAAGGCTAATGATTCTTAACAGAGAGAAAAGAACAATTGAACATAAAATGTTCAAAGACATAATTGATTATTTAGAGCCAGGAGACTGTTTAGTTAGAAATAATACTAAAGTTATTCCAGCAAGATTATATGGAAAAAAAGAAACAGGAGCAAATGTAGAATTTTTGCTTTTAAATAATATAGAAGGAGACATATGGGAATCTATTGTAAGACCAGGAAATAAGTTGCATGTAGGAACTAAAGTTATTTTTGGAGATGGACTACTAGAAGCAGAAATATTAGAAATAATGCCAGGTGGTACAAGAAAAGTTAAATTCACATATGAGGGAATATTCAATGAAATTTTAGACAAGATAGGGCTAATGCCATTACCACCATATATACATGAAACTTTAAAAGACAGAGACAGATATCAAACAGTATACGCAAAATATGATGGATCTGCAGCAGCTCCTACAGCAGGACTACACTTTACAAACGAATTGCTTGAAAAAATAAAGAAAAAAGGTATTGAAATTGCAAATGTTACTTTGCATGTTGGAATAGGAACTTTTAGACCTGTAAAAGAAGATGAAGTTGAAAAACATGACATGCACACAGAACATTACTATATAAAAAAGGAAGACGCAGAAAAAATAAATAATGCAAAGAAAAATGGAAAGAAAATTATCTCAGTTGGAACAACTTCTTGCAGAGTATTAGAAACTGTTGCTGATGAAAATGGTTTTGTTAGAGAAACAGAAGGAGATACAAATATTTTTATATACCCAGGATATAAGTTTAAATGTATAGATAATTTAATTACTAATTTTCATTTGCCACAATCAACACTTTTAATGCTAGTTTCTGCACTTGCAGATAAAGAATTTATATTAGAAGCATATAACAAAGCAGTTGATGAAAATTATAGATTTTTCAGTTTTGGAGATGCAATGTATATTTCATAGAGAAAAATATAATAATAGATGGAGGAATTAAAATGAAACCTGCAATTACATATGAATTGCTACACGAATGTAAACAAACTGGTGCAAGGAGAGGAGTAATCCACACACCTCACGGAGATATTCAAACTCCTGTGTTTATGCCTGTTGGAACACAAGCAACTGTAAAATCAATGACACCAGAAGAATTAAAAGAAGTAAATGCACAAATAATATTATCTAATACATATCACTTGTTTTTAAGACCTGGCCATGAGTTAGTAAAAGAAGCTGGGGGATTACATAAATTTATGAATTGGAACAGACCTATATTAACTGACAGTGGTGGATTCCAAGTATTCAGTCTAGGAAAACTTAGAAAGATTACAGAAGAAGGAGTAGAATTCCAATCACATTTAGATGGAAGTAAAAAATTCCTATCTCCTGAAAAAGCAATGGAAATCGAAAACGCATTAGGTTCAGACATAATGATGGCCTTTGACGAATGTTGTCCATATCCTTCTACATATGAATATACAAAAAAATCTATGGAAAGAACAACAAGATGGGCTGAAAGATGCAAAAAAGCACATTCAAGACCAGAAGACCAAGGATTATTCGGTATAATACAAGGTGGCTTTTATGAAGATTTAAGAAAGAAAAGTGCAGAAGATTTAATTAAATTAGATTTTCCAGGGTATGCTATAGGTGGAATAAGTGTAGGAGAACCAAAAGAAGAATTTTTAAAAATTTTAAAATACACAACACCATTAATGCCAAAAGATAAACCTAGATATCTTATGGGAGTTGGAACACCAGATTACTTAATAGAATCAGCAATTGCAGGAATAGACATGTGTGATTGTGTTCTTCCAACAAGGATTGCCAGACATGGTACAGCTTTAACATCAAACGGAAAAATAGTTGTAAGAAATGCAACATATGAACATGATTTTACTCCTTTAGACCCAGAATGTGATTGCTATGCTTGTAAAAACTATACCAGAGCATATATAAGGCATTTAATAAAAGCTAATGAAATTTTGGGTATAAGATTACTTTCAATTCATAATATAAAATTCTTGACTAACTTAATGGATAAGGTTAGAATGGAAATAGAAAATGATAATTTAGGAAACTTCAAAAATGAATTTTACCATAAGTATGGTTATATTAAATAGGAGGAGAAATCTAAAAAATGGATGATGCAACAATTCAAAAGAAAAAAATGATATTGACAAGCATAGTAGTAACTGTAATAGTTTTTATAGTAGTTTTAGTAATACTTCTAATTTTAATGGGACAAGAAGCTCAGAAAACAAAACTAAAGATAGGAGATAATATCTATAAAACAAGTACAATAGAGATTACTGCTGATGATGGAGTATATCAAGAAAAAACGATTGATTTTAATGGAGAAAAAGAACCAGCTATATTAATGACACCACAAGGAGAAAATTATTATAGCATTGAACTTATGTCACAATTAACAGGATATAAATATAATAATGGAGCATATGGCGAACAAGTAAACGAAACTAAAGATAAGTGTTATATCGATAATGGTGGAGAATATGTTACTTTTTCAGCAAATTCAAACGAAATAACAAAAGCAATAAAAAAGAATATAAATACTGATACACAAATAGAAGGAACAAAAGAAATTCCAGAAGAAGATACAGACACTAGTTCATCATCTTCAGATGATAATAGTGATAAAGATGAATTAGAAGAAGAATCTTTTACATTAACAAATCCAATTATTCGATTTAATGAAAAACTTTATGCATCTGAAGAAGCAATTAATAAAGGATTTAATTTGAGAATAATTCCTAATGGTAACATATTACAACTATACACATTAGAAGCCTTAACAGAAGCTTATTCTAGTGATTTATCGCAAAAAGGATATACATTAACAACTAACTTCAGAAATAAAAGAGCTTTAAGTGCAGGATATGCAGTTGTTGGAAAAGACAAAGAATATGGAGTTATAGACCTTAGCACAAATAAAGAAGTATTAAGTTTGAAATATGATACTGTAGAATATGTACAAAGTATAGGAGAATTTATTGTATCTAGTAAATCTAAATTTGGAATGATTAAACCAGGTTCAGAAACACCAACAATCAAACTTGATTATGAAAGCATAAAATTATTAAATGCAGAGAAAAAATTATATATAGTTGGAAAAAATGAAAAATACGGAGTAGTAAATGCTTCAGGTGAAGAAATAATACCTACTGAATATGACCAAATAGGACTAAGCAGTGTATCTGCATATAAATCACAAGGAATAAAAAATAAATATATAATTGCAGATGAATGTATTCCAGTAATGAGAAATAAGAATTACGGATTATATGGAACTAATGGCCAATTATTAACAAGTACAAGATTTTCATCTATTGGGTGTGAAAATCCAAGTGAAATTATTGAAAACACATCAGCAATGCCAACACTTACAATTCCATTATCAGACAAAGTTACAGGAATAGTATTTTCAATGAAAAATGGAGCAGAAAACACAGTATATGGAATCATTACAACAAAAGGAACAGTTGTATTAAATGCATACTACACAGCAATTTATTATATGCAAAGAAATGGAAATATAACATATTACTTCAATAAACCTGCAAATAATGAATTATTAACATTACAAGAATTATTAAAAACAAGAGCAACAGTAAAAGAATTAATTGAGCAAACAAAAACTGATAAAGAATTAGAAGAAGAACAGAGAAAAGAAAAAGAATATATAGATCAGGCAAATGGAGAAAGCAATTCATCAGATAATAATTCAGATGGAGAAAACTCAAACGACAACAATAGAGATAATAACAACGACAATAATAATGACAATAACGATAACAATGATAATAGCAACAATAACAATAATTCAGATGAAGAAAATCAAGATAGAAATCAAGAAAATAATTAAGTATAAAAAAAATCCTTTTTCATATAAATGTGGAAAGGGATTTTTTATATTATAGAAAAGTTATCTAACCTTCTAATGATATAAATTTTCAGTACAATAATATATTTATATACTAGAAAAATCTATATGATTTTCCAAGCATATAAAAAAAGGAGAGAAAGTATGGAAGAAAATTTGAATGTGAAATCAGTTATCAACATTACTAAAGGAATTATAATTAGTTTTATAATTACAATAATATTATTTTAC
>ERZ824488.2765-NODE-2765-length-14686-cov-16.794888_pt1 | contig 14686 bp, 11 predicted proteins | sample MGYA00519936_ERZ824488 | MGnify/ENA primary metagenome ERZ824488 (study PRJEB31778, sample SAMEA3449153) | human gut metagenome | biome: human gut; feature: human-associated habitat; material: faeces | place: United Kingdom | collected 2010/2012 ... | reverse complement strand
CAGATGGCGGAAAAGACATCGCCCGACGTGCCGCCGAATTGTGCGGTGGTGCCTTTATTGAAAGATGATCATGTACAGCGCGACGCCGATCGCGGCGATCAGCCCGCCCAGCACGGGGTAGGACGCGCTCTTCAGCGGCGAAGCCAGCGCCGCGCACATCTTCGTCAGCGCCTCCGCAGGATTCTCGCGGCGGCCGCTCTGCCAGATCTGCGCCGCCCTCTGCCGCGCGGCGTACCACACATAGCCCGCCAGCGCGGACAGGAGCACGAGCAGCGCCGGATACGCCAGCTTTTTGAAGATGGACTGCGCAAGGAACGCGAGAATGGCCACGCAGATGCCCGCGGAAAACAGCGGCGAGCGCGCGGTCGCACGTCTCGCGTTCATGCCGATGGCCTCGACGGCCATCGCCCGGTCGTCCTTCACATTCTGCCGGTAAAAATGAAACATCGCCATGCGTTCATCCTCCGACAGATTCACGGTGCGGCGCTTTTTCCCCTTCACGCGCACAACCTGCATGCTCTGTTTAATGGCGATCTGAAAGGCCTCGGGCCAGTGCTTCGCGATACACGCTTTTTCGTCTTTCATTGCGCATTTCTCCCGCCTTTAAAAGGTTTTTTTCATTATATCGCAGACGGCGCGGGAAAGCAATCCCGCACCGCCAAATTTACGGAGCCGGAAGCCTTGCGTAACGTTCAACGCACATTTTTTTCGGAGTTTTCCCGCTTTTGACCCAGCATAGAGAAACTGCATAATTATTTGTATATTTTCTATTGACATGGATGAAATTGTGCATTATAATATATCTGCTCTAAGGAAACAGAGCCGCGCAATCTGGACGGAAAGGCCGTGACCCAATGCTCAAAACGCTCACCCCAAAGAAACGCTTCCGCAGGGAAGATTTGCCGCTGTATATCATGGCTCTGCCCACGGTCGTATGGCTGGTTATCTTCTGCTATCTGCCCATCTTCGGCCTTGTGATGGCCTTTCAAGATCTGAACATCACCAAGGGCATCTGGGGCAGTCCGTTTGTCGGCCTCAAGAACTTCCAGTTCCTTTTCGTGTCTACCGACGCGTGGGTCATCACCCGCAATACCGTGTGCTATAATCTGGTATTCATCGCGGTGAACCTCATTCTGGCCGTTCTCATGTCGCTGCTGCTCTCCGAGCTGCGCTCGCGCATGATGGCCAAAACGCTTCAGACGATTTACATGCTGCCGCACTTCCTCAGCTGGGCAGTCGTGGCTATCGTGCTGGGCGCGTTCCTCGACTATGATTACGGCATCGTCAATCGCGTGATGATCAATCTCGGCCGTCAGACCACAAAGCTCGACTGGTATCAGCAGCGCAGCCTGTGGCCGGGGCTTCTGGTCGGCATCAACGCATGGAAGAACGTCGGCTACTCCACGGTTCTGTATCTGGCCGTCATCTCTGGCATTTCGCAGGACTACTACGAGGCCGCCGTGCTCGACGGCGCGAACAAGCTCCAGCAGGCGTGGTACATCACCATCCCGCACATGCGCCTGGTCATCGGCGTTTCGCTGATTCTGTCCATGGGCAACATCTTCCGCGGCGACTTCGGCCTGTTCTACGTGGTCACCAAGAACTCCGGCCGCATCTACGCGGTGACGGACGTCATCGATACCTACATCTATCGTGCGCTCACCTCGCTCTCCAACGTGGGCATGTCCACGGCGGCGGGTCTGTATCAGTCCGTGGTTGGCTTCGTGCTGGTGCTGTTCTTCAACTGGGTAGTCACCAAGATCGACGCCGACAGCGCGATGTTTTAAGGAGGTGGACGAGAATGGCAAAGCAGAAAAACCTGTACAGGGATCACCACTTCAACCAGATCAAGACGGGCTGGAACGTCGTTTTCTCCATCATCCTCTGCCTGATCTCGCTTCTGATGCTGATTCCGCTGTTGCTGATCGTCGTCGTTTCCTTCTCCTCCGAAGCCTCTATCGCGCTGAACGGCTTCTCGTTCTTCCCCACGGAATGGACGCTTGTCGGATATAAGTATCTGGCGAAGATGGGCGACCAGATTCTGATCTCCTACCGAATCACCATCATCATTACCATCCTCGGCACCCTGATGAGCCTGTTCGTAATGACGATGTACGCCTACGTGCTGGCGCAGAAGAATTTCGTGTTCCGCAAGTTCTTCATGTGGATTCTGTTCTTCACGATGCTGTTCTCCGGCGGTCTCGTTCCGTCCTACATCATGAACGTCCGCTACCTGCACATCAACGACAGCATCTGGATCTTCCTTCTGCCGAGTCTGGTGTCGGTTTACAACGTCATCATCCTGCGCACGTTCATCCTCACCACCATCCCGGACACGCTGTTCGAAGCCGCGCGCATCGACGGCGCGGGTCACTTCCGCGTCTACGTAAGCATCGTGCTGCCGCTGTTCAAGGCCGGCATCGCCACCATCGCGCTGTTTAACGTGGTCAGCCGCTGGAACGACTGGTTCACCGGCATGCTGTACATCAAGAAGGCCAGCCTGATCCCGCTGCAGACGATGCTCAAGAACATTCAGGACAATATCGACTTCCTGAAGCAGAACGCCGAAGTCGCGGGCACGCCGGACGGCATCGCCTTCCTCAACAGCCTGCCCGACCAGAACCTTCGCATGGCCTGCACGATCATCGTCATCGTTCCGATCCTGTGCGCATATCCGTTCTTCCAGCGGTACTTCGTGCAGGGCCTGACGATGGGCAGCGTGAAGGAATAACATCGTACCCAACAGCCGGATGGCTGTAAAAAGTATAAGGAGGCACACCCCATGAAGAAACTGCTTGCCATGTTGCTGGCGCTCCTGTTCGTTCTCTCCTGTGGCTTCGCCATCGCCGAGAGCGACCTCGACTACTGCGAAATCAACTGGTACATCGGCTCTCAGCCGCCGAACGACGCCGACCTGAAGATCGTCAACGACGCTCTGAATGAGTACCTCATGGAGAAGATCAACTGCAAAGTCAAAATCACCTACATGACCAGCCCCGACTGGGTTGCCAAGATGGGCACCATGCTGGCTTCCGGCGAGGACTGCGGCATCGTCGGCTTCGGCAGCCAGTCCAAGAGCGACTACGTCATCGAGTCTCAGCGCGGCAGCTACTACCCGATGAACGAGTTCCTCGACACCTTCGCGGCCGACACCAAGGCCCTGTTCCCGGACGGCGTTTGGGAAGGCATGAAGGTCAACGGCAACATCTACGGCATCCCCTCCAAGAAGGACAACGGCTACTTCATCTCCCTGATCTACAATGCGGACATGGTTGAAGAGAGCGGCATCAATCTGGATGACTACCACTACTCCAACTTCCGCGATCTGGAAGAGCTGTTCTACGACATGAAGGAATGGCGCGACGAAGCCCATCCCGAAATGAAGGATTACCCGATCGTCTGGAACAACAACCTGATCTACCCCTACAACTTCGCGTTCGAAACCTTCCTGAATGACTCCTACATGGCCGTTGCCAACATCGACGGCATCATGGACGTCGAAGGCTACGACACCGAAACCGTCTTCAACTTCTATGATACCCCCGAATTCCTCGAGTTCTGCCTGCAGAAGCAGAAGCTCGTCGCGGACGGCATCTACCTGTATGACTACACCGACAAGGACGACCTCAGAAAGCCCAACAACGGCGTATGCTTCTTCATCGGCTGGGGCTACACCTACATGCAGGAGCACCTCTTCAGCGACGCCTGGACCAGCAAGATGGTCATGTCCGATCACATCTGGACCGAGACCAACAACTACTACTCCGCCGGCACCGCCATCAGCGCCAATTGCAAGAACCCCGAGCGCGCCATGATGGTTCTGAACCTCGTCAACACCGATCCCTTCGTCGCGACCCTCATGCGCTTCGGCGTCCAGGGCGTGCACTGGGACTATGACGCCAACGGCGAAATGACCTTCAACTTCGAAGGCTCCCGCAACGCCGAGGTCGGCAACCGCGGCTACTACTACTGGTACAACGCTCCCGTCGGCAACCTGACCATCGTCAACGCGCCGAAGGATCTCGTTGGCCCGAACAACGAAATGATGACCGAGATGAACCGCCTGAATGCGGAGTGCGTCATCCCCAGCCACCTCGGCTTCGGCTTCGACACCTCCGTCGTCACCAACGAACTCGCGGCCTGCACCAGCATCGTGCTTGAGTACCAGGAAGACCTGGCTAACGGCAAGTGCGCCAGCCAGGAAGAAGTTGAGAAGATCGTCGAAGAGTTCCGCGCGAAGCTGCATGCCAACGGCGTTGACACCATCGTCGAAGCCGTTCAGGCGCAGGTTGACGCGTGGCGCGCCGCGAAGTAATCTCACTTCCCCCGCGTTTCGCAGTCTCTGAAAAGGAGCCGTCCGGTTTTCCGGGCGGCTCCCTTCTTATTAAAAACTGCCCGTTCTCCCACCTATGGTAATGCAAAAGGCGTCCGGTCATCGAACGCCTTTTTGTATTACCGTTCTGCTCTTCGAGAAAAATCATTCCTTCGTCGGCTCATCCATTTCCTCCCGGATCCGTTCATACACCTCGTCGAAGCTCATTTTGCGAATCCTGCGCCCCTTTCCTCCGGGAATCTGCTTATCCAGCATGCACGCGCCCCTGTAATCGCAGAAGCGGCACGCGTCGGACACCTCCGAATGCGCCGGAGAGATTTCCGTTTCACCGGTGGAAATGGCATTGGTAAACCGCGCGGCATGTTCGAGCGAATGGCGCATCAGCAGGCTGAATTCGTCCTCCGTCGCCATGTTCGTACGCGCGTCCGGCTCGCCAGTCGACTGAAGGAAACGCACGCGGAATACCCGCTCCGGCTCCTGCGCCATCTTGCGAATCAATGCGCTGTCGCGGGGCAGAATGCCCTCCATGCGCAGCTTTTCGGCGCGCAGCCTCTCGATTTCCTCCTCGTTCAGGCTCTCGGTGTTGATCACCGGATCATCCACGCGGAAATAGAACGCGCCCGCGCTCCGCGCGCCGTATTTGTGAATCGCTTCTGCCAGATAAAGAATCAGCTGAAGCTGCAAGCCCTCATATACCTCTCCCGCATCCAGCTTTTTGCCGCCGCGCTTGTAGTCGATCACGCGCAGATAGCGATCGTCCGCGTCCGCCATGCCGTCAATTCGGTCAATGCGGCCGTCCAGCCGCGTCTGCGCATTTGTGTGCAGCTTCAGGCTGTACCTTCCCTCGCCGAACGCCATTTCCAGCTCGACCGGCCGGAACGCGCTGCCGCGAAGCTGCGCGCTGAGCGCACGGGCGGCGCGCGCCAATATGCGCCGCATCCGCCGCGCTTCCGCCTGCGCAATTCCGTTTTCGCCGATCACCTCGCGAATCGCGCCCTCGAGCAGCGCGTCCGAAATCGCGTTCATCCGCTGAACGGCTTCCTCCTCCGACGGCATCTCCGGCTCATCCTTCCCCTGCTCAAGGAAGGCGTGCACCGCGTCATGATAGAACGTGCCCTCGTCCTTCGCGTTCATCCCGAACGGCTCCTCCGGCTCCGGCTTCAGCGCGTACTTCACAAAATGTGCGAACGGACACGCCGCGAACGATTCCAGCCGCGTGACCGAAACCTTCGAAAGCGAACCATATACCTCGCGCGCCAGCTTAGGCGTAATCCGTTCGCTGGCGATGTTCTGCCCAAGCGCCGCGCGCAGACGGTCAACGCCGCCGGAATCCTTCAGCGCATTCAGCGCTTCCCGACCCGCGTCCGTCAGTCTGCCCTCGCTCAGATCCACGGCCAGACAGTTTTCCGCCGCCTTCACCGCCGAAACGCGCATGGCCTCCATCTGTTCATCCTGCGCTACGCCGCCGCGCGCCTCAATGCCCGGGAAGATCGTCTTCGCTTCCTCCACCAACGCGCCCGGCGTTACCGCCGCGCCGTCCTGCGTGCTCATCGGATACGTGATGCACAGGTAGCGCCGCGCCATTGCCAGCGCATTTTTCAAATACATGCGGTCGGTTCGCGTGCGCGCCAGCGCGCCGGAGCCCAGAAAGCGTTCCAGCCGCTCGGCCATATTCGCCAGCTCGTCGCTGTCAAACAGGCCGCCATCGTCCGCGGCCGATGCCGCCGACTGCCCGATGACGATCAGCGCCTCTGCTGTGCCCGAACCCGCGCGCGCCGCGCCCGTGGCCACAACCGCGTCGCCCGACTGCGGCAGCGGCTTGATCTGGGAAGCGCTGAACGCGCGGGCGAACATCTCCGTCAGCTCTTCCTTGGAAACGCGCGCGTCGCCCAGCAGCTCGTTCATCTGATCGAGCGTGCCGATAACCCGGTTCCACACCTGCGCGTCCTCAGCCGCAAGCTCGCGCTGTCCGAGCGCAATCAGTCGCTCCCGCATCGCGTCGCCCTTTTCGGCGGCGTTCAGTCGTTCAAGATAGGCGAAAATCGCCGTAAGCTGCTCGGAAAGCGTTCTCGCGCCGGTCAGGCGCTCGTTCAGTTCAATCATCGGCTCCGCCAATCTCTGCCGAATCGGTTCCAGCTCCGCGCGCATTTCCGCGTCCCCGCGGCGCAGGGGCTTCAGCACCTCGCGCGCCCGCAGCCCGTTGCGCGCGATATAGCCCAGCATGCGGTCGCCCTCGTCGTCCGTAATGGCGGCATAGCCCGTCAGCAGCAGCGTGCTCAGGTCTGCGTCCGCACCGCTGAGCAGCCGCATCGTTTCCAGCAGGAGCCGCGCCAGCGGATGCCTGTCCAGCGGACGGCTCTCCGCCGCGAACAGCGGAATTTCATATTCGGCAAAGGCAGCCGTCAGCGCGTCCATGTACTCCGTGGTGTTGCCCACAAGCACCATGACGTCGCGATAGCGCCAGCCGTTTTTCATGGCCAGCCTGCGCGTGAGCGCCGCCGCGAAGCGCGCTTCCTCCATGGGATTTCGAAGCGCCGCAAGCTGCACCGAGGTGTTCCCGGCACGATAGACCTCCGGCGGCGAACAGAACACCTCGCGCGCCAGAAAGCCCGCCGCGTTCGGCGCATACCCGGCTTCGTTCAGGCTTTCACGCTTCCACTCGATTCCGGCGGAGTTCATTGCCCGCAGCAAGCGCTCATAGGAAGCCTGAAGCGGCCCAAACAGCGTGAAATCGCGCGCGTTTCCATCGTTTTCCAACGGAAGAAACACCGCCGCGTGCCGGACGAACCCGGCAAGCCGCGTGACGAAATCGTTCCAGATCGGCGTAGTCAGATCGAAGCCGAAGGCAAACACCGAAGCGTCCCGCAGCGACGACGCGCTGGAAAGGCGCTCCATGGCCTCGCGAATCTCATCCTCGCCATCCTGAAACCGCCCGGCCAGCGCTTCCTCATAGGCCGCGTACAGCAGGGAGATGTCGTGCATTTTCCACTTCAGCGCGCCGTCCCCGGTTTCCTCAGACAACGAAAGAAGCGCGTCCGGATCAACGCCCGCCTGCTTAAAGCGGATCACTTCCTCCACGACGCGCATCTCAAAGCCGCGGCGATCGCGCGCCCCGGCGTACCATTTCAGTTGTTTTTTCAGACTTCTGAGCACATGCCCCATCAGAAGCGCCCGTCCGCGGTCGTCGATACGCACACGCTCCGGCCGCCCCGCTTCATCGAAGATGCGGTCGCACAGGCGCTTCGGCGAAAGCACCATCAGCCGGAAGGAACCGATCAGGTTCAGCCCCTCCAGCAGGCCGCGCTCGGTATCCAGCGTCAACTGCTCCGGCACCATCACCACGACGGAACTGCGCTCGTCGGCGTTCAGCGCCTCCGTCACCGCCCGCAGCAGCGCCGGCTTCAGCGCCGGTTTTCGCCCCGTGTAAAACGTAACGCTCATAGATGCTTCTCCTTCAGCGCCAGCATCTCCGTCCGCGCCGCCGCTCGTCAACACTCCCCGCAGAAAGCCTTCGTCCCTGTAAAGCGCATACGGTCATTTCGGCAAAGTCTCATTGATCGGCGGGAGCAGCATTGCGCGAAAGCGAATCTCCCCCGTTTCCGTTTTCTCGCCCATCCCGGCGAAAACGCCGTTTACATACACGCGGAAGAACCCATCTGCATCCGGGTAGTTCTCCGTCCACTCCGGCCGGAGCGGCACGCCCGCGCGCACCTTCGCCTCATACTGCCCGCGCACGTCCACGCGGATATATCCGCCAAGCAGCGCGTCCATCGGACGCAGCGCGGGCGTAAGATCGCCCATGGCCTTCAGCTCGTCCAGCATATAAGCGTCGTTCACCGTGAACGCACCGGCGCGGGCGCGCAGAAGGAACGACATATGCCCGCCATCCCCCAGCCGTTCGCCGATGTCGCGCATCAGAGAGCGAATATACACGCCCTTTCCGCACTCGATGGCCAGCAGATGCCGCCCGGGCGCGGTCTCACACAGATACTCGACGCCATGCACCACGACCTCGCGCGCCGGAATATCCAGCGTTTCGCCGCGCCGCGCGAGCTCGTACAGCGGCCGCCCGTCGCGCTTGAGTGCGCTGTACATCGGCGGCACCTGCCAAATATGCCCCGTGAACTCCGGCAGCACGTGCTTTACGTCATCCGCGGACGCGCGTACCGGGCGCGTCTCCAGCACCTTGCCGGAAGCGTCCGCCGTATCCGTCGTCACTCCAAGGCACAGCTCGCCGATGTAGACCTTCGCTTTATCGATGATGTAATCGAACAGGCGCGTCGCCCGTCCCACGCAGACCGGCAGCACGCCGGCCGCGTCCGGGTCGAGCGTTCCGCCGTGGCCGACAGCCGTCTTTCGCGGCAAAAGTCTGCGCACGAACAGCACCGCGTCCGAGGACGTCATGCCCGGCGGCTTCAGCACATTGATGAATCCGTCCATCCTACAGCTCCCGCGCGTACGCTTCCGCCGCCGCGATCACCTTGTCAAAGGCCGCGTCCAGCGCTTCGCCGTTCATGCTGATGCCCGCCGCCGCCACATGCCCGCCGCCGCCGAATTTCTGCGCCAGCTGCGCGACGTTCGCACCATTCGCGGCGCGCAGGGAAAACTTCGTGCCGGAATCCTGCTCCTCGGCCAGAATGCCGATGAAAACGCCCTCGATCTCGTTGAGATAGTTGACGATGCCGTGCGCGTCCGGGCTTGCGGTGCCCGTTTCGCGGAACATGTCCTTCGTCAGGCGAATCGCCGCCACCCTGCCGTCCGCGAACATCTCAATTTTGCTGAGCGCGCGGCCAATCAGCCGCGTCTTGCCCAGCGTTCGCGAACGGTACAAAAACCGCGTCACGTTTTCCACGTCCACGCCCGCCTCAAGGCATTCCGCCGCGGCGCGCAGCGTGCCCGGCGAGGTCGACTGGAAGCTGAAATTGCCGGAATCCGTGGAAATCGCCGTATACAGGCTGACCGCCATCGCAGGCGTAAGCACGAGCCCCAGCTCTTCAATCACGCCCAGCGCGATTTCGCCGGTCGACGCGGCGTTTTCGTCCACATAACAGACCTCGCCGAAGCCCTCGTTCGTGTCGTGATGGTCGATCACGGCATGCTCCGGACATGCGTCGAACACATCCGCCAGCTTGCCCATCCGCGCGCGGTCAGACACATCCGCGCCCAGCGCGGCCTTCGGCTGAAACGGCAGGGTTTCCGCCGTCGCGAAATCCTCCCAGCCGGGCAGGAAGCGATATTTCGGCTCCACCGGATCGTCGCACGCCGGGAACGCGCGCTTGCCCAGCGCGCGAATCGCCGCCGTCAGCGCCAGCGCGGAGCCGTATGCGTCTCCGTCCGGCCGAAAATGCACGATCACGGCGATATCGTCGTGCGTTTCAATCCAGCGAGCCAGCGCCGCCGCCGAGCCGATCATGCTTCTTCCTCCGGCGTATCCCTGGGTGCGCGCTTCTCTTCCTCCGCCAGCACCTGCTGAATGTGCGCGGCGTATTCAATGTTCGTGTCCAGTTCGAAAATCAGCTCCGGCGTATAACGCAGGTCGACCTCGCGGCCGAGCTCACGGCGAATAAAGCCCGCGGCGTTCTTCAACGCCTTGAGCATGTCCTTTCGAAGCTCCTCCTCCAGCACCGACACGCGCACGCGGCAATAGCGCAGGTCGCGCGTAACGTCGGCATGCGTGATCGACCACGTACCGCAGACGCGCGGGTCGTTCACCTCTCCGCGAATGATCTTGTCCAGCGCGCGGCGCACCTCTTCGGAGATGCGATCCGTCCGTTCAAATCCCATGATATCCTCCTTTTAGAAAACGCGGCCGGCGGCATCTTGTCCGCCGACCGCTGTCGATCAGATGAAATCTTTACGTCCCGGGAATCAGCGGCTGATCTCCTCCATGACGAAGCACTCGATCTCGTCGCCTTCCTTGACGTCGTTGTAGTTTTCGATGCCGAGACCGCACTCGTAGCCTGCGGCGACCTCCTTGGCGTCGTCCTTGAATCGCTTGAGGGAATCAATCTTGCCCTCGTGCACGACGACGTTATCGCGCAGCAGACGAATCTGCGCGTTGCGCTGAATCTTGCCGTCGGTAACGTAGCAGCCCGCGACGGTGCCCACGCCGGAAACGCGGAAGGTCTGGCGCACGGTGCAGCGACCCAGCACGTTCTCCTTGAACTTCGGCGCAAGCATGCCCTTCATGGCGGCCTGAATGTCCTCGATCGCGTTGTAAATGACGCGGTACAGGCGGATGTCCACCTTCTCGTGCTCCGCGAGGTCGCGCACGTTATTGTCGTGGCGCACGTTGAAGCCGATGATGATGGCGTTGGACGCGCTGGCCAGGTTGACGTCGGTTTCGGTGATCGCGCCGACGCCGCCGTGGATTACCTTGACCTTGACCTCGTCGTTGCTCAGGCGCTCAAGCGACTGCTTGACAGCCTCGACGGAGCCCTGCACGTCGGCCTTGATGATGATGTTCAGCTCCTTGACCTGTCCCTCCGAAATCTGGTTGAACAGATCGTCCAGCGTGGTCTTGCTCTGCGCCTTGATCAGCGCGGCGCGCGCCTTGTCGCGGCGCTCCTCGGCGACCTTGCGGCTCAGGCTGTCGTCGTCCACGGCGGAGAGAATGTCGCCCGCCTCGGGCACGTCGTTGAAGCCGATGACCTCGACCGGGTCGGACGGGCGCGCTTCCTTCACGCGTTCGCCCTTGTCGTTTACCATGGCGCGGACGCGGCCATAGGCCATGCCGGCGACGATGGTATCGCCCACGCGCAGCGTGCCGTTCTTGATCAGCACGTTGGCGACGGGGCCGCGACCCTTGTCCAGACGCGCCTCGATGATGATGCCGCGCGCCTTGCGGTTCGGGTTCGCCCTGTAGTCCTGCACCTCGGCGACCAGCAGAATCATTTCCAGCAGCTGATCGACGCCCTGACCGGTCTGCGCGGAGACGGGCACGATGATCGTGTCGCCGCCCCATGCCTCGTCAACCAGCTCGTATTTGGTCAGCTCCTGACGGATGCGGTCGGGATCGGCGGTCGGCTTATCCATCTTGTTGATTGCGACGATCGTCTGCACGCCCGCAGCCTTCGCGTGGTTGATGGCCTCGATGGTCTGCGGCATAACGCCGTCGTCCGCCGCGACGACCAGAATGGCGATATCCGTCGCCTGCGCGCCGCGGGCGCGCATGGCGGTGAACGCCTCGTGACCGGGGGTATCGAGGAAGGTGATGCGCTGGCCGTGGAGCTCCACGGTGTACGCGCCGATGTGCTGCGTGATGCCTCCGGCCTCGCCGGCGGTCACGTGACTCTTGCGGATATAGTCGAGCAGCGAGGTCTTGCCGTGGTCGACGTGACCCATGATGGTGACGACCGGCGGGCGGCTGACCAGATCCTCTTCGCTGTCCTCAACGTCCTCGGCTTCCAGCGCGTCTTCCGCGGTTTCGGCCAGCTTCAGCTCAAGCTCAACGCCGAACTCGGTGCAGATGAGCTGCGCGGTGTCGAAGTCCAGCTCGTTGTTGATGTTTGCGAAGATGCCCAGCATCAGAAGCTTTTTGATGATTTCGCTTACGGGCTTGCCGATGCGCTCGGACAGATCCTTCACGGTGATCTTCTCGGCGGTCATGACCGCCTTCTCGATCTTTACCGGCTCGGGCTTCGGCGCCTGCACCGCGACCTTGCGCTTGCGCTTGCCGCCGCGCACGAAATCGTCGTCCATCTGAACCGACGGAGCCGCGGAACGGGTCTGCTGGCGTTTATTCTTGGCAGCGTTGTGCTCCGGGTCAACCTGACGCACATACTGCTTCTTGTTCGGATCGTAATTGGATACGCGCTCCTTCTCCATTGCGGGCGCCATTTCCGGCATGCGCGAACGGCCGCCGAAGCCGCCGCTTCTGGGCGCGCCGCCGCCAAAGCCGCCGCTTCTGGGCGCACCACCCTGACCCGCCTGCGGCGGGCGATTGCCGAAGGGACGCTGACCCGGCTGACCCGGCTGCGCGGGGCGGCCATAGGGACGCTGGCCCGGCTGTCCGGCCTGACCCGGCTGCGCGGGACGGCCATAGGGACGCTGGCCCGGCTGGCCGGCCTGACCCACCTGCACGGGACGGCCGTAGGGGCGCTGACCCGGCTGTCCGGCCTGACCCGGCTGTACGGGGCGACCGTAGGGACGCTGACCCGGCTGACCCGGCTGGCCCTGTTGTCCAGCCTGACCCGCCTGCACGGGGCGGCCATAGGGCCGCTGGGGCGCGGGGCGCGCTGCAGCGGGCGCTGCCGGCCTGGCAGACTCGGGCTTAACAGCCTCAGGCTTTGCAGCGGCAGACTTAACGACCTCGGGCTTGACCGGCTCCGGCTTCGGCGCTTCGGGCGCTGCGGCTTCCGGTGCGGGCGTCTGCGGCTGCGCGGGCGCCGGCGCTTCCTTCGGCAGCTCAGGCACCTGCTCGCTGGAATAGGCGTTCATAAACTGCGCATCGGCCTCATAGCGCTTTTTCTGTTCCTCAAGCGCCGCGCGCTGCGCTGCTTCCTGCGCCTCGCGATTAAAGCTCGCAGAGATCTTGCGCAGATTGCCGAGCATATCCTGCGTCTTCTTGCGCATCTGCGATATGCTGTCCAGCATTTTTCCGGTGTTCGCGCTCAATTCTTTGGTTGCGTCCTGAACCCTGACTTTGGTCATTCCCTAAATGCACCCCCGATAGTATCAAAGCTCTGCTTTTTCAAGCTGAAGTATGCGATCCGCAAGCTGCGGATCCGTAACGACCGCAACCATGCGGCCGGGTTTTCCAATAGCGTGTCCCAATTCCTGCTCCGGCGCGTACACGAGCGACACCTCATGCCATGTGCAGGCGTCGCTCACGCTCTTGACGGCGTTTTTTGCCGCGGCGCGATCCAGCACCGCCACGCACGCCGTGCCATTGCGGATGGCCTGTACCGAGGCCTTTTCGCCGCTGAGCACCTTGCCGTCAAAGGCGTCGCACAGGCCGCAGAAAAGCAGGAAAAATACGCCAATGAAGGGATGCCCGCCCCCGCTCAGCGAAATCACGATGCCCAATCCGGCGGACACCAGCGAGAGGTACGTCAACAGCGTTGTGTAATTATAGAATCCAATCATCTTTTGTATTTTCCCGCCCTTCTTCGGTAAATGTACTGCGTCAGTATGGTTATTCCACAGATCAGTATGCTGCTGTAAAACGACAGTCCGCGGCTCACCAGCTCCAGATTGACCGCCGTCGCGCCGTCCATCAGCTGCTGAAAGCCGTCCAGTATCAGATAATCCGCCACGCCGATCGCGCCCGGGATCGGAATAGTGTTATAGCCCAGTATGGCAAAGCCCTGCACCGCCCAAATGTCCAGCATGCCCGCGCCGTGGCCGCCCATCGCCCGATAGGCCAGCATCGCCACCGTGATAAACGCGGCGCGCTGAAGGATGTTCAACGCCAGTGCCTTCGCCAGCATGCCCCAGCGGCCGAAAACCAGCGCCGCGTCCTGCTTGTAATGCTGTATCTGCATTTTCAGCTTTTCACGGCGCGCCTCCGGATGGCGCACCAGATGCAGCGCCGTCATCAGGCGAATCACGCCGCTGCCCAGCCTCTCTACCCATTTCTCATGTCGAAGCAGCATCGCAAAGATCACAACCAGCCCTACCTGCACCACGCAGCCCAGCAGAATCAGCAGCCGGGGCGCCAGCGAAAACGAAGCATATATATTTGGGCGCACGATAAAGCAAAAAGCGCCGATAAACATAATGGACAGCGTATACATGCACAGGTTCACCAGCAGCGCAACCGTCGCTGTCGGTCCGGGGATACCGTCCTGTATCATGAAATACGCGCTGGCGGGCTGTCCGCCCGTGGCAGACGGCGTGATGGCGGAAAAATAGATATCCGCCGACGCATACACAAAGCCGTCGCGCCGACGCCTGCGGCATGAAAACGAAGCGCAGATGCAGTTCAGCGCCGCGCCCTCGGCGTAGATATAGATCAGCATACACAGTATGGCAGCTGCCAGCCAGGGCAGCGACGCGCCCCTTATGAACTCCCCAAACGCCGCCAGTGAGAAGCCCCTGCTCTGCGAGGTGACCGCCCAGACGCTCGCTGCGGCGATCACCACGAATACCAGCGACCACGCAAGCTGTTTTTTCCAATTCGTCTCGTTTCCGGTATTGTTTTTCAAACGCGCCTCACTTCCATCCTGCATACCCGTGCTTTTTCACGCCCGTACGCGCCCGACGAGCCGCTTGCCCAGTCCAAGCCTTCGCGCCAGCCACAGCCCGATCTCCGCTGCCAGTATGCCCGCCGGTATGTCCAGAAACACATGCTGCTTGACCAGCACCGTGGAGCAGATGATGACCGCCGACCAGAGCATCAGCGGGACACGG
>ERZ824488.2764-NODE-2764-length-14710-cov-2.689458_pt1 | contig 14710 bp, 9 predicted proteins | sample MGYA00519936_ERZ824488 | MGnify/ENA primary metagenome ERZ824488 (study PRJEB31778, sample SAMEA3449153) | human gut metagenome | biome: human gut; feature: human-associated habitat; material: faeces | place: United Kingdom | collected 2010/2012 ... | reverse complement strand
GCTTTTCTGTCTTGTTCACTCAAGCCTTGGTTCTTGTATTGTTCGGTGTTGATTGGCATAATGCGTTTTCCTTTCTTTGTTGGGTTAATATCATTTGAGATCTTGAGCACGTATGCAGCAGCCGTCATTCTCCGAAGCTTTACGAGTGTTCTGTTTTATCCCGAATAAACTCGAATCGGTAATTTTTTAAAACTCCCCGTAATCATCATCATATTCTTCCTGCCTGTTCCTTCTTTTCCGTCTGCTCGGGAGACTCAAGTTCGGAAGTCGAAAGCGTCTTCTCCGCGTCCCGCTACCGCAAGCTTTTCGTTCCCTGATCAATCTTATTACTTCCATAACCGCCATTGGGAACCCAACAATCCAACACACGAGTGTCAGCAGCCCCAATCCGATGGGAACCAGTATTAGAATGACAATAGCCCAGAGGAACATTCTGAATAGGAATAATGATGCCATTGCTTTAAACATTGACCGCAGGAACGCAATCATCCATGGTCCGATGCGCGTTATCCCGTACACAAGTCCTATCAGATATATCGGCAAAATGAGCAAATACCCTGCGTCTCCACCTCGGCAAATAAAATATATTCCAATGAGCAAGCCAGCAACCGTTGGTATGCAGATTTTAAGAATTGTTTTTCTTGAGTCAATTTCCACTTTTGTTACCCCCCAGACAACTTAAATCAAGTACATTGTAGCGCCACCCCCGTTCGCCGTCCTTATATCCGCACTGCACAATAGCCATTTTTGTATCAAGCATAATTATATCTTCAGGCAGAATAATTCGTCTGCGTTCTTCGCTGCGTGTAACCGTGTTGCTGCTTGTTTTGCTGAAAAACCTATAGTTTTCCCTTGAGTTTCCGGATGAAACCTCTTCTTTTTGCGCATAATACTCGCCAAAGTATGTTGACCACACATCCGCACTGTATCCTGATGTGTGTGCAAGCACAACAACATTTGTGCCCGACCCAACAATATCATTGAACAATCCGAGTTTTCCGGCATAACTCTGAGCAAGATCGGGGGAAACAATCATAACGGGAGACTGAACATCAGTGCTTCTGTACAATTTGAATGCAATGCTGTTTTCGTTTGATGCAGGAATTGAATCAATTACACTCAAAAAACGATAACCCTTTTCCTTATTCAACTTCAACAAAGAAAACAGAGTTTCAGCAAGCACATCGTTTATATCCGTTCCGACATCAATTGAAACAATGCAGGCATCGCCTTGAAGAACTTTGCTCAAGCTTATTTTTTTAACATTAACACACTGTTTTTCCATCAAATGGACCTTGAATTCGGTAAATAAGGCCGCAACCGCAGGTATTTGCTCTGAAAACGGCGCAAGTCTTTGGATCAAAACCAGCTTATCGGAAACATCAATATTTCTGCTGTTGAAAATAAATGCTGATATCATCTCCCACGGAAAGCTGCACAGTGTCAGCAGGTCAATCGAATCTCCGTTCTTTTTCAATGCTTCGATTCCTATCGAAATCACGGTTTTTGCCTCAATCCCAAGATTTGCAGTGCTTTTCCCTACTTCATACAGCACGCTTGCCAATTCGTTTTCCGAAATATCTCCAAAGAGATCCAGAACATATTCTTCCCCATTGTATACAGCCGTTCCTGACCTGTATTTTTCGTTGAAAACAAGGTTTGACCTATGAACAATCACAACAGGATTCCCGTTGCGGCATACGTTTTCCGCAAGCATAAGTGCAAACTTTGTTCTGACAACATTAAGTGAACCGGAAATCACCGTTTTTCTTATCATTCCCGAATTCTGTGATCCCGCAAGAAAAAAATCGTTTAATATGCCGTTGCTGGCTGCTATTTCTTTTCTATCTCTCATATTCTTTAAACTTAAACTTAAATGGGCTGTTCTCAATGATTCTTATAAATGCTTCTCCCGGCTTCAATTTGCTGACTTCCCACGCTTCAACCACATGGCCTTCCCTCCGCTCGGTTGAGGGCAAACTGCCGGCTAATGTAGTCTCGCTCAGATAGTTCAATCCGAACGCATCCCTCACGTACTCCGTTGTCAGCCAATCGTTTGACCGGAATGCCATAACAGAGCTGAACCCTGCTGCAATACTGAGCCCCTTATCTTTGCCGTAGACATCATAAAGCTGCGCCATACTTTGCAGTCCGGCAGCAACTTTTAAGCCCATGCTCCTACCAAAGTTTACGGCATCATCGATATGAGTCAAGTTGGGCAGAAGTTTAAACTCATCAATTATAACGTATACATTTCCTCGTTCTTTTTTTTCCTGTCGGCCGAGTGCCTCTTTAAGTGCAAGGTCAAGCAAGAGACTGTATACCTGCGATAACGCTTCACCAATCGCCATATCATATTCGATGAAAAGCGTTCTCCTTCCTTTTTTGCGCACGAACTCACGTATTGAAAAATCACCTGCCTCACCGAACACACCAAAGAAGCTGTCCTTTATCATTACTATTGCTTCTGAAAGCACACCCAATGCCTGATTGTTTTTTCCGTCGCCAAGGTACAGATTCACGTTTGACAGATCCGAATATTTTTGAACCATCTGCTTGTAATCATCAGCAAGCGATCTCTCGAACCAATCTACTAAATCCATATTGCATATTTGCTCATTTGTGCCACCGCCATCTCTTTTCTCGCGCATCATATAAAGCATCACAGCAGCAACAAGACCGCGTCCTGCATTTGAAAAAAAGGGTTGACTTGATGACTCATATTTTTTAAACAAACACCTGCACAAATCATTGATGTTCACAACAATGCTGTCATCATCTTCTCCATCCACCGCAGCCTCACAGAACACGTTCCAACGTTCGCTTATGCTGCGGAATTGCTTTGAATTACCGATTACTTTGTCGCCCGAACTATAAAAGTTTTCGTAAAAATCACCTTTTGTATCAAACACAATCATAACATCGTTGTCGGTCATACGTGCTTTAATCTGGCTGACAAGCTGATTTATCGTGTTTGTTTTACCGCTTCCTGTCCCACCGATGCACAGCAGGCCGCGGGACAGGATCTCCTCGCTGAGCGAAAAGCCGGTTTTCCCATCGGAACTCATAAATTGAAATTCATCCTGTAAATTATAAAGCGGCACGTTTTCCGCGGCACGACTTCCGTATAGTGTTTCAGTAATAATTGGCATATTAACACCTCATTAAACTATAGATTCAGCATCAGCGGTCGTGTCCTCCGTCGTTGTCACGGTCGTTCCCCTCAGCTGCAGAATCGTCCTGTTCGTTTCCTTCACCGAATGCCCGGTTGCTATTCTGCTCGCTGCTGTTATACTCACTTTCCTCTGCTTGACTGCGTTCGGTTTTGTCCGCCTGCATCTCTTGAGCAGGGTCGCGCTCGCGCTGACCCTTATCCGGCCCCGCTTCTTCAGTGTTATCCTCAGAGTTTGATTGGTTATTATTGTTATTTTTGTTAAGTTCCTGTCTGGATACTCTTATTCTGTCCAGAAAAGATTGCCTGTCCGAATTCGTCATATTTGTTTTTCTCCTGTTCTTTATTTTCTCTATAGATGGACAGCGCAGTGCCGTCAGGCATCGCGCTGTCATTCTCACCTGTCCATACTTATTGCTGCGTCCCTGCTGTTGTCACAGGTTCATTAGACTCCGGCGCGCTTGTTAGTCGTTCGCTGTTTCTGCTAAATTCTTTAGATTCTTTCCGTCTTTCTGCCTGTGCTTTCTGCATATGTTTGCTCGCTTCCCTTAACTGCTTCGCCCATTCAGATTCCCTTGGATCCACTGTCGGCTCGACAGTCGGTTGTGTCGTTGCCGTCGGTTGTGCCGTTGCCGGCGGCTGCGTCGGAATCGGCTCCTCATCTTCTGCAAAGAAATAATTATACAAATAAATCCCTGCAAATGAAAGTATAAGCACGAGCGAAATCAGAATTACTATTAACCGAATGTTGCTCGATTTAGTGTCATGATCCCGGTCCGCTGACTTTCCCGGCTCTGTTTTTAGTTCATTTTCAATTCGTCTGAGCTTCGTTTTCTCGTTCTCATTCACCTTGCACTTTTTAAGCATTCTTATGCAGTCCCTCTTGGCCTGCACATCTTTGCATTCATCCCAATCGGAATCACCAGACCGCTCATTGTCACCGTTGAGACTCACCTCAATTTTTCTAATCAAGTCCAGAGCAACACCAAGCTTAATTTCAAACTCTGTTTCTTTTCGGCACGGGAGCTTCTCCTTAAACTTCCGCCAACGCGTCGGTCCTTGGTTCTTGACTTTTGCCTCCTGCGTGCTGTTCTTTTTCCCGGAAATTCCGGCAGGGTATCCTTCCGTCAAACACTTGATTGTATACTCATCTCCCTCTTCCGGTTTAAGATATCTCAAGTAAAGAAGTTCCTCTCGAATATCGTCAAGAGTTTTGCTTCTGCTCGCCATTATCGATACCAGTCCGTTTTCTATAATGAGTTTGACCGCATCGTAGACATATTGTTCTTCATAGATATCATATCTTCCCGAGACAAACTGAGCCGCATGCATCAAGTCCTTGACACTGCAATCAACACAACCTTGCTCCGATATATTTTTACGCAGGCGGTCAATACACTCACCCTGCCAATTGACCTGTTTGCCTTTTTCGCAATACCATTCAATAAATGCCTTGAAGCTTGTCATGCTTTTGAGAACGCTTTCCTTTTGTTTATCAGCTTCCTCTCTTTTTTTGCAGTCGGCTTTAAGCAGTTCAATGTCATCACTGCAGCAGAGATTCTTAACGCGTTCAACGATTTCAACGATTTTTTTAAATCGCTCTGTTTCAATTCTGTTTTCTATCCGTTCGATTGCTTCACGAACGTTTTTTGAATACTTTTCCTGAATGTCGTCAGCAATCGTTGCTTTCTTGCATTCTTTCATTTCTTCAAGCAACTTTTCCAAGGTTGCTGTCGAATCTGACTCGCCTCTGCTGCGGTCTGCGTTAAGATCTCCGGCGTCGTGGGAATCGGAAGTATCTTTTTCGTCCTGTGGCTCCTCTTTCGCTCTGACATTATCATTCCTGTCTTTTCTCGGCTCCGAAGGTTGCTTTCCTTTTCTTTTCGACCCTCTATTTTCACCTTGCTTTGATCCCATGCAGGCTCCGTCTCGCCCTGCTCCTACTTTTTCGTTTTTTTCATTGCTGCCCGCATGAACGTCGATTGAAGAACCGGAAGTTCCACGGAGCGCAGTTTCAAGTTTCGCTTTAATATCTTCAAGATATTTTTCTGATGCCTCTCCGTTTTCAGCTTCAAGCTTTTGCATGCGTTTTTTAATGACAGAATCTGGAATAAGAGCAGGAAGATACTCCAAGCCTTTTCCCAATTTCGCATGATGTTTATGTGTTTTTTTTATGATCTCATCAGGCGACTGATCTTCGAGCGGAGTTGCTCTTTCTATTAAGCATTCTGCTGCACCAGTGTCAATACGGAGTTCCGAGTTTGGCGACATCTTCATCATCGACAATCGAAGTAGGAATTCTGAATACTTTTTTATACATTCGTCCAGTTCTTGAAGATTTTTGCATTGTGAAAAGTCGCTCTCAGGCGAGGTTAATACATCACCAAGGTTTTTTTTATGCATTCCCAGCTCGCGTATAAACCGCATCTCACAACATTGTGATTTTGCAATAGCTTTATTCTCCTTGTTTTCCTCCAGTACATTGCTAAGGATCTTAAAACATTCCCAAAGATTTTTATATGTTGTCAGTCTGAAAGCATTTGCATAAGACGCATAGCTTGCGTCTTCAATACACGCTTCAGCACTTAAACCACTCTCAAATTCGTTATAAAATTTCTCACGATAACCGTCTTCAACAACACACTTCCAAATCAGCCAGTCAAAATTGTTGCGGGGTTCGCTTTTTTCATTGTACGGTGCATCTATAAGATATTCGCCGTCCTTTGCACTGTTCCCTGTTTCAAACACGACCTTACATTTTGAATCGGCTTCATTTACCGAGAAGCTGAATCGATTCCACATGCCGTACGGAACATGCTTAAGTATCTCAATCACCGAACATCTGAAAGTTGCTATCAGATCGTAGTCGGTCGGTACGATAAGCCTAACCTGTTTTTTATCACATATAACACCATTAATAATTTTCCAAACAAGATTTCTGTTCGGAACAGTTTTATTTCCGCTCGTTTCATTCTTCGAACCGATTTCAACCCAGCCCGGCTCAATCTTTTCTTTTCTGCTTTCCGCAAATTTATTAACATCAGCCGCAGAAGCGAAGCAAACGGTTCCGATATAGCGACTTATATCGTCATTCTCCTCTCCTTTGCCGGCTATATCTCCTATAGACAGGTAAGAAAAGCAAAAAGCATGTGTGTAAAAAGCTATCTCATTTTGCCGTTCAGTATGTGTCATCCGTAACTCGAGTCCATCACTTTCATCGAAATAGACTGTTTCACATGGCAGCCCCTTATTTGCGGAAGTAATTGCTATTTTCTTTTTGTCTTCAATCCTTCCTTTATTATCCACCTGTTCAAACCCGCCGTTGCCGTGAAAGTAGAGTTTCTCATTTTTTTTCATTCTTCTCTCCTCCTTCTTTCTCCTATCCAGCATAAATAAGTCTTTTTATCATCATCTGTATTCAAACATTTGGGAATAAACTCCGGTTTCCTAAACCGATGGTGTTTTTCCGTTTTGACTGCAATTCCACCCTCCATTGCTATCATCCAAAGAAGCGGCAGCATTGTATTGAATGGCTCGATTGAGTTATCTCCCTCGTTCCCTTCTTCTTTCCTCGGTTCATGCCCGTAGTTCGAGGTTATGAAAGCTATGGCTTTACTGTCCGTTTTTTCCCGAATCGTTTCTATCAAACTTTTGCCGATGCTTTTTTCTATTTCCGTGCAGATTATATTCGACTGCAGCTTAATTAGGTTCGGATCATAAACAACCAGTTTCCTACCACTTCTTCGAACCACGCCGTAGCCTTGATTATAGTTATCATCAAACCCAGGTTGATTCTTCAGCAGATAAGGCCTTTGCATAAAACCATTTTCATCCCTGAGTGCATCGATCTTGCCCCATATCAATACAATACCCTTCAAGCTCTTGAACATATTCATTGCGTTACTGAGTGCTTGATTTAGATCTAGTACATTCAGTATTTTGCTTGGGTCAATATAACCTAAAAGTCCTTCACAGTCTTTTTTTCTTTGTTCCTGAGTTGTACTCACTCCTGTTGTATACTCCAGTGTCGCATAATCAACGAGCACCCAAAGATAGTCAAGATTCTTGTACCTTGTTTCATATCTCTTTCTCATTGACTCAATCATGTCTTCCGTGCCTCTGGCTAAAGAGCGCACAAACTCTCCTGCAATATCCATCACAGAAACAAGCAATTTTGTTCCATCAATATTGATAAGAAATGTGCATCTCAATTCATTATCCACTGTTTCGGTCGCATCAATCCTTATGTTTTGCCTGTATTTTATGAGCGGATAGTCTTTAGCTGAAGGTTGTGCTCCGTCTTCCGCTTCCTTCGGTACGCCATCCTGTGTTATCGCCCATTTCTTTTTTAATTTTTCATCCGCGTCAAACTCCAAGCATATATTTTGATTGTTAGCTTGTTCTCTCCATTTCAAAAACGCATCCATCGCTGCACAAAGAGCCGTCGTTTTCGATGCTCGAGGTCCGGCAAACATGGATAGTGTTATTTCAGGATAGCAACCTGACCAGCCTGAAACCTGACCTTTTCCCTTGCACTTCGGGCAATAGCGTCTCCACGGAAGCGGCTTTCCACCGATTACAACTTCAAATGTTACATCCGAATTTTCCCTATGCGGCTTTAGCTCGATGGAGCCGAAATTTTCCGTAAGTCTCTTATTAACTTCTTTTTGAACTTTCTCAACATCTGCTTTCATAAGCTTGCCCTGCCCAACTGAGCCTTCCAGTGCATTACCCACGCGCTTTAAGATCTCTTTTATACGGCTGTCCTTCAGCCGGAACTCGCCTTTATGTTGTTCGCTTATATCACGCAGCTCACTTGTCGATACAAACTCCCTGATTTTCGCATTTTCAATTGCATCCATTACAATTTCCTGCTTCGTTTTCTCTTTCTTCGCTTCGTTTTCATCTGCATTCCGGGTTTGCTCTATATTCATCGATTCCGCATCCGTTTTTGCGCTTTCATCGGTAGTTAGTCTGCGAATCCTTTCTATCTTTTCCTGAATAGCTTCTTCGCTGTTGACTTCGGATTCGGCGAGGCTCTTCGCTGCCGCTTTCAGTCTGGGTGTAATCAGCTTAGTGATTTCAAACAGCAGTTCGTCGCTGTCCCCACGCCAACCGCATTCCGGGCAGAACGAATAATACCTTCTCGTTCCTTGAATCGGCTTGCTGTAATCTATTCTTTCTGTTCCGTTTGTGGTGCTTTCTGACTGTATCCGTTTTCTTATCAGCATTGTGTTTTTCCTTTCGCTTTGTCAGTTGTTTTGTCCTTTATCTCGCTATCATCATTTTAACATTATCGCTGTAACTGATTTTCCACTGTATTCTTGAAGTTTCTTTAGGGACGGTAAATTTGCCTCCGTTGCCGGTTATGCAAAGCGGAACTGTGATATTGATAACTTTTCCGTCACTTTTTCCGGTAAAACAAATTTCCGCATCGCCTTCAATAAGCTTTATTCCCCTCGATTCCATTGTTATAGTTGTACGCTTTTCGAAACACCCTCTCTTCTCTCTATATGTCGGCGTTTCTCTCTTTTTCCCGATAAACATCTTTCCGGTTTCAAGCCCACCTTCGCCGTTGTCATATGAATAACTGTATACACCATAATTCTTGGGTTTTGCAAAGGATCCGTTCCGGTCATAAGAAATCAATCTGGGGCTTTGTTCTGCATATATTTCTCCGATCGTCCAATTTATCATCGGTCTTTCCGGGTCAAGCAATCGCTCTGAGCTAAATGTAATTCTCGTTGACTTCTCTCCACTACCGGTATATATTGCCCTGCATCGCACATTGTAAATAGTAATGTTGTTGTTTTGTTCATTTCCGAACTCTATCTTAATCATTCCTCTTCTCCCTGCTGCGCGCTTTCATCCATGTTTTCCGTCTGTACATTTCCCAACGCTCCACGTTGGCTAAACACCAGCAATCGTCCTCCGAACATAAAGCCGGGCGCCAAACCACGAATCTGAATCCTGTGTTTACGGTTCTGTCCGTTATTATGGAGTTCCTGTGTTCGCTCACCGGAACTGAACAGATAGTCTTGCTGCGTATCACTGCCGTCAGCAGCACGGTTCTGTATTTCACCCCAGATCCTATCCTGCTCATTCATTTCAAACCTGCTTCTCGCTTCGCATGTCTCCAGGAGTTTATCGCAGTCCAGCCCCTGCCAGTTTAGTTTATCAGTATGCGAACCGACGTTCCCATCCTCAAAGCAAATTGGTCTTAATATATCTCTGCAGGCGCAAAGATCATTTCGCATAATTCCTGCGTCGTCAACCAAAGCCTTAAACTTACTTCCAAAAAAAACGATAAACTTTTCTTTTATGCCTTTCTCAAGGCGTTCTTCCCATGCCGCAGCATATTTTCTTGCGTCTTCGAGGTATTCGTCTTCCTTCCGGTCGGCCAATTCAGCCTTTTCTTTGAGATGTTCAATCAGTTTGGCTATGTTTTTGTTTTCAAACATGTTAAGGGGAAACTTTCCGAAAAACGTTTCCTCCTGTGAACACAATTCTTTTTTGAAAAACGCTTGGGCAGCTTTAAGAATATTCTTCCTGAAAATTTCGCAGATCGGATGACCTTCTTTATCCGTTCCGTATACGGTGTATATATCTGCATTCCGCAATAATCTTGAATATTGCGGAAGGAGTTCAAGTTTACACGGCGCAACAGAGAGGAATGTTTCCGTCAATTCGTTCATTTTCTCTTCAGCTTTTTCCTTGCAGGCTTGCAGCTGAGCATCGAACTTCCTGCATTGATCCTGATCATTTTCGTCATTGACCGTTACGCCGAGAATACTGTTGATCCGCCCGCACACAGCCCCTACACGAGAGGACTCCTGCGCGCTGTATACTTTTCCGTCTTTAACGCGAATGTATTCAACTCCTTCTGCTTTATTAAACTCATGCAAAGTTAAAAGCAGAATTAGTTCAAATGCAGCTGTCTTGTTGGAATCTGTCAGTTTCCACACGCGGTTCACGCCGTCCGGAACGTCCCTCGGCAAACAGTCATTTGTATCAAACTCTTCTGCATTTTCAATGCAAATCTCAACACGGCAACAGTCTCTATTTTGTTTTTGTTTATTTCTGTTATTAATATGTTCGACTATTGGCTTAATTTTCGGAATATCATCTGCTTTTTCAATCAAAAGCAAAAGCACTGTCACAAGTCTGTCGGTCGATGACGTGGCAAGGACTCTTTCCCTTTCGGCTGCAACTCCTTTCAAAGCTTCGTCTATGGAATGCCAAGCTTCATCTATGGATGTAAAATCAAGAGCACATGCGACTTGTGTCCTGCCGTTCAGAAACATTTTATTAAGCAACGGATCTTTCATGATATTGCTGCCGTAATGCGCAATAACAACATCACAATTTGTATTTACCGGACTGATCCCCGCGATGTTGCTTGTTGCTTTTTCTTTGATTTTCTGTAAAATATTCTCAGAAATTGGCATTACATTCTCCTTTGCTGCATAAGCCGGCAAGCGGAGTGAGCCTCCGCCCGCCGGTTTGTTCGGTGTGTTACCTTATGTACCGTGAATTACAATGCGATGGGATCTTGTATATCACTGGTGTAGAACGTGCGAAGCTTGTCACAAAGACCCTCCTCGATTCTTTCAGCTTCAATGCTGAATTCAACCGATGCCATCGGGTATCTCAAGTCAGCTTCAGCTTCATCTTTGCTGCTGCGATCCCTGAACTCTTGAGCCATATTACTTCCGCGCTCCTGATCAGCACCCCATACTTCATCGATATTTCTTCTCGCTTCTATCTGCCTCTTGATGCTGTTGTAATCAGCTTCCGGAAGTTCAGAGAAAGCCACAAACGTGAAATACTCTTTGCATTCCTTATAAAGTCTGCTGTTAGGTTCACGATCGCCGTAGCCGATATTGGTTAAAACACTCCAATTCGTGCCGTCCTTCTTAATTTCCACCCTGTCTCTAACAAATCGAATCAACACAGGTTTGTCCTCCGTTGTTCCATCGTCCTTAGCAACAGTTTCATATGCGCGCAGCGCTTGTGCGAAAGTTGTCCTTCGCTTCTCCATACGCTCCTCCTTTTCAAGCTCATTACGCTTTGCGTCGATTGCTTTCTTAAGCTTTTCAACGTACGGAATGGTCTCCTTCACTGCGTGCCACAGATGGAACATCTGCCGCAGGGTGTGCCAAGCGTAATCGTAGTCGAAGTCGTCGGGCAGCTCTGACCCGATCGCGCTCCACTTATCTCCGTGCTGCATAAGGTCTACACGACTGACAACGCCGTTCTGTTCCAACTGATTCAGGCAGTACTCAAGGTTAAGATCATTAAGACTGTCCGGAAGGTTGTTCGAAATATAGTCTTCGAACTCCGGTATCATCCATCTCTCCGTGACGGATCCGACATCCTGAGTTTTGTTAAGCCTGAAGATCGATTTGATCGGCTGATCGGGATAATTCGGAGAATTCATAACCATGCCGAGAGCGACAGCAGCATCGTAGTCCGCCTTTGCGGCTTCAAGATTCTGCTGTTCTCTGTGTTGATCTCCTCTGAAAACAAGGTTGGGAAGGTTTACCCAATTGTGGATGCCGCTTCCACATTGCTCAATATGAATCCCGGGGAAATCGTTCCAGTGTGCTTCATAGACGGATTCGTACTCCACTGTACTTTGGAAAGACAGTGCCGGCAGACCCTGCAGCATAGTTATCATAAGCAATTCATCATCCGACTCTGACGGATATACATTTATTTCCGCATTGGCTGCATTGGCGGCGTTGTCGTCCATCGCACATCTCTTGATCTCTTCGAACAGATGAGTGCACTTTTTCGGGACAGTGATAAACCTGCGGCCGCTGACCCTGTTCTCAATACTGCCCAGGGTGTTTGCCATTGCCGCACCTCTTGTGGTAAGTGTGTTATATATCTCCTTCGCAGCGTTCTTCAAATCTTTTGACGCAATCTGCCTTGCAGGTTCATTCGGGTCGGGCTGCGTAGTTTCTGCCTGCGGGTTTCCGGAGAAGAACTTAACGAGGAAGACCTCTATGTTCTCGTTAATTATGGTTTTGAACCTCTCTTCGATAAAGCTCCTTATCATACCGGCGGGGTCGAACTGTGCGCTGATACCTGCATCCGTTGATGTTACGCCTGCAAGCTTCGCAAGGTTGTCCGTAAGCAGGATCTCATTAATGAAAGCCGTTGTAATCGTATCCTCTTGTCCTTCATAAATGCCGGTGATGAATCTCATCAGTGCATTTGCCTGTCTCTGCGTCGCTATGCTCTGCGTCAGATTGATCGGACAGAAGTAGAGCGTCTTATTGAAATTGTTTTCAAATGTGCGGACATCGGTCAGAATTCCGCTTTCTCTTTCAAGAAGATCGTGGAAATTTTCAAGCACGATTTTTGACGTTTCCCAAACGGTGTTGTTAAGCCCGATAAGGTGATCCTTGACTGCGTTCAGCAAAAGCGTGGTGTTGACCCAACTGTTCCTGTAGAATATGGCACTTTTCGCTTTATCGCCCGCATACGGAATGTATTCATTTTCCAACAGTCTCGCCGCATCCCTTGCCACGTTGATCATGGCCATGATTCCGTGTTTGCGGATAAATTCCCTTGACTTTTGCTCAACCTTATCGAGCAGCTCATTCGTTGACTGTATGTTTGCAATTAACCTTTCGCTCTCAATCCCGCAGGCTTTAAGGAATCTGATTTCAGCATTCCTCCCGGGATCCTCGTTCCATGCATCCCAAAGCTTTTTAAATATGTTGTGCACCACCACGCTCGTCAACAGCTCAACAGGAACCTTTACGGAGGCAAAACCCGTTGCATTGAAGCTGTAGCCTGCGTAGCGCGGATAGCCGGCAAGGGGCAGGCTCGCGATCGCTGTAGTCACATCAGTCCAGGAACTTGAATATACTGAATCAATTAGACTTACCTGTTCACCGCCTACAACATCCCTTGCGGTCATACTGCCGAGGATGGATTGAACAACAACATTTCTTGCGGTCTCTGCAGGCTTATCAAATCCACCGAAAGCAGGCGTATTACCGTCAACGATCATACATGTGTCAAAGATGTTCCTGTTGAACGTTACGTTTGTGATGCCGTAGTTCATTTTTATCTTTTCGCCGCGGTCGCGAAGCCTCATGAGATAGGCAATTTCCTTCATCGCCGCATAGTGATTCGCTCCCGGATGACGTTTCTCGTTAATTTTGCCATCGCATGCTGAAGGGCTGAAAATGTAGCCGTATATGCGTGTATTATTATATAAACCGGCAAAATTTGTTTCAAGCACATGCCTCGTCATATACACAAGGTCAACGATCGTTCCGCTGCCCGTTCCTCCCGCAACGCTGCAAAGGAAGAAAACTTTCAGTTTTGTTCCGGCGGGATGGTGTGTGCCGTTGATGACCTGCTGTATTTTGTTGATAACTGTAATGCCTCCGGGTGAGGTGAGCCTGACCCGGCCCGGCTGACGCCAAGCACCCGCTCCGTCGCCTTTAAAACCTTCCTTATCTCCGGGAGCGTCCCCTCCTGTCGCACTGTACAAGTTCGGATCCACCCAAGACTTTCTGTTGCTCGGGTTGATCGTTTCGTGTGCGCCTTCATAAGGAACGGTCATGACTTCGCTCTGTTCAAAGACTCCGTCTCGCACAAGCTTGCGAAGCTCATTCTCCGCACAGTCAACAACAAGGTAGCGAACCTGAGCATGATACTTGGGATCTATGGTTTTGTTAATCGTTTCCTTTATGCTGCGAAGTGCCTTTTGTCCCGTTCCGCCGGAGCTGATAAAAAGATACAGCTCCCCCGGCAGCAGTTCTTTTTTTGCTTTGCTCAGAAGACCGTTGCCTTCGGCGTAATCCAACCGTTTCAGGTTGGCTTCAACTCTGGCTTTTCTGTCTTGTTCACTCAAGCCTTGGTTCTTGTATTGTTCGGTGTTAATTAGCATATCTATTCTCCTTTAATAAAATATCTCAGTAATCTCTGCGGAATTCGAATTCATATTCCGCATCAAGGTCGCACTCTTCCGGGCAATTATCATTTACCTTGAAGCTTTCCCCTTCAAGGTCACAATCTACGGCATTGCCGAAACGGACTTTGTAGCGCCAATTCTTTCTTGTTATGTTGAGCTCATCGTCGGTCGTTTCCTTGAACGATTCAACATAGATCTTTACCTTTTTGAGGATGCGCTTATCACCTGTTGAAATATTGTTAAATCCTGCCTTATCGAACAGATCGTACGCCGTGAATGAGCGCCCGCGCACACGCCAGGATGAAAGACTTTCACTCACACCGCCGCACTTCAGATAAAACTCGCCGCGAATCTTGTTGAAAGTCAGGTACGAGATTGCGATTGCTGCCGCAACGACTGCAAGGATCGCAGCCGCAATGATGATCAGCATGGGGATATAATTCTTTGTTACGGTAACGTTATAAACGATAACGTGGTTGCCGCCGAACTTATCGGTGGTGTTGGACTTCTGGATGAGGTAGCTCTCCTGGGTGGCGTTGCGGACGCCGTCAACGGCGACATAGCTGGCCTTCTTGCCGTTGGCAACAGTGGAGATGCCA
>ERZ824488.2762-NODE-2762-length-14715-cov-4.430355_pt1 | contig 14715 bp, 10 predicted proteins | sample MGYA00519936_ERZ824488 | MGnify/ENA primary metagenome ERZ824488 (study PRJEB31778, sample SAMEA3449153) | human gut metagenome | biome: human gut; feature: human-associated habitat; material: faeces | place: United Kingdom | collected 2010/2012 ... | reverse complement strand
CGAGAAGGTCAACGGCACATGGCTGATCTGGTTCAATGGCGAGGAAGCCTACTGCTGCACCCACGGTGCCAACGGTCAGCCTGCGGGATGCCCAACATACACCTATGTGAACACTTCCACGGTCAACGCAGACCAGTGCATCCCCGGTGACCACTACGGCAACCAGATTCGCATCTGGGGCGGCTTGAACCAGCTCGCTTTGAGCGATGCGGACGATCTGCCCGCTGTTTTTTCCGCTGACGAGGGTGAAGAGATCTCTCTTTTGGATTTCTGCGCATCAATTTATGACGATGTGCAGATGTATATTATCGAAAACTTCCCTGAAAGCACTGCCGCGGAAATTTATCTTGCCTCTGCCGATGAGCTGCTGAACGGCGTGGAAACCTACGCCTCTGCCCGCGGTTACTACACCTACATCTATAATCCCGGTCGCGCAGGATGGCAGACCGTTGCCCTGATCGGTCCTGAGATCGGTGAGGAGGAACCTGAGCCGGAACCTGTTGTGCAGGAATACTACGCCAGCTGGGAGGCACCCGCCCAGACCGCCAGCGGCAGTTTTGATTTTTCCTACGGAATCCGCGCGGATAAGATCCAGCTGAAAACGCAGGAAAAGGTGGACGGCGCGACCATCGAGATCGAGCCCATCACCAAATCCGGCACCATCGAGGGCGGCAGCTGGTCTATCAGCCCTGCCGGAAAGCAAACTGTGACCACCAGCGGTCATACCGCCGATGACAACTACCAGAAGAACGGTGGCGATGCAGGCGCAAGCTGGAGTCTGCACTATGCCGTTACCAAAACATCGGGCACTCGCAATGGACAGGTTGGTCCTTTCACCACGCAGGAGGCTGCTGATGCGGCCGCCAACAGTGCCCGCGACGCCGCCATTGCGGAATTGCAGGGTGAGGCTCAGAACGCTGTCAACAATGCTATAGCAGCGGCTAAAGCGCAGCTGGGAAGCATCCAGTTCCGCTATGAGGAAATCACGGTACCGTATGGATTCGGCAAGTACTGGGGCACGAACGGCAGCAGCCAGACCATCTCGGTACCCGCAAACACCAACAACGACTATGTTATGAAAAATGATGAGTGGAGTTTGCAGGTCAACCTCAAGAAAACCGACAGCGAAACCGGCAGCCAAATCGCAGCCGATGCCTGTTATGAAATTTACCAGTGGGACAGTGTAAGTGATAAGTTTCTTGCAACCGGTGGCTACAACACCTACAGCGTACAGCGCCAAGGCGACGGCAGCTATGCGATCATCAACAGCGCCGCCTATGCCGTCAATGACGCAATGCGCCACACGCTGTATTACACCCAGCGCAATCAGGGTAAGTTTATCCTTGTGGAAACCAAAGCCCCTGCCGGGTATTTTGGTGACTGGACGGACATCGACCACCCCGGCACGGCAGGAACGCCCTTGGGCAAGCGCGCCTACTATATCGAGATTACGCAGGACAATGACAGTTCCGTGCTTTGGCTGGACAATGCCGACTACAACGCCGACATTCTGACAGCCGACAAGGGCGGTACCAAGCTGGTTACCGGTGGCGGTGTGGAAACCACCGTATCAATTTATAGCACCGCCAAAGATTCTACCCGCACTTATAACACCGACAACAGCGGCAACGCTGCCAACGAGGACAGCTATACCACCACCGCCACGGACGGCGTTATGAAAAACGACCGTACCTTGGGCGAAATCAGCATTTCCAAGGTGGACTTGGACGCTGTAAAGTACGTTGAAAATCACGGCAACGCCGCGCTGGACGGTGCCGTGTACGACCTCTACGCTGCCGAGGACATCACCCATCCGGACGGTGTGACCGGTGTTGTGGATTATTCCAAAATCGTGGATGCAGACGGCAACCCCCTCTGGCACACGACCATCCGCGACAACGGCGGGCAGTGGGTCAATGACTATCTGCCAATTCTCAAAAAAGACCATCTGGTAGCCAGCGCAAAAATCGAGGACGGCTGGCTGACCTTCGCAAACCTGTACCTCGGCAAATATTATGTGGTAGAGCGCTCCACCGGCGTGGTTATCCCGCTGCGTGACGGCGCTCTTGCAGTTTCCGGCACCTATCCCACCGTGGACAGCCGCACCAAGGCAGCCACCGGGCAGACCGCCGCACTTGCCAAGAACGACAGCGGGCAGTACACGGATTGGGTGTACAAGAACCAGTTTTCTACAGTCTCTAAAGGTAAAGCGTTGGATGGCTCTTGGACCTACGATGCCTATTACCTGTCCTTTGCAGACGGTTATCTTGTCGATGAGCATAACTACTACATCACACCCGCCTATTCTGATGAGGGTTGGTATGTAGAAAAGACCACCTTTGCCGACAACCGACAGGCAGCCGGTGAACAGATCGACAAGACCAGTTACAGCGCCAATTACCACATCCATGCTGACAATGCACTGGCCGAGAGCCAAGACCAAGTAGCAAAAGGCAATGTGGAAATCAGTAAAATCGTATCCTCCAGCGGCCAAAGCAACGGACTGGAACTGGAGGGCGCGGGCTTTACATTCTTCCTTGTGTCCGACCTGTCCAAACTGAAGCAGTTTGAGCAGACCCGCAGCGGCAGCTACACCCTGCAAAGCATTTTGGATGCCTACATTGATAAGACCTACGATAACGAGCATCCGAAGTGGGATTTTTCTGCGGAAACGCAGGCCATCGCAAAGACCTATGAGGTCAACGCTGACGAAATTGCCGCCTACAACAAAACTCTGACGGCGGCAGGTGAGAACAAGAATGGCAAGGGCAACGGCTGGCAGCCCACCGGCAGCGCCAACGAATACCAGCTTGCCGAAATCTTCAGCAATGACACCGGGAATATTCGTGTGCAGGGTTTACCCTATGGAACATATCTCGTTGTCGAAACAACTGTGCCGCACGACCTGTTCCAAGCTGAGCCTTTTATTGTCACCGTTGACCCCGAACAGGATAACAACCCGTGGGGCGCTATGGCCACCCCCAAGGACAGCGTAATGACAGGCTCTGACAGTTATCAGAAATTCACCGTACTGGACGAGGAAATCGAAGTTTATCTCCGCATCACCAAAGTTGACGAGGAAACCGGCAAACCGGTACTGCTGCCCGACACCGCTTTCCAAATCTACTGGCTGGACGAGCAGGGGCATTACCGTTATGACAGCAACGGCAACCCGAAACTCGTCACGATGACCGATACTGTCAACGGCCATCTGATAAAAGATGTAGACACTTTCTACACCAACAGCGAGGGCAACTTGACGCTGCCTGAAAAATTGCCGCTTGGTAAATATCGCATTGTGGAAGTCACCGGCCCGAACGGATTCTACAACGAATGGAAGGATACTGCAGGCTACGAAAACGGGATTCTGGCCGATGATGCAGATGGCAGTTTCTATGTGGACTTTACCATCACCACCGACCGCATTTATCAGGCGACCGGCGACAAAAACGAGAACGGCATGGATACGCTGGTGATTGGTGAGAAGTATTCCAACCACGAAACCATCGGCAAGCTGACCATCAGCAAGACCGGCAAGGTGCTGACCGGCTGGCAGTCTGCGCCGGACGGCATTGACCCGTGGATGACAGGCGAAGCAGAAAGCGGCAACTTCGTGTATGAAACCCGCCCGCTGGCCGGTGCCGAGTACACCATCACGGCAGCCGAGGACATCTACACGCAGGATCGTCAGCTGGATAACTACGGCAACCGCACGCTCTGGTACGCCAAGGGCGATGTGGTGGCAGTGGTAACCACAGGCGACGGCACCGCCGATACTGCCGTCTTTGCCCCTGCACGCACGGCGGCGACCTATGATTTCCTGTCCGTCATCCACGATGGAACCATCGGCGAGGTCAGCGTGACCCTGCCGCTGGGCAGCTATCACATTGCGGAAACGAAACCGCCGTATGGCTATGCAGGCACGGACGCCGCCTTTGATGTCACCCTTGCGTGGGACAACCAAACACAGGAAATTGTTGCGGCTGACGCTGTCGAATTCCATAACGAGCGCGAAAAGGCAAAGGTTGGCATCTACAAAACCGATCTGGAAAGCGGCAAATACCTTGCAGGTGCCGTGTTCAACCTGTACACCGCCGATGACATTTACGATGCAGACGGCAGCCTTGTTTTTGCCGCCGGTGAGCTGGTAGCCACCAGCCCCGAAACCAACGCGGACGGGTACACCTACTTTACCTGCGATATTCCTATCCGCGGTGAGCAGTACGGCAGCAGCACCCACAAGGACGCTGCCACCAACAGCGGCAAGTACATCGTCAAGGAAATTCGCGCCCCGCTGGGCTACTATGTCAACGAAGATCCTATGGAAGTCACCTTTACCTACGACGGCGAGGCGGTGCAGGTTTTGGAAAGCACCTGCACCGACAAACCTACCGAAATGTGGGTGAGCAAGCGCGATTTGACCAACGACGAGGAACTGCCCGGTGCCACTTTGACCATTAAAGACGCTGACGGCAACATTGTGGAAAGCTGGGTGTCCACCGACACGCCCCATCGGGTGACAGGGCTGCACTTGGGTGATGCCTACACCCTGACCGAAACCCGCCTCGCCGATGGCTACGCGCTGGCGGATGAGATTACCTTCCGTCTGTTGCAAAAGGTGGATGAAAACGGCAGCAACCTGCAGGAAGCCGAGGTCTACTATTTGACCAAGAAGTCCTTGCTGTTCTGGACGTGGGATGATTGGAAACTGCTGGATGATGCAACCGTGATTATGCGCGATGACACCATCAAGGTGGAAATCTCCAAGAAAGACATGACCACAATGGAGGAGTTGCCCGGCGCGGAACTTACCATTACCGACAAGGACGGCAAGGAAATTGACCGCTGGGTATCCACCGACAAACCGCACTACATCGAAAAGCTGCCCGCAGGTGATTACACGCTGACCGAAATGAAAGCCCCTGACGGTTATGCTTTTGCCGAGAGTGTACCGTTTACGGTTCTGCCCACCGGTGAGGTGCAGAAGTTTGAGATGCAGGACGATGTTATTAAGGTGGAAATTTCCAAGGTAGACATCACCACAAACAAAGAGCTGCCGGGTGCCGAGCTGATTATTACCAACAAGGGAGGCAAGGTAGTGGAACATTGGACGTCCACCGACAAGCCGCACTATATCGAAAAACTCCCTGCCGGTGACTATACGCTGACCGAAATCACCGCCCCCAACGGGTACGAAATCGCAGAGGATATTTCCTTTACGGTGCTGCCGAACGGAGATGTGCAGCGCGTGGTTATGAAGGACGCTCCCATTCCCGAACAGCCCATGCAGCCGACTCCGCCGAGTACCCCGACCCCCACACCGCTGATTCCCCAGACAGGCGATACTTTCCCGCTGGGGCTGCTTCTGGCGCTGGCGGGTCTTTCCTTGGCAGGGCTGGCGGTGCTGATTTACAAGTGCGTCCACTGCAAATCCGTTGCCCAAAAGGACGACGATGAAACCGAATAAGGAACACAAAAATGAACTATCCAACCACTATGGGTGACCCGCGAGGGCCACCCATTTTTTATGAGGAAATCGAATGAAACACATTCTGACTTGCAGCTTTGGCAAAGACAGCATCGCCACGGCGCTGCTTGCCTTGCAGCACGGCGAACCGCTGGATGAACTGGTTTATTCCGAGGTGATGTTCAGCGATACCGTATCGGGGGAACTGCCGGAGCATAAGCGGTTCATCTACGAAACAGCCATCCCGTATTTTGAAAAGCGCGGCATTCCCACAAGGGTCCTGCGCGGGAACAAGACATATCTGGACTGCTTTTACCGCATCGTAAGCCGCGGTAATGCCGAGGGAAAGCTGGCGTCCTTTCCGCTGACCGGACGCTGCAGTATACAGAGGGACTGCAAACTGCTGCCCATACGCACCTACCAGAAAACATTGCCGCAGAACACGGTTTACTATCTGGGGATTGCCGCCGATGAACCGATACGACTGGCACGACTAAAGGCAAACCAAACCTCTTTGTTGGCAAAGTACAACCTGACCGAAAAAGACGCACAGGCGATGTGCCAAGCCGAGGGGCTGCTGTCCCCTCTATATGCGTTCACAGGGCGCGGAGGCTGCTGGTTTTGCCCCAATGCGTCCATGCGGGAACTTCGGCATCTGTACAACGCCCACCCCGATTTATGGCAATTGCTGCTGGAATTGCAAGATGCCCCCAATAAGGCAACAGAACGATTCAACCGCAGCCATACGCTGCACGATTTAGATTTACGGTTCAGCCTTGAGGGAGAACAGTTGAGCTTTTTTACATACGGGGAGCGTTGAGCAGACGATGAAGAACTTTCTATATTCGCTTTTTATTGGGCTGTTCGGCATTGCAGCTCTCACGAGCATCGCATTCCTGTTGATGTATGCCGCACAGTCTAAACAACAGGCGCACCTTTACAGCAACCTTGCTGCCGTAAGAGAGCAGGACACACAACAGGAAACGGCTTCGGAACCAGAGAAACAGGCATCATACCGAAACTTATATTTGGAAAACGCCGATATGGTCGGCTGGATTCAAATTGAAGGCACCAGCATCGACTATCCCGTGATGCAGACACCGGCGGACCCTAACTATTACCTGAAACACGACTTTGAAAAGCACTATACGGACTACGGCTGCCCCTTTATGCAGGCAGACTGCGATGCGCTTGCACCGTCCGATAACCTGATCATCTACGGTCACAACATGAAGGACGGCTCGTTGTTCGCAGACCTTGCCAAGTACGGCAGCAAGGATTTCTGGCAGACACACAAAACCGTCTGGTTCGACACCGAGCTGGGCAGCTATGCCTATGAGATTTTTGCCGTGATCCACATGACCGTGCAGGCAGATGATGCCGATGCGTTCCCGTTCTATCGGTTTGTGGATGCAGCTGCCCCAGAAGATTTTGCTGCCTATGTGTCGGCCTGCAAAGCGCGGGCGCTATACGATACAGGCATCTTTGCTGAGTATGGCGACAGGCTGCTCACGCTTTCCACCTGTGACAACATTACCGATGACGGCAGATTGCTTGTGATTGCCAACAAACCGAAACAGAATAGAGGAAACAAAAATCCATGAAAACAACAAAGGAACCCCAGCGCGCATGGTTGTATGCGCGCGTCCCCGGCAACTACATAGAAACGAAAAACACCCTGAATGTTTTGATGCTGCAGGCGCAGCGCGATGGTGCCGAAGTGGTTGGCTGGGGATATGACATTCACCACGGCTGGCTGCGCCGCCCTGCTTACAGCAGGATGATGCGCGAGGCAAAGGCGGGACATATCGAGAGGATTTATATCTGCCGTATGAGCCAGATTAGCGGCACGGAACGGCATCTGATTTCCTTTTTCAGGCGGCTGATGCGGTACAAGGTCAATGTCATTGCAACCGAGTATGCCCTGAATCTGAAGGTGCCCGCCTACCACATGGGCACGATAATTGATGAAATCTGCGCCCGCAAGGGGTGGGAACGACCTTGGTTTGTTTCAGAAAGCTCGGAACGGCATTGCGTTAGCAACGCCGTGGCAAGCACGTCAAAATGATAGCTTGCTATCATTTCGACCCCTTGTTAGGGGCTGCCACCCCTAAGACCCCCTCGCGCTTGCAAAAATCCAAAGGAGAGCAGCGAAATGCAAACAAGAAACAAATCCTTCCTGCTTCGGTTGACGGAGCAGGAATATGCCACGCTGAAAAGAAAAAGTGAACTGGCAGGTCTGAAGATGAATCCTTTCCTGGTTTCACTTATCAACGGCTGTGAGATTCACCCCCGCGCACCGGACAGCTGCAAAGAACTGGCAAGGCAGGTGGCGGCGGTCGGAAACAACCTGAACCAGTTAGCGCGCATTGCCAACTTCAACGGCAAGGCGGAGGATGCTTATCTGCAGGAAGCGCAGCAGATCATGACTCGCATCTGGCTGCTTATGAAGGAGCAGTTATAATGGCGACAACAAAAATCCTGCCGGTGCGCAAGCGCCTGAAAGACTGCCTGGACTATGCTGCCAACCCGAAAAAGACCGAGATCTTTCGCGGGGATGCGCTCGACCGGCTGATGCACTACACCCAAAACGAGGACAAGACGGAACACCAGCTCTATGTCACCGGCTTTAACTGCGACCCGCAAAACGCCTGCCTGATTATGGAGGCAACCAAACGCCGCTGGCATAAAGACATCGGACACGGCAATGTCGGCTACCATATTATTCAGAGCTTTAAGCCCGGCGAAGCCGGCCCGGATCAAGTGCATCAAATCGGCTGCGAATTAGCCAGACGCTGTCTGGCAGATCGGTTTGAGTGTACGGTGTCCACCCATCTGGACAAGGGGCATCTGCATAACCATATAGTTGTCAATTCGGTTTCCTTTATGGACGGCAAAATGTTCCGCAACGATTTCAAAACCTACTATCAGGGCATACGGCAAATTTCCGATGACCTGTGTCGGCAAAACCAGTTGTCGGTCATAGAAACGGACGGTCGCGGTATCTCGTATGGCGAATGGCGCAACCGCCGCGAGGGCAAGCCGACACTGCGCGGTATGGTAAAAGCCGATGTGGAAATGGCGCTTGCCGAAAGCACCGACTTTGACGATTTTGTCTGCAGGCTGCAAAAGATGGGCTATGAGGTCAAGTACGGTCCCCGCGTCAAGCACATGGCGGTTCGACACCAAGACAGCAAAAGGTTTGTGCGGCTGGACGGTGTTGCGCCGCAGTTTTCCGAGGCGGAATTGAGAGCGTTTTTCACGCAACTAAAAAAACTTCCGCCAGAAATGCAGCAGGAATATCAGGCAGAAAACCAGCCTGTGCAGCAAAGCTGGCAGAAAGAACCGGAACCTCCGGTCGCGCGCCGCGCGCGCTGCCGCAGCAGACTGAACCGCCCGTATAAAAAGGTGGGCGGCATTATGGCTTGCTACTACCATTACTGCGCCTTGCTGCGCAGAAGCTACCGCGGCAAAAGCGGACGGCGCTGCTACTATCTGCTGCGCGAGGATTTCAGCAAATTCAACCGCTATCGGCGGCAATGCGATTTGCTGTGGGAGCAGAAAATCGAATCCACCGAGGAACTGCGGACCTACAAGGCAAAGCTGACCCACGAACTGGAGGTGCTTACTCAAAAACGCAAATATCTGTATAACCACAAGGAAGTCCTGACGCCGGATGTCCGCAACAGGCGGCTGGAGGAACTGTCTGCCCGGATGCGAACCGTGCGCAGGGAGCTGAATACCTGCGCAGACATTGAAACCGATGCTGCCGCTTTGCAGCTGAAGTGGCAGGAGGTGCGGCAGGCTGAAAAAGAAGAACGCGAGGTGAACGAAAATGAACAACGGCGGAGAAGCCGCTGACCAGATGGTGCGGGAAGCACTGCAATTTTCTGAGGTTGCTATCAAGCTGACAGCGCTGGGCTTTAAGAACTCGCTGGCGATTGCGCTTGCCTACGCCAAGGAGAACCCCAAAGTGCGCGGCAAGACAAGTCTTGACCGCCTACTGCGCGAGGGCAAGGAGATGAAGATCATCCCCTTGCAGGCCAAGGATCTTGCTCAATTCAAGGCGTATGCCAAACAGTACGGTGTGCTGTTTGCATCCATTAAGGACAAAAGCGCGCAGGGCGAGAAAATCGACATTATGTTTAAGGCAGAGGATGTATCCAAGCTCAACCGCATTTATGAGCAGCTTGGATATACCGTACCCAAGAAGATTTCGGCTGACCGAAAAAACGCAGAAACCCGCCGTCAGACGCCCGATCCGATGCTGACGCGCGGGAAGACGATGGAGGATATTGACCCCCGCCCCTCGTTCAAGACGGTGGCGGCACAGCTGCGCAAGGCAGCAGCCCGCAGTGCGGAACGCGCGGTCAATGCGACCCGAAAGGAGGAACGCTAAATGTATGAGCGTATGAACATTGAGGATTGGAAAGCCAAAAAGAAGAACGACCGCGATGCCGTGCTGGCCGACCAAAAGCAGGCGCTGCAGGAGGTTTTGCAGGACGGCGCGGATCTGACCGCCTACCTGCTGGGGCGCGGCAGGCTGGGCAGCGGGATCACCTCCGGCAATGCCGCGCTGGTGTTGAAAGCCTGCCCGCAGGCGACTGCCGTGATGTCCTTTGACGGATGGAACCAATTTGGGCGCAGGGTCAGCAAGGGTGCCGTTGGTATTTCGCAGTTGGTGCGGTCCGGCGGCTATTTTACGGTAGGCAAGGTATATGACCGTTCCGCGACCTACGGCAACAAGCCCTGCCCGACGGTAGAGCTGCAGGGCGACCAGCTTGGCAAAGCCATTGCGGTATTGTCCGCCTTGTCGCCGGTGGAGGTGCAGTTTGATGATAAGCAACCCACAGGCTTTCTTGCTGATGAAAATCTTATTCTCTATCCAAGCAGTGCAAGCAATGAAGAAGTCCTTGCGCGTCTGCCCGCGGATATTGTTCTTGCCACGGCAGCGCAGTGCTATGCAGAGGTCGGTAATGAAGAATACCTGCACCAGATGGCGTTGGCTGTGTCTGTTGAAGTTTGTGGGCGGCTCGGCATTTCACCGCCCGCCGATGCCGCCGACAGGCTGAACGGCTTGAGGGCGCATATCCCTGCCGGGGAGGAGCGCCGCGCGTTGGAGGAGGTGCGCGAGATGGCCAAGGTGTTTGGCGATACCGTCTGCAAGGAATTGGACTTGCAGCGCCCGCGCAGTGATTTGCAGCGCGCAGAGGAACGCTGACCGCCATGCGCCCGAATAAGGATCGGCAGAACCTCTGGCTCTGGGCTGCCTTGCTGCTGCCGCTGCTCTGGCTGGCGGCAGGACTGGCGCAAATCACCGAACAGGCGCACGGGCTGTCCGCCTTGGCGGCAGGGCTTACCGCGCTGCTGAACGACCCGCTGAGCCTGCGTTGGTGCAGCAGCACCCCGAAATTTCTGCTGGCGGTTTTGGTGCTCTACCCGCTGGGGGTGTATTGCTATCTGCTCGATCAGGCGGACCGCCGCCCCGGCGAGGAACACGGCTCTGCCCATTGGGGCAATGCTGGGGAATTGAACGAACGCTACCGCAACCGCAAGGACCCGTGGCAGGAAATCATTCTTTCCCAGAATATCCGCCTCAGCAATGATTCCTATCGGCACCAGCGGAATCTGCACGTTGTTGTGATTGGCGGTTCCGGCAGCGGTAAGACCCGCTTCTATGTAAAACCGAATGCCCTGCAATGCAGCGGCTCCTACTTCTTTTTGGACCCCAAGGGGGAGCTGACCTATTCCCTCGGCGGTGCTATGGAGGAAAACGGCGTCACCGTGACGGTCATTGACTTTGTGCATTTCCGCGGACATTACAATCCGGTAGCGTACCTGAAAACCGATGAGGACGCTATGAAGCTGGCTTATGCGCTGGTGTTCAACACCAAAAAGAACCCGGCAGCCTCCGGCGGCGAAAACGAGTTCTGGGACAAGAGCGCTGTTATGTTTCTGGCATCGCTGATTTTGTATATCCTGTACGAATCCCCGCTGTATGAGCGCAACCTCAACACGATGATGGATATGATTCTGGAATGCAAGGTCAGTGAGGACAGCTACGACGAAAACCGTATGGATATTCTGTTCGGTGAACTGGAACAGCGTGATCCGCATCACCCGGCTGTGCTGCAATACCGTTCGTTCAAGCTCGGCAGCGCGAAAACCCTGTCCAGCATTATGGTCACGGCGGTATCCAATCTGCATATGCTGCAATCGGCGGCATTTGCTGAGATGATTGCCACCGATGAAATGTTCCTGCCGAAGTTGGGCGTGGAGAAACGCGCCATCTTCTGCGTTATCCCTGACAATGACGATACCTTTAACTTTATGGTTTCGATTTTGTACACCCAACTGTTTGACCAGCTGTTTCGCCTTGCGGATTCCACGCCGGAATTCCACGGCACACTGCCGGTTCATGTACGCCTGATGATGGACGAGTTTGCCAATGTCGCAACGCCGGAAAACTTTGTAAAGATCCTTGCCGTTGCGCGCAGCCGCAACATAAGCTGCGATATCATTCTTCAAAATATTTCCCAGATCAAAAGCAAATACAAGGACGACTGGGAAACGATCATCGGTAACTGCGACAGCCTTGTTTACCTTGGCGGCAACGATTACAGCACCTTTGAGTACATTTCCAAGCTGCTGGGCAAGCAGACCATCCGCACCAAGGGGCAGAGCATCGGCAAGGGCAGCCACGGATCGTCCAGCGACAGCTATCAGGTCACGGGGCGTGAGTTGATGACCCCGGACGAGGTGCGCCGCATGAAACGCAGCGACTGCCTTGTAATGATCAGCGGCGAGGCGCCGGTGAGGGACAAGAAATACAACCTTTTTGACCACCCGAACCTGAAATACACACCCGACTACCGCAGCCCGCGGGGACTGCTGCATCGGGCTGCAACCCCCATCCCCGCGCCGGAGGGCTACACGATGCCCCCGGATTATATGGCGCAGGCCGGCACCGTATCGCTTGCTTATGTGGCGGAGCTGACCTGCCCCGAAATTACCGAAGATCTATATGATGAATTACAAGAATGGGAGGAATCTCTATTATGACAATCAAAAAAACTGTATCCGCACCGGAAACCCAGCGCAAAATCAAGCGCAGCTACCTGACGGTTGCTACGGTTGCCGCCGCCGTAATCGTGATGGCTTTGCCTGTGTATGCGGACGACCCGCTGGCGACCATCAATGCACTGAGTGATTTTGTGTTCAGCGCCATTAAAGCCATTGGCGCTATTCTGCTAGGCTTCGGCATTGTGCAGATCGGTCTTGCCCTCAAAAGCCACGATGCCGGGCAGCGCGCGCAGGGCTTTATGACCTTTTTCGGAGGCGTTGTTATCTACTTTGCCAAGGATATTTTGGATATGATTCTGTAAGAAGAAGCACTAAGCTCATTATACTTGATTATTTTCCCGAAAAATGCTATATTATATTGAGCAAGATTCCAATACTTTCAATCAGTATAATGAGGTGATGAGTGTGGCACTTGTGACAAATGAGCAGGTAATTAAAGCCCTCCGAAATTACAATCCTTGGTGGAGAAATCCAAGCGCTGCGAAAGAAGAAGATCGACCACAGCATCGTGTTGCCTATCATGAAACACTGCGAATTATGCAGCATAAGACGATTCGGCGTTTTGCTGTTCTTTCCGGCGCACGTCGCGTAGGTAAAACGACCATTCTTTATCAAATCATCAATCACCTGATTGATAACGGTGTGAATCCGCGAAATATCTTTTATGCAACCTTTGATAACCCCGTACTGAAAATGGCGGGAGTTGATATGGTTTTATCTGCTTACGATTCCATGTACCCGGTAGAGGGTGTGCGCTATGTTTTCTTTGACGAAATTCAGTACACCGAAAATTGGGAACTCTGGATGAAAGTGATTTATGACAGTCGTAAAGACATTCGGCTGGCGGCCACAGGTTCGGCAAGCCCTATTATTGAGGATGCGTCAACCGATAGCGGAACAGGTCGTTGGACAGTCATTAAAATTCCCACGCTTTCCTTTTATGAATACTGCCAGCTTTTGCAGTTGGATGATATGCCGTTACTGCCGGACCACTTAAAAATCACAGATATACCTAAAATGGAAAATGCCGAGGTCGCGGATTTGATGGCGCGCTTTGAACCGTTAGTTAAGCATTTCAACCGCTATCTTACCATCGGCGGATTTCCGGAACTGGCGCTGTCCGATGATGATCTTTATGCGCAGCGTATGCTGCGTGAGGATGTTGTGGATAAGGTAATAAAGCGCGATGTGCTTACCTTGTTCAAAGTTCGCAGTCCACTGTTGATGGAAAAGCTATTCCTATACTTGTGCATGAATTCAACAGAAATCTTTAGTGCTACGACTGCGGCTAAAGAGTTAGATAATATATCCCCGAACACCATTGAATCCTATGTGGATGCCCTTGTAAAATCCAACTTGATTTATATGGCATATCCAATCGCTGTCGGAAGCAAGTCGGTTCTGAAAGGGCGGCCTAAGATTTATATAGCGGATGCCGCCATTCGCAATGCGGTTCTGATGGTAGACGACGTTCTGTCCGATGAGCGTGAGTTGGGGCTTTTAATTGAAACCACTGTATATAAGCATCTGGTATCGTTTTATCAAGGGACAGGCGCGCAGCTTGGCTATTATCGAAAGGCAAAAGAAAATCAAAAAGAGGTCGATGCCGTAATTGAACTCCCGCAGCAAAAAATTCTGTGCGAAGTCAAATACAAAAACAATTCGCATATACCGCAGACGGATGGCATTGTAGAATTGTGCAATGATCCTAAAGCTGGCATTACAGATGCCTTTGTCATCACGAAGCAGCTGGAGGACTTTGGCATGACGCGCCATGAAACTTCTCCTAAAATCTATCGAATTCCCGCTATTGCATTTTTGTACCTTATTGGCAAGGAAGAATCCGATGGAATGAGTGGCAGACTTTAAACCCTGCATTTTCCCATTGCACCCAACCGCATAATGTGTGATGGTGGAAAAAACACAGCGACCGTTTTGCTTTTCAGCAAGGCGGTCATTTCTTTTATCCGAAAGAAGGTGAAACTTTGAACCAAAACTGGATCGTAGAAAATCTGAACAACGCCTTTTCCACTTGGAACGGAAAATTAACAGAGCTTTGGGGGCTGGTGACTACCAGCCCCCAAACTTTTAAGGGTGGCGCAGTATGGGGCGTAATGCAAAGCCTGCACAATGCGATGATCGGCATAGGCTATGCGCTGATCGTG
>ERZ824488.2759-NODE-2759-length-14731-cov-6.048446_pt1 | contig 14731 bp, 11 predicted proteins | sample MGYA00519936_ERZ824488 | MGnify/ENA primary metagenome ERZ824488 (study PRJEB31778, sample SAMEA3449153) | human gut metagenome | biome: human gut; feature: human-associated habitat; material: faeces | place: United Kingdom | collected 2010/2012 ... | reverse complement strand
AGAGGGACATCTCATCAATAATGTCCCAAAGTGTAGTTTTGACTGTTTCAGGAAAAGTCATAGTTAAACCTCCTTGAATTAGAATGAAACATAGTTCTAATTCAAGGACCGCTCTCGTTACCTCATGAATTTATCAGCAACGAGAGCGCATGCAATGCACGGGGTGCTGAGTTCCAGTGGGACTCGGTGAGCACCGACCGAAGCAGTGCGTAGACCTGAGGCCTGTTGTTCTCAGTCAGCGAAGACAGGATCTGATACGCTGGAAGCTTCGTAAACGCAGCACGCAGACCTTCAAAAGAAATGGCAAAAACAGCGTTGTCTTTAAATCAACGACACTTGTGCGTGTATCTGAGAGAAAAACAAAACAAGAAAAAATGTACGCAAGACACGGAAAAATGCTTGCTTTTTTTCCCCCTATCTGTTATGATGAAATCACCTTAAACAGTAAGGAAAAGAAGACGTGTAAGGGGACTTCGTTACAGGGACACCGGGAATTTCGGGGGATTTTCAGGACGGTGGAGAACGGAGCAATGCAGGAGGGAAAGAGCGGTTCTGACTTAGGGAAACGGGAAACCTTTCTGCGCGTACGATTAGCACCCCTTCCGGCAGTTAAGGAGGAAAAGGTAATGGGTGAAATGATGTGGGCACTGGTAAAGGAAAAAGCAGACGTAGGTCTCTGGATGAAAAAGGTACCGGTACCGATGGTGGGGAAAAATGATGTGAAGATTAAAATTCACAAAACGGCGATCTGTGGAACAGACGTACATATTTATAATTGGAATGAGTGGGCACAGCACACGATTCCCGTTGGTCTGACTGCAGGTCATGAGTATGTAGGAGAGATTGTAGAGGTTGGAGAGAACGTAGAAGGCTTCAAAGTAGGCGATCTGGTATCCGGTGAGGGTCATATCGTCTGTGGAAAATGCCGTAACTGTCTGGCAGGAATGAAGCACCTCTGCAAAAATACCCAGGGTGTAGGTGTGAACAGAAACGGTGCGTTTGCTGAGTATCTGGTAATTCCGGCAGCAAATGCATGGCATTGCGATCCCTCCATCCGTGAGGAGCTCTACTCCATCTTTGATCCCCTGGGAAATGCGGTTCATACAGCACTTTCCTTTGATATGGTAGGTGAGGATGTCCTGATCACAGGAGCAGGCCCCATCGGTATCATGGCAGCAGCAATTTCCCGTCATGTGGGAGCCCGTCATGTTGTGATCACAGATATGAACGACTACCGTCTGGATCTCGCAAAGAAAATGGGCGCTACCAGAACCGTCAATGTATCAAAAGAGAACCTACCGGATGTCATGAAAGAGATCGGCATGAAAGAGGGCTTTGATGTAGGACTGGAGATGTCCGGAAGCCAGCCGGGCTTCAACAACATGGTTGACAATATGAAGAACGGCGGCAAAATCGCTCTTCTGGGCCTGCAGAAAGCAGATGCCCGTATCAACTGGGAAAAGGTTATTTTCAACGGCCTGACCATCCGCGGTATCTACGGACGTAAAGTATGGGAGACCTGGTACAAGATGTCCACCATGCTTCAGAGCGGTCTGAATGTAGACGATATCATCACACACCGTTTCGATGTGCGGGATTATGAAAAAGGTTTTGAGGCTATGAACAGCGGTATGTCCGGAAAGGTAATCCTTGACTGGACCAAACTGGAGGCAGAGGAAGAGGCTTAAGTTTAGTATTAAGGAGGCAGAGTAAAATGGCAGTAAAACAGGATATTTTAGATATTTATGCAAAAGAAGTAGAAGGAATCAAAGAGGCTGGCCTTTTCAAAGGCGAGGCTCCTATCGCTTCCCCTCAGGGTGCGAGAGTAAAGCTTGAGGACGGAAGAGAAGTCATCAACATGTGCGCCAACAACTACCTGGGTCTTGGCGATGACAAGCGCCTGATCGAGGCAGCAAAGAAGACCTACGATGAGAAGGGCTACGGACTGGCATCCGTTCGTTTCATCTGCGGAACCCAGGATATTCACAAACAGCTGGAAAAACGGATTTCATCCTTCCTCGGAATGGATGACACGATCCTTTACTCTTCCTGTTTTGATGCCAATGGCGGTCTGTTTGAGACCATCCTCACCGCTGAGGATGCTGTCATCAGTGACGAACTGAACCATGCCAGCATCATCGACGGCGTTCGTCTCTGCAAGGCAAAACGTTATCGTTACCACAACAACGATATGGCTGACCTGAGAGCAAAACTTGAGGAGGCTGATGCAGCAGGAGCAAGAATCAAACTCATCGCTACTGACGGCGTTTTCTCCATGGACGGCATCATCGCTGATCTGAAAGGCATTTGCGATCTGGCAGACGAGTTCCATGCACTGGTTATGGTTGACGACAGCCATGCAGCCGGTTTTGTAGGAAAGACCGGACGCGGAACTGCCGAGTACTGCGGCGTACAGGGCAGAGTCGATATCATCACCGGTACCCTCGGTAAAGCCCTCGGCGGAGCCAGCGGCGGATTCACCAGCGCCCGCAAAGAGATCGTAGATCTGCTTCGTCAGAGGAGCCGTCCTTACCTCTTCTCCAACACCCTGGCTCCGGCCATCGCAGGCGCCAGCATGGCAGTGTTTGATATCCTCGAGAAGGATACCACTCTCCGTGATCATCTGGAAGAGACCACTGCATACTACAGACAGCAGCTCACTGAGGCTGGTTTTGACATCATCCCCGGCGTACATCCCATCGTTCCGGTAATGCTCTATGACGAGCGTCTGGCCGGCGAGTACGCAAAACGTATGATGGAAAAAGGCGTTTATGTGGTAGCTTTCTCCTATCCGGTAGTTCCGAAGGGAAAAGCAAGAATCCGTACCCAGGTTTGTGCAACCCATACCAAAGAAGATATCGATTACATCGTAAAATGCTTCAAAGAGGTTCGCGACGAGCTGAAATAAAGATATTGAAATCTGCTCTCCCTTTCGTTTATAATGAAATTATCAAATGATATGAGTGTCAAAAGGTCTTTTGACACTCATTTGATACCCGGATTGCACGCTACTACGCAGCTTCCGCAATCCTCCAAATATTCGAAATCCGCTGATTTACTGCGTAAATCGCTACTTTCTCATATTTGGCGTGTCCCAAGTTCAAAAGCCTTATCGTGCAAGCACGAACAGCTTTTTGATCTTTTGACACTGGTATCATCAAATAATTTCTATATGGAAGGGAGAGTTTTTATGAGTGAAAGGAAGAAACACACAAATCGTCTGCTGGTTTTTATGGGTTTGCTGTTTTTACTGTCATTTCTGCCGTGGAATACGCTGAATGCGAAGGCTGCGGTGACATTGAGCCGTAAGAAAATGATCCTGACAGTAAATCAGAAACAGTATCTTCGAGTGAAGGGCCGGCCGGCAGGAAGCACACTGATCTGGCGCTCCAGCAATACATCTGTGGCGACTGTGGCAGGCGGAACGGTGAGAGCAAGAAGACGTGGAAATGCAGTCATCAGCGTTACGGTTATGAGAAATAGAAGACGGGTGGCTGTCCGTACCTGCCGTGTCCGTGTGGCGGAGGTCCCGACCGTGGTTGCTTCTCTTGGTGTCACTGGTGAAGCATCGGAGTATATTGCGGGAATTACTTTTCTGGTTGACGGAAAGAGAAGCATGCTCCTGACCAATAAGCTGGTTCTTCAGACGCCGGGGCAGAGATGGCAGGCCCTTTATCTTCTGGATGAAAACCAGATCAGCAGCAGTGGAGGAAATAAGATTTCCTGGCTGAGCGGAAAGACCATTTCCCCATATAATAACAATGACCGGAATATTGAAACTGCTTATTTTGCAAGGAAAGACTTCCGGCCGTTCCGGATTACATCCGCTTCCGGTGCGGTATTTTATTTTTACTATGACGGAATCAAGTACAAGGCTGCAGCGAGGGATCTTGGCAGTTCACTGGATCCTCAGCCCTGCCGCCTGGTTCGCCTGACTCCGGTAAGCCCGGCATAAAAAAACAATGGATAAAAAGGCTTACAGCCGGATCTCTTCGGAGGTCCGGCTGAATTTTCGCTTGCTTTTTTTCAAAAAATGTAGTTAGATAGTAATTGCGATTTTTTGAAAATACGAAAGTATGTTCTGATGCTTATTTTTTGATAGAGAAAGGAAATAACTATGGCAAAGACGACCACTTACGACGCCAGCAGCATCTCGGTCCTGGAAGGCCTGGAGGCGGTGCGGAAGCGTCCGGGTATGTATATAGGCAGCGTTTCCACCAAGGGACTGAATCACCTGATCTATGAGATCGTGGATAACGCGGTGGATGAACATCTGGCCGGTTACTGTGACCGGATCGAGGTAACGCTGGAGGCGGACGGCTCTGCCACAGTGAACGATAACGGCCGTGGTATTCCGGTGGGAATGCACGAGAAAGGCATGTCCGCGGCCCGGCTGGTATTTACGACCCTTCATGCCGGCGGAAAATTCGACAATGCGGCTTACAAGACCAGCGGAGGCCTTCACGGCGTGGGTTCTTCCGTGGTAAACGCCCTGTCTACTTATCTGGAAATCAAGGTCAGCCGCGACGGCCAGGTGAGCTATGACAAATATGAGCGGGGCATTCCTGTTGTGGAGCTGGAAAACGGCCTCCTTCCGGTCATCGGCAAGACGAGAAAGACCGGTACCTGGGTGCATTTTCTTCCGGATCCGGAGATTTTCGAGAAGACCCGTTTCTCCGCTACCGAGGTAAAAAGCCGTCTCCACGAGACTGCTTACCTGAACCCGAACCTTACGATTGTCTTCACGGACAAGCGGGACGGAAAAAACGAGACCGAGGAGTTTCACGAGCCCGACGGTCTTTCCGGTTTCATCCGTGATATGAATAAGAACAAAGAGACCGTGACGGAGATCATCTATTTCAAAGGGGAGGCCGACGGTATCACCGTGGAGTGCGCCCTCCAATACGTCAACGAGTTTCACGAGACGGTCCTGGGCTTCTGCAACAACATCTACAATGCTGAGGGCGGAACCCACCTCACCGGTTTTAAGACGACATTTACGACGCTGATGAACACTTACGCGAGAGAGCTGGGTGTCCTCAAGGAAAAAGACGACAATTTCACCGGTACGGATATCCGAAACGGTATGACGGCTGTGGTTTCCATTAAACATCCGGATCCCCGTTTCGAGGGCCAGACCAAGACGAAACTGGACAACCAGGACGCGGCCAAGGCCACCGGAAAAGTTGCCAACGAGGAGCTGGTTCTCTATTTTGACCGAAATCTTGAGACCCTGAAAAATGTCCTCGCCTGCGCGGAGAAAGCGGCCAAGATCCGTAAAACCGAGGAGAAAGCCAAGACCAACATGTTGACCCGGCAGAAATATTCCTTCGATTCCAACGGAAAACTGGCTAACTGCGAGAGTCGCGATCCCTCGATCTGCGAAATCTTCATCGTGGAGGGAGATTCCGCCGGCGGTTCTGCCAAGACGGCCCGGAACCGGAATTTCCAGGCGATCCTCCCGATCCGGGGAAAGATCCTGAACGTGGAAAAAGCCAGTATCGACAAGGTTCTGGCCAACGCGGAGATCAAGACCATGATCAATGCTTTCGGCTGCGGTTTTTCCGAGGGGTACGGAAATGACTTTGATATCACGAAGCTTCGCTATGACAAAATCATCATCATGGCCGATGCGGACGTGGACGGAGCCCATATCAGCACGCTGCTGCTGACCCTATTTTATCGTTTTATGCCGGATCTGATTTACGAAGGCCATGTCTATATCGCCATGCCGCCCCTCTATAAGGCGATCCCGAGCAAGGGAGCGGAAGAGTATCTCTACGACGACAAGGCTCTGGAGCGTTACCGGAAGACCCATAAGGACTCCTTTATCCTCCAGCGTTACAAAGGTCTGGGTGAGATGGACCCGGATCAGCTCTGGGAGACCACGCTGGACCCGGCCACCCGAATCCTGAAGCGCGTGGAGATTGAGGACGGAAGAATGGCTTCCGACGTGACGGAAATGCTGATGGGAACTGAGGTTCCGCCCCGCAAGGCGTTCATTTACGAGCATGCCCAGGATGCGGAACTGGACGTATAAGGAGACTGAACCATGGAAAAAGAACAGATCATCCGAACTGAATATTCGGATATTATGCAGAAATCCTATATCGATTACGCCATGAGCGTTATCATTGCGAGAGCCCTGCCGGATGTGCGGGACGGCTTAAAACCCGTACAGCGCCGGACCCTCTACGATATGTACGAGCTTGGCATCCGCTATGACAAGCCTTACCGGAAATGCGCCCGTATCGTCGGCGATACCATGGGTAAATATCATCCCCACGGTGATTCCTCAATCTACGAGGCCCTTGTAGTCATGGCTCAGGACTTCAAGAAAGGCCTGCCCCTCGTGGACGGCCACGGAAACTTCGGTTCCATCGAGGGAGACGGAGCCGCAGCGATGCGATACACCGAGGCCCGCCTCCAGAAGATCACCCAGGAGGTGTTCCTGGGCGACCTGGACAAGGATGTCGTGGACTTTGTGCCGAACTTCGATGAGACAGAGAAAGAGCCTTCCGTTCTTCCGGTCCGTGTGCCGAATATTCTGGTCAACGGTTCTGATGGAATCGCCGTCGGCATGGTGACGAGCATACCGCCTCACAACCTCGGCGAGGTTATCGATGCCGTGAAGGCTGTGATCCGGAACAACCAGATCACGAACCGGGAACTCATGGAGTACATCAAAGGTCCGGATTTCCCTACCGGCGGCATTGTGGTAAATAAGGACGACCTCCTCTCAATCTATGAGACCGGCGTCGGCAAGATCCGCTTGAGAGGCCGTGTCGAAGTGGAAAAAGGCAAGGGCGGCAAGGACCGGCTGGTCATCACTGAGATTCCCTACACGATGATGGGAGCCAACATCGGCAAATTCTTGAACGACGTGGCCAATCTGGTGGAGAACAAGGTCACGACGGATATCGTGGATATTTCCAACCAGTCCTCCAAGGAGGGCATCCGCATCGTTCTTGAACTCCGGAAAAACGCCGACGTGGACAACCTTGTCAACATGCTTTACAAGAAGACCCGCCTCGAGGACACCTTCGGCGTCAACATGCTGGCGGTGGCCGGCGGCAAGCCCGAGACTCTGAGCCTCAAATCCATCATCGATTACCATGTGGATTTCCAGTTTGAGCTGGCTACAAGAAAGTACCGGACGCTGCTCAACAAAGAGCTGGCGAAAAAAGAGATCCAGGAAGGTCTCATCAAGGCCTGCGACTGCATCGACCTCATCATCGAGATTCTCCGGGGCAGTAAAAACCAGAAACAGGTAAAAGAATGCCTGGTAAACGGCGTCACCGAGGGTATCAAATTCAAGAGCAAGGTCTCCGAGAAAGCTGCAAAAACCCTGCGCTTCACGGAAAATCAGGCCACAGCCATCCTGGAGATGCGTCTCTATAAGCTGATCGGTCTGGAGATTGAAGCACTGATGAAGGAGCACGAGGCGACGCTGGCCAATATCGACAAGTACCAGGATATCCTGAACAACTATAAATCCATGGCCCGGGTCATCATCAAAGAGCTGGATGCCGTGAAAAAAGAGTACGCCGTTCCGAGAAAAACCGGTATCGAGAACGCGGCGGAGGCCGTTTTCGAGGAGAAAAAGGTGGAAGAGATGGAAGTGGTCTTCCTCATGGACCGTTTCGGTTATGCGAGAACCGTGGACACTTCCGTTTATGAGCGAAACAAGGAAGCGGCGGACGCGGAGAATAAATATGTGCTTTCCGTCATGAACACCGACAAGATTTCGATCCTGACCGACAGCGGCAGGCAGCATCTCATCAAGGTGCTGGATCTTCCCTACGGAAAATTCCGTGACAAAGGAAAGCCCATCGACAACCTCTGTAACTACGACAGCACGAAGGAGCAGGCGGTGGCTGTGGAGAGCCTCCAGAAACTCAAAATGTCGATTCTCCTTTTTACAACGAAAAAAGGTATGCTCAAGCAGATGGAGGGTTCCGAGCTCGATGTGGCGAAACGGGCCATCGCAGCCACGAAGCTTATGGATGACGATGAGCTGATCTCAGTGGAAACGCTGGGCGAGTACGAGCAGATCGTCCTTCAGACTCATCAGGGATTTTTCTTACGTTTCCCCATAGGAGAGATCCCGATGAAAAAGAAAAACGCCGTGGGTGTTAGGGGAATCAAGATGGCGGATGACGATTTCATCGAAAAAGTCCATTATCTGGCGGCCGGTGACGACGCGATCGCCCTTTATAAAGAAAAAGAAGTGCATTTAAACCGCCTCCGTATCGGAAAACGCGATACCAAAGGAGTAAAAACCAGGGTTTAACAAGGATTTTTCACTTTTGTACTTGCTTTTTCCTTTTCGGGGTGTTATAATGCAAGTGATAATATTGTAACTGAAGTTGAGTGGGCGTTTCGTCCACTCTCTTTTTACTGTCAAAGGAGTTTTCCATATGACAGGGCAGGAAAGGTGGCGCAGATGACAAAACGAGAGACCTATGAGAAAAAGACGGAGGAAATCCTGAACCCCATGATGGAGGAGCATGGATTTGAGCTGGTGGATGTGGAGTATGTGAAGGAAGGCGGAAGCTGGTATCTTCGCGCCTACATCGACAAACCGGGCGGCATTGCCATCAATGACTGCGAGGTAATAAGCCGTGCTTTGAGCGACAAACTGGATGAAGAGGATTTTATTGAAGATTCCTATATTCTGGAAGTTAGCTCTCCGGGACTTGGTCGTCCCCTGAAAAAGGAAAAGGATTTCCAGAGAAATCTCGGAGAGGAAGTAGAAGTGCGTACTTTCCGTGCCATAGACGGACAGAAGGAATTTACCGGCGTCCTGAAAGCATATGACAAAGAATCCGTGACCATTGAATTAGAAGAAACAGAAATGAAATTTGCCAGGACGGATATCGCGCTGATTCGGCAGGCTTTCGATTTCTGAGTTAAGGAGGAATTTTCAAAATGAATAACGAATTGTTGGAGGCGCTGACCCTGCTGGAAAAAGAGAAAAACATCAGCAAAGACACGCTGCTGGAAGCCATCGAGCAGTCTCTGATCCAGGCCTGCAAGAATAATTTCGGCAAAGCTGACAACGTAAAAGTAAGCATCAATCCCGAGACCTGCGAATTCCATGTATGGGCTGAGAAGACCGTTGTGGAAGAGGTGACGGATGATGTGACAGAGATTGCCCTTTCCAAGGCAAAAATGATCCGTTCCAGCTACGAGCTTGGAGATACCGTAAACGTGGAGATCCATTCCAAAGAGTTCGGCCGTATCGCCACCCAGAACGCAAAGAACGTGATCCTTCAGAAGATCCGCGAGGAAGAGCGCAAGGTGCTCTACAATGAGTATTATGCAAAAGAGCGTGACGTTGTCACCGGTATCGTTCAGCGTTATCTCGGAAAAAATGTCAGCGTAAACTTAGGTAAGGTAGATGCGATCCTCAATGAGAACGAGATGGTAAAAGGCGAGGTATTCCGCCCCACCGAGAGAATCAAGGTTTACATCCTTGAGGTAAAGGACACCTCCAAGGGACCGAAGATCATGGTATCCCGTACCCATCCGGAGCTGGTAAAACGTCTCTTTGAGTCTGAGGTAACAGAGGTACGCGACGGTACCGTAGAGATCAAATGCATCGCCCGTGAGGCAGGCAGCCGTACCAAGATGGCTGTTTATTCCAACAACCCGGACGTAGATCCCGTAGGAGCCTGCGTTGGTATCAACGGCGCCAGAGTCAATGCGATTGTCAATGAGCTTCGCGGCGAGAAGATCGATATCATCAACTGGAACGAGAACAATGCAATTCTCATTGAGAATGCACTGAGCCCGGCCAAAGTCATCTCCGTTATCGCAGATGACGACGAGAAGACAGCGAAGGTTATCGTTCCGGATTATCAGCTTTCTCTGGCTATCGGTAAAGAAGGACAGAACGCCCGTCTGGCAGCTCGTCTGACCGGTTTCAAGATCGACATCAAGAGCGAGACCCAGGCCAAAGAGTCCGGCGAGTTCGATGATCTGTTTGGTGACAACGGTGAGTATGAGGAGTCCGCAGATTATGACGACGATTACACCGACAAGAACTACACCAGCGATTACGAGGAAGTTTCTGAGGACGCACCGGAGCAGGAAGAAGGAGATGCAGAGTAAGTTCTGTGTCCCGGAGGTGAGAAAATGAGCCAGGTCCGCAAGGTTCCCATGCGCCAGTGTATCGGCTGCAGGGAGATGAAAAGCAAGAAAGAAATGATCCGCATCCTCAAGACCACCGAGGATGAGATTGTCATCGACGCCACCGGAAAGAAAAACGGCAGAGGGGCATATATCTGTCCCAGCCGGGAATGCTTTCAGAAAGCGGTGAAAAATAAGGGCATCGAGCGTTCCCTTAAGATGGCGATTCCCAAAGAAGTCTACGAGGCGCTGGAAAAGGAGATAGAACCGATTGAAGCAGAATAAGATCCTGTCCCTGGTAGGCCTGGCCACAAAGGCGGGCAAGACTGCCAGCGGAGAGTTTTCCACGGAGAAATCCGTCAAGGAAGGAAAAGCATGCCTGGTGATCGTTTCTGTCGAGAGCTCGGAGAACACGAAGAAAAAATTTACGAATATGTGTACTTTTTACAAGGTACCTATGTATCTGTACGGAACAAAGGATGAATTAGGCGCGGCCATGGGAAAAGAATTTCGCGCTTCCCTGGCGGTGAATGACAGAGGCCTTGCAGCAGCGATCCAGAAACACCTGGATGAGTTGGGAGCATAAGATTTCCGTGACAGGTACGGATGCGGTCCGCCTGTTGCGCCACTATGAAAGCGGGAGGCGGTTCCTATCGTAAAGATGAGAGTGTATGAGCTTGGCAGAAGCTTAGGCAGATCCAATCAGGAAATTATGAAGATATTAACCCGGAACGGCATCAGAGTGACGAGTCACATGAGCGTTTTGGAAGAAAATCAGATAGAAATGGTGAGGAAAACAGTGGAAGCAAACGAGAAATCCAAGATGGAAAATCAGAAGAATACCGAGGGAGAAGCACCCAAGAAAAAGAACATTTCACAGGTGTTCCATCCCCAGAACAGCCGGAGCGGAATCAGCCGTCCGGCCGGACAGAAGAGCCAGAAACCGGCACGCCCGGCTGGCCAGTCCCAGGATAAAAAGCCGGCAGGCGACCGCCCCGCAGCCCAGGGCGGCGAGAGACGTTCCCAGAACGGCGGAAACGGAACCACCGGCAGCCAGAGACCTCAGAACGGCGAGAGAAGAAGCCAGGGTCAGAATGGTGAGAGAAGAAATCAGGGCCAGAACGGCGAGAGAAGAAACGGCGGTTTCCAGGGCCAGGGCGGCGAGAGAAGAAGCCAGGGCCAGAATGGTGAGAGAAGAGGCCAGGGTCAGGGCGGCGAAAGAAGAAGCCAGGGCCAGAATGGCGAGAGAAGAAACGGCAGTTTCCAGGGCCAGGGCGGCGAGAGAAGAGGCCAGGGCCAGAACGGTGAGAGAAGATCTTACCAGGGCCAGGGCGGCGGACGTCCGCAGAATGGCGAGAGAAGAGGCGGTTTCCAGGGTCAGGACGGAGAGAGACGTCCGCAGAACGGAGACAGAAGAGGCGGCCAGAGAGGCGGCGCTTCCATTCCGAAGGCTCCGATCGAGAGCAAACCGCTGACCAAAGAGTCCAGAACCCGTACCGACCGCAACAACGACCGCAACAGAAAGAACAGCGGTGAGGACAAATTTGACCGGCTGGAGAAGAAGAATGTATCCAGAGGGAACAATACCGTAAAGAACCAGAAGAACAACAAGCCCCAGACCGCGAAACCTGCACCCGCTCCGGAGAAGAAGGAAGACGAGATCAGAAACATCGTTCTTCCGGAGACCATGACCATCCGTGAGCTGGCAGACAAGATGAAGGTCCAGGCAGCAGCCATCGTGAAGAAACTCTTCATGCAGGGCAAGATCGTGACTGTAAACCACGAGATCGATTATGAGACCGCAGAGGAGATTGCTCTGGAGTTCAACTGCATTGCAGAGCCGGAAGAGAAGGTGGATGTGATTGCCGAGCTTCTGAAAGAGGACGAAGAGGACGAGAGCAAGATGGTTCCGAGACCTCCTGTTGTCTGCGTAATGGGTCACGTTGACCATGGTAAAACCTCCCTTCTGGATGCCATCCGTCACACCCATGTCATCGCAAAAGAGGCAGGCGGAATCACTCAGCACATCGGTGCTTACATGGTAACGATCAACGGCCAGAAGATCACCTTCCTGGATACCCCGGGACATGAGGCCTTCACCGCCATGCGTATGCGTGGAGCAAACTCCACCGATATTGCTATCCTCGTTGTCGCAGCAGACGACGGCGTGATGCCCCAGACCATTGAGGCCATCAACCATGCGAAGGCAGCAGGTATCGAGATCATCGTTGCCATCAACAAGATTGATAAACCCAGCGCCAACATCGAGCGTGTAAAACAGGAACTCTCCGAGTACGAGCTGATCCCCGAGGACTGGGGCGGAAGCACGATCTGCGTGCCGGTATCCGCACACACCGGAGAAGGCATCGACACTCTGCTTGAGATGATCCTTCTGACTGCAGAGGTCAACGAGCTGAAGGCAAACCCGAACCGGAAAGCCAGAGGTCTTGTCATCGAGGCCCAGCTGGATAAAGGAAAAGGCCCCGTTGCCACCGTTCTGGTACAGAAAGGTACTCTTCATGTGGGAGATCCCATCGCAGCAGGTTCCTGCTTCGGTAAAGTCCGTGCGATGATCGACGACAAGGGACGCCGTGTCAAAGAGGCAGGCCCCTCCGTTCCCGTTGAGATTCTCGGTCTTTCTGACGTTCCCAACGCTGGCGAGATCTTTGTACAGACCGATTCTGAGAAGGAGGCAAGAAGCTTTGCCGATACCTTCATCAGTGAGAATAAGGAAAGACTCCTGGAGGAGACCCGGTCCAAGATGTCTCTGGACGATCTCTTCAGCCAGATTCAGGCAGGAAACTTAAAAGAGCTCAATATCATCGTCAAAGCCGATGTACAGGGTTCTGTGGAAGCAGTCCGTCAGAGTCTGGAGAAGCTCTCCAATGACCAGGTGGCGCTGCGGATCATCCATGGAGGCGTCGGAGCCATCAATGAATCCGATGTAACGCTGGCAGCGGCGTCCAATTCGATTATTATCGGCTTTAATGTGCGTCCGGATGCCGGAGCCAAGGCCGTAGCCGAACGGGAAAAGGTGGATATGCGCCTGTACCGGGTGATCTATGATGCCATCGAGGATATCGAGGCGGCCATGAAGGGTATGCTGGATCCGGAATATCAGGAAAAGATTACCGGACACGCGGAAGTGCGTCAGGTATTCAAGGCGTCCGGTATCGGCACCATTGCGGGTTCCTATGTGACGGATGGTAAGATTGCCCGCGGCAATAAGGTGCGTCTGGTACGGGACGGCATCGTGATCTATGAGGGCGAGCTGGAATCCCTGCGCCGCTTCAAGGATGATGTTAAGGAAGTTGCCGCTAACTATGAGTGCGGTATTATGCTGAAATCCTACAGTGACATCAAGGAAGGCGACATTATCGAAGCCTTCGTGATGGAGGAGATCAAGCGTAGCTGAGAATGAGGGCGGGCCTCCGGTTTCCGGGGGCCTGCCGGAAATGAAGGAGAGCAATATGGCAGGAAAGTCCAATGGAAGGATGGAGAGGATCAACGAGGAGGTTCGCCGGGAGCTGAGTGAGATTCTGCGGGAAGAGGTCAAGGACCCGCGGATGGACAGCCGGTTGGTATCGGTGCTCAAGGCGGATACGACGCGGGATCTGAAATACTGTAAAGTATATGTCAGCGTCCTGGGAGATCAGGAACGCCGGGATGAGACGCAGCAGGCGCTCAAGTCGGCGGCAGGCTTTATCCGTAAGGAATTGGCCGCAAAGCTGAATCTTCGCAATACGCCGGAACTGAAGTTTATTATGGATGATTCCATCGAATACAGCATCCATATCTCCAAAATGCTGAAGGATTACGGCATGGAAGAGGACGGCGGGGAGGAAAAACAATGACTCGAAGAGAGTTTGCAGAGATTCTGCAGGCCTTTATCGACCGTCATGACAGGATCATTCTGAGCGGCCATGTGCGGCCGGATGGAGACAGTATCGGCGCTTGTGTGGCAATGGGCCTGGCACTGCAGCGCCAGGGCAAGTATCCGATGATCTATTATGAAGGAGATACCGCCCGTTACGGCTGGATCGAACAGAGTCTGCCGGTACTGGACAGCGAAAGCCTGTGCAAGGCTACCTGCGGAAGGTTTGCGTGGATGATGATTGATTGCGCGGAACCCGCGAGAACCGGAGACGCGGCTGTGTGTGCCGATCTGGCAGAGGAGACGCTGTGTATTGATCACCATGTGGTGCGTACAGAGTATGCGGATTTTAACTGGATCCGCTCTGACGCGACTTCAGCCAGTCAGGTGATCTATGAGTTGTTTCAGGAGCTGCAGTATCCGATCGATCGGGCGGAAGCGACGGCGCTGTTTACCGGGATCGCTTTTGATACCGGAGGTTTCCGGCATTCTTCTATGACGCCGGAGATCTTCCGGATTGCCGGAGATCTGGCCGACCGGGGTGTGGATATCACAGGGATTATGAACGGATTGTTCCATACAAGACGTTTTGTAGAGGAACGCGTGCTGGGAGCCGTGCTGCGCAAGGCAAGCCTGCATTATGGGCAGATTGTTCTGTCGGCGATGGATGCGCGGGACTTCGCCGCGGCAGGAGGAACGAGCGACGACAGCGAGGGAGCGGTA
>ERZ824488.2756-NODE-2756-length-14744-cov-3.899176_pt1 | contig 14744 bp, 13 predicted proteins | sample MGYA00519936_ERZ824488 | MGnify/ENA primary metagenome ERZ824488 (study PRJEB31778, sample SAMEA3449153) | human gut metagenome | biome: human gut; feature: human-associated habitat; material: faeces | place: United Kingdom | collected 2010/2012 ... | reverse complement strand
CTTTAGCTTTTAACTTAACACCAAATTTTGATCCCTGTCTTATAATTTCAGGCTCTTCCAAAATCAAATCATCAACAGTTGGGTTAACAATTCCATATCCTTTTTCTCTCACTTCATGCAACGCATATTCAAGCTTATCATATTCTTTTTTAATTCTTGAAAACTCTGTAATCTTTGCAAACAATTTTCCTTCATCTGCAATTTCTTCACCAGTAATTTCAGTAAGAACCTTATAAAACAATTCATCTTTAAGACTAATACTTAGCTCAACATTTCCAGTTCCTAAATCAATTTTTGTAATCTCTGTTCTGGTAATTACCTGCGTAGATTGTAATTTAGCTACATCATCACTAACTTCTTTTAATTTTTTAGTATTAGTAAAACAATCCTTAATTTCACTAAACAATTCTGTTTTAATTTCATTTGTATCTTGTAACCCTTCAATCCATCTTGGAAATTTTATATTTATTTGCTCAATTGGAAATTCAAACAAAATTTTAGAAAAAATATCATTTATATTTTCTAAAGATAGTTCTGTACAATTTAAAGGAACAACTGCTGTATTATACTTATCTTCAAGTTCACAAGCAAGTCGTTTATTTTCTTCACTAAAAGGATCTTCTGCATTTAAAACAATAACAAAAGGCTTTTGTTTTGCTGTTAATTCTCTTGCAACTCTTTCTTCTGGCTCAACATAATCCTCTCTTGGAATTCCTGTAATAGAACCGTCTGTTGTTACTAAAATAGCTATACTTGAATGTTCTTCAATAACTTTTTTGGTACCAATCTCAGCAGCTCTCTCAAAAGGAATTTCTTCAGCAGACCATGGTGTTTTAACCATTCTTGGCATATCATCTTCTAAATAACCAATTGCATTATTAACTAAGTAACCAACACAATCTACCATTCTTGTTTTTAATTTTAAATTATCTGCAATCGTGATTTCCACCGCTTCATTAGGAATAAATTTTGGTTCTGTTGTCATAATTGTCTTTCCAGCAGCACTTTGTGGCAATTCATCAATTGCACGCTCTCTTTTATATTCATTAGCTATATTAGGCAATACTAACAATTCCATAAACTTTTTAATAAATGTTGATTTTCCAGTTCTTACAGGACCAACAACTCCCACATAAATATCGCCATCTGTTCTTTCTGCAATATCCTTATATATATCCAAATTCTCCATAACACCCTCCTAAATTCCATTGGACTACTACTTTTAATTAATGTATATTTAGTTTTTTATAATTTATTCCTAAAATTTTTTAAACACTGTATGATTTTTATTTTCTCCAAATTTCTTTTACCCTATATTTTATCAATATTTAGCACTCTTATAACAAATGTATTATTTTCAAAAATTTGCTAATACTATAAATAATTACATTTAACAATACACATAAAGGAGAATAACTATGTCAAAAAATAAATTTTTAAATGAATTATTTTCTTTTGATTCATCAACACATTACACATATAATTTATCTGAAACTCAAATATCAAATAATGAACAAGAACATAAAATAACTCAAAAAGTATCAAAATATCTTCAAAAAAATTTAGACTATTTAACCGTAAAATATAATGCTCTTATAAATAGTGATATAGTAATTAGAAAATTTACATTAAATGGTAAAGGAAAACAATATAACGCTGTTTTAGTATATATAGACGGAATGGTAAATTCAGATATGGTAAACCATTATGTATTAAATCCACTAATGCATAAAAATCAAACCAATACTGAAAAAGCTACTGAGACATTAATAATTAATAAAAATACAGACTTAAATTTTCACACAACACAAACTCCTGAACTTCAAGATATAATCTATAATTCACTAATAAGTCAAAATTCAATAAAAATGGAAAATGAATTTTCTAATATAATTAATGAAATTAATGGTGGCTTCACTTGTCTCCTTGTAGATACTTTAGAACAAGCCTTTTGTGTTGAAGCCAAAGGTTATGAAACAAGAAGTGTAACAAAACCAGAAAATGAAGTTGTAGTACGTGGTTCGCAAGAAGCTTTTGTTGAAAATATACGTACAAACACATCAATGATTCGTAGAATTATAAATAATGAAAATCTAATAATTGAGCAATTATCTCTTGGAAAAATTACTAAAACAGCTGTCTCATTTTGTTATATGAAAAATATTGCAAATGAAGATCTAGTAAATGAAGTACGTTTTAGACTTTGTAATATAGATATAGACTCTATTATAAATTCTGGAACAATTGAACAATTAATTCAAGATAGTTCAAGCATACTATTCCCTCAAACTTTTGCTACAGAACGATGTGATAGAGCATGTAATAACATTTTAGAAGGAAGAATTGTAATTCTCGTAAACGGAAACCCTTACGCCTTAATAGTTCCAGCAATATTAATAGACTTCATTACATCACCAGAAGACACCAACTTAAAACATCAATACGGGAATTTAATACGTGTCATCCGTTCCATAGCCTTCTTCGTAGCAATGTTTATGCCAGCATTATATGTAGCAGTAACAAATTTTCATCAAGATCTTCTCCCAACTGACTTAGTTTTTGCAATATCAGCAATGAGGCGTTCTATTCCATTTCCGGTAATAGTCGAGCTTTTAATAATGGAAATCTCATTCGAATTAATAAGAGAAGCTAGCTTAAGAGTTCCAGCGCCAATAGGCTCAACCATAGGAATTATCGGTGGTTTAATCCTAGGCGAAGCAGCCGTATCAGCTAATTTAGTAACTCCCCTATTAATTATAATAGTTGCCGTCACAGGTATTTGCTCATATGCAATTCCTGATTTTTCCTTAAACTTTACAATCAGAACATTTCGATTTATGTATATAATTTTAGGATATATTGCAGGTTTTTTAGGAATTAGTTTTGGAATGTTCATACAACTAATTCTATTATCAAATTTACAATCATTTGGTGCGTCATATTTCTCACCATATCTGCCACCAACAAACAAAAATACAGATTCTTCATTCTTTATAAAACCTATCTGGAAAAAAGAAAATAGAAGCTCTTTCTTGAATACGAAAAGACCTGTGCAAGAAGACAAAGTAAGTATGAAATGGAAATACTAAGGAGGAATTTATGAATTTAAAAATAGGAAAACTTGAAGCGATTTTTCTAGTTTTAATTGTAATGATTAATAAAATACTTTTAAACATTCCAAAAGAAATAATCAAACAATCAGGAACTGGAAGTCCAGTAAACATCATATTTACAAGTATTCTAATATTAATAATAACACTTCTAATATGTAAATTATTTCAAAAATTTCCCAATGAAGACATAATAGATATCTCAAAATATGTTGGTAAAAAACCTCTCCAAATAATTTTAGGAACACTTTTACTAATATTATTTACAATGATTATAACATCCGTAATTTACGAATTTACAACTCTTTTACAGATTATATACTTTCCTAACACCCCTATTTCTCTTATATTACTAATCTTTCTTGGATGTATGGGAGTAGCAAATAAAACAGGTTTTAAATCAATTGTCAAAGCAAATAGTGTTATTATTCCAATAATATTATTAAGTTTAGTTGTAATCTTTGCAGGAATATTGAAAAACTTGAATCTGAACAGACTCTATCCGATTTTAGGTCAAAATGTAAAAACAACATTTTTAGAAGGAAGTCAAAATATTTTTGCATATGGTGGTCTTTTATATTTATTTTTTATAGTACCTTTTCTAAAAAACAAACAAGATTTTAAAAAAGTAGCATTAATCTCAATGTTAGTTTCAGGACTTTTTCTACTTTTTACTGTAATAATTTTACTTGGTATATTTCCTTTTATAATAAAAAGTGAAGAAATAATGTCCATGTATTTATTAACTCGTTGTATTGAACTTGGAAAATTTCTACAAAGAACAGATGCAATTTTTGTATTTCTTTGGATAATCTCAGCTTTTTCATATTTGAGTATCTCTTTAATGTTTATGTCCAACATTTTTGGGAAATTAACAGAATGTAAAGAATCCAGAAATTTTTCATACTCTTTTTTAGGAATATTTTTTTCAATAATAACACTATTTCAAAACCAAACATTTTTTAAGCTATTATCTACAACCATTTACAAATATTCAATATTAGGTATTTTACTATTATGTTTTATTATTTTAATCATTGGAAATATAAAAAGAAAGGAACTCTAGCATATGAAGAAAAAAATACTCGTATTTGCGCTTATTTTAGTTGTTTGCATAACATTTTCAAGTTCATATGATGTAAAAGGAACAGAAGAATTATCATATGTAATTGCAATAGGAATTGACAAATCTGATTCAGAAACAGAACCTCTATCACTGACTGTACAAATCGCTAAATCTGATTCATCAGAATCAGGAGGTACTAAAATAAAAACTGATATAAAAACCGTAAACTGTAATTCTTTTAGTATTGGTATCGCTATGTTAAACCTTGAAAATGTAAATCAAATAAATTTATCTCATTGTACTGCTATAGTAATATCTGAAGAAATCGCTAGAGAAGGATTAGGAAACATTATAAATACAATCACAAATAATATAGAAATTAGACCTACTTGCAACATTTTAGTATGTCAAGATGATGCTAAAAGCTTTTTAGAAACAGCATCAAAAGTTGAGGACATTTCATCTAAATTCTATACATCATTTATAGAATCGATAAAAATAACCTCATATACTACACCATGTACTCTATCTCACTTTTATTCAAGTACTCATCATGATATTTCTGTCCCATTAGCATTATACTGTTTTGAGAAAGATGATAACATAGAAACATTAGGTTTAGCTATTTTTGATGGTTACAAAATGGTTGGTAGAACCTCTGGATTAGAAACCGTTTGCTATAATTTATTGACAGACAATTTCGAAGAATCAACTATAGCAGTATATAATTATCAAAAACCTAATATACCACTAAGTATTAATTTAAGTGCACCTCAAAAAACAAAGATTAAAGTAAAGCTCGAAGATGGCAAACCTAAAATAAGTTGTAACATAAGTGTAAATTCAAAAATTCTATCTGCAAATGAAAATTATGATTTTTCAACAGAAGAAGCTAGACGAATAATTGAAGCAGAAATTAATAAATTTATAGAAGAATCTTGTACAGGTTTTCTATATAAAACAGCTCAAGAATATGGAACAGATATTGTCGGATTTGAAGGGTACTTTAACAAAAACTTCTTAACACAAGACCAATTAGATAAATACAATTGGAAAGAATTATATAAAAATGCTACTTTTGAAGTAACATCATCTAACCATTTATTATCTGGATTTTTATTTTCAAAAACTTAATAGATTGGAGAAAAATTTATATGAAATTTGTAATAATTTTATTTTCACTTTATGCATTTCTTGAATCATCATCATATGCAGTATATGAGTACAAAAGAAATAAAATCCGGAGCTGTAAGTATTATTATACTTGCAAGCATCGGATTTGTACTCCCTATATTCAGCATATTATTATAAATCAAATGCTTCTGGTAATAATTGATCAAGAGTATAGCAATCAGTTTTACCTTCATAATATGTATATATTTTAAAATCTTTTTCAACAAATTGAGACATGAATTGTCTACAATAACCACAAGGTAAACATTTATCTAAATGATGAGCTCTTGTGCTACCTCCTACAACAATTATATAATCGAAATCCAAATCTCCCTCTGATATTGCTTTAGAAAATGCAACACGCTCAGCACAAATAGATTGAATTCCTTGATTATTAATATTACATCCTGTGTATTCCTTACCACTTTTCATCTTTAGAAGTGCTCCAACCTTGAAACTCTTACAATATGCTCTTTCACGAGCTTCTAAGGCTTTTTTTATTTTTTCTTCCATAGACATCCTCCTCTATTTTTCATACTCTTTCAACAATTTAATAATTACTTCTGTCTTAGCTTCCCAAGTATTCTTAAGAGCTTCTTCTTTTTCTGTTTCTCTATAGGTATTATACTCCTTTTTTCTATCTTTTTCCATAGAAATTGCATTTTCTATCAATTTAACAAACTCTTTTTTGTCTTTGGCAATCATAACAGATTCGTATTTTCTACATTCTCTCATATCAGTTGTAACAATAGGCTTGCCCATAGCCATATATTCAAATAATTTTAAAGGTGATGTTGCTTGTGTAATATCATTTATCAAAAATGGAATTGTACATACATCAAACTTGTTTGCATATGTTGGCAATAATGTATAATCCTTTGGTCCTAAAAAGTATATATTTTTATACTCATTTAATTGTGCTGAATCGAAACTTCCATCATATTTAATTCCTATAAGTACAATATTATACTCTGGTTTTTCAGTAGCTAGAAATTTTATCATATCATAATCAAACCAACTTGCCATTGCTCCATAATATCCAATTATTGGTTTTTCTTGATTTAATACATCTAAAAATACTTTATCTTTTTGGTATAAACTATCATCAATTTCATTAATAAAATGATTATAATCAACACCATTACTAGAAAATGCTAATTTTTCATTTCCTCTTTTACTTAGCACATCTTGCTCTAACTCATCAGCAGTTACAACAACAAAAATATCTTCTTTATTTTCTAGCATAAATTCATATTTTTCTTTCATATTAACTGGAATCTCTTTTGTTCCAATTAGAACTGGACTCAAATCATCAATATATTCATATATAATTTTATATCCATTATTAATATATTCCTTTAATACTGGTACACTTAAAGTGCAATCTGTAGAATAAAATTGAACATATTTAGGTTTATTAATTTTATTTATTTCTTTTAACAATAATTTTTTCATAGCACCATTATTAAAATTTACTAAATACAAATTATCATTAATTTTACTATACGTTCCAACCTTATCTGTAACTGTTGTTATCTCATAAAAAACTAAAGATCTATTCAGAGATAAATTCCTTGCAATATGCTGAGGTCTTTGAAATAATGGAACATTCCAACCAAATGAACTTCTCCAGATAATTATTCTATCATAATCTCTATCCAAAATTTCATCAATATTCTTCTTAATCTTAGCTTGATTTAAAAAAACATAAATATAACTAAATAAATTAATTTTTGAAATATAATGTGCTTTAATATATAAAAATATCTTTTTTAAAGCATTCATTAAACCATCTTTTTTTATTACAGTAATAACTTTGTTAACCCTGTATCCAATTGCATTTCTAACTTTTTTCAAATTTCTTCTCCTACTTTAAAGTATTTGCTAAATTTTTTGCTTGAATCATACAATCCTCCATTGAGCAATATGTCCAAGCCCCATATCTTCCAATAGTATATATCTTCTTGTTATTCCAATCATTCTGTAATTCTTTTATCTTTTTATCTGTTTCTCCATTAATATGAACATATGCTGGATTCATAACTATTGAAACATATTCTTCCAATTTTGTGTCTTCATCAATTATACCATTTTTTAACAAGTTTTCCAATGTCAATTTTAATTGTTTATCTATATCAATTTTTTCATCTTTATCAAAACCAATTTCGATATACATACTTAATTTATCAGAATCAAGTATATTATCATAAAAGCCTATACGATAATAATTAACATCTTTATCTGGAATGTACATCCAATGCTCTTTTACATATTTAGATTTCTTATTAAATCCAAGATTAAATACAAGCACTTTATTATAAGATAATTCACTTTCTAATTTTTTTATTTTTTCATCATCTATCAAGTCCATGAAAACATTCAAAGGAGCTGTATTAATCAAATACTCGAATTTATATTCTTGTCCATCTTGAGTCTTGGCAATTCTATTATTCAAATCTATTGATACAATATGAGTATTTAATTTTATTTTATTCTTATCCAATTTATTATATAAAATATTTATAAAAGAACCTGCACCATTTCGTGGATATAGAAATTTATTATTATAAGATACTTCATCTTTATTTCTTTTCATGTTATCAATAATCTGTTTTCTATCAGCATAAGGGAAAAACCTTCCCATTGCATCTTTATCAAGTTTATGCAAATCACATGCATACAATTTTTCATTATATGGTTTTAAAAATTTCTCAACAATTGATTTTCCAAACTTTCCATATAACATATCTAAAAAATTATCATAATCATCTTTTTCTTCTTTATTAAACAAGTCATATAAGCAATCAATAAATTCTTGCTTTTCTAGCTGATGAATATTAGTTTGAAAAGGATAATCAACTAATTGATTTTTATATAGTATCTTTGTACACTTATCTTTTTTTATAATATCTTCTGGATCTACCTCATCTATAAACATTTTCTTAAATTCATCTGTTTTAAAATGGAAAAAGTGTCCTGCATAATCCCAAATAAAATCACCTTTTTTTATTGTTCTACAATATCCACCTACTTCAGATTCTTTTTCTAAAATCATATAATCATCTTTTATATAATTAGCAAATGTAAGACCTGAAATTCCAGCACCAATTATTAAATATTTTACATTTTCAATTGACATTTTTTTCTATCCTTTCATATTAAAAAATTTTGCTTCTCACTTTTCTGAAAAATTCATAATATCTTATAAAAATTCCATTTGTTTTTCTTGTTATCCTTCTAAGTCTAGTTGCAATTTTAGCATCATTATAAAAATCTGGATATTTTTTTAACTTCTTCTCAAAAGCTCTAAACTCTTTCGGAGATTTCAAGAAATCCATAATAATAGTATAATGTCCTACTAACAACGGAATAATTAATTTCTGTGCAATATATACTTTCTTTTCTTCTGACAAATCTTTATTTGTACAATAAAAATTAATAATATTAAACACTATTTTTTCATGTTGTTTATAATTTCTTATATATGATTGTTTACTAATTGACTGATTTGGTCTTCCGATGAAATATCTATAAATATCTAATGGATAATACACAATTGTATTAACATCTTTTATAGAATATGCATCAAATTCCATATCAACATAAAAACATTTTTCTGTCAATTTTATTCTATCTTTTAAAAGTTCTGTTCTGAAATTTGCAGTTGCTAATATAGGTCCATATTCTTCAAATCCATATCCATCATAGCATAATTCATCAAAATTATATACCTTACCTGGAATCATAACCTGATATATTTGTTTAATATCTTTTACACTAGTATAAGCAATATCTTCTGAATAATCAGTAAGAACAACATCTGCATCCTCTTTTTCCAAAATAGTGATTAATTTCTCCATGTCTTCATTATTTACCCAATCATCACCATCCATAATTCTTACATATTTTCCAACAGCTCTTTTTAATCCTTCATTAATAGTTGAACCGTGTCCACCATTTGGTTTGTCCACAATACATATATTATCTGGAGAATAAAAGCTTTCCAATTTTTTAGCAACATTAATTGTATTATCTTTTGAACCATCATTTACAATTATAACTTGAATCTTATTTGCATTTTTATGATTTAATATAGTATCTACTCCATGTTTCAAGTATTTAGCTACATTATAAGATGGAATAATAATACTTAAAATTTTAGAGCTCTTAACAGGTTTAAATGTATCTTTTATTGGTTTTATACTATTAATTAAATCAATTTCTTTTTGAATTGTTTGATTAAAATTACATTTGTCATAAACTTTTTGATGACACTTAGCACTCAATTTTTTAAATAATTTCTCATCATTATATAATTTTTCAATCACATCAGCATATTCTGTATAATTTTCTGTATCACATAATAATCCTTCATTATTTGGAATAAATTCAGCTATTGCCTCATTATCTGAAGAAACAACGACAAGTCCTGACATTGCAGCTTCACACATTGACACTCCTTGTGCATCATATCGTGTCGCAAATAATGCAATTCCATTTTCTTTATGAACTTTAGCAATTTCTGAATGATCCATAAATTTCTGTACTAAATGCACGTTCTTAAATCTTCTCAATGGTGCAACTAATTTATCATAACAATTTCCTGTTCCACAAATATAAAACTCTAAATCATTAAAACATTTTCTATGACTCAATTCTAAGATTGCTCTAACATCAATATCTATAGCATATTTATTAATATCATCAAATCTTCTAATAAAGAAAATCTTTTTTCTCTGCTCTGGGTCTTTTTCAACAAAATTAAAATTCTCAGAATCTATAAAATTCGGAATTACAACAGAATTATTAAATTTTATATTTATTAATTCTTCACTTCTCTTTTTAATCCATTCTGAAACAAATATCCAATGTACATTAGAATAACTATTATATCTTCTAATTAATTCATCATTTTTTTCAAATAATTCTGTTGAATAAGATGACAATGGTGTTTCTGGAACAAAATATGGATCTGTCATTTTAGGCCAATCCCAATATAATGTTTCCGGTCCATGTACCCAAAGGAATAAATTTGTTTCCTTTAAATCAACTGCATCTAAAATATTAGCATATTTAGAATCAAAAAAATGTACTAATATTGTTTTATATTTCTTCTTAGTTAAGATTTCTCTTAATCCAGCAAATGACGTTCTCGTCACATCAATACCTTCAAATGTATACATACATGTATTTTTATAATCATGTCCACATACTAAGTCAAATTTTATTCCTTGTTCTTTATACGTTTTTACTCTTGAATGAACAAATCCACCAAAATATTTATTTTCTTCTGTTGGATAACTTGGTGTAATAATTAAAATATCATTTGATGTATCACATATATCAGAAAATTCATCATACTTACTATCTACAAATTCCAAATCTAGTTTTTCAATAAATACTTCTGATTTTCTAAAAATCTTTATAGCACTAATATATTTCTCAACATCATAACTTGTAATTGATATTGAATTCATAGATGTTTCACTTAAAATCTCTTTCTTTAAATCAAATTGTTGAAAAATTGCTCCATTGCCTTTTTCAACTTTTCCTCTAAAATTTATTTTAACCTTTTTTTGACTATTCTTAAAAATCTTAAAACATATTAAAAAGCCATGTGCATCAGAATTATTAATAATTCTGATTCCATTATTTTCTTTTATAATCTTAATATTGGGATTTTTAAATTTTATCCACTTACATTTAACTAAATTCATTATCTCCATCCTTCTACAATCCTAAAAATTTTATATAAGCGTCACAAACTTCTTTTGCATCACCAATTTGCTTAACATTTCCATGATCTAGCCATACAACTCGATCACATAAATTTTTAATTTGATCAATTGAATGTGATACAAACAAAACTGTAGTACCTCCACCTATCATTGATCTCATCTTTTTTTCACTTTTTTGTTGAAACGCAATATCACCTACTGAAAGAATTTCATCAACAATTAATATTTCTGGATCAACAATAGTAGCTATAGCAAAAGCTAATCTTGCAACCATACCAGAAGAAAAGTTTCTTACAGGCACATCTAAAAAATCATGTAATTCTGAAAATTCCACAATTTCATCAAATTTTTCATCAATAAATTCTCTCGAATATCCTAGCACAGCACCGTTTAGATAGATATTTTCTCTTGCTGTTAAATCCATATCAAATCCAGCTCCAAGCTCAATCATAGGACAAATATTTCCGAATATTTCTATATTTCCTTTTGTAGGTTTCATAACTCCTGCAATTAATTTTAATAATGTAGATTTTCCAGCGCCATTTGTTCCAACAAATCCAACAACTTCACCCTTTTGAACTTCAAAACTAACATCACTTAAAGCCCAAAATTCACTTTTTTTCTTCTTCTTTCTTGATAAAAAGTCGATAAAAAATTGTTTTAAGGAAAAGTTTTTTTCTATACCTAGATTAAATCTCATTGAAACATTATTTACTTTTATCATTCTAACTCCTCCTATACATAATAAATAAACTTATCCTGATTTTTTCTAAATACAACCACACCTATAACCAATACAACAATAGATGATAATGCACAAACACCAAAAGTAAACGCACTTGGCATCTCATGATATAGTATAACTCGTCTTATAAAGTTGATGTAATGATACATTGGATTCAATTTAAAAAACACTTGTAAATGTGGTGAAATTAAAGAAATATCATACATAATTGGTGTTAAATATGTCCAAAGAGTAATTACAATTCCATAAATATAAAACATATCACGTAAAAAAACCGCAACTGTTGATAGAATTAATCCCATTCCAAAAGTAAATATAAACAAACATACATATGCATACGGTAATACTAAATGATATATATTTAATCCTGTTCCAGTAGCCAAAATAACAATATATAAAGGAATTAATGTTAGTAGAAAATTTATTCCGACAAAATAAACATTTTGAAAGTGGGAAAATATATTTAGGTATATATATCTTATTTATTAGTGGGAAATTTGCCACAACAGAGCTCATTGCTAAGTTTGATGCTTCACTATAATAATTAAACATAATTAATCCACTTAATACATATACTAAATAATTTATTCCAGGAGTGCTAAATTTAAACACATTAGAAAAAACTAAAGCCATAACTGCCATATTTAATACTGGATATAATAAACTCCAAACTATTCCAAGTACAGATCTTTTATATTTTACTTTAAAATCTCTACTTATTAATTGTTGCAATAAAAATGAGTATTTTTTAAAATTTATAATTATATTTTTAATAGACATTAATTTTATCCCTCCTAACTGCTTTGTAATTATATAGTATATTAATATATTTTTCAACCTAAAAAAAAGAGAATAAGAAATTTTTTATTTCTTATTCCAAAAACGATAAACATATAATCATTATTGTAATCCATATTTTTTCTTGAATCTATCAGCTCTACCACCAGTAGTTTCTCTCTTTAAGTTTCCAGTCCAGTATGGATGACATTTTGAACATATATCAACTTTCATATCTTTTTTTGTTGAATTTGTTTCCATTACATTACCACAAGCACATGTAATTGTTGTAGCATCATAATTTGGATGTATTCCTTCTCTCATGTAATTCACCTCTTCCTTACTTTTCTTAACAATATCTTTTATATATTAGCACAACTTTATTTTTTTTTCAATAGTTTTATTTATTTTTAGTTGTGTTTTTATCTTTTACATTGTTACCATTATCACCTTTTACTTGAGTAACAACATTTTCCACTTTATTTGAAACTGTACTCTTTACATTATCACTAAAAGAAACTCTTTTTACTAATTTTGATGTTATATTAAACAAACAAGCAACTATTAATATAAATAAACCAATTTTTCTCCACCACTTAGCTAACATATTAGTACTCCTTCCATTAAAGTTACACTATATATTATAATTGCAAAAACACCATTTGTCAATTAAAATCACCTATTTTCCAAGTCAAAGGTATGAAAAAAATAAATTAGTTTAAAAAAATCTTAAATAAAAACAAAAATCATCTACAAATTTTCTCTACTTTCTAAACAAAAATAACCATTTTTTAAAAACTCTTTTCCACATTGTAAACACATTTAATTTTCCCACATCATTTTCAGCTACCAACTCTACACTAGCCACTTCCTCACCATCTATTCTAAAATTCACTCTACCAAGCACTTGGCCTTCATCAATTGGCGCAGAAATATTTTCATTTAAAACTACTTCTTGTTCCACATCTCCTGTATTTTTTTTATTCATAACTTTTCCAGTTGAATCTGCATATTTCACAGTAACATCAGGTACTACACCTTTATTAACAGGCACACTCATTACTTCCGTATCTTTATCAGCAAATTTTTTATACTGATATGTACTAAAACCATAATCAAGTAATTTTTTAGCACAAATAAATCTTTCTTTTGTTGAAGGTGCTCTCATGACAACAGCTATTAAAGATAAATCATCTCTAGTAGCACTTGCTGATAAATTAAATAAAGCCAATGATGTTGAACCAGTTTTCAAACCTGTTGCACCTTGATAATTCCTAATTAATTTATTTGTATTAACAAGTTCAGATTTTCCATCTCTCAATGAATCCATCCATATAGTTGTGTATTTAGTAATATCAGGATGATTTCTCAAAAGTTCTCTAGACATTATTGAAATATCATAGCTTGACGTTTCGTGTCCATCTTCATCAATACCATGGCAATTTTTAAAAGTAGTATCATTCATACCAAGTTCTTTTGCTCTTTCATTCATTTTTTCAACAAATAATTCTTCACTGCCTGCAATATGTTCAGCCATAGCAACAGTACAATCATTAGCAGAAACAACACAAATCGCTTTTAACATCTCATCAACAGTCAATTCTTCCCTTGTATCAAGCCAAATTTGAGAGCCTCCCATTGAAGAAGCTTTTTCACTACAAGAAACCTTATCAGTATAAGACAATCTACCAGAATCAATTTCCTCCATTATCAATAAAATTGTCATAACTTTTGTAACACTTGCTGGTCTTAATTTTTCATGCGAATTATGCTCATATAAAATTTCCCCTGTATCTTGTGAAATCAAAATTGCAGATTCACAAGATAAATCTAAAAAATTATCTCCAACCTCACCGGCTGTCTCTACAATTGAATCTTCTGCCCATGTTGGAATCGTCAAATATGTCGCATGGCATACTTCTGTTATACATAAAAAGCACATACATAAAAAAGCACAATATATTTTTCTTTTCATATCATATCTCCTCTATCCTTTTTTTAATGTATATGCTCAAAAAATTTTTACTAGAACAATTAACAAAAACAACAGCTTATAACATTTTATGTAAGAACAAATCTGAAATTTTCAATTTTCAGTCTTTACTCTACTCTTTATATTTTTCTATAAAATTGAA
>ERZ824488.2754-NODE-2754-length-14758-cov-6.091750_pt1 | contig 14758 bp, 14 predicted proteins | sample MGYA00519936_ERZ824488 | MGnify/ENA primary metagenome ERZ824488 (study PRJEB31778, sample SAMEA3449153) | human gut metagenome | biome: human gut; feature: human-associated habitat; material: faeces | place: United Kingdom | collected 2010/2012 ... | reverse complement strand
ATTGCTATGCAATTCCCGCAATCCTCGAACACCTCAAACTCCCATAAAATAGCGTATTCACACCATTTTATTCCGTTTTCGGTGTTCGGCGTGTCAATAAGTATCAATTGCTTATTTGTGCAAGCACAAACGCAATTGATACTTTTTACACTTACATCATATTATAGAAAAAATCCCACTTTTTACAAATGTTATAAGGGACATATTTTTATGTTTATTTATTCTTTTTATTATTTCTTATAACATTCTTTTTTTCTTCAATCCATGATACACTGGATTTATCATAAAATAAATTCAATGATAAGGAGATTAGAAATTATGAAAGTTGTAGTTGCAATTGATTCATTTAAAGGAAGTCTCACTTCGATTGAAGCCGGAATGGCTGCAAAAGAAGGAATCTTAAGAGCACACCCGGATGCGAATGTTGTCGTAAAACCACTTGCAGATGGTGGTGAAGGCACCACAGATGCCCTGATTGCAGGACTTGGTGGTGAGCGTATTGATCTTACAGTGACTGGTCCTCTTGGTACTCCGGTAAATGCACATTACGGATATCTGGCAGAAAAAAATACTGCCATCCTTGAAATGGCTACCGCTGCCGGAATTATCCTGGTAAGAGAATCTGAAAAAAATCCACTTACTGCAACCACTTACGGTGTCGGTGAAATGATCGCAGATGCCATGGAACGCGGTATCCGCAATTTCATTATTGGAATTGGAGGAAGCGCAACAAATGATGGTGGAATTGGAATGCTTAAGGCACTTGGCTATCAATTTTCCGATGAAAATGGACAGGATGTCGGCGAAGGCGGACAGGCGCTTGAACGGGTATCTTCTATTATAGTAGAAAAAGCTAACCCAATTCTCAAAGAATGCAGTTTTCATATTGCCTGTGATGTAACTAATCCACTTTGCGGAAAGAACGGAGCTACCTATATTTATGGTCCGCAAAAAGGTGTCACACCGGAAATAGCAGAAGAACTGGATCAGGCAATGAATCATTATGCTTCTGTTACCTCCAAATTTCTTCATAATGATTATGCATCTGCAGAAGGTGCTGGTGCTGCAGGTGGTCTTGGCTTTGCATTTCTCAGTTATTTAAATGCTACGCTGACTCCTGGAATCGATCTGATTCTTAACGCTGTCGAACTGGAAAAAGAATTAGAAGACACAGATATCACTGTTACCGGCGAGGGACGCCTCGATCACCAGACCGCTATGGGAAAAGCTCCTGTCGGTGTGGCAAGACTTGCAAAAAAATACGGCTCAAAAGTCGTTGCTTTTGCCGGAAGCGTCACCCCGGAAGCAACAGCCTGCAATACGGCCGGAATCGATGCATTCTTCCCGATCGTCCGTGGAATCACAACACTAGACGAAGCAATGGATCCCAAAAATGCAAAATCAAATATGACAGCAGCTGTGGAACAGGTATTCCGTCTGTTATAGTTTTAACATTATTTACAAATTTCAGAGAGTGTTTTTGTATAGTTTTTACAGAAATACTCTCTTTTCTTTATGATTTTCTTCTTTTCCTACACTGATCATCTGTGTGGTCGCAGCCATGTTTATCGGACTGACCGTCCTTGCCTGTGGAAAAACAACCGGCACAGATCTGTCCAGTCAGCCAAAAACACTTACCATCAACAACACAACGATCTACGACCTGACAGATCTTCATTTCATCTGTAACAATGATTCTTCATCAAATGAAGAACTTTCACTTGTGAAGGCAGGTTCTTCCGAAACTGTAGAACTTCCTCGATCCAGTGTTTATTCTATCCATGTTTCCGGAAAAGCTGCAAATGGGACATCCTTTTCTAACACATTCTCCGGAACCATTGATAACAGTTCTTCTGTTACCATTTCTCTGGATGACTCTGCAAACCTCTCAGTGATCGCAAATATTGCAGATTAAGTTTTGCCGTAAACAATCCGCCTATGTAGTTTTAAGCAATGACAAATATGCAGGCAACTTCCATAACGCAAATTGCCTACATATTATCCATAAAGGGGCACTTTCCAAGCTGAATTGCAAGTGCCCATTCTTCTTTCTTTTTACCGATTGCCAGTCCCAGCATCATTCTAGTTGATTCGCTCATATTTGGTTACCTCTTTACTAATCTTTCCTCTACTCGTTCATTATGTCAGCGCGCTGTCATTTATCTGACAATGCTATTGTACGAAAAAAAAGACATAAATTCTATTGACGCTTTCATCAATACCTATGTACTTTTTTATGTATTCTTTACAATTTTTCATATATAGTAATGAAGTTTTCAAAATCATTTCATTTTCATTTCAACATGATATTTTTCTGTCAATCTATACTTTTCAGCAATTGTTTTATTTCATATTTTGAAATCTTTCATTCATATATTGCATTTTTGTGAATCATATACATTTTCCAGTTCTTCTTTTATGCAATCTTCCCCTTGTACCTTTCCACCTTGTTCCTCTCTCCAAATAATGCTACAATTCTTAAATAAGTGGTAATGATACCGTTCTCTTTATCCTGTTAAATGCTGGATAAGCATCTGCATCATTCCCGCAACTTCTTTTCCAGAATCGGAGGATGTTTAAAATGAAGTTAGACAAATCACTTGCCTTTCAGGTAGTAAACACGATCAAAGACACCTGCGGACAGGATATCAATTTTATCGATAAGCAGGGAATGATTTTTGCAAGTACCAACGCCGACCGGATTGGTACGTTTCATGCCATCGGTCACAAAGCCGCCCAGACAGAACAGACAATCGAAGTTTTTTCAGATGATGATTTTACCGGAACACAAAAAGGGATCAATATGCCACTCTATTATCACGGCAGTTTTCTTGCAGTGATCGGAATTACCGGAGAACCGGACCAGGTCCGCCAGTACGTCCATCTTGCCGACCGGATTACCCATCTGCTGATCCGTGAAAAAGAGCTGAACCGACTGAGCCGCTCTCTGGAAGATAAAAAACACTTTGTTATCGATGCCCTGATCCGGAATGAGATTGCTGATCCGGATTATCTGGACACCTGCCTTTCAGATCTTCAGGTAAATCCAGGGACAAAGAAACGGCTTCTGATCATCCAGTCATCACCGGATGGACACAACAACTCTTCTTCCCTTGAACAGAAGATCATCGGACTTTTTGGCACGCTTGGTATTACTCTTTATACCTTTTATTATCCAAATGAATATCTTGCCGTGCTGGAAAACTCCGGCAAAGCCGCTCTCTATCAGATACTGGCTGATTTTACCGCAAACTGTGGAGCTTTGCTCTCCATTGCAGTCGGAAAGAAATGTCAGCTTTTCCAGCTTTCTCTTTCTTACCAGTCTGCACTCACTGCGCTGAAATACTGCCGGAGTTCGGAAAACGGAATTGCTTTTTTCGATGATATGACACTGGAAATTCTGCTCTCTTCCATCTCGGAGCAGGAAAAAAATGCTTATCTGCAAAAAACGATCTCTGCACTTTCTGATGAAGAAAAAAATCTGCTTCAGACTTACTTTGAAGCAAATATGTCTCTTCTCGGAACCAGCCAGAAGCTGTTTCTTCACAAAAACACAGTGCAGTACAAGCTGAATCATATTTATCAGAAATGCGGGCTGAATCCGCGTGTTTTCAAGGATGCGGTGCTTTTATATCTTGCCTTGCAGTTGTGATATTTTTAAATCCCAGACACGGATTCCTGTGCACACATCTTCCATATCCGTGTACAGGTTTGCCTATATAAGAAAATATTCTTGACAGATAAGTTTACTTACAGATTTTCATCAAAAAACAGGACAGCCTTTCCTTCACCCTCTCAACGGGTATTAAAAAGTCTGTCCTATCTTTTTTTATTCTTTATTTCTCATCAGCTATTCATCATACTTTGCTTCCACGCCATATTTCTTCATCCTCCGCCAGAGCGTCGTCGTACTGATCCCCAGCTCTTTTGCCGCAAGGTTCCGGTTTCCGTGGCACCTTTCCAGAATTTCTGACAGCTCAATACTCCCTGGCTACCGATTATTTCAATTGTATTTAACAATATGCCTTTTTTGCCTCGTCCATTCTCCGGAAAAACTCACTGTAAAATTCTTCCGTCCGATACGGAGTAAGGTAAAATCTCTGCAGTACATCCATGCTGACCGCCTTCGCACTCTCCGGATGTGCTGCAATGTATTCCTGTAACTGAATCAGTAATCCATGCCATCTGGCAATATACGCTTCATACTTTTTCAGATCCGGTGTATCAAGCCATTTTTTGACCTTTACTTTCGCCCGGTTCTCTTTCTGACATTCATGTACCTGAAGGAAATAGCGGAAACCATTTTCCTCATAATATCTTCCAAGCGGGAAAAGCCTGCAGATTCCCGGACGAAATGGATGAATCCCACATCTTCCTTCCTCTGTCAGAAAACCACAGCCATCTTCCGCTCCTGCCATCTTCAGATTCGGCAAAATGATTCCGTCTACCACATTCAGTTCAATCTTTCCTGCAAGCAAAGTCTCAAAAGCCGCTCCTGTTCCCCTGCAAATCCGGACAATATCCAGCGGATCCAGCACGATTGAGCTTCCCATCCCCGTACAACAGGCGTGGCATCCCTCACAATCGCCACAGTCTGCTTTTACCAGATCATTGCTGGTATATAATTTTCCATCTGAAATTTCTTCCATTGTCACCTGTCTTTTCATATCAATCTCCTTTCCTATACTCCTTCCAGTGTAAACGGTGGAATAAAGCTCTCCTTTGCCGTATCCCCTTCCTGTATAAACGCCTGCATCACACCAAGCGAGATCGCATAGTCCACCAGTTTCTCATACGCATACTCCGGCACTTTCCGGTTCAGCTCCGGATATTTTACCGCATCCAGACTCTCCAGTGGCGTATACTGGCTCATCAGGCTCATATAAATCCGGTTTCCATAAGTCTCATGCAAATATTTCACCACTCTTTTTCCATCCGCAAGACATCCCGGCAAAAGCAGATGACGCACGATCACGCCACGCTTCATCATTCCGCGCTCATCAAATACCGGCTCTCCTGTCTGTCTTACCATCTCAGCAAGAGCCGCCTTCGCAATCTCCGGATAATCCTCCGCCATCGAATATTTTTTCGCATGATCTGTATTTAAATATTTGAAATCCGGCAGGTAAATGTCCACCAGACCATCCAGCATTTTCAAGGTTTCCACTCTCTCGTAACCGCCCGTATTATATACAACCGGCAAATACATCCCCTGCTTCTTTGCACTCTGAAGCGCCCGGATGATCTGCGGCACAAAATGCGTCGGCGTCACAAGATTGATATTATTCGCACCTTTCCCCTGCAGTTCCAGAAAGATCTCCGCCAGCCGCTCTTCTGAGATCACTTTGCCAACCTTGCTTCCCGCAATCTCATGGTTCTGACAGAACACACATCTTAAAGTACATCCCGTAAAAAAGACCGTCCCTGATCCTTCCTTTCCGGAAATACAGGGTTCCTCCCACATATGAAGCGCCGCTCTCGCCGCCCGGATCTCCCCTGTCTCTCCGCAAAAACCTGTCTTCCCATTCTCCCTGTCCGCCTCACACATCCGCGGACATAATGTACAGCCACTCATCCTATCGCGTAACCTCTCATCTATCCCTGATTCATTCCTATCAGTATACCGCACTTTTTGAAAAATAGCCACCCAAGTTTTCCTCTTCCAGAGATTGAAAATTCTTTCCCCATCTGCTACAATAAAGTGCAGACAGGCATTTTGCCTCAAGTTTGGAGGAATATACAATGAGTAAAATTGATGAAGTAAGAAGCGCTATGGTCGCAGCCATGAAAGCAAAAGATAAGGACACAAAAGAGACATTATCTGCTCTTCTTGCAGCCCTTAAGAACAAAGCCATCGACAAACGTGCCGATCTTACCGAAGAAGAAGAAGTTCAGGTTATCTTAAAAGAGATCAAACAGACAAAAGAAACTCTGGAGATGACTCCTGCTGATCGTACAGACATTATTGAAGAATGCGAGAAACGTATCGCTGTTCTTGAACAGTATGCTCCGAAGATGATGGACGAAGCTGAGATCAAAGAAGTGATCGCAGGTGTCCTTTCCGGTCTTGGAATTGATGCTCCGACACCAAAGGATAAAGGACGTATCATGAAAGAACTGATGCCGAAAGTAAAAGGAAAAGCTGACGGAAAGCTTGTGAATGATATTCTCACAGGAATGATGGCTTAATAGCAGATATTATGAATGCAGGGTTCCGGATTGGTTCCCTGCATTTATATATAGTCGAATATACTCTGTATTGCGTCTGTTACATTAATTACATCTGCCATTTTTACACGATCTATTATTTTATACCCCCTGACTCTCAAGTCTAACATTTTCATTTGTTCACATTGGATATAACCTTTATTTTCATCCATTTCAACATAAATGTGAAGTGGGCTTTCTGTACTCTCTCCTAATATTGGACAGCCAATTATTTCTCCCGACTGATTAAAAAAATTTTTACTTGCAACAAATACAGGATCCTTAATTTTTTCCACTTTTAAAACATCCCCCTGCTGTATCTCCATTTTCTACCACACCTCTCTTCCTTCCGGCTTATCCCATTCATATTCTCCATCAAGATTTAACTTACCACCAAACTTTTCAGCTCTTTCTTCTAATTTTTGATGCCTGAAGGTCTTAAAAAGCATAATCATACCATCCGATACTTTTACTTCCAGCATATCATTTATTTCAACATTGGCCTCTTGTAAAATATCTTTTGGAAGTCGGATTCCCTGACTATTTCCCCATGCTTTTACCTGTGTTTGCATAAAATTCACCTCCATATAATGTATATACTTAGTATATACATTATTCTGAAAATAATCAAATATTTTTCTCTCCTAATCACACTCTTTCTCAAAATATGTTATAATTCATAAGCATCAGTCTTTTACAAAATCACAATTACCAAAAGGGGATTTACTTACTATGAATAAAAAAGAAGTTACTGAAATCAAAAAACAATTCACCCCATCCAACTGTGCGATCACCCGCATCTGCGGATGCTATGTAGATGGTGAAAAAGAGAAAAAAACGGAGATGAAAGATGCTTTCCTTTCTCTTCCGGAAGAGGAAATGTTCAAGTATTTTGACATTTTCAGAAAGTCCTTGTCCGGTACGATCGGAAAAAATCTTCTGAATATGGAATTTCCTCTGGAGACCGAATCGGAAGGTGGTACACAGGAATTTCTTCTCAAATTAAGAAACAGCCGGCTTACTGACGACGCTCTTCTGGAAGAATTCTATAATCGTGTCATCGATTCCTATGATTATGCAGAAAACTATCTGATCCTGCTGGTCCATGCAGCCTACGATATTCCGGGAAAATCAACGGACGGAAGTGAAATGTTCGATGCATCCGATGAAGTCTATGATTACATCATGTGTACCTTCTGTCCGGTCAAGCTTTCCAAGCCAGGACTCAGTTATCATGCAGAAGAGAACAGCTTCCATGAGCGTATCCGTGACTGGATCGTAGAGATGCCGGATGCCGGTTTCCTCTTCCCTGCTTTTAATGACCGCAGCACCGATATTCACAATCTACTTTATTATTCAAAAAATGCAGAGAATCTCGGAAACGGTCTGACCGATCTGCTTCTTGGATGTGTTCCGCCACTCACCGCCGGAAATCAGAAGGACACTTTCCGTACACTGATCGAAGAAACGCTCGGTGATGACTGCGACTACGATACGGTCAAAAATATCCACGAAAACTTAAATGAAATGATTGAACAGAATTCTGAAAATCCGGAACCACTCGCCCTTGACAAAGCAGAAGTTAAATACCTCCTTGCCAAAAGCGGTGTCGAAGAAGAAAAGTTGGAAACATTCGATGAGCAGTACGATTCCGCTGCCGGAGAGCACGGTACACTCCTTGCCTCTAATATTGCAAGCCTCAAAAAATTCGAGATCAAAACTCCGGACATCACCATTCAGGTAAACCCGGAATGCGCAGATCTTGTAGAAACACGTATTATCGATGGTCAGAAATGCCTGGTCATTGTCGTTGACGACCGCGTTGAGATCAACGGAATCAGTGCAAAGACTGCCGTATCCGGAGGACTTCCAAAGTCTTCTACCCCTGATGCATCTGATGAATCCAAAAGCGATACATCCGAAAATGAAATGGATGTTCCATTCTAAATGCCTTACATATTATTACAAAAGACTTTTTTATTGATTATCTTTCGTAATATTTCCTTATTTCTTTTCAATTTTACAATGTATACGAAAAATGCAGGTAATCCTCTCGACTACCTGCATTATTCTATACGCATTTTTCATTCTCATTTACTACAATTCCCGTTTTTCATCTTTTTCTAAATCACAGTTCCTCCACCGGTCGTCACAAATCCAACTCTCAGAATTGCTTTCACAAAACTCCACATTCCATTGATTACTGCAGAATTCAGCAGACTGATCGGCACATCCAGAATTCCTGTTCCAAGTAACAGAAGCAGAATCCACATACTATACGGTCGGATCTTCCAGTAAAACTCCGCTACCCTCGGAAAGATCTCAGCAAGAATATTCGATCCGTCAAGGGGCGGAATCGGAATCAGATTGAACACACCAAGTCCAATATTCAGCACTGCTCCATAATAAGTAAGCACATAAAGATAATTCAGAATCAACCCACTCGATCCGTACTTATACAAAAGCCCGTGCAGAATCATACAGACAAACGCAAGCAGGAAATTCATGACTACTCCCGCTGCTGCCACAAGAATTGTATCTCTTTTTTTATTCTTATAATTCCTGGTATTGATCCTTACCGGCTTCGCCCATCCCACATGAAATACAAGCAGACATAACGTTCCCCACACATCCAGATGCTTAAATGGATTCAAGGTCAGTCTTCCGTCATATTTTGGTGTCATATCCCCGAGTTTATATGACACATATCCATGTGCAAATTCATGCAGCGAAACAGCAAATAGTGTGGCAGGGGCAACGTAAATGAGTGTCTGAAAAAACTGATACATCGCCCTGGTCAGTCCTGTATTTTGAAACAGCATAGCATCCTCCAAATTTCCTTAATAACGTCCATTATAGTACCTGATGAAATGGGATTCAAGAAAGATTGTGTAAATTTTTTCTAAAGATTGTACAGAAAAAGTCATTATCCTATCCATAGATAATGACTTTTTTATACCATTTATTTTGCTTTTTTATTCTGTCTGTCCATGTAGATCTTTCTCCCCATAAAAATCAGTGCCGACAGAGCAAACAGGATCAGCAGTCCTGTCACCAGAAGCTTCGCTCCTCCTGTCAGCATTCCTCCAACATAAGAATATACAATCGTTGCCGGAAGCTGTCCTACACCAGTTGCCACAAAAAAAGATATAAACGACATCGAAGTAAGTCCTGCTGCATAACTTACAATATCAAACGAAACAAACGGAAGCAAACGACAGATCAGAACTGTATTCTTTCCATATTTTTCAAAAAATGTATCTATCTGCTGCATTCCAGCTTTACTCGTAAGCTTTTCTGCCACATCACGTCCAAGTATTCTTGCAATGAAAAAGCATACCGCTGCTCCTGCCATCGCACTGCTCCATGACAGAATAGCTCCCTGCCACCATCCAAAAAGATTCGCATTTGCAAATGTAATCAGAAATGCCGGAAGAGGCGCTGCAATCGACTGAAAAATCATAAGCAAAAATGAAATCAATGCCGCATATGCCCCATAAGATGCTACAAAGTCTCTGACCACTGCAAAGTCTCCACTAGCAAACATCTTAAATACCTGATTCATCACATGTTTTACGGACGGAAATACATAATAACTTCCGATTGATACAATAATCAAAACGATCACTACTATTTTCCCCACCCAAATATTTTTCTTTTTTTCCATACTTTTTACTCCTTATTCCTTATTTTCTTCCAGGTCATCTTTCAGGTAACATTTTTTCAGGATTATCCCGATTATCGTGACTACAACTGCCAGCACTACTGCTATTCCAATATAAAGCAACCTATTCTCCTTATCCGCAAGGCCTGCTGTACCAACCGTATACATCGCTGTACCAGGTAGCATAAATATCAACGAACCAATTGCATACGTACTAAAACGGATATCTGTAATACCATACGCAAAATTCTGCAGATTAAATGGAAATACCGGAACCAGACGTGTAATCATAAGAACAAATAATTCATTACAGCCAGTATCGTCAAACAACCATTTTTTCAAGATACGGTTTTTTGCAACCACTGGTCCAATACTGTCTTTCAAGAAAAAACGTCCTGCAATAAATGCAAGAACCGCCCCGATCGTTGTTGCCATAGAACAACAAATCGTACCGATTACTGGTCCAAAGAGAAGTCCTGCCAGTATCGCAAACGTCACTCCCGGAAGCGCAAGCACCACACACCCAACAACTGTCAATACCATATACAATAGAATTGCCAGAGGAAGATTATTCTGCACTATCCGCTTCATAAATTCAAGATTTTCTGCAGTACTTATGTAAGAAGACCAGTCAAAAATATGATTCAGGATCACAATCAAAAGGATGATTCCCCCAAATATCCATAGCTTCTTGTTTTTCATCTCTTTTTCCTTTTCCCCTTTTTGAATTTTGCTATCTAATGTTATCACATTTTCCCTTCTATCTCAAATACATTTATACTATAATTGTATATCCTTATCGTGTTTTTCTATAGCAAAAAGCAGCCCTTGATGGACTGCCCTTTACGCTTTCTGAATAACTCAGATTATTTACCTTCTTTTTCGTATTCTGTAATTCTTGCCACCTTTGGCATAGAACGGGATTCCGGATCGAAAGTTACGCTTAAGTACTCTTTTACGAGGCATTTTGCGAGCTCAATTCCTGTAACCTGTGCACCAAGTGTGATAATGTTGGCATTATTACTGAGCTGTGCTCTCTGAGCCTGATATACATTGTTAACCAGTGCTGCATAAGCTCCCGGAACTTTGTTGGCAGCAATGCTTACCCCGATACCTGTTCCGCAGATCAGGATTCCTCTTGCAATTTTTCATTTTTTCTTTTTTATTTTCGATTATTCTTGTGTTTTGTTTTCGTTTTCTTTCGTTTTCGCCGGTTTTCTCTTTATCTGCAACTGCAGGTTCACCCCAAACGGATTGACTGCAACGCCAAATGCTTCCGGTGAAAGAATTTCCGGAATCTTACTTCCTTCTACAACAGCGGTTTTCAAAGTCACACCCTTGTTCAGGTTCTGGAATTTCTTAACTTCCTGGACATCCGTAAAGATTGGCTGATACACTTTCCCATCTTTCTGTTTCAAAATCGGAATTCCTTTGTCCTCCTGAACAGTCACAATATAACGCCCCTCCTGATAATGGGCAAGCATTTCTTCGTTCAGTTCTTTTAACTCATCCGTCATCTCCGGTTTATCCGGCTTTCTCATCTGTTGCATAAAATACGCTGCAGTCAGCACCAGTTCCGGATTCTCTACACGTATTTTTCCTTCTGGCAGTTCTTCATCCTTCGGTCTCGTGATCAATTCGTCAAGCTGCACAGTAATCTGTCCGTCCAACCCTTTGTCCACCAGAATACAGTTGACTCCCATTGGAAACAACCCGGTAAAAAATGACAGGCGGGAATTTTCATCCACCTTGACAAGCTGCATTGGATTTCCCTCCTTCTGAAGCTTCATAGCCTCTTCTTTCGCTTCCGCTTCTGTGTAATAAAGAAGGATCTCATCATCAAATGTCTCCGGGTCGCAGACCACATATGGCATTCTTGTACAGGATGACATCAGTACATAAATTGCCTCTACAGTACGCAGTTTATTTAAAGTTTCGATTTTCTGATTTGTATTACTCATTCTAGTATATCCCTTTCCTATTTCTCCATATAACAAGAATTATACCCGTCTGTCCGAAAGAAGTCAATTTATACTCCCTTATTCCACTTGATTATCTTCGTATTTTCCTATATCATATGTGTTTAGTGGCTGTTTTTACAATATTTTTACTCTTTTATCAGAACAGAAAGGAATGAGAAAATGAATCAGGAAAATACATCTGCACCCGCAGAAAACAAAATGGGTACCATGCCCATCGGAAAACTATTATTTAATATGTCTCTGCCTATGATGATTTCTATGCTGGTACAGGCTTTGTACAACATTGTAGACAGTATTTTTGTCGCTAAATTATCGGAAAATGCACTGACCGCCGTTTCACTTGCCTTTCCACTCCAGACACTGCTTATTGCAGTTGGAACCGGAACCGGTGTCGGCATGAATGCACTCCTTTCCAAATCACTTGGAGAGAAAAATTTCAAAAAAGCAAATGCAACTGCAAGCAACGCTGCCATTTTATATTTTTTCAGCTATCTCGTATTTTTCATTCTTGGCTTTACGATCGTCCGTCCTTTTTACGCAAGTCAGATTGGAAATGCTGACCAGGAGATCATGGAACTCGGAATTGAGTACTTAAGCACCGTCATGATTTTTTCTTTCGGGCTGCTTGCACAGGTCTTCTTTGAGCGTCTTCTTACTTCAACCGGAAGAACCATCTTCAGTATGACTTCCCAGCTGACAGGGGCAATCACTAACATCATTCTTGATCCAATCCTGATCTTCGGACTTCTCGGAGCTCCGAAAATGGGTGTGACCGGAGCTGCTGTTGCAACCGTGATCGGACAATGCGTTGCCGCACTTGTCGCCGGATTTTGTAACCACCGGTACAATCATGATGTAAAACTGAAGTTTCATGGATTCAGACTCGATTTCCGTATTATCGGCACCATTTATGCAGTTGGAATTCCAACGATTATTATGCAGTCCATCGGATCGGTTATGACTTACTGCATGAACCGCATCCTGATCGAGTTTTCATCAACCGCAACTGCTGTATTCGGCGTTTACTTTAAGCTACAGAGTTTCTTCTTCATGCCGGTATTCGGTCTCAACAATGGAATTACTCCGATCATTGCCTACAATTATGGTGCCGGTCAGAGAAAACGTATGCTCAAGACGATCAAGCTCAGTATGCTGGTTGCCTTCTGCCTCACCTTCATCGGATTCCTCTGCTTTGAAGGAATCCCACAGATACTTTTGGGTATGTTCAATGCATCGGACGAGATGCTCACCATCGGAGTTCCTGCCCTGCGGATCATCGGAATCCACTATCTGATCGCATGGTTCTGTATTGTATCAGGAACAGTATTTCAGGCTCTTGGAAAAGCATTTTTCAGTATGATCGTCTCCATTATGCGTCAGTTATTTGTACTGATCCCTGCCGCATATATCCTTGCAAAGCTTGGCGGTCTTCATGTAGTGTGGTGGTCCTTCCCGATTGCGGAGGTCATTTCACTTATGGTATCCTCCTTCTTCCTGGTACGGATCAACCGGACGATCATTTCCAGGGTTCCAGAGGGAAAACTTTAGTAGAACTGTGCTCGGATAGTTCCTCTGATAGCGAAAAAGAAGATTTTCACGTGTCGATTCAGATCCGCAAAAATCTTCTTTTTATTTTAACTTTATCTTACATAAATCCCTGTATGGATTCGTCCTCGCAAGCCCAATCTCAACCGCTTCACCTGTAAACGGTGCAAACTGGTTCTGCATCACAACAAATGCCTCCCGCATTTCCGCCTGGTTCAGTCTTTTTCCCAGTGTTGTATGCGGGAACCAGGAAAATGGCTGGTATCTGCTCTGAACCCGGACACCCTCCAGGTATCTGATCTTTGAGAAAACAGACTCTGACAGCTTCTGCAGATATGCATTTAAAACCGGTGACAAATAAATTGTATATGGCAGAAACATCCCTACCGAGCACCAGAAAATCTGTCCTTTTTCAAATTCCTGTTCCATTGCCGTAAAGCCGGCGATTGCTTTCTCTTCTTCTACCATATCAAATGCCGACAAGGTAATATGTGGCGGAACCTTTCCGTCAATCATCGCCATATTGCCCGTTCTTTGCGCAATCTGTTCCATATATAACTGGATCTTCTTGTTTGTCCCTTCGTCAAAATAAAGTGATATCAGGTACATACTATCCTTTTAGCCCAGCTGACTGCCGGATCATATCTTCCACTACGATATCGTAAATCTCGCCAATACTATTACAATATTCCATAATCTTCCATGGCTCGTTTGTATGGAAATGAATTTTGATCAGATCTTCATCTCCTACCGCGATCAGACAGTTTCCTTCAAAATGTTCGGATATATATTCTGCAATCTCATCTTCATCCAGATCTTCATCTCTTCTGTCAATCAAAAGCTGCGTATCATAACGGTATGCAAACTGATCCTCTTCTACGTCTATACTGTGTACATTTCCCATCTGTTTGTTCCTCCTTACTCAAAGTTCAAGAACAGTATAGCATATTTTTATTTGTTATCAAATGAAATATTTCTGACCATATTCCGGTTGATCAGCTGTATTCCCTTTTTCCCTGCATCCACTTTTGGAATCCGTAAAGGATTACCGGAAAATTGACGGACTTATACTTGAATGATTTACTTTGTCGCAGAATTACGGCAGTGCTCCAATCTTACGAACAAGTTCGTTCGATTGACGGGCGTACGCCTTGAATGGATTACTTTTGTCGCAAATTTACGGCAGTGCACAATCTCACGAACATAGTTCGTTCGATTGACGGGCGTACGCCCTATAAATAACTCAAGCCGAGGTCAAATTCCTGCTAGCAGGATTTGACCTCGGCTTTCCTTATTTGCACTGCCTATTTTTGCACAATGTTTATGATCTTCTTCGGAACGTAGATTTCTTTTACGATAT
>ERZ824488.2752-NODE-2752-length-14764-cov-3.808689_pt1 | contig 14764 bp, 11 predicted proteins | sample MGYA00519936_ERZ824488 | MGnify/ENA primary metagenome ERZ824488 (study PRJEB31778, sample SAMEA3449153) | human gut metagenome | biome: human gut; feature: human-associated habitat; material: faeces | place: United Kingdom | collected 2010/2012 ... | reverse complement strand
TGTCAAAAGGTGAACTTTTTGAAAAAACACGGCGGCAAAGCAGAAGCAGCGGCAGCTGCGCCCGCAGCATAGTGCGGATTCTACCATATGTGTGAAAATTCGGAGAAAGCGAAAAAGGAGGAGTACATTATGAAACCGACAAATTATGACGCACGATTACAGGAAATCGACTTTTTTCAAATTCACCCGCACCTGATCCCCTATATTGGCGACAGATATGAAAAATATAAAATTTTGCAAATCGCAGAAAGTCATTATTTGAACCAAACCGAGAGCAATATGAGCGTACATATAAATGACTTTATAGACGACTGGTTTCTGCGGCCATGCGAATACTTGATTAAAGGCTGCGAAACATGGGTAGACACGCGTGCCGTTGTGGAAAACTTCCTTGCCGGGACAGGCAGAAACACTACCATTATGAATGTGTTGAAACCCTTCTGCCGCATTGTTCTGTCTAAAGAAGGCAGCCGTATGTCTAAAGAAGAACGCGAGTGCTATCAATACTTTTCCTTTATGAATTACTTTCAAATGCCTTCCCTGCTGAGCGGCAAAAAATATTGGAATTCTTTAGAATACGACAGCAAGCTATGCACGGGCAATAAGGAAAGCGCATACGAAATGTGGAATAAATGCGTTCAGAAATCAGACGCCGTCCTTGACGCCGTGATAGATATTTTAGAGCCAACAATGATTGTGTTTACATCCCTATCTGCCGGAAAAGCGTATTCCGGCCGATACAAAAACGACAAAAGAACAGTTTACACTTCACATCCGCAATCTCCGGTTTCTTGGAATAAACCGTTGAAATCTTTGCAAAACAAAACCGGCAAAGAGGTATATGAACATGCGCTGAAAAAATTTTATTGCAAGGGGGAATTTGAAAGATGAAAAAGTTTCTTATGAATATTGTAACGAAGAGTAGAAAAAATGAAACGCCAGCCAGCATAAAGGATTGCTTAACAACGGACGAAATCACAAAGCCAAAGAATGATTGAATGGAGGCATCGTATATTTTTTATATTGAAAAATCACAGAAGGAAAGCAGAAAAAATACGTAATAGAAACGGAGAATAAAAGCAAATGAATTCTTATTCGAGCACAACAGAAAAAAGTAGCGAACAGCAGTCGCCGTATGGCAAGACAAGTAAGATTATTTTAATTTTGACGATTTGTGCGGTTGGGTGTATATTGACCTTTTTTATCGTTCGACAAATCGTTTTCGATTCGGTTTCGGAAAATGCCAGCAACGAAATGAACGAAAAGCTGGGCGGAAAAACATTTGTAGCTCAAATCAATGAAGATATAATAGAGCTCATCACTATAGAGCCGTACAAATTCGGTACTCCTCTCCACTTTAAACGCATTAAGTATGAAAACGGAGAAGAACCTAGAACCGTAGAGGAAAATGCCATTCTGTCTTACACATATTCTTATTGGGGAAACATAACCAACATTAAAATACCATCAACTTATGGAAGCGTATCTAGAGATGTACTATATTCTGTTGAATCTGAAGGTGATGTCATTAGCTTTGGCGATTATTCATTGGCAACCGATGAAGTCTTAGAGACCGTAAAAAAATTTGAGGAAAGAGCAGCATCAAAAAGTACACTGGGCAACTTTCTGATGACAGCACGTGAGTATAAAAAAGCACTCGCCTATGCGGGGGGCTCTTATCATTTCGAGGATAACGAAACTACATACGTGTATGATAATAACAAGATGCCTTACGTCCGTATGAGCGAATATGATGTTATGTATCCTACTGTGAGCCGCCTTATGTGTTTATGGGAAAGCTTCACCATAGATGACGATGCTGGTATGCTTACCCCCATTACGGTGTACCTAGAGAATATACCGGGAGCAATAACCAGCGTAAGAAAACTAGTTGACCGCTGGGACAGTGTGAGCAAATCCACCGGCGACGGTGGTTCATTCTCGAGCTTTAAAGAAGGGGGCATAACATATACAAGAACAGAGTCCAGCAAAGGATCCATATTACTTGAAATAGAAGTACAGAAAAACCATGTGATATACCTTGCCGATTATAATGACTAATAACCGACATAACAACACAAGCAATGATGCCGGTACAGTTATTGCAATGGCAGAAAACAGCTCAACGCCCTTGATAAATCAAGACCTGTCTATGAGAAGACAACAATCAAACATCATATGCGGATATGCTGCAACGCCCGGCATATCCGCTTTGCATTTATTATCGAAAACCGCCGGCTAAGCCGGCGGTTTTCGATAATAAAAACATATTTTATGATTCACGCGTTTTCGGGCGCGTCCAGCGGGTCGAGCACGCGGTATTCGCAGTAGCCCGGCAGACAGTTCCAGACGCTCGTGTCGGCATCTGCGCCGACGATAAAGCCGCAGCCGCCGCCGCTCGTGCGCATGGCGCCGCGGGGGACTGCATCGGGGATGACGTCCACATAGACAAACCGGCGCGCCGGCGCAGCCTTCGCGTCCGGCTCGTCCGACTCGGCGCGGAACACGGGCGGACAAGTGCCGTTGATGGCCTCGATGACGTCGGAGACGATGGCCGAAGCCGTCGGAAGCGCGCCCGCGCCGCGGCCGTAGAGCACCACCTCGCCGACCGCCGTGCCGATGATCGAAACGGCGTTGAACACGTCCTCGGTCGCGCTCAGCAGGCTCTCGAACGGGACAAGGCAGGGTGCGGTATACGTCTCACCGTTTTCGTACACGCCGAGCAGCTTGAGCGAATAGCCGAGCAGCGCCGCCGCCTCGGTGTGTTCCGGCAGGATGCCGCGGATGCCCTCGATGGCCCGGCAGTCGCGCAGGCGGACGCTTCTCCCCGACACGATCGAGGCGAGGATGCAGATCTTGCGCGCCGTGTCCAGCCCATCGACGTCGGCGGACGGGTCCTTTTCGGCATAGCCCCGCTCCTGCGCGATGCGCAGCGCGTCGTCGAAGGACATCCCGTCGACGCGCAGGCGGGTGAGAATGTAATTGGTCGTGCCGTTGAGGATGCCTGCGATCCGGCGGATGCCGTTGGCCCCGAAGGAGCCGTGCAACGTGGAAATGAGCGGAATGCCGCCGCCCACCGCCGCCTCGTAGAGATAATACACGCCGTTTTGCCGCGCCGTCTCGGTCAGCTCGCGGCCGTATTCCTCCACGACGGCCTTGTTGCTGGTCACCACGCTCCGGCCCGACTCCAGCGCCGCCTTGGAAAACTCGTACGCCGGATGCAGGCCGCCCATCGTCTCCACAACCACGCGGATATCGGGGTCGCCGAGGATGCAGGCGAAGTCGTTCGTCACCACGCCGCGCAGCGGGTGCGTGTCAAAGGTGCGCAGGTCCAGCACGCGCTTGATGCGGAGCGCTTCGCCGCCGAGGCTGCGCGCGATGTGCGGGCCGTTGCCCGCGATGACCTCGTACACGCCGTTGCCGACGGTGCCGAGACCGAGTACAGCAATATCAATCATCGGTTTTTTTCATACCTTTCTCAAAACAGACGCCGCTGCCGCACCGCAATGCGGACGGGCCCCTGTTCACGGTTTTGCTTCGAACGCGCCGCCCGTGCGGCCCGTCCGTATATGAGTCTGTATTTACGCTTGCTTGAACGCTTAAAATCAAAAGAGAGCCGGACCGCGTCCGCACGGCACCCGTTCCCGCCGCCGGAAAAGCAGCGGGCCGCGTCCCCGCCGGAAAACGCGCGGCATAGGCATACGGCGCGCCGGCCATAAGCAGAAGAGCGGCGCCGGAGACGTCCGGGCAGCGCCCGTTCGGTAAAAAGGCCGCCCCGCGGCTTCCGCAGCATACGGCAGGCCGGCCTGTCCGCGCCGCGCACGTCGGCACAGCACAGCAAGAGTCAGCGTTCGCCGCGCCCCATCGGTACGCCGCGGCAAGGGTATTGCGGATGGCTATTTCTACGGAAGCTCTCCACATAAGAAAACTGTCTGCGCCTTATCCTCCGGCATCCCACAGCAATGGAGTTAGTGTGCGCCGCGCCCCGCGCGGCATAGGGGCCGCCTCCGGCATCCCGCGGCAGCCGAAAAAGCGAAGCACAAGCTTCGGTTTTTCGGGAGTTAGTGTGTACCGCGCCCCGCGCGGTACAGGAACTGTCTGTACCATTCCCGCCGGCATCCCACGGCAGCCGAAAAAGCGAAGCGCGAGCTTCGGTTTTTCGGGAGTTAGTGTGCGCCGCGCCCCGTGCGGCATAGGCGCTGTCTGCGCCTCATCCGCCGGCATCCCACAACGGCCGAAAAAGCGAAGCGCAAGCTTCGGTTTTTCGGGAGTTAGTGTGTACCGCGCCTCGCGCGGCACACACTAACTCCATTATAGCATACGAAAGCGCGTTTTTCAAGTAAAAAGCCCCAATCCGCGCATATTTTTTTGATAAAACGATTTACATTTGCAAAAAAGTATTGTATAATAGAAAAAGTTTTTCGTTTATCGCTTTTGAGCGGCGCCGCCGGCTGCGCGCGCCGCGTCCGACCTCGTTCGTGAAAGGAGGAGGCAACAATGATTGTACTCAAGGAACTGCCGAAAGCGGCAGCGCAGCGGCTGGCCGAGCGCGGACTCGACGTCAAGACGGCGCTGCTGACCATGCGCGCCGACCTCGGCAGCGATCTGGTGCTCAAGGACGTTTACGTCGCGCTGTTCGCCGACCGGCTGTGCGTGCTGGAGGGCTCTGTCGTCATCAGCAGGCCGTCGCGGCTGCGGCTGGCCGACGCGAGGGACCGCGAAGCGGCCTTCGCCGAGTCGAAATATACGGAATATGAAAAGGAAAAGCTGACGGAGGTACATGTAGAGACGCTCGTCAGCAGCGGCTTGGCCGTCGGCAAATACGACGGCGTCGAGACCGAGCTGTTCCGCTTCACCAACACCTGCAGGCACGACGCGAACGTGCTCTGCGACGCCTACGGCAGTCTGCTGCGCGACGGGAAGGTGGACGAGGAAAAATTCCGCAAGGAAACCGAAGCCAACCATTACTGCCCCAAGTGCGGAATGCGCTACCCCGACCCCGAGCGGAAGGTCTGTCCGAAATGCATGGACAAGGTGCGGCTGGTCAAGCGGCTGGGCGGGATGTTCGTCCGCTACCGCGGCTACATCGCGATGGTGATGTTCACGTTCGTGATGATCACCGCGCTCGGCGTGCTGACGCCGTACATATCCAACACCGTCTTCTACGACGACGTGCTTACCGAGGGCGGGCGCTTCTACGGCGAAATCGGGAAAATGGTGCTGCTGATTGTCGGCGTGCGCATCGTTTCGCTGCTCGTCTCGCTGGTCAACGGCATTATTTCCGCCAAGGTCGCCGCCGAGCTGGTGTACGACCTGAAGAAAACGATCTTCAACGCCATCAGCTCTCTTTCGCTCTCCTTCTTCTCCAACCGCCAGACCGGCGGTCTGATGACGCAGGTCAACAACGACGCGACCACGATTTACTGGTTCTTCTGCGACGGGTTCCCCTACTTCGTCACCAATGCGCTGCAATTCATCGTGGTGCTGGTCATTATGTTCGCCACCGACTGGCTCCTCACGCTCTACACCTTCATCACGGTGCCGCTGTTCTTCCTCTGCTTCAAGCTGGCGTTCGCGATGTTCGACAAGCTGCACGCGAAGGCCTATTCGCGCCGGCGCTCGTTCAACTCCCTCATCTCCGACGTGCTCAACGGCATGCGCGTGGTCAAGAGCTTCGCGCGCGAGAACGAGGAGCGCGAGCGGTTCGAGCGCCGCTCGGTCGCGTCCGCGCAGGCGGACACCGACATCGGCGTGCAGAGCAACACCGTGTTCCGCGCGATGACCTTCCTGATGCGCATCGGCTCGGTCGTCGTCTGGGGCGTCGGCGGCTGGCAGGTGATGCAGGCGACGGGCGAGATGAGCTACGGCACGCTGATGGCCTTCATCGCCTACGTCAATATGATTTACGGCCCCATCGAGTTCTTTGCGGACGCCGTCAACTGGTGGGCCGAGTGCCTGAACGCGCTCCAACGCCTGTTTGAGATTCGGGACGCCGTACCCGAGGTGCGCGAGTGCGCGCATCCGGTGACGCCCGAGCACGTCCGCGGCGACGTGGAATTCCGCAGCGTCTGCTTCTCCTACGTTGAGAACCGGCAGGTGCTCGAAGACATTTCGTTCACCGTGCCGGCGGGCAGCACGCTGGGCATCGTCGGCCACACGGGCGCGGGCAAAAGCACCATCGCCAACCTGCTCACGCGGCTGTACGACCCGAAGTCAGGCGAGGTCCTCATCGACGGCATCAACCTGCGGGAGTTGTCCTTCACCGCGCTGCACGGGATGATTGCCATCGTCTCGCAGGAGACCTACCTGTTCCGCGGCACGATTATGGAAAACATCCGCTACGCGCGCCCCGACGCGACCAACGAGGAGGTCGTCAACGCGGCCAAAATCGCGTCGGCGCACGATTTCATCATCAAATACCCCGACGGCTACGAGACGATGGTCGGCTTCGGCCACAAGGACCTGTCCGGCGGCGAGCGGCAGCGCATCTCCATCGCGCGCGCCGTGCTCAAGGACCCGAGCATCCTCATCCTCGACGAAGCGACGGCCGCGATGGACACGCAGACCGAGCGTCAGATTCAGTCGGCGCTTAACCGCCTGACCGAGAACCGCACGACCATCATCATCGCCCACCGCCTCTCCACCCTGCGCGACGCCGACCGGCTCATCGTCATCGAAAACGGGAAAATGCCCGAAGCGGGCACCGCCGTCGAGCTGCTGGAGAAAAAGGGCGTGTACTACAAGCTGTACAAGATGCAGGCCGAGGCGCTCAAAACCATCGGCATCGAGGAATAGGCGCGCGGCCCGGACGGGCCGGACCGACCGCGCAGCCGGCTTTTGTTTTTCAGAAAGGAAGGCGCAAAGCGTATGAAAAACGATTTTCTGGACATTGTCAAGATCACCTATTTTACGCCCGAAAACGCAAAATTCTACCGCACGCAGGGCGGGTTCGCGGGGCTGAACGCGTTTCTGGAGAAGCGGACCGCCGACGGGCCCGCCGACGACCTGAAGGAGCAGGAGGCGCAAGGCGAACGCGTCTGGCAGGACTTAGGGCGCGTGTTCTTCCACCGCGCGTTCCCGTACGAGCTGCCCGAGGAATTCATCTCGGTGCTCGACAAGGACTCGAAGGAGTACGGCATCATCCGCCGCATCTCCGATTTCGACGAAGAGAGCGCCGCCATCATCCGCGCGGAGCTGGCGCGGAAGTACTTCGCGCCGCACATCACGAAGATCAACTCGCTCAAGGAGCGGTTCGGCTACTCCTACTGGGAGGTCGAGAGCGACCGCGGACCGTTGTCGTTCGCGATACACGACACCTTCCGCAGCATTTCCAAAATCACCGAAAGCCGCGTCGTGCTCACCGACGTCGACGGCAACCGCTACGAGATCGACGACGTGCTCGCTCTCGACAGCAAAAGCTACCGCAAGCTCGAACTGTACCTCTGACAGACCCGCGGCAGAAGCAGGGAAGGAAAGGAAGTGTTTTTCCCTATGTCCGATACGTCGCAAACACCGTACACGCCGGCGGAGGCGGCCTTCGCCGCGCGGGTCTCGAAGGAGGCCGGCGCCGAAGCCGTATTCGTCTTCGCCTATAACCTGACCTTTGACAACGCATACACCGACGGCCTCGCGGCCATCGCCGGAAGCGCGCTGTACTGCGCTTCGTCGCCCGATTCGGCGCTGGAGAAGCTCGACGTGCCGGCCGGCTCGGAATTCCGCTATGTGCAGTCGGTCGGCTGCGCGTCCATCGAATACGAGTCGGAGGGCGCCGCCGCCGAGCTGCTGCGCACCGATATGCGCCACGCGCGCGCGTTCCAGAACGCGGTGATGCTGCTGCGCGCGCTGAGCGAGGGCCGCACGGTCTCCGCCGAGCCGAGCGTATCCCGCACCCGCTGTCCGAAGTGCGGCAGGCCGTTTCCGCGCGGAGGCGGCACGGTCTGCCCGCACTGCGTCGACCGCAAAAAGCTGCTGCGCCGGCTCTGGCCGTTTGCAAAGCCGAGCCTGAAGCCGCTGCTGGTCGCCGTGCTGCTCTTTTTCGCCGTCAGCGCGCTCGACGTGCTGATGCCGGTGCTCAACCGCATCCTCATCGACGACTACATCAACAAGCCCGGCGCGCCGACGAGCGGCTTCTTCGCAGTCATCGCCGCCATCGCGGCCGTACTCTTTTCCAGCGCGCTGTTCTCGATCATCCGCAGCGTGCTGATGGTCAAAACCGGCAACAAAATCATCGTCCGCGTGCGCGAGGCGGTGTACGCCAAGGTGCAGCAGCTTTCGCTGGCCGGCATCACGCGGCACACGGCAGGCGATCTGATCACCCGCATCACGAACGACACGAAGGTAATGCGCGATTTCGTCGTGGACACGACGGTTGATCTGATTCAAATGCTGCTGCTGTTTGTTTCCGTCGTCGGCGTCCTGTTCGCGATGGACTGGGTGCTGACGCTGATGATCCTGATCCCGATGCCGCTGGTGATGCTGATCTTTTACGCCTGCCGTCGGCGGATGAATCTGCTGTACCGTAAGCAATGGCAGTCGGAGAGCGCGGTCAATACGCTGCTGCACGACGTGTTCTCGGGCATCCGCGTGGTCAAGGTGTTCGGCACCGAAAAGCGCGAGGAGGAGCGGTTCGACAAGGCCGCCCGGCGCGTGGCGGACATCTCGCAGAAGAATGAGACGACCTGGAACCTGCTGATGCCGCTTGCCAATTTCCTGATGGGCATCGGCGAGTACGCAGTGCTGCTGTTCGTCGGCGCGAAGGTCATCGAGGGCGAGATGACGCTCGGCGCGCTCAGCCAGTTCCTCACCTACGTCGGGATGCTGTACGGTCCCATCCGCTGGGCGGCGTTCATCCCCCGCCGGCTGACCCACGCGATGACCTCGATGGCCAAAATCTTCGAGCTGCTCGACGAGGAGCCGGACATCCGCGACCTGCCCGAAGCGTGCGAGGACGAGATTTGCGGCAACATCGAATTCGACAACGTCAGCTTCGGCTACAACGACTATGAATATGTGCTCAAAAACATCAGCCTGCGCATCGAAAACGGCGAAATGATCGGCGTCGTCGGCCGCAGCGGCGTGGGCAAGAGCACGATGATCAACCTCATTATGCGCCTGTACGACGTCAACCGCGGCGTGCTGCGCATCGACGGGCGGGACATCCGCAGCTATTCGCAGCATGCGCTGCGCGAACGCATCGGCGTCGTGCTGCAGGAGACCTACCTGTTCAAAGGGACGATTTACTCCAACATCGCCTACGCGCGCCCGGGCTGCGGCTTTGAGGACGTGCTGCGCGCGTCGCGGCTGGCCAACGCGCATCAGTTCGTGATGAAGCAGCCGGACGCCTACGACAGCATCGTCGGCGAGCAGGGCCACACGCTCTCGGGCGGCGAGCGGCAGCGCGTCGCCATCGCGCGCGCGGTGCTGCGCGACCCGCGCATCCTCATTCTCGACGAGGCGACCGCCGCGCTGGACACCGAGACCGAGAAGCTGATTCAGGACGCCATCAACTCGCTCACGCAGGGGCGCACGACCATCGCCATCGCGCACCGGCTGTCCACGCTGCGCAACGCGACGCGGCTGGTCGTGCTCGAAAAGGGCAGCATCGAGGAATCCGGCACGCACGAGGAGCTGATGCAGCGGCACGGCCGGTACTACGGGCTGGTCATGGCGCAGCGCCAGATGAGCAAAATGATTCGGAAATAGTCCCGGCGCTTTGGCGGGAATGCCACTTGACAAAACCGCCGTGTTGCTGATACAATAATAAGGAAATGATAAAATTATAAGGAAAGCGGGCTTGAGAGCGGTTATGATGGACAATCAGAGCAAGACAATGGATAAAATCGTCGCCTACTGCAAGGGCAGAGGCTTTATCTTCAGCGGCAGCGAGATCTACGGGGGGCTGGCGAATTCGTGGGACTACGGCCCGCTCGGCGTGGAGTTGAAGAACAACGTCAAGCGCGCGTGGTGGAAGCGCTTCGTGCAGGAAAGCCCGTACAACGTCGGGCTGGACAGCGCCATCCTGATGAACCCCGAGGTCTGGGTCGCGTCCGGGCATGTGGTCAACTTCAACGACCCGCTCATCGACTGCAAGCACTGCCGGATGCGCCACCGCGCCGACACGCTCGTCGAGGACTGGAACAAGAAGCACGGCGTCGAGATGAAGGTCGACGGGATGAGCAACGACGCGCTGTACGAATACATCACCGGCCACGGCGTGACCTGCCCGGGCTGCGGCAAAAGCGAGTTCACGCCCATCCGCAAGTTCAATATGATGTTCAAGACCTTTCAGGGCGTGACCGAGGACAGCCAGTCGGAGGTCTATCTGCGCCCCGAGACGGCGCAGGGCATCTTCGTCAACTTCAAGAACGTGCAGCGCACCACGCGCCTCAAGGTGCCCTTCGGCATCGCGCAGATCGGCAAGTCCTTCCGCAACGAGATCACGCCGGGCAACTTCACCTTCCGCACGCGCGAATTCGAGCAGATGGAGCTGGAGTTCTTCTGCAAGCCGGGCACCGATCTGGAGTGGTTTGCGTACTGGAAGGATTTCTGCAAAAAATTCCTGCTCGACCTCGGTATGCGCGAGGAATCGCTGCGTCTGCGCGACCACGACAAGGAGGAGTTGAGCCACTATTCCAACGCGACGACCGACTTCGAGTTCCTCTTCCCGTTCGGCTGGGGCGAGCTTTGGGGCGTGGCCGACCGCACCGATTTCGACCTGAAGGCGCACGCCGAGCACAGCGGGCAGGATATGAGCTACTTCGACCCCGAGGACAACTCGAAGTACATCCCCTACGTCATCGAGCCGTCGCTCGGCGCCGACCGCGTGACGCTGGCGCTGCTCATCGACGCCTATGACGAGGAGGAACTGGGGAAGGACGGCGCGAGCGACGTCCGCACCGTGCTGCGCATCCACCCCGCGCTCGCGCCGGTGAAGGCGGCCGTGCTGCCGCTGTCCAAGAAGCTCGCCGGCCCCGCGCAGGCGCTGTGCGAGAAGCTGTCCAAGCGCTTCTTCACCGAGTACGACGACAGCGGCTCCATCGGCAAGCGCTACCGCCGCTTCGACGAAATCGGCACGCCGCTGTGCGTGACCTACGATTTCGACAGCGAGACCGACGGCTGCGTGACCGTGCGCGACCGCGATACGATGGCGCAGGAGCGCATCCCGATCGAGGCGCTGGAGGCGTACATCGACGCCCGCATCGGCTTCTGAGACGCAAACAAAAAAACAGAGCAATACGCATACAGGAAAGGGTAAGGTGTGGATCTATGGAGAACAACAAACGGCCGGAGACGATGGCGCGCATCACCACGGAGGCGCTGGCGGCGCAGTTCATCGACGAGCAGGTGCGGGAAATCCGCGCGCAGGTGGGCGATAAACGGGTGCTGCTGGCGCTGTCCGGCGGGGTCGATTCGTCGGTCGTCGCGGCGCTGCTGATCAAGGCCGTCGGGAAGCAGCTCGTCTGCGTGCACGTCAACCACGGGCTGCTGCGCAAGGGCGAGCCGGAGCAGGTGGTCGAGGTGTTCCGCAATCGGATGGACGCGAATCTGGTGTACCTCGACGCGTCGGAGCGCTTCCTGTCCAAGCTGGCGGGCGTGTCCGACCCCGAAGCCAAGCGCAAGATCATCGGCGCCGAGTTCATCCGCGTGTTCGAGGAGGAAGCGCGCAAGCTGTCGGACATCGAGTTTCTCGCACAGGGCACCATCTACCCCGACATCCTCGAGAGCGACGGCGTAAAGGCGCACCACAACGTCGGCGGTCTGCCGGAGGACCTGCGCTTCGCGCTCGTGGAGCCGCTCAAGCTGCTGTTCAAGGACGAGGTCCGCGTCGTCGGCAAGGCGCTCGGCCTGCCGGACGAAATGGTATTCCGTCAGCCCTTCCCCGGCCCGGGACTGGGCGTGCGCTGCTTAGGCGCCATCACCCGCGACCGGCTGGAGGCCGTGCGCGAGTCGGACGCCATCCTGCGCGAAGAATTTGCGAAAAACGGGCTGGCGGATAAGGTCTGGCAGTATTTCACCGTCGTGCCCGATTTCCGTTCGGTCGGCGTGAAGGACGGCGCCCGCACCTACGCCTACCCCGTCATCCTGCGCGCGGTCAATACCGTCGACGCGATGACCGCCACCGTCGAGGACGTCCCCTTTGCGCTGCTGCAGCACATCACCGCCCGCATCACCGCCGAGGTCCCCGGCGTCAACCGCGTGCTCTATGACCTCACCCCCAAGCCCTGCGCCACCATCGAGTGGGAATAATACGAAGTACCGTAAAAACCCAGTATTTATGCAGGTTTGCGGCGTTCTGAGAAGTCTTTTGATAACAATTTGATAACAGCCATACAAGTGCCATTATTCTTGCAATCCAGTGGTTTATGGGTTACAGAATGATTGACAAGCGGTTGTGTGGCAAAAGAAATCCATATTAGAAAGCCCTTAGCTGTGGGTAGTAACTCATAGCTAAGGGCTTTTTGTCGTTCTTTCAACTTGCTTTAAAGAGAAAGGAAATTATTCAATGATTTTTCGGTTGCCAAAATACTGTGTCAAAATTAAAACTAAAGCGATGCAGGCAAGCAGTCCATCTTGTATGCCAAATGGAAGCATAAACATCATCAATATCATAGTAACAACACAGTTTATTACGGAAAGGGCGAGTCCCCACATTCTATTTTTTAGAAGTCCTATAGCACCGATGATTCGCATAACACCGAAAATCGCACCCATAAATAAAATCATATATAGGTTATCTTGGAAATATTGGAGCTTAAAAGAAAAATATTGTCCGATGTCAAATTTGCCAGAACCCAAAATTAGCGCAGGAAGGGCACATAAAACACCACCGATTTCCATAAATCCACCGTGAATTATCATTAACCAAGCAGCTATTTTATATCGTTTCATGCTGTAACCTCCTGCTGACTCTATTTTAACTTATCTTTGAATACTTCGACTAATGCGTCGCTTAATTCCTGCGAGGGAACTTTCGCCCAGATTTGTGTGGTATCGTATTTCGGATAGTAGTAACGCCAGCGGTCATAATCGTCCTTGCTGATTTCACCGGCAGAGAGCTTGTCTGCCTGCTCTTTCCAAGCATAGAGCATTTTTGATAGCTCGACAGCATCCTTGCCTTTGTCCTTATTGACTTTCAGGCAGACTTCTCCGTTTTCTTCGCCGATGGTCAGCCCATAAACATCTTCAAGGGTAAATAAGGTGTGCATGAGACCGATCTGACTGTCAATGTCAGGAACATCAAGAGCCTGCGGGGAAACATCAAGCACCTGCGCCAGTGCAGCCGTTAAATCCGCCTTCGGTTTGCGTGAACCGGTTTCGTATTGCGCTAAGCGCACATCGGCGCTTCTTTCGGGAAACCCGACAGCCGTACCAAGATATTTTTGCGTCATACCACGCAGAAGCCTGAAAAAATGGATTCTCTCACCAATCGCCATAGTGTTTACACTCCTCGCTTATGTATCTACACATAGTATAGCAGATATGCTTAGTGAAAGTCAAGAAAAAACAAAACAAAAAAGTTTAATATTTTCTCCGAAACCGCTTGACAAAAGCAAATATGCTTAGTATAATGAAACATCATTAAGCAAATAAGTTTAATTCAACATCCGTCGTGCGTCACGGTAATGGCGTACCCGCCCGGGCAAATCGGAAGGCGGCAAGAAAGTATTCCGACACGAAATAAATGAAATTGAAAAAAGAAGGGAAGGTGATTTTTATGGAAAACAGATTTATCCGTGCCGATGATGTGGCGCAGGAACTGAATGTATCCAAGCCCTACGCCTATAAGCTCATCAGAAAGCTGAACGAGGAACTGAAAGCGAAGGGATTTATTACGATTGCAGGGCGTGTCAACCGTCAGTATTTTTATGAAAGGCTCTACGGAGCCGGAAAGGAGAAGGAATAATGCCGGTATTCAAAAATGAGGACAACGGTACTTGGTATGTGATGGCAAGGTATGTGAACTGGAAAGGCGAGCGCAAGCAGAAATGCAAGCGTGGCTTTGCTACAAAGAAAGAAGCGCAGGAATGGGAGCGAATGTTCCAGCTACAGAACTCCTCTGATCTTGATATGAGCTTTGAGACTTTTACGGAGCTGTATATCCGAGATGTGAAAAACCGCCTGAAGGAAAACACATGGCTGACGAAGGAGCATATTATCCGCACGAAGATACTGCCCTTTTTCGGTAAGCTGAAAATCAATGAGATTTCCACAAAGGAGATCATCACTTGGCAGAATGAAATGCTTGCCTACCGTGACGAGAAGAAAAAGCCGTATTCGCAGACCTATCTGAAGACGCTGCATAATCAGCTTTCCGCTATCTTCAACCACGCTGTGCGTTACTACGAGCTGCGTTCTAATCCAGCCGCAAAGGTGGGGAATATGGGAAGCGAGGAACACAGGGAAATGCTGTTCTGGACGAAAGAGGAATACAAGAAGTTTTCCTTTGAGATGATGGACAAGCCCGTTTCCTTTTACGCCTTTGAAATACTCTACTGGTGCGGTATCCGTGAGGGCGAACTGCTGGCGCTGACTCCTGCGGACTTTGACTTTGACAAGGAAACGGTCACGATCAACAAGTCCTATCAGCGACTGCACGGGGAAGATGTAATTACCACGCCGAAAACAAAGAAAAGCAACCGCACCATTAAAATGCCGCATTTTCTCTGCGAGGAAATGCAGGAGTATCTTGGTATGCTCTACGGGCTCAAAAAGAAAGACCGTATCTTTACGGTGACGAAAAGCTATCTTCATCACGAGATGGACA
>ERZ824488.2742-NODE-2742-length-14792-cov-16.543801_pt1 | contig 14792 bp, 16 predicted proteins | sample MGYA00519936_ERZ824488 | MGnify/ENA primary metagenome ERZ824488 (study PRJEB31778, sample SAMEA3449153) | human gut metagenome | biome: human gut; feature: human-associated habitat; material: faeces | place: United Kingdom | collected 2010/2012 ... | reverse complement strand
AAGCGCTTATTCTGAAACACGAAGGTTCGAGAGAACACGCTTTCAGGGGTTTTCGGAGCCGGAGTAATCCGAAACGGAAACTGGCGCATTTTTCCGTGAAAGAAGAGTTTGCTGAGGAACGGCAGATTCATTTGCCGCAATCATCTGAATAGAGTCCATAAGGCCGCCGGGCAGGGAAGAAGAATTCCTACCCGGCGGCTGCTTTGTGCATGCTTGGTATGAGTGACAACGAAAAGGTGCAAGTCCACAACGTGCTCGGCAGCAGGAAGCGTTACTTGAACGGCAAGAGCCTCTATCGTGAGGCGGAATCTGAAGAAAGCCGGATGTCGGCAAGATTGCTGCCTGCGGGTGCGAGGGGAAGAACGGTTTTTTAGCGTGCCGTACGCCAAAAACTCATAATGCTATGCTATACTTACATTGGATATTTATTGAAGGATGAATGGTGCATGCCTGAAAATGAATTTGTGATTCAGACGGAGAATCTGACCTATCGCTACGAGGGCGCGGACAGGGACGCGGTAAAGGGCGTGAGTCTGTCGGTGCGGCGGGGCGAGTTTCTGGCCGTGCTGGGACGCAACGGCAGCGGAAAGTCCACGCTGGGCAAGCTTCTGAACGCGCTGATCGCGCCGACGGAGGGTTCCGTGTGCGTGTGCGGCATTCGTCCGGACACGGAGGACAACACGTTTCTGATTCGCCAGAAGTGCGGCATGGTGTTCCAGAACCCGGACAACCAGACCGTGGCGACGATCGTGGAGGAGGACGTGGCGTTCGGGCCGGAGAATCTGGGCGTCGCACCGGAGGAGATTCGCGCGCGCGTGGACTGGGCGCTGGAAAAGGTGGGCATGACGGCGTTTCGCCGCACGGCGCCCAGCATGCTGTCCGGCGGGCAGAAGCAGCGCGTGGCCATTGCGGGCGTGATCGCCATGAAGCCGGAGATCATCGTGTTCGACGAATCCACCAGCATGCTCGACCCGGCGGGGCGATTGGAGGTTATGGAAACCGCCAAAGCGCTGAACCGCGAAAACGGCGTGACCGTCGTGTGGATTACGCATTTTATGGACGAGGCGGCGCAGGCTTCGCGGCTGATCGTCGTGGACGACGGCGAAATTCGGCTGGACGGCGCGCCGCGGCAGGTGTTTTCGCGCGTGAAGGAAATTCAGTCCTACGGGCTGGAAGCGCCGGACATGACGGTGCTGGCGGCCATGCTGCGCGAGCGGGGGCTGAACGTATCCGGGGAAATTCTCACCGTTGAGGAAATGGAAGTGGAACTGTGCCGATTGAGGTCAAGCATCTGACGCATATTTACGCGCCGGGCACGCCGTTTGAGTCCCGCGCGGTGGACGACGTATCCTTTACCGTGAACGACGGCGACTTTGTCGGCCTGATCGGCCACACCGGCTCCGGAAAGAGCACGCTGATTCAGCATCTGAACGCGCTTCTCAAGCCGGCGGGCGGGCAGGTGCTCGTGGACGGAGAGGACATCCATCAGCCGGGGCGCAGTCTTTCCGCGCGTCTGAAGGTCGGGCTGGTGTTTCAGTATCCGGAATATCAGCTGTTTGAGGAGACCGTGCGCAAAGACGTGGGCTTCGGCCCGCGCAATCTGGGGCTTTCCGACGCGGAGGTCGACGCGCGCGTTTCCGAGGCGCTCCGGCGCGTGGGGCTTTCGGAGGGAGACTGGGAGAAGTCGCCGTTCGAATTGTCCGGCGGGCAGAAGCGGCGCGCGGCGATTGCGGGCGTGCTGGCGATGCGGCCGGAGTTTCTGGTGCTGGATGAGCCGGCGGCGGGTCTCGACCCGGCCGGGCGAAGCAGCATGCGCGCGCTGGTAAACAGCCTGCATGCCGACGGAACGACGGTGATCATGGTGTCGCACTCGATGGACGACGTGGCGACGCTGTGCAATCGGATTCTGGTGATGAACGGAGGGCGGCTGGAAATGGACGCCGCGCCGGCGGAGGTGTTCCGGCAGGGCGAACGGCTGCGCGCGATGCATCTGGATCTGCCGGGCGCCGCGCGGCTGCGCGATAAGCTGAACGCGGACGGCTTTGACCTTCCAGCGGATGTGTTCACCGTGGAGCGCATTGCGGAGGAGCTTCTGAAACGCTTGAAGAAGGGAACAGAAACGTGCTGAACAACATTACGATCGGACAGTATTTTCCCGGCACGTCGCCGGTGCATTCGCTGGATCCGCGCACGAAGATTCTCGCGGTGGTGGCGTATATCGTCGTCATCTTCCTGTCGCAGGGCTTCGCGGGCTTTCTCGCGATTGCCGCGTTCACGCTGCTGTGTGCGTGGCTGTCTCGGATTCCGCTGCGCTTTCTGGTGCGGGGTCTGAAGCCCATCGCGATGATCATGGCGTTTACGTTTGTGCTGAACCTGTTCCTCGGCGGCAGCGGACGCGTGCTGTGGAGCTGGGGGCCGCTTACGATCACGGAGCAGGGCATCAGAAACGCGCTGTTTATGGCTGTGCGCCTGATTCTGCTGGTGACTGGCACGCAGCTTCTGACGCTGACCACCTCGCCCATATCGCTGACGGACGGCCTTGAGAGCCTGTTCAAGCCCTTCGCCCGCATCGGCTTTCCGGCGCACGAGCTGGCGATGATGATGTCCATCGCGCTGCGCTTCATTCCCACGCTCATCGAGGAAACACAGAAGATCACCTTCGCGCAGAAGGCGCGCGGCGCGGACTTTGAAAGCGGGAACCTGATCAGGCGCGCGAAGGCGATGCTGCCGCTGCTGGTTCCGCTGTTCGTGAGCGCGTTTCGCCGCGCGGACGAGCTGGCGATGGCGATGGAAGCGCGCTGCTATCGCGGCGGCACGGGGCGCACGAAGATGAATCCGCTGCATTATCACCGGCGCGACCTGTACGCGGCGGGCGCGCTCGCGCTGCTGGCGGCGATTGTCGTGCTGCTGAACGCCGTCGGCGCGTTTTAAGGGGGCGGAAGCATGCGGCGCATTCGAATGATTATCGAATACGACGGCACGAACTACAGCGGCTGGCAAAGGCAGCTCAATGCGCCCAGCGTGCAGGAGACGGTGGAAAACGCGCTGCGCCGGCTGACGGGCGAGCGCGAGCTGTTCATCGTGGGCGCGAGCCGCACGGACGCGGGCGTGCATGCCGCCGGGCAGAACGCGCATTTTGACACGGAATGCCGCGTTCCGGCCGACAAGTTCGCTTTCGCGCTCAATACCATGCTGCCGCCGGATGTGCGCGTGCGCGCGTCCATGCCCGCGGCGGAGGATTTCCATGCCCGCTTTTCGGCGAAGGGCAAGGAATACCGGTATCTGTTTTACAATTCGCCGCACGCCAGCGCCATGTACCGCAGCCTGACGGCGCATGTGATGTACCCGCTGGACGCGGAAAAGATGGACAGGGAAGCGCGGCTGGCGCTGGGACGGCACGATTTCGCGCCGTTCGCCGCCAGCGGCTCGGTTGTAAAGGACACGATCCGCGAGATCGACGACGTGCGCGTCGAGCGCCGGGGCGACTTCGTGGAGATGCGCGTGCATGGAAATGGCTTCCTATATAATATGGTACGCATTCTCGCCGGAACGCTGATCGGTGTGGGCTCAGGCAAGCTGGCCGAGGGCGCGATCACGCGGGCGCTGGAAAGCGGCTCGAGGCTGGACTTGGGCGTGACCGCGCCGCCGCAGGGGCTGACGCTGATGCGCGTGGACTACGACGCGGACGGGGGAGGAGCGCATAAGGAATGACGACGACGAACGTCATGCGGATTCTGACAAAGGCGGGCATTCCCTTCACGCACGCCGAATACGAGGTGGACGAGAGCGACCTGAGCGGCGTGCACGCGGCGGCGGCCATGGGGCTGCCCGTGGAGCGCGTGTTCAAGACGCTGGTGGCGAAGGGCGACAAAAACGGGCTGAACGTGTTCGTGATTCCCGTGGCCGAGGAGCTGGATCTCAAAAAATGCGCGGCGGTCTCCGGCAACAAGAGCATGGAGATGATTCACGTGCGCGAGCTTCTGCCCGCCACGGGCTATATTCGCGGCGGCTGCTCGCCCATCGGCATGAAGAAAAAGTATCCTACGTTCGTGGACGAAACCGCGATGCTGTTTGACGCCGTGGCCGTCAGCGCGGGGCAGAGGGGCGTTCAGGTGATGCTGAACCCGGACGATCTTCTGAAGGCCGCGCAGGCGAAGTACGAATCGCTGACGCGGGACTGACGGCGGGGCTTTTCAAACGCGCGTCTTCGTGGTATAATGGAAAAACGTGAGAAATCTCAAAAACGGGGTGTTATTCATATGAAGGAATTCTACGAAATCCATGTGGCGGGCCTTACGCGGCAGCTGCCCATCTGCCCGCTGAACGACAAGCTGTCCATCGCCGGCTTCGTCATCTTCGGCGATCCCGACCTTACCTGCGCCTGCGCGCGCGACCTTTTGAAAATCGCGCCCGCGCACGACGTGATCATCACCGCCGAGAGCAAGGGCATTCCGCTGGCGCACGAGATGGCGCGGCAGGCGGGCGAGCACCGCTATCTGCTGGCGCGCAAGGCGACGAAGCTGTACATGAAGAACGTGTTCGGCGTGGAGGTCGACTCCATCACCACCGACCACCGGCAGCACCTGTATCTGGACGGCGCGGACGCGGAATTCATGCGCGGCAGGAACGTGCTGATCGTGGACGATGTGATTTCCACCGGAGAATCGCTGAAGGCGCTGGAAAAGCTGGTCACCGAGGCGGGCGGCAACATCGTGGGACGCATGGCCATTCTGGCCGAGGGCGACGCGTGCGAGCGCAAGGATATTCAGTTCCTTCAGAAGCTGCCGCTGTTCCATCCGGACGGAACCGAAATCTGAGAAAAATTTGCATTCGATGCGCCGTTTTACGCAGAAATGTGTGAAACGGCGCATTTTGTCAAATTCTTAGCGGTTTCTATATGTCATTTAGCATTTACTTAACTTGAATCAATGCGACCAAATTCGACGGGCATGTTATGATTAACGCAATGCGTTTACCGAAGATGGGGAATGCAGGAAGAAAGAAGGAGGCTTGCATATGGTAGCTTGGTTTATCGTAGTCCTTGCGGTCATTCTGCTGAGCATCGCGTATGTTGTGTACAATTACATCAACATCAAGAAGCTTGGCGAAGGCACGCCTGAAATGGCGGAGCTGGCCGGCATCATCCGCAGCGGCGCCCGCGTCTTTATCCGTACGGAGTTCCGCACGGTCGCGATCGTCGTTGTCATCGTCGCGCTGGTATTCAGCCTGTTCGTTGAAAAGACCAGCGGCATCACCTTCATTATCGGCGCGCTGATGAGCTCGATCGTCTGCATCCTGGGCATGCGCAGCGCCACCTACGCCAACGTCCGCACCGCCAACAAGGCGATGGAATCCCGCTCCATCGGCGAAACCGTCAAGGTTGCGCTGTGCGGCGGCAGCATCTCCGGTCTGAGCGTGCAGGCGTTCGGTATGCTGGGCTTCGTTCTGATCATGCTCGTTCAGGGCGCGATCGACACGAATGCGGTCGGCGGCGGCCTCCTCACCACCATCGAGGGCATCAACCCCTTCGTGCTTCGCGTTTCCACATATTCCCTCGGCTGCTCTCTGGTTGCCATGTTTAACCGCGTCGCGGGCGGCAACTACACCAAGGCGGCCGACATCTCCTCCGACATTCTGGCCAAGCTGCGCCACGATATGCCCGAGGACGACAGCCGCGTCCCGAACGTCATCGCCGACTTTATCGGCGACAACGTAAACGACATCGCCGGCAACTGCTCCGACCTGCTCGAGAGCTTCGTCGCCACCCTGTCCGCGGGCGTTATGCTGTCCATCTCCCTTTTCAACTCCTTCAACGCCGACGAAACCACCTTCATGGTTTCCGAGAAGCTCTTCAAGGCCAGCTACACCTTCCCGGTGCTGCTCGCGGGTCTCGGCCTGCTGGGCTGCCTGCTGGGTCTGGGCTACGCCGCGTATCGCAAGATGGGCGACAACCCCTCCAAGGAACTGAACCTTGCTACCTGGATTTCCGCCGGTATCACCGTCGTTCTGGGCTTCTTCGCCGCGCTGATTCTCTTCACCGGCAAGGACATGAGCCTGTATCCCGAGTTCAAGTGGGGCTGGGTCTCTCCGTGGATCTCCGCCGTGCTGGGCATCGCGAGCGGCGTTCTGATCGGCATCATCACCGAGTACTACACTTCCACCGATTATAAGCCCACCCGCAAGCTGGCCGAAATCGCCACCGAGGGTGAAGCGTTCGTCATCACCAAGGGCGACGCCATCGGCTCCCGCTCCTGCCTGCTCCCGATCGTTCTGATTGGCGTGGCGCTGCTGCTGTCCGGCTTCGTGTGCGGCACCTACGGCATTGCCATCTCTTCTCTGGGCATGCTGGCCTTCGTCGGCGCGACCGTTTCCATCGACGCCTTCGGCCCCATCGCCGATAACGCCGGCGGCATCGCCGAGGCCTGCCATCTGGAGCCCGACGTTCGCAAGATCACCGATAAGCTCGACGCCGTCGGCAACACCACCGCCGCCATCGGCAAGGGCTTTGCCATCGGCTCCGCCGCGTTCGCGACCGTGTCCCTGATCGTCGCCTACGTGAGCACCTACTCCGACGCCGTGTCTCCCGACCTGAACTTCGCGAAGTTCGTCGTCGTGGCCGGCGGCATCATCGGCGGCGCTCTGGTCGAGTACTTCAGCGCTCTGCTGACCGATAACACCATCGAATCCGCCCGCATCATGGCCGACGTCGGCGATGCCGAGCTGTCCAAGCCGGGCGTTCTCGAAGGCACTGTGAAGCCCGATTACGACAAGTGCATCCAGCTGGCCGCGAAGCAGGCTCTGAAGAAGATGCTGCTCCCGTCCGTGCTCGCTCTGCTGATCCCCATCATCGGCGGCTTCATCTTTGGCGTGGAATTCGTCGGCGGCCTGCTGGTCGGCGCGACGATCGTCGCCATCCCGCGCGCCATCTTCATGGGCAACTCCGGCGGCGCGTTCGACAATGCCAAGAAGTACATTGAGAGCGGCGCCCTGGAAGGCAACGGCAAGGGCACCGCGGCTCATAAGGCTTCCGTCACCGGCGATACCGTCGGCGATACCCGTAAGGACGTCGTCGGCGTCGCGCTGGACATCTTCATCAAGACCATGTCCACCGTCGCCAACACGCTGGCCGTCGTTATCAAGCAGATTTCTCTGTTCAAATAACACAGCCCGCGGGAGGATTCCCACATAGCGAAACAGTCCGATGGCTCTGCCGTCGGGCTGTTTTTCCATTCGCGCGGGCGGAAGAATATTGCATGAACTCAATCTGTTTGCGTGCGCAACTTTACGAATTTGCGCTATAATTCAAGGGTGCAAATCTGGCCGTCACAGGTTTCGGGGCGGCTGTGGAAGGGAAGCGTTTATGGCCGATTTTGGAAGCGCGCGAAAATGGGCGCGGGCACTGATCGAGGCGAACGTCGGCGCCGGCGCGCGGATTGTGGACGGCACGATGGGCAACGGGTACGATACCGAATGGCTGGCGGGGCTGGCGGGGAAGGACGGGCACGTGTTCGGCTTTGACATTCAGCCCGAGGCGGTGGAGCGCACGCGCACGCGGCTGGAAGCCGCCGGGCTTCTGGAGCGCGCCACGCTGATCTGCGATGGGCACCAGAAGCTGGCGGAATACGTGAAGGAGCCGCTGGACGCGGCGTTATTCAACCTTGGCTGGCTGCCCGGCAGTCCGCACGCATGCACGACGCAGGTAGATACCACGCTTCAGGCGGCGGAAGCGGCGCTTTCGCTTTTGAAGCCCGGCGGCGTTCTGACCATCTGCGTGTACCCGGGTCACGAGGAGGGCACGCGGGAGCGCGGCGCGCTGCTTCAATGGGCGGGCGCGCTGGACGACGGCGTGTACGACGCGATGGCGCAGGAATACCTGAACATCCGCAAAAAACCGCCGCTTCTGATCGCGGTCACAAAGCGATAGGGGGAAAGATTCCGCTAAGACGAAAAAGCATATGGAAACTTAACAGCCACGCAGGCAGGAAAAAGGAATTTGTTGTCGTAATTTGAATTTGGATTTGATTGGAATTATTGCTCCAACAGGAGATATGGAGGGATAAAAATGAGTGTGGAACGCAATTTGCCCATCATTCGTGAGCGCAAGCAGACGATTCTCGCCGGCGACGCGGCTCTCATCGCCGAGCAGAAGAAGGCCGGCAAGCTGACCGCTCGCGAGCGCGTGGCCTGCCTGCTCGATCAGGCGAGCTTTGTGGAGCTGGACGCGCTGAACGCGGACGCGGGCGTCGTGACCGGCTACGGCACGATCGACGGAAACCCCGTCTACGTCTATGCGCAGGATTTCACCGTGGGCGGCGGCGCGGTCGGCGAGAAGCACGCGCGCAAGGTTCTCAAGGTGATGGATATGGCGGAGAAGACCGGTGCGCCCATTGTGGCGATGCTCGATTCCGCCGGAGCGAAGCTGGATGAAGGCGTTCAGGCGCTGAATGCCTACGCGATGATCGCCGCCAAGGCGACGGAGCTGTCCGGCGTCGTGCCCCAGGTTGCGCTGATCCTCGGCCCCTGCGGCGGCACCGCCTCCGTGATCGCGCAGATTGCGGACGTGACCGTGCAGAGCAAGAACGGTCAGCTGTTCGTGAACGGCCCGCTGGTCGTTTCCGCGGCCACCGGCAAGAAGGTAGACATGAAGGAAATCGCGGGCAGCGAAGCCAGCCACAAGTCCGGCGCGGCGATGCTCGTGACCGAAACCGACGAGGAAGCCGCCGCCATGGCGCGCAAGCTCATCGGCATGCTGCCCGTCAATAACATGGACGAGGCCGTCTATCCCGAGACGGACGACCTGAACCGTGAAATTCCGCAGTTCGACGCCATCGACACCGTGGACGACATCCGCGACGTCATCGCGGCCGTGGACGACAACGGCGATTACATCGAGCTGTATTCCGAGTTCGCGCCCTCCATGGTTACCGCGCTGGGCAAAATCGGCGGCCGCACCGTGTGCTTTATCGCCAACCAGCCCAATAAGGACGAGGGCCGCCTGACCGTGTACGGCTGCAAGAAGGCCGCGCGTCTCGCTTCCTTCGCCGACGTGTTCTCCATCCCGGTCGTCACGTTCGTGGACTCCCTGGGCATGAAGATCAGCGGCGCGCCGCAGGGCGAGCTGGCTCGCGCCGGCGCGTCCCTCCTGTACGCGCTGAGCGAGAATTCCGCGCCTCGCGTGGCCGTGATCACCGGTCAGGCCATCGGCATGGGCTACGCCTCCATGGCTTCCCGCGCCGTCGCCGACATGGTGTACGCGTGGCCGGGCGCCGTGATCAGCGCCGTTTCCGCGCCGATCGCCGCGCAGCTTCTGTATGCCGACCAGATGGACGGCGCCGACGATCCCATCGCCCGCCGCGCCGAGCTCGAGCAGAAGTATTCCGATGACGTGGCCGACGGCGTGAACGCCGCGAAGCTGGGCTACGTGGACGACGTGATCGAGCCCGCCGTGACTCGCCAGATGATCGCGTCCGCGCTGGAAATGCTGGCCGGAAAGCGCGAAGCGAAGATCGCCAAGAAGCATGGCAATCTGCCGCTGTAAGGCTTGAAGGGAGATTGAAACGATGAATGTGTTAACGTATGGCCTGACCGTGACAGGCATCGGTCTGCTCATCGTGTTCGTCGGCTTGGGAATCCTGATCGGTCTTCTGATGCTGATGGCCGTGATTTTCAAGGCGATCGATAAAAAAAAAGCAGCACGTAAGGCAGAGCTGCTGAACGCCGTCACGCAGGAAGTTCCGGCCGAGATCGAGCCCGAGGAAGTCGTGGATGACGCGCAGGACGTCGGCACCGACGAGCTGATTGCGGTCATCGCCGCGGCCATTGCGGCCTATGACGGCGGAAGCAGGAATCTGGTTGTCAAGTCCGTACGCCGGGTGAACGGCTGGAAGAACGCCGCCCGCTCCGAGCAGGTTTACAAATTCTGAGAATGGATCATTTGAATGGAGGAAACCATCATGCGTAAGTTCCAGATCACCGTTAACGGTCAGTCCTATGAAGTGGAAGTCGAAGAAGTCGGCGCGTCCGCGCCTGTTGCCGCTCCCGTAGCCGCCCCCGCGCCCGTGGCTGCCGCCCCCGCGCCGAAGGCCGCTCCCGCGCCCGCCGCGGCTCCGAAGGCTGCCGCCGCGCCCGCCGGCGCCGAGGCCGTGAAGGCGCCCATGCCTGGCAACATCAACGATGTGAAGGTGACTGCCGGTCAGTCCGTTAAGAAGGGCGACGATCTGGTGATCCTCGAGGCCATGAAGATGGAAAACGAGATCAAGGCGCCCCGTGACGGCGTTGTGGCCAGCGTCAACGTGACCAAGGGCCAGACCGTCAACACCGGCGACGTGCTCGTGTCTCTGAAGTAATCGACTCGTTTCCTCTGAACCCAACCGTAAAAGACGGAAACGACAAAGATTGGAGTTGGATGACATATGAGCCGTATGCAGAGAAAAACGTTCCGCAATCGGTGCTTCGCCATCGCGCTCATTCTGATGCTCGCGTGGATGTGCTCAGCGCTTGCGGAAAACCTCACCTCGGGCAAGACGGACACAGCCGCGCCCGAAGTGACCGAAACCGTTGCGCCGGAAGCGCCCGCTGCGGAGAATACCGAGGCGGCTTCCGACCTTACGACCGAAAATGAGGATCCCGAAATCGACTTCTGGGGTGGAATCAAGAAAATTGCCCAGTCTACCGGCTTTGCCAAGGGTACGTGGCAGCAGTATGTGATGATTGCCGTGGCATGTGTTCTTCTGTACCTTGCCATCGTGCAGCAGTTTGAGCCGCTGCTGCTCATGCCGATCGCCTTCGGTATGCTGCTGGCCAACCTGCCCCTCGCGGGTCTGATGGGCGACCCCAGCTATTCCTTCTTCGATTCTCTGGAAGCCGCGAAGGCCGCGGCCGTGGCGTCCCGCCACGATGTGGCCGAGATTACCTATCGTCTGGACGAAGCGACCAACACCATGCGCTACGGCATCCAGACCTCCAACGGCGGCCTGCTGTACTATCTGTACAAGGGCGTAAAGCTGGGCATCTACCCGCCGCTGATCTTCATGGGCGTCGGCGCGATGACGGACTTCGCTCCCCTGATCGCCAACCCCTCCGCGCTTCTGATGGGCGCGGCCGCGCAGCTGGGTATCTTCATCACCTTTATCGGCGCGAAGGCGCTCTTCGGCTTCACGGCTCGTGAAGCTGCCGCGACCGCTATCATTGGCGGCGCGGACGGCCCCACCGCCATCTTCGTCACCACGAAGCTCGCCCCGCACCTGCTTGGCCCGATCGCCGTCGCCGCGTATTCGTACATGGCGCTGGTGCCGGTCATTCAGCCCCCGATCATGAAGGCGCTCACCACCCAGAAGGAACGCACGATCCGCATGGGTCAGCTGAGAAGCGTCTCCAAGACCGAGCTGGTCATCTTCCCGATCATGGTTACCATCATCGTATCCCTGCTGCTGCCGGACGCCGCGTCCCTGGTCGGCATGCTGATGCTGGGCAACCTGATGCGCGTGTGCGGCGTGACCGAGCGCCTGAACAAGACTGCGCAGAATGAGCTGTGCAACATCGTCACCATCTTCCTGGGTCTGACCGTCGGCGCGACCACGAATGGCACCACGTTCCTGAAGCTTCAGACACTCGAAATCGTTGCCCTTGGCGTCATTGCCTTCGCTTTCGGCACCGCGGGCGGCGTGCTTCTGGCCAAGCTCATGAACAAGCTCTCCGGCGGCAGGATCAATCCGCTGATCGGCTCCGCCGGTGTATCCGCCGTTCCGATGGCGGCGCGCGTATCGCAGAAAGTGGGACAGCAGTATGATCCCGGCAACTTCCTGCTGATGCACGCCATGGGCCCGAACGTTGCCGGCGTTATCGGCAGCGCCGTGGCGGCGGGCGTGTTTATCGCCCTGTTCGGCTGATCGATTCGTTAATTAGGAGGAAGTTATCATGGGAAAGGTAATGATTACTGATACCATTCTTCGCGACGCCCATCAGTCCCAGGCCGCAACCCGTATGCGCACTGAGGACATGCTGCCCGCCTGCGAAGTACTGGATAACGCCGGTTTTTATTCTCTGGAATGCTGGGGCGGCGCGACGTTTGACAGCTGCCTGCGCTTCCTGAATGAAGACCCGTGGGTGCGCCTGCGCAAGCTGCGCGAGGCCATGCCCAAGACGAAGCTGCAGATGCTGTTCCGCGGCCAGAACATTCTGGGCTACAAGCATTATGCCGACGACGTGGTGGATGAGTTCGTCCGCCTGTCCATCAAAAACGGCATCAACGTCATCCGCATCAAGATGACTGCGTTCCTGCTGAGTGTTGCGCTGACGGCATATTCCGGCTGTCTGTATGCGTTTTATATGTCTTATGTGGATCCCACTGGATTCGGCTGGAAAAAAAGTGCCGACTGGGTCATCATGGTGTTTTTCGGCGGCGTCAACAGCCTTACAGGTTCCACGCTGGGGGCGTTCATCCTTAGTGCGTTGCCGCAGGTCCTGCGCGGATTGCAGAACTACCGCTATGTCATTTATGCGGTGTTGGTGCTGCTTATCATCAACTTCAAGCCCTCGGGCCTGCTGGGCGAATGGGAATTTACCCCGCGTGACATTGCCCGTTCTGCACGTAAGCTGAAACGGAAGCTGGGCTTGAAAAAGGAGGAAAACTGATGGCGCTGCTGGAAGTAAAAAACATTTATAAGAGCTTTGGCGGTGTGAAAGCCATTCAGGATTTCTCGCTGGCAGCGGACGCGGGCCAGATCCACGGCATCATCGGTCCCAACGGCGCGGGCAAGACGACGATCTTCAACGTGATTTCCGGCGTGTATCCGGCCGACCAGGGTTCTGTGACGCTGAACGGACAAGACATCACGAAGATCGAGCAGTACAAGATTACCCGCCTGGGGATGGGCCGGACATTCCAGAATATCCGCCTGTTCAAGGGCCTGACCGTAGAGGAAAACGTGATGTGCGCCTTTGACCCGCAAAGCCGGTATTCCATTCTGGGCGGCCTTGTGCCGACGCCCAGACGCCGCGCCGAGGAAAAGCGCGGCCGCGAGCTGTGCAGAAAATATCTGGAGATTGTGGGTATGGCTGATTTCCTGAACGAGCGTCCAGAGAACCTTTCCTACGGTATGCAGCGCAGGATCGAGATCGCCCGCGCGCTGATGTGCGAACCAAAGGTACTGCTTCTGGACGAACCCGCCGCAGGCCTGAACCCCACCGAAGTCAGCGAGCTGACGGAACTTATTCAGCGCATTTCCAAGGAGATCGGTTTTGGTATCCTGCTGATCGAACACCGCCTGGAGCTGGTCATGAGCATTTCAGACATCATCCACGTGCAGAATTTCGGCAAGACCATCGCGGTGGGCACCCCTGCCGAGGTGCAGCATAACCCCGAGGTCATCGAGGCCTATCTGGGCAAGGAGGAATGACAATGGAACCGATGCTGAAAGTGACGGACCTTTCGGTTAGCTATGGGCATGTGGAAGCGCTGCGCGGCGTAAGCATTCAGGTCGAGCAGGGGCAGATCGTCTCCATCATCGGCGCGAACGGCGCCGGAAAGAGTACGCTGCTGCGCACCATTTCCGGCCTTGTGAAGCCGTTGAACGGCAGGGTGGAGTTTTTGGGCGAACCGCTGCCGAAAAAACCGAACAAAATCGTGGCAAAAGGGATTGTGCATGTGCCGGAGGGCCGCAAGACTTTTTCCGGCCTGACCATCCGGGATAATCTGCTGGTGGGCGGATATCTGTTTAAAGGCAAGGAATTGGAAAAAGATCTGCAGGATCAGTATAAGCTGTTTCCCATTCTGGAAGAACGCAAAAACCAGTATGCGGGCACGCTCTCCGGCGGCGAACAGCAGATGCTGGCGGTGGCACGCGGTTTGATGAGCCGGCCTAAGATCCTTCTGCTGGATGAGCCATCCATGGGCCTTGCGCCTATCATTGTAAACCAGATCTACGATTTGATCCGGCAGATCCGCGACTCAGGCATTACAGTGCTGCTGGTGGAACAGAACGCGCGCAAGGCGCTGGGGATTTGCGATTACGCTTATGTTCTGGAGAACGGGAAGATCAATCTCTCTGGCGCGGGCGATGAACTCCTGCGTTCGGACGCGGTGCGCAAAGCGTATCTGGGAGGCTGAGAAATGGCATATACTCCTGATTTTGAACTGGTGCACATAGGTGTGAACTGTGCGGATGAGGCACAGGCTGCTGAATGCGCACACAAATTTGAGCTTTTGTTTCAATTGGCTGTGAACCCGGCCAAGGAAAGTGCGGATGCACGGTTTACAGGTACACAGATCGAATGGATGAAAAAACCCGGGCGGGGCGAGCACGGACATCTTGCACTGGCCACGGCCGACCTGCCCGCGGCCCGCCGCTACCTGGAAGAAAAGGGCTTTTCCTTTGACGAGGAGAGCATAAAGCATTTTTCGGATGGACGGGTGCTGGTAATCTATGCAAAGGAGCAGATCGGCGGCTTCGCCATTCATTTAATGCAGAAGTGACCCCTTACGGACGCTTTTCAATGTGATATAATAAAGGAAGGATCTACCATGATTCGAGAGTGGAATGAAGAATCACTGGACCACCGCAATACGCTGCTATATGCTATGGGAATAGCGGAAGAAGACGCCAAACGCCCCATCATCGGCCTTGTGAATTCATGGAACGAGATGAATCCCGGCCATTTTCCGTTCAAGGACGTTATCGCTGAGATGAAGGAAGAAATCTATCGGGCCGGGGGTCTTGCGTTGGAACTGCCCATCACGGGTATCTGCGACGGTATCTGCAGCAATACCCCGGGCGACCGCTATACACTGCCTG
>ERZ824488.2739-NODE-2739-length-14810-cov-29.264249_pt1 | contig 14810 bp, 9 predicted proteins | sample MGYA00519936_ERZ824488 | MGnify/ENA primary metagenome ERZ824488 (study PRJEB31778, sample SAMEA3449153) | human gut metagenome | biome: human gut; feature: human-associated habitat; material: faeces | place: United Kingdom | collected 2010/2012 ... | reverse complement strand
CAGTAAACCTTCGGAATTTTCATTTGCATCTGACGAAAAATCCATTCGCCGGCCGACTACCTCATTTGTGCGGCGCTGCCTTAAGGAAAAGGGGCGAGAGAAGCTTCTTTCCCACAGCCTTTTTATACCGAGACGCGAAAAAATTATGATTACATGTTTACATTTTGCAGAAAAACGTATACAATATAAACAGAAAGGGGGCGGGACGATGCTCGAGAAGAATCTAAAGTACTATCGTCTGCGCAGCGGGCTTTCGAAGAGGGAGCTTGCGAGCCGAATCGGGGTATCGGCGATGGCGATTTCTCATTATGAAAATGGGGAAAGGAAGCCCGAAATCGATATTCTGCGCAGGCTTGCGGGCGAGCTTGGCGTGAAGCTGGCGGATTTTCTCGCCGTGCGCAGTGGAAATCACCAATATGCGCATTGCGAGTTCAGAAAGAATCGCGCGCTTTCAAAGACGGAAGAGGAATTCATCTGCGAAAGCGTGGAGGAATACTTCGATCGATTCTTTAACGTCGTGGACGCGCTCGGCGGCGAGGTGCTGCCCGCCTGTCCGGAAATCCGCTGCGTACAGGTTGGACGCGATTCGGAGGAAGCCGCGCGCCTGCTTCGGAAGCATCTGGGCTTTGCGGAGGAAGGGCCGATTCAGAATCTCGTCGGCGCGATGGAGAACAAAGGCGTGCTTATATTCCGCTGCGGGATTGAAAACGTGCATTTTTCCGGAATGAACGGCACTGTGGACGGCCGTCCATATCTGATTCTGAACGCCAATATGACTCCGGAGCGGCAGCGCTCCACACTCGTTCACGAGCTGGCGCATGTTTTTTGCGTATTTCCGGACGATATGCCGGAAAAGGAGCGCGAGGACTTCGCGACGGCGATCAGCGGAGCGTTCCTGTGCCCGCGGGAAGACATGCTTCGCGAGCTTGGCGTTCGGCGCACGCGAATTACCTACGATATGATCATGGTGGCGAAGGAATACGGCGTGTCCACGCTGCTGTTGATGAAGCGGGCGAATCTGCTCGGCATGATCAGCGACGCGGTATACAAGGATTTCATGATTCGAGCGTCCCAGAATGGATGGAGGAAGAACGAACCGTCTCGTATTCCGGAGGAAACGACCAATCTCTTTGAGCAGCTGACGATTCGAGCCGTGAACGAGGACGAAATCAGCCAGCTTCGCGGCGCGGAGCTCCTGAAGCTCTCCTATGACGAATTCGACCGCATGGTGCATGCATAGGAGGCGCAATGGAGTACATCAGCAGCGACACGAATATATGGATTGATTTTTCCGCGGTCGACGCGCTGGCGCTTCCGTTTCGGCTGGATTGCACGTATCTGATGAGCAGCGACGCGCTTGAGGACGAATGGCTGTCGCCGAAGGGCAGGGGAAACGAGCTTATCGAGCTCGGCTTGCAGGCGGTGAAGATTACGACGGAGGAATTCTATTACGCGGAAGAAATCCGCAGCCGTTGCCCCAAGCTGTCGGCGTATGACACGTTCGCGCTGGCCATCGCGAAATTTCGAGGAATCGCGCTGCTGACCGGCGACGGGCGGCTGAGAAAAACCGCGATTGAGGAGGGCGTGACGGTTCGCGGCACGCTGTGGATTTTTGACGAGCTGCTTCGAAACGGAATTCTTTCCGAAGAGGAATACCGGAAATTCATGTTGGCGATGAAGGCGCAGAACGGCCGCCGAATCCGGCTTCCGGAAGCGGAGCTTGACAGGCGCGTTAAGGAAAAAGGAAAGGACGACGCATGAGCGGGGCGCGTCGTCCTTTTCGCGTGCATCTGGCGGTTATTTCCTGTGCAGCGTCACCATATAGACCTGCGCACGGCTGCCGAGGCGGAAGGGGAGCCAGTCGCTGCCCACGCCGGAGGAAACGAGCATCTTTACGAGCGATTTTTTATCGTTTTCGTCGTACAGGCCGGCGGGGAAGTCGCCGTTGTAGGCTCCGGCGGCGGTCATAAGGCATTTTCCGAACAGGTTCACCTGTCCGCCGAGGGTATGGCCGCAGAAGATGAGGTCGGCCATGGCGTTGCCGTTTTCGTCCTTCACGGTGCTGATCTGCTTGGACGCGTCCGGGTTATGCGCCAGCACGAGCACCGTGCCCGCGTCGGTGGCGTTCTGGAACTGGAAGGCGCGGGAGCCGAACGCGGACGTGTAGGCGCAGCCGACGATGAGAATGGGCGAGTCGTTCACCATGGCGCGGTGCGTGGCGTTTTCAAGCAGCGTCACGCGGCCGAGCGCGCAATCCTGATACAGTCCCTCCACGCTCACGTCCGCGTCGCCGGAGACGGCGTAGATTCCGCCGGGCACGGAAAGGCCGGCAAGGCCGGAGAAGAAGGTTTCGCGCGCGGACTTCAGCCGATCGTTGATGGCGGCGCGGCCCTCCTGCGTCTGCGCGCGGAACAGGTCGGACAGCGACATGCCGGTGTAGTCGCCGCCCAGCAGCACGATGTCCGGGTTCGCCTCGCACAGCGTCTGCATCAGCTTCACGGAGTCGCGGGCGCTCTTCTCGCCGGTGATCTTGAAATCCGAGGCGAACAGCACGCGCGTGCCCTCCAGAAACGGCGAAAGGCCGCTGATATACGCGTCCACGTAGTCCACGTGCACGATGCGCGAGCAAGCGTAGCCATAAATCCCCAGCGCCGCCAGCAGAACCAGCACGAGCAGCGCAAGCAGGCGCTTCAGATGAAGCCCCTTTTTCTTTCTTTTTCGTTTTGCCATAGCTCCTCCAAATCATGGGCGAATGTTTCACGTGAAACATTCGGGAAATCCGGCGCAAAAATGTTTCACGTGAAACATTCACGATCAAATTCGCTCCTGGGCATTGCAACCTGACATGGATTCTATTATAATAGGAATATGCCGCGCGGGCAAGATGGAATTGGTAAAGGATGCTTGCCCGGCGGCTTTATAACGGGAGGCCCGAAAATGGATTACAACAGAAAGCAAACGCTGGGATGGCCTGCCGTGCTTGCGCTCGTCGTCGCCATGACGCTGGCCGCGTATCTGATTGCCATCGCCGCGCGCGGAAGCGGAGATACGCCGCTGTCCAGCATCGTGAGACTGAACACCGTTTCCAACCGCGACGTGCGGGTCAGCGGTGCGAACGTGTATTATCTGGAGGGCGGCTCGCTGCACTGCGTCACCTCCGGCGGCAAATACGTGTGGAACCTTGGCGTAGACGCCAATTCGGAGTTCTCCGCGTCGGAGCACGGCGTGGCGGTGTGGAACCGCAAGAAGCTGACGCTCGTCGAAAAGGAAACCGGCCATCTGCGCGCGTCCAAGACGATGGACGGAGAGATTCTGTCCGCGCTGGTGGGCGACCGGTATGTGGCCGTCGTGCTCGCGCCGGAGCACAACAGCACGGTGGTGCTTCTGAACAGCGGCGGCGACGTGGTGGACACGCTGACCAGCTTCGGCGGCTACACGGTGCTGGATTACGGCTTCTATGAAGGACAGGAGCTGTTCTGGATTATGACGCTGGACTCCGCGGGCTCGACGCCGACCTGCCAGATCAGCACGTTCATCCCCGGCAAGCGCGAGACCGGCACCATCGAGGATTCGGAGCAGGTCATCTATCAGGTGATGTTCCGCTCGAATTACATCGCCGCGGTCGGCACGAACTACCTTCGCCTGTACGACTACACGGCCAACGAGAAGAAAACCCAGCGCAAGACCGTCTACGGCTGGTATATGGACGCGGTGGACAAGCGCTCGGACGATCCTCTGATGCTGTTTGTGCCCAACCAGCAGGTGGAGGGCACGATTGCCATTTCGGACGTGCGCATGATTCGCGGCTCCGTCGAATACATTGTGCGCCTGCCGGTGGAGTGCAGCGTGCTGCAGGCCTACGGCAACACGATGTACGGATTCTCGCAGGAATACCTTGCCTGCTGCGCGTTCGGACAAAAAAAGGCCACGGTGTATAAACTGCCGGTTCTGGTAGATACTGTAATCGGCATTACCACCGACCATACGGCCGTCGTCACGTCCGGCGGATCGATTTACCTGATTCGTCTGCCTTAAAATTAGCGATATGGAGGGAAAAACGTGAACATCATCAACATTATCCTGCTGGCGATTCTCCTGATCAGCTTCATCTCCGGCATGCAGAAGGGCTTCCTCGCGTCCCTGCTGGCGACGCTCGGCTTCGTCGCCGCGTGGCTGATTGCCTCGTCCCTGTGCGGCACGCTGGCCAACCACTTCATGAACAGCAGCTTCAAGGAAGCGCTCAGCGGTCTGGACCCGTTCCGCGAGCTCGTCGCGAAGCTCGGCGAGAACGGCAGCGTCCTGTGCAACGGCGCGGCCAGCACGCTCAACGGCATCTGCGAGACCCTGACCGAAGCGTCCGTGCCCAAGGCCGTGATCGACGCGTTCCGCAGCAACGCCGCCAGCCCCGCGTTCGCCGCGCTGACCATCGGCGAGTGCCTGACGCAGACCATCTGGCAGTCCACGTTCAACGTTATTTCCTTTGTGATCGTTTTCGCGATTGCCTACGCGGCGCTGATCCTCGTGGTCAACCTCATCAATAACATGTTCCGCCTGCCTAAGCTGCGCGGCGTGGACGGCCTGCTGGGCGGCGTGTTCGGCGTCGTTCGCGGCTACGCGGTCATCTGCCTGATCGCCGCGGTGGTTCCCATGGTGTATACGGCGCTGGATTCCTCCGTCGTGCAGACGCTGTTCGCGGATTCGTCCATGGGCACGTTCTTCCTGAACGGCGACTCCCTGTTGAGCGACCTGTTCCGCATCTCCTCGCAGATCGATAAGGTGATGCGCGCCATGCCCAAGGTGATCGTCTGATTTCAAACCTGAAAAAGCCGCTGGAATGGCGGCTTTTTTTGATGGGAAAACGGCGGTGGACACGTTTGGATGGGCTCTCCCCTCTATAGTGGGAGGCTACCTACCAGTTAGCGATGGGGCAGCTTCGAGAGCGCGTTAGAACCGCGTTGTGGAGTTTTTTTTAAGCCAAAAAAGTCAATGATTACAAGGACTTTGAGCGCGTTATAACATCTTTCTGGACAAAAATCGGCGGTTGACAACCGCCGGCGACGATGCTATAATAACGACAGGAAGGGATGACGCTTTTGTAGGAGCTTTCCCCTCCGAGGATTGGACAGCCGCCTACCAGTTAGCGCTGGATGGCGGCTTGTTTTTATTTCTTATCTTTGCCGTCGCGTCCGATCTGGATCGCGGCCAGCACAAGAGAGATAATCATGATGACTAAGTAAAGCCTTTCAAAGTCAGACATGATCTCACCTCCTTCGCTTTTGTTAAAGGGTAAGAATCTCAACGACCCTTACGTTTCCGATTCGCATCGAAAACCGCGGACGAGAATCGTCCGCGCCCGACGTCAGAGGTGAAAAGCCAAGCGCCATCTTCTTCCTTCCTGCCGGAAGCAAGTGCTTCGCAATGATTCTATCATGTCTGGAAAGTTTTGTCAAACAGTTTGTAAATGGAAGCATCTCCGCCTGTCAACGCCCGATTTCCAGCGCCTCCCCCTCTAAGCTCGCGCCGACGAGGGTATCGCCGTGATAGCGCAGCTCCAGGTGGAAAAACGGCCGCCCCTCGGCGAGCAGGCGCAGGAATATGCGGTCGCCTCCCATGTGGGCAGGGACGCGACGTCCGATTGCGGCACCCATTCCAGCACGCCCTCGTCGCAGTCGTGCATTTCGCCCTGAAAGTCGTCGCAGGTGAATAAATGCATCTCCTCGTGCGGCGCAGTGTCGGAGATAAATGTTACAATTCCGCGATAATTTATACAGCCCATGACATATCCGGTTTCCTCGGTTACCTCGCGCCGGGCGCAGACCTCGGCGGTTTCGCCGGGTTCAAACCGGCCGCCCACGCCGATCCACTTGTCGTGATTCACGTCGTTTTTCTTGCGAACGCGGTGCAGCATCAGGTATTTTCCGGCCTTTTCAAGGTAAATCAGCGTCGATTTCAGCATATTATTCCCTCCATACCTGTATTGTAGCACCGCCGCCCGGCGCTGTCAATGTGACATGGAAAGATGTGGATCTTTTGCAAAAACTGTACAGAATTCGGAACAAATACCCCCAATGTAACCGTAATGTAACCGTGCGCCGCGCATCCGACCTCTTCGAAAAAACGCAAAAAACGGCCGAAAACTGGCAGTCTGGCAGCCGAAATGGGGGCTTTTTCTCGGCTTGTGAATCCTTTAAATCCGAAGAAAATACACACTTCTGCAATCTTTCTGCATAATTGAAACAAATGGCCATATAAAAGGCTTTCTCGAAATACTTTTGAAATGTTTTTAATGCGAGTGTTAAATTTTGGGGGGACCGCCCGTTGAAGCCCAAATGTAACCGTCTGTGTAACCCCCTTGCGGTAAAATACTTCCAAACAATAAGGATAAGTCCGCAGACTTTGGGGGAGAAACAGAAAATGAAAAAATGGTTGTCGATGCTCATGGCACTGGTAATGGTTCTCAGCATGGCTTCCGTGGCGCTGGCCGAGGAAGCGACCCCGGCGGAAACGCCCGTGAAGACCGAAGAGCCCGCGAAGACCGAAGAGCCCGTGAAGACCGAAGAGCCCGTGAAGACCGAAGAGCCCGTGAAGACCGAAGAGCCCGCGAAGACCGAAGAGCCCGCGAAGACCGAAGAGCCCGCGAAGGCCGAAGAGCCCGTGAAGGCCGAAGAACCCGCGAAGACCGAAGAGCCCGCGAAGACCGAAGAGCCCGCGAAGGCCGAAGAACCCGCGAAGACCGAAGAGCCCGCGAAGGAAGAAGCCCCCGCGCACGAGGAAGCCACCGCCGCGGAAGCGCCTGTTAATAAGGAAGCGACTCCGGCGGAAGCCCCCGATTCCGAGGCCGTTCTGCTCTCGGAGATTCAGGACGCGCTGAACCCCGGCCGCTCCATCCAGCTGTTCGCCCGCTGGGACGGCGACGAGCTGTTCCTCGGCGACGAGGTTCGCCTGAAGGTGGAGCTGAAGGGCTATGACGACGTAACCTACACCCTCGAGTGGCAGTACAACGTCAACCCCGCCGACCCTACTAACGAATGGAAGACCTACGCCAGCGGCAGCGCGAAGGTCATCACCTTCACGCTGGACGAAACCAACTGCGAGTACTACTGGCGCGTGCTGGTGCACATCACCGGCGTAAAGCACTGATTCCCCTCTGCGAGAAAATAGACCGACCGCTTCAAACACGGATTGGAGGAAATAAATCATGAAGAGCTCCGCGAAAATCCTGTCCCTCGTTCTGACGCTCGCGCTGGCGCTGGCCGTGTTCGCGCCCGCCGCCATGGCAAAGACCTACGTCACCGAGAAGAGCAACAACTTCCACTTCACTGGCGTGAAGCGCCGCGAGGCCGCCCCCGCCGAGGAAGCGACCGCCGGAGAAATCGTCGTTGAAGAGGCCGCCGCCGAGGAACCGGCCCAGCCCGAGACGAACGAGCTTCCCGCGAACGCCCGCCTGATGGCGATCATTGAAGACGAGCTGAGCGCCGAGCGCTCGATTTCCACCTATGCCGTATACGACGGCGACACGCTCACCTTCGGCGACACGGTCACCCTCATCGCCGTGCTGAACGGCTATGACAGCCTCGCCTACGATCTCAAGTGGCAGTCCAGCCCGGACAACAAGGCGTGGACGGACGTGGCCGGTGAAACCGCCGCCTCCTACACCTTCACCATCACCGAAGAGAACTACACGAACTACTGGCGCGTGGCCGTCACCATCACCGGCGTGGTCGTGCCGGACGACGTGGTCGCCGCCGCCAACGCACAGTAAGACAAATAAGCACAGTAAAACAAATAAGCTCGAGCCCCCAAAAAGGTATCGACTTTTTCGCGAAATTGTGTTATAATTTCACCAGTAATTTCCATCGGCCATCGCGCCGATCACCTCAGCAAGTAGTTCAAAGGGGAGGAAATCTTCTATGAAAACCAAGCTTCGCAAGCTGCTCGCGCTTCTGATGACCCTCGCCATGTTCATCAGCAGCGTGCCCACGACCGCGCTCGCCGCAGTCGTGCCCTACCCGGGCGGCACGGACACCGGCTCCGGCATTTCGCTGAGAAGCATAGTGAAGCCGCCGGTTGCGACGACGACGTACGTCTTCATGAATGGCACGGAGGAATTCGCTCGCCAGATTCTGAAGAACGGCGAAACCCTCAACAATCCCGGCACGCCGGACGCAGGCAGCGCGAACAAGGAGTTCGTCGGCTGGTTTGACGAAAGTGGAAACCAGCTTACCTTCCCCATCACCGCGTCCGTCGGCAGCGCCTCTTCTACCGTCACCGTCAACGCCCGCTTCGCGGACGTGTACTTCGTGTTCTTCACCAACGAGAAGGGCGAAGTCATGGTCACGAAGAAGGGCGCGAACGGCGACACGATTTCCACGGAGGGCGTCACCTACCCCGTCGGCAATGAGCAGTCCATCGTCGGCTGGGAGGACGCGAGCGGCAATCTCGTATCCTCATCCTCCGTCACGCTGAACGGCAGCGACGTAACCCTCACGGCCAGGGTTGAGAACGGTCACTGGATCACCTACGATTCGCAGGGCGGCACCTATGTCGCGCCCGCGTTCGTAAAGGGCAACGGCACGACCACCGAGCCCGCCGCCCCCACCCGCCCCGGCTATACCTTCCGCCACTGGTCTGCAACCGTGGGCGGCGCGGCGTTTACCTTCGGGCAGCCGCTCGATCAGGCGCTGACGCTCTACGCCGTCTGGACGGCCAATACCAATACGCGCTACACCGTCATCCACTGGCTGGAAAACGCCGATGACAATGAGTATTCCTACAGGGAATCCGAAACCAGGACCGGCGCTACCGGCGCGCAGACCAACGCGGCGGCGAAGAGCTATACCGGCTTCACCGCGCAGACCATTGCGCAGCAGACCATCGCGGGCGACGGCTCGACGATCGTGAATGTGTATTATAAGCGCAATGTGTATGAGGTGAAGTTCTACCGGAGATCGAATAGAGACTGGCAGGAAATTACAAGTCTCAGGATTACTGCTAAATATGGCGCGTTCATCGGAGACAAATGGCCTACATACAATAATAGCAATACGTGGTCGACAAATAGTGATTATAGCGATTGGTACGGCTTGCAGGGACCGTATCAGGTTAACATTGAAACAATGCCACTGAATGGCGCGTCCTTCTATGGCCCGAAGACCGGCAGCAACTCCGAATCTGCCCACTACTATGTAGAAGTGCTTCCGGGCGAGAGCGGCGAAACGGTTAGCGGCGTCACCTATAAGCTGCACCATACGGATACCAGCCCGGGCACAGGCTATACTGTAACCGTGGAAGATCAGTACCCGATTACCGGCTTTACTTTTAATAGCTCTCCAAGTACCTCGATAGGCGGACGCTACAACAACGCCAAATTCTACTACACCCGCAACAGCTACAACATCGTATACGTGAGCGGCGGCCAGACGGTAAATACCGTCTCCAAGAAGTTCGAAGAGAGCATTGCGGACGCGGGAAGCTATACGCCCACTGTCAAACCCGCCGGCATGGAGGATTATGATTTTGGCGGCTGGCATGCCGACCCGGCGGGTGAACAGGCATATACCTTCACCGGCAAGACCATGCCCGCGCAGAACGTCACGGTCTATGCCAAGTGGAACAAGCCCGTATATAACGGCACAATCTATCTGACCATCGAAGGTACTGGTTCGTCGATTACACTCAACGTCCCGAAGGGCAACACGATTGAAACCGCGCTGAACGAAAAGCAGGCGGAAATCATGGCGCAGGTTGGCGAAGGCTATACCTGGCGCGGCTGGCGTACCGGCAAGGATGGCACCGGCGAGCCCTTCAACCCCCAAACCCATATCACAACGGATGTCACCCTCTACCCCTACTACACCAAGGACGGCACCTTCACTGTAGAATATGTTTCCGGCAAGAACAACGTAACCGCTCCGGTGGATGGCAAGTCCTACGCGGAGGACAGCTTTGCTGACCTCATGTCCCCGGGCAAGCTGGTTGCTGATGATGGCGAGTACTTCCTCGGCTGGACTGACGGCGCGGCCACCTACCAGCCCCGCGATAAGTACCAGATCAAGAGCAATCACGCCAATGAACGGAACGTCATCACCCTCACCGCCCAGTGGGGCGCGCGTCCCGCTGGCACAACCCTGACCTATAAAGCCAATGGCGGCGCAGGCAAGGACGTGGTTGAAAACCTCGCCAACAACGCGACCGTCACCACCAAACCCGCCGACACCTTCTCCCGCGTTGGCTATACCTTCAAGGGCTGGGACACTGACCCCAAGGGCGAAGGCTCCATCGCCCCCAATACGCAGGTGCAGGTAGACAACAACGACGGCGAGAACGTCCTCTACGCCATCTGGACGGCGAACACCGACACCAAGTACACCGTCGAGTTCTACTATCAGAACGGCGATGGCACTTACACGCTCAACCACAGCGACAAGCGCACGGCCACCACGGACACGGAAGTTTTCGTTACCGACGCCGATAAGGCGGCTAAGGAAAACAACAAGTACGTGTTCGAAGCGGATAACAAGAACAACGTGCTTTCCGGCAACGTCGCAGGCGACGGTTCGCTGGTGCTGAAGCTGTACTTCAAGCTCAACACCGCGAGCTACACCATCCATCATTACCTGAACGGCACCACCGTCAAGGTTGCCGAAGACCAGACCGGCGCCAAGACCATCGGCGAAACGCTGACGGCGAACAAGAGCAATGCGCTCTATCCCGCCTATGCCGCCGCCGTTGTGGCCAGCTATGCCCCCTCTCAGACCATCACGATCGCGGCTGACGAATCCAAAAATGTCATCACGGTCTATTACACTATGCCCCTGACCATCACCGCCGGGAACGCGGAGAAGACCTACGACGGCCAGCCGCTGACCCAGCCCGATTTCACAGTGGAGGGTCTGGTCAACGGCGACAAGAAGGAGAACTTCTCCCTCTCCATGACGGCGGCCTCCACCATCACCAACGCGGGCAGCACCCCGAACGTGATTGATACGGATACCGTCAAATACAACGGCGGCGCAATTCCTTCCTATTATAATGTATCCTATAATCCCGGCACGCTGACCGTCAAAAAGGCTTCGGCCACCGTCACCATCACGGGCGTCAATGAAACGGCTGTGTACGACGGCAAGCAGCACGAGGCGAACGGCTACAACTACAGCTTCACCGGCAAGCCGAACGAGATTACGATCAGCCTCAAGCCCAATGTACTCGCCATCGCCAGACGCACGGAAGTTGGCACGACGACCATGGGTCTGACCAAGGACTCCTTCACCGTCACCAGCGCCAACTACGACGTGACCATCAAGGCAGTGATCGACGGCTATGTGACGATCACCCCCGTGACCGACAAGGTTACCGTCACCGTCACCGAGAACGGCGACATCGTGACGTACGACGGCAATGAGCACAGCGTCAAGGGCTACAAGTCCATGACGGCTGACAATGAGCTGTACGACGTAGCTACCAGCGTCAAGGCGACCGAAACCGCTGCGTGGACTGCGAAGGGCACGAACGCGGGCGAATACCCCGTGGGCATCGCCGCGGGCGACTTCGAGAACACGAATAAGAACTTCACGAACGTCACGTTCAATATCGTGGACGGCGTTCTGAAGATCAACCCGATCACGGAAAACACGATTACCATCACCGCGAACAGCGCCAGCAAGACCTATGACGGAACACCGCTGACGGATAACGGCTTCACCTTCACCCAGGGCGTGCTGGCGGACGGCGACGAGCTGACCGCGGTCGTCGAGGGCAGCGCCACGAACGTGGGCGACGAAGGCAGGAACGTCGTTAAGAGCTACGTGGTCAAGCGCGGCGAAACGGACGTAACCAACAACTACACCTTCGGCGAGTCCATTATTGGTACGCTGACGGTAACGCCGGTTGCAATCGAGCTGACGGCGGCCAGCGCCAGCAAGGCGTACGACGGCACGCCGCTGACCAACAGCAACTACACGATCACCAAGGGTGCGTTTGTGGACGGAGAAGGCCTTGCGGCCGTGACGATCGCTGGCAGCCAGACGCTCGTCGGCGCCAGCGCCAACACCATCACCGGTCACACTCTGAAGGATAATACGCTTGCCCAGAACTACACCATCACCTACCAGCCCGGCGAGCTGAAGGTCACTCAGAACGAGAAGACCATCACCATCACCGCGAACAGCCACACGTGGGAGTACGACGGCCAGCCCCATTCCGACGGCGGATACACCGTGGAATACGACGGCCAGACGTACAAAGTGGAAGCGGGCAAGACCGCGACGCTGCCGACCGGCGACGTTGTGAAGGCGAAGATCACCAAGACGGTGACCAACGTTTCAGACAGCGCGGCGAACAACAACCAAATCGACGAGCTGACCATCGTGAACGCCGCGGGCGAGGACACGAAGGGACAGTACAAGACCGTCACCCTCATCCCCGGCACGCTGACGATCACCAAACGCGGCGCAGGCGAAGACAAGGTGAAGATCACCGCCGCGGACAACTCCGTCTTCTACGACGGCCAGCCGCACGGCGCGAAGCTGAATGCCGCGGGTCAGATCGAGGTCGGCACCAGCTACACGACGGAATACCTCGCGCCCGGCCACAAGGTGCAGACGGTTGCCATCGACGGCAGCGAGACCATGGTTGGCGTGTACGAGAATAGGCTTGTGCCGAAGACCGCGATCATCGTTGACGAAAACGACAACGACGTAACCAAGAACTATGTTATCACCTACGTGCCCGGCACGCTGGAGATCAGGAAGAACGAAACCGAAATCAAGGTCACCGCGAACAGCCACACCTGGGAGTACGACGGCCAGCCGCATACCGACGGCGGCTACACCGTGAACTATGACGGCGTGGACTACCCCGTGGCGGCGGGCGAATTCGCAACCCTGCCGACCGGCGACAAGGTGACGGCGACGGTGGATGGCAGCGTAACGAACGTTGCGGACAGCGCGGACGACAACAACGTCGTTACCAACGTGACCATCACCAACGAGGCTGGCGCCGTGGTGAACGACCAGTACAAGACCATCACGCGCGTGAATGGCGGCCTGAAGATCACAAGGCGCGGCGACAGCGAGGACGAGGATAAGAAGGTCAAGATCATCGCCGAGCCGAACACCGTGGAATACGACGGCAAGGCGCACGGCGCGAAGCTGAACGCCAAGGGCGAAATCGAACTCGGCACGAGCTATACCACCGCGCGTCTGGTGGACGGCCACTATGTGGACGAAACCACGCTGGACATCACCGGCAGCCAGACGAATGTGGGCGTGTACGAAGAAGAGCTGAAACCGGCCGTGAAGGCGGGCGCGACGCGCATCGTCATCCGCGACAAGGACGGCAACGATGTGACGGACAACTACGCGCTGACGCTCGTGAACGCCACGCTGACGATCACCGGCGACAAGCTCATCCCGGACAAGAAGGCCGAGGACGAGAACATCGAGAGCAACTACAAGCTGGGCGACAAGATCGAGTTCACCATCACGGTGAAGAACGTGAGCATCTACGATGTAGAGAACGTCATCGTGACCGACGCGAACGCCGAAATTCAGGCGGGCGACGGCTACACCGTGAGCGCGGACAAACACACGGCGACGATCGCGATCATCGCCGCGAAGAGCGAGATCAGGATCAAGGCGCTGCACACCGTGACCTCCGAGGACATCCTCGCGGGCAAGGTGGGCAACGTAGCGAACGTGGAGTGGAAGGACGGCGAGACGACGGTCACGAAGACCGTCGACGACGACACGACGAAGCTGACCCCGCCGAACGTGACGCTGAACGTGACCAAGACCTCCGACTGGGAGGGCAAGGCTACGGGCGCGAAGCTCGAGCTCGGCACGAAGATCACCTACACCATCACGGTGAAGAACACGGGCAACGTGCCGTATACCAATGTGAACTTCACCGACCTCCTGCAGAACGGCGACGCGACCGTGACCGGCGAGATTCCGACCTATGGAACGCTGGCCGTGAACGAGGAGAAGTCCTTCACGGTGGAATACATCGTGACGGAGGCCGACCTGCTGAAGGAAAGCATCAACAACAAGGTTACCGCCGAAGCCGACGAAATCGAGTACACCTATTATGAAGGTGAAACCGAGAAGACCGGCAAGGCCACGCCGAAGGGCGATGCTCAGGTAACCGACAACACGGACGCCGCGAGCGCGAGCTTCACGTCCACCAAGACGACGACCAGCACGCCCAAGAATGAGAAGGGCTACGCGCTGGGCGAGACGATCACCTACGAGATCAAGGTGACCAACGACGGCAACCTGACGCTTACCGACGTCGAAGTGACGGAGAAGCTGGCGGGCGCGGTCATCAAGGCGAGCAGCGACTACACCGTTTCCGGCAGTGTCGCGACGATCGCCGAGCTGAAGCCCGGTCAGACGGTCATTGTGAACGTCGAGTACGTGGTAACGGAAGCGGACATCCTGGCGGGCTCCGTCAAGAATGTGGCGACCGTGAAGGGCAACGGCCCGGACGACAAGGATCCCGATCCCAAGGATCCGGGTACCGAAGACCCGACCGACAAGCCGAAGGCGACGCTGGACATCGCCAAGAGCGTTGTAAGCACGCCGAAGAACGGCACGTCTTACAAGCTGGGCGAGAAGATCACCTACAAGCTGACGGTCAAAGTCGGCGCGGACAACAACGTGACGGTCAAGAACGTCAGGGTCACCGACACGCTGCTCACCGCGGAGAACGTAAACGCGAAGATCGTTGAAATCGCCGGCGGCTACACGCTGAACGAGACGGGCGAAATCGAGCTGCCCGACATGGCTCCCGGCGCGGCTGATGTGGTCATC
>ERZ824488.2730-NODE-2730-length-14878-cov-2.756325_pt1 | contig 14878 bp, 8 predicted proteins | sample MGYA00519936_ERZ824488 | MGnify/ENA primary metagenome ERZ824488 (study PRJEB31778, sample SAMEA3449153) | human gut metagenome | biome: human gut; feature: human-associated habitat; material: faeces | place: United Kingdom | collected 2010/2012 ... | reverse complement strand
CCCCGAGCAGTGCAAGCAGATCGCCGACCTTGGCGTCGACTTCCTTGCCTGCGGCGGGGTCTTGCCTGCTCACGGTGTCTTTATCGGCGTCGGATGCCTCGTTGCCGGCGTATTGGGCCTTCAGGCCAGCGTCTTTCAGCGCCTTTTCGGCCTGTTCGGATGTCATGCCCGAGAGGTTGGGAATGGAGCCCTTCTTTACGCCCTTCGAAATGACGATGTTGATCTTACCGCCCTTCTCGAGGTCGCTGTCGGCTTCGGGGTCTTGCTTGCACACGCGACCCGCTACGGTTTCGGCGTCGTAGTCTTCGGTAACGGTGCCTACGGTGTAGCCGGCTTTTTCAATGGTTTGAACGGCGGCTTCCTGGGTTTGGCCAATCACGTTGGGAACTTTGTCGCCCCCGCCGAGACCTCCCGTTATCGCGAACGCGAGCGCGGCGATAACGGCGATTGCCGCGATGGCCGCGACGGCGATAAGGGGGCCGCGTTTCTTGCTTTTCGCCTTGCCCATGTCGATATCGTTGCCGCCGCGGTATGAGTTCGTTTTCATTCCCGCGTCGCTGCCGATGGGCTGCATAACGGCGGTGCCGCCCGCTTCGCTTGCCATGCCAGGCACGCTGCCCATGACCGACGTGGGAGCGCTTGCGAAGCCGCCCGCCGCACCGGCGATGTTCACGGGGCGTCCCATGAGGAAGTCGTCGAGCGCCTGCTTCATGTCGCGCGCCGTTTGGAAGCGGTTGTAGGGGTTTTTGTCCATCGCCTTCAAGATAATGGCTTCGAGGTCGGGCGAAATGTCGGGCTTGACCTGCGAAGGGGGCAGGGGCTCTTCCTGAACTTGCTTCATGGCGACGCTTACGGCATCGGGGCCGTCGAAGGGAAGTTGGCCCGTGGCGGCTTCATAGAGCACGCAGCCGAGCGAGTACATGTCAGAGGCGCCGGTGAGCTCTTTGCCCTGGGCCTGCTCAGGCGAAATGTAGTGCGCCGTGCCAAGCACGCTGCTCGTTTGCGATTTCACGGAGTTTTTCGCGCGCGCGATACCGAAGTCCATGACCTTCACGTTGCCGTCGGGCTGGACCATGATGTTTTGCGGCTTCACGTCGCGGTGGATGATGTCTTGGTTATGCGCGACGGAAAGCGCTTGGCATACCTGGCTGCCGATTTCGGCGACCTTGCGCTGATTGATGGCGCCGCGTTGCAGAATAGCGCTCTTCAAATCGGTGCCGCGCACGTATTCCATGACGATGAAGTACGTGCCGTCATCGTGGCCCCAGTCGTACACGTTCACGATGTAGGGGCTCTGCAGGTTGGCGGCCGATGCGGCTTCCTGCTTGAAGCGCGCCGCGAATTCGGGGTCGGCTGCGTATTGCGGCAGCATCACCTTCACAGCGACAATGCGGCCGAGCGTTTGGTCCTGGGCCTTGTAGACCTCGGCCATGCCGCCAATGCCGATGCGCTCGGTGATGCGGTATCGGCCGTTGAATACTCTGCCTATCACGTTTCTCTCCTCACCTTCCGCCGCCGCGGATGGACCTATGGTTAAGCGCTTTTCGGCTGGTGCGTTTTCCTGGTTCGATTGCCGAGCGCTTTCTTTCGTTAAATACCTTATTTTATTCCAACTACAGCAGGCCTTGCGCCTGAAGTGCCGAAGTTAACACCTTCTGCGCACGCACGCTCGCCAGGCCCGATTCGTCGGTGCCGTGCACGCCTTCTTCGATGAGCACAGCGACGGCAACCGAGGGGTTGTCGGACGGTGCGAAGCCCACGAACCAGCTGTCGTTGTATTCCTTGTTCGTCTCGGCCGTGCCGGTTTTGCCGGCGACCTGCACGCCTTGGATTTTTGCTCCCGCGCCAGTGCCGTTGTTCACGACGCCTTCCATCATTTCGGTGATGGTTTTCGCTGAAGAGCTCGACATGACGCTGCCGAGGTTCTTCGGAGTTGCGCTGAAGGAGCGCTCGCCTTGGGCGTTGTAGACGCCTTCAACGAAGTATGGCTTCTCGAGCACGCCGTCGTTGGCAATCGCCGAGGCGACCATCGCCATTTGCAGCACGGTGGCCTGCGGGCCTGCGGGGCTTGCGTGCTCGCCTACCGGCTGGCCGCATGCCGCCCACGCGGTTTCCCACGTGGTCATCTCGTCGGGGTCGGGCATGAGGCTTGCCGTGGTGGGAATGTCGGTGTCAATGGCGCTGCTGAAGCCGAACTTCTGCGCGGTTTTCACGAGCAGGTCGCTGCCGACTTCCTCACCGAACTGGCCGAATGCCGTATTCGACGAAACGGCGAGAGCCTGGGCGAGCGTGATGGTGCCATAGCCAATGTCGTCGGCGTTGGTGACCGATGCGTTGCCGATGGTCATTTGCGCAGGCGCGTCGACGGTGGTGGAAGGCGTGGCGAGGTCGCCCTCGATAAGCGCAGTAAGCGTGACGAGCTTGAATGTGGAGCCCGGCGCATACACGGCGCTCGTGGCGCGGTTGATGAGCGCACCATTCGTGGTGTCGGTTCCGCTTGCGGCCTGGGCCAATATGTCGTCGACGTCGTTGATGTCGTAGGTGGGCGAGCTTGCGCAGGCGAGCATCGCGCCCGTTTTCGGGTTCATGACCACGACGGCGCCCTTGTAGCCCTCGAGTACCGATTCGGCGGTTTTCTGAATCTCGGAATTGATCGTGAGGCGCACGTCGTTGCCGGGCGTCTCGATTCCCGCCATGCTGTTCACTACGTCGGTCCAGCTTGCGAAGCTCGAATCGCCTTTCAGCGCGTTGTTCTGCGAGGCCTCGATGCCCGATGCGCCGTAAACCTGCGAGTAGTATCCCACCAGGTGAGCTGCGAGCGAACCCTGCGGATATTCGCGCGTGTATCCGCCATCGTCTGCCTGCACGCTGTCGGCCAACACGACGCCATCGTATGTGGAGATGGAGCCGCGTTCGGTGCGCGCTTCCTTATAGAGCGTGTGGTTGTTGCCGGGGTAGCTCTGATACTCGTCGGCCATAAACACCATAACGTAGGTGAGGTTCGCTACAAGCGCCGCGAACATGAGCGCGAACGCGAGCGCGGTATTGGTGAGACGTTTGCCCAGGGCAACGCGGCCGAGCACGCCCGTTTCTGCGGGGCGGCCGTGCGAGCCGTGCGCGCCAATGGGGGCCATGCGGCTCGTTCCGTCGCGAACTTCCGAGTTGATGCCGGTGCCCTCGTCGCCGCATCGCAGCAAAAGGCCAATGCCAATGAAGCTTGCGAGCAGGGAAGATCCGCCTTGGCTAATGAAAGGCAGGGTAAGGCCTGTAAGCGGAATGAGTCGCGTAACGCCGCCCACGATGATGAACGCCTGAAGCACGATGGTCACGGTGCAGCCTACGGCCATCATGGCCGACACGTCGCTTTTCGCGCGAGCCGCTGTCGCGAAACCGCGAATGCACAGACTCAAATACAAAAGCAGCACGGCGGCTCCGCCGAGCAAGCCCGTTTCTTCGGCGATGGCGGCGAAGATGAAGTCGGACTCAACGACGGGGATGTTTTCGGCGAGGCCGTTGCCGATGCCTACGCCCACCATGCCGCCATCGGCCAGGGAATAGAGCGTTTGGCACAGCTGATAGCCATTGCCCGATGCGTCAGAGAACGGGTCGAGCCAGGTGTTCACGCGAATTTGCACGTGGCCGAAGAACTGGTACAAAAACACGCAGCCAATGGCGGCAAGGCCGAAGCCCACCACTAAATAGAGCTTCTTTCCGCTCGCGATATAAAGCATGACCAGGAACAGCACGAAGCATACAAGCGCGCTTCCCAAATCTTTCTCGAACACGACGATGATGAACGAAATCGCCCACATCACGAGCAGTGGCGCAAGCGTTCCCAGGTCGGGAACGCGGAAGCGGCCAACGCGCACGGTGAAAATGGAGAGCATCTCGCGGTTTTGCGCCAAATACGACGCCAAGAAGATGACGATGCAGATTTTCGCGATTTCGCCTGGCTGGAAGCTGAAAGGACCAAGCTTTAGCCAAATGCGGCTGCCGAGGATTTCCTGGCCGAGGCCGGGAATCATGGGGGAGAGCAGCAAAATGATGCCCAATACCATGAACGTATATTTGTATTGCGAGAGACGGTCGATGTTGCGCACGACCGCCAGAGTGATCACCATACACGCGATGCCAACGAACAGCCAGATGATCTGGCTTATCGCCAAATCGGGCGCGAGGCGCGTGACGAATGCGATGCCGATGCCGGAAAGGCCGAATGTGATGGGCAAAATGGCCGGATCGGCGTTTTTCGCAAGGAAGCGGGTGGCGATGTGCGCCACCACAAACGCGGCAAACAGGCCGAGGGGCGCGGTGAGCGATTCGAGAGAAAGCGACGTGCCTTGCTGAACGAGCACCATGGCGAACAGCAGCACAACGAACGGCGCCGCCAAGCACAAAAGCAGCAGTTCGGTATTGCGACGGCTCATTATTTGTCACCACCCTTTCCCTCATTGGCGTCGTCCTGCGTTTTTTCGGAAGTCGCTTGCGATTTCCACGTGCTCACGAGCGAATCGGCGTCGGCCACGGAATCGACGCGCATGCCGCCGTTTTCGGTGAGCCTATCGATGGTGTTTTGCGGAAGGTCCAAATCGCTCGTTTTCACGCCGGTTTTATGGTCGAGCGTGTAGGTTTGGATGCCGAATACCTCGCCCGGCAGGCCGCGGTTCACGACAATCTCGTTATTCGAATCGACGGTAAGAAACGCCACGTGGTTCAAATAGGCATACGAGCCGAAGGCGGTTGCAGCGAGCACGGCAAGAAGCGCAAGCGCGCCGATAATGGCGCCCGTTCGGCTGCGGAACCGCGCTTTTTTCACGCGGGTCTCTTCGTCGCCTTTCACATCGATTACGACGGCGGTCACGTTGTCGTAACCGCCTGCCTTAATCGCCTCATTTACCAGGATGTTTGCGCAAAGCTGCGGGTCGCAACGACGCACAAGCACGCTTTGAATGACGTCGTCTTCGATCATCGACGAAAGGCCGTCCGAACACAAAAGCAGCCTGTCGCCGCCTTCGAGCGTCATCTCGTAAATATCGGGAAGGGTTCGCGGATCGCTGCCAAGCGCTCGGGTGATGACGCTGCGCTGGGGATGCACGCGGGCCTGTTCTTCGGTGATTTCGCCCGCTTCAACCATGTCGGCCACGAGCGAGTGGTCGCGCGTGATGCGTTGAAGGTTGCCGCGATGCAGCAGGTAGGCGCGCGAATCGCCAACCTGTGCCACTACGAGGCGAACTCCGTCGACCACGGCGGCGGTCATGGTGGTTCCCATGCCTTGTTTGCCGCGCCCGTCGACCGCGGCGCGAATAACCGCGCGATTCGCTTCGACCACGGCGCGCGCAAGCGCATCGCCGTCGGCGGTGTCGGGTGCGTTTTCGACAAGCGTTTGGATGGCGATTTCGCTGGCGACCTCACCTGCCGCATGGCCGCCCATGCCGTCGGCGACGGCGAATACGGGTGGGGCCACGGTCAGGCTGTCTTCATTATGGTCGCGAACCAGGCCGACGTCGGTACGAGAACCGTATTCGGGGAAATCGACCTTGGCGTGGCGGCCGCGGCGCTGGGCCTTCTTTGCGGCGGCCATTATTCGTACCTCGCTCGCATGGTGACGTCGCCGATATTGACCACATCGCCGCTCTTGAGCGCGACGGGTTCAGCGATGCGCTGGCCGTTTACGGCAGTGCCGTTCGTTGAACCCAAGTCTTCAACGAACAGGTTTTGGCCCATGATGGAAAAACGCGCGTGGCGCGCGGAAACGTAGCTCGCGCCAATCACGATATCGGCGCCAGGCGAGCGACCCACGATAACGGGGCCGCGTACGGGCATTTTCACGCCGCGCAGCTCTTTGGGCCCGCGTTCTACCGACACCTCCCAGGCCTTTTCGCGTTTGCGCTGGCCTTTCACCAGGCCAATTCCCGTTTTCATGATGGCGAACAGGAAGAGATACAAAAGCGCGACGAACAGAAGACGGCCAACTAAAAGGACGATGTCGATCACGGAAGGGCTCCTAACGCAGTGAGAAGATGAAATCGGTGATGCCGAGCGTGATGCGGTCGCCGTCGGACAGGCCGCGTCGCGTGACGGGCGCGCCGTTGACGAGCGTGCCGTTGGTGGAGCCAAGGTCGGTAATGACCCAGACGCCCTGCGGTTCGAATTCGATTTGCGCGTGCTGGCGCGAAGCATTCAGGTCGTTCACGACGATGTCGTTGCCCGTTTCGCGGCCGAGGAGCACGCGGTTGGTGGCAAGGTCGTAGGAGCGATTCGATGCGACGTCGATGAGACGCGCGCGAACGGCATTGACATTGGGGATTTGGTTTGCCTGTGCGGCACCCGCAGTGAACGCGACGGTTCCGGGAACGCCCGCATAAGCGGCATTGCCCGGCATGCCAGGCGTGCCACCTGCGGCTTCGGCGACGTGGGCGACATCGGGGAATGCGCCAGCTCCGCCTGCGGGGTAGGTCGCGGGGAATGCGCCGGGGAACGCGGGGGCCTGCTCAGGCAAAATGACCGGTTCGGGCGCGGGAGGCCGCGGAATGCTCTGCGCGAACGATTGGGCGGCCTGGGCTCCGGCGGCAGCCGGCTGTACGACGTGCTGCTGGTTGGCGTAGGCGGGAGCTTTGGGTTCAATCACGGGCGGTACGTTGACCGGCGCATGGGGGTCGCTGAAGTTCTCGCTGTTGAACGTGTATTCGCCGTAGTTGGCGTCGTAATCGATTTCGTCTTCGTTGACCTGGGGCAGCGGCGGCTTTGCGACGGGTTGCTGGGCTGCGCCGTATCCGGGTGCCTGACCGAAAGCCGCATTTCGATTGGGCTGCGCGTAGGCGGGTTGTTGGGGCTGCGCTTGCGGTTGCTGACGGTATGCGGGTTGCTGCTGGGGTTGCTGCGCGTAGCCTCGGCCACCGGTGGGAGCCATGCCGTAGCGCTGCATTTCCTCATCGCGCAGCTGGGCGATGATGGGTGCGCTCACCACTTCGGCGATCACGTCGAATTTTCCGTGCTTCAGGCTCTCGTCCACGATGAAGCGCACGAGCGGCTTGCAATCCAGGGCCAGACCTTCGGAAGACGCTGCCGATTCGAGGCGCGTTTCGGTTTCGCCCGCAAGCGTGGGATAAAAGCCGAAGAGACGCTGGTCGTCGTCGGCGTTCACGAGCACGGTGTAGAGCGTGGGGGCGAATTCGCGGCCCGCACTCACCATTTTCTCGCGGCGCATTTGCTTTTCAGCCTTCTTCATTATTTGGACGGGCGAGATGGGGGCGTTGTTCATTTTCCCCGCTGCACCCTCGAAGGTATCTTCCATTTTGCCTTCGAATTTCGAGAAGAATCCCATGGGCGACTCAAGCCTTTCTGCGGTTTTAGTACGTGAGCTTAAAAAAGATATAATAGCCAACCATTAAAACAGAAAGGCCATGTGGCGTGCAAAATCTCATCTTGAACAGATATAGGCCGCTCGAGGAAGCGGGCGCGGGCGGTTTCGCGACGGTGCTTGCGGCGTGGGATACGCGTATCCAGCGACGCGTGGCTATTAAATGCTTGCGCCTTGACGGCTACGTGTCGCCCGCTGATGCGCGCTCGCCGCGCGAGATTCCCGGGCTCGATGAGGCACGCACGGCTGCCATGCTGTCCGATTCGCACATCGTGGGCGTGTACGACTTCGACGCATCGGGCGCCCAGGCGTATTTGATCATGGAATACATGGATGGCATCACGCTCACCGAGCTCATGCGCGAGGAAGGCGCGCTGTCGCTCGATGTGGCGACGTGTGTGTTCGAGGCCGTGGCCGGCGCGCTCGAAACGGCGCATGAAAACCAGGTGCTTCACCTCGATATCAAGCCCGATAACGTCTTGATTAACCGGCAAGGCCAGGTCAAAGTGGCCGATTTCGGTCTGTCACAGTTGTCGCATGCGGCGGGGTATGGTAGAGCGGCGGGTGGAACCATTGGGTATATGCCGCTCGAGCAAATGCGTCTTGAAGCGTGCGACGCGCGTACCGATGAGTGGGCGCTTGCCGCGCTTACCTATGAAATGCTCGTGGGCGAAAATCCATTTCGGGCGCCTGGCCTCGATGCTGCCGAACGTGCCATTGAGCAGGCGGAAGTGTTTGTGCCGTCTATGGTGCGCGGCGATTTGAACGAGGAGGTCGACGAGGCGCTGTTTGGTGCGCTTGCAATCGATCGCGACGACCGATTCGATTCGGTCGAGCTGTTCGCCGACGCTATGCTGCCGCATATGGGTGACGCGCGGCGAGGCGCGCGTGAGCTTGCGGTGTTGGTGGGCGAGGCGTGCGACGATGGCGCCGATTGCGACGAAGAGCGCGGCGTGGCGTCGGCCTTCTTGCCGGGGCGCGGCGGGTCGTATGCGGGCTTGAGCATGATTGACCGCATGGCGCCGCGCACGAAATCGCTGGTCGCGCGTTTATGGGCGGCTGTCGTATGCGGGTTTGCCGCGTTCGAGGCGGCTGCGAACATTCCCGCGTGCATGACGATTGCTGGACGCATGGAGCCGGCGTTTTGGGGCGTGGTGGGCGTTGCCGTTGCGGCGGCGCTCGCGTGGCCCGGAGCCGGCGCGGCGTTTGCGGTGGGCGCGCTCGTGGTGGCGCTCGCGCTTTCGGGGTCGCCGTTTTTGGCGCTCGCGCTCGCGCTTGCTGGCGTAGCGTGGCTTGTACTCGGTGGCGCGCGACATCATGTGTGCGCGAATGTGGGCATAACGGCTGTTCTGGCGGGCGCGTTCGGCTTCGCGCCCGTGGTGCCGCTGCTCGCGGGGTATTTCCTGAACGTGAAGCATGCTGTTGCGGCTACAGCGTTTGTCGTGGTTTCGGCGTTTTGCCTGGCATGCGCGGGCTCGCTCGATTTGACGGGTTGGAATGTTTTCGCGTTCGGGGCTATGCCGGGCGCGAGCGCTATGGAGGATGCGGCGTTGTCGCTCGTCGCAAGCCCGAACGTGTGGGTCATGGCGGCGTCGTGGCTGGTTGCTGCCGTGGTAGGCTCGCTTCTGTGCGCCCGCGGCAACCGTGGCCTTGCGGCCTGCGGTATGCTTGCGGCAACGACAATCTTGGTGCTCGGCGTTATTGCGGCGACGCGCCTTGGCGGCGCCGATTTCCCCGACGTGGCGCAGCTTGCTCCCGCATTGGTTGCCGGTATCGCCATGACCTGCGCTACGGCGGCCGGCGTTCCTTCGCGCGAGTAGCGCTTGTCGGTATTGAACCATTTGCAGGAAGGGAGCGTGCCGAATCGAGTTCTTTTCCTACGCCTTGGTTTTCGTTTCTATGTAGTCGATAAGCTGCTGTTTGGAATGCACGCTGAGCTTTGAGTAGATCGATTTTACGTGCGCGCGAGCGGTGTTTTCGCTGATGAAGAGTTTCTTTGCGATTGCTGCGCGCGTGTGGCCGTGTATGAGCAGCATCATGACTTCTGACTCTCGCTCGGTAAGATGGAAGGTTGCGGCGACTTTGCCGCACGCCTCGTCAAGTGGGTCTTTCCTGGCGCTTTCGGCAGTCTCGGCGATTTGGGGGGAATTTGGAGGCTCGACGAAATCGCCAAGGGTGACGATGCCTGCTCTATCGGCCTTTTCGCCGCCCGTATTTTCCCCAACGCTGCTTTTGCTTGGTTCTAGTTCGGGGCAAGGGGACTCTGCGGGAATGATGCTTTCCGCATTGCCGGCGAACATGAGCATGGCGCCAATGACGGTTGTCATGGCGACGCCGACCACAACCACGAACATGCTCTGGCTGTTGGTCACGTATAGGGGGCAGAGCGATTGTCCAATGAGAGTCCCTAATGCATAGCCTCCGCTTAAGATGGACCATCCTGCGGGGAATATGAGCGCGAGGCTTATCATGCCTCGTTTTGAGACGCTGACGAGCAGGCCGAACATAATTATGCAGAGAAGTCGCCATGAGAAGAGTGTGGCGGCGAGCCAGATTTGGGCACGGTCGAGGGCTACGATGTTGAGAAGCATGATGCCTACAATAACGGGCACGAAAACGCGCAGCGCTCCAATGAATGTCGCGCGGTTTCGCAAAATAAGCCATGCCCCCAGTGCGATGATGCCTGCGACAAGCGCGACGGTGCTCACGTTCTCGTTGATGGTCGCCATCTCTATTTCGGTTGCGGCGTGGGCGGTGCTTCCGGCTGTAACACCGAGGGCGCCTGCAAAGAGCGTTGCCGCGGCTGCAATGCGCATGTAGGTGCGCGTATTTTGCGGGCGCACGAGAATCTGGTCGTTTGGCATTATCGAGTCGCCGAGGCTTGCGAGGAACCCCGCGAGCGAAACTGCGCCGAAGAAGGGCGCTGCGATAACCGAGCGCACATCGCCTCCATGCATGAAGAACAGGTCTGCCGCCGAGGCGAGCACGAGGGCGCACGCAAGGTTTCGGAATGTGTCGCTCAGTGAAGAATTCGCCGCGATTCCCGCCCATAAGAACGCGCATGACGCCCAAGAGAATCCAACGACGACGGCAGCGACGTAAATGCTCCATGTCGGCAGGAGCCGCGCGGCGATGAGACATGCTGCAACGCTGCCTGCGACGATGCACGCGATGAACCATGCGGCAAGGCGCGCATGCGAAAGCAGCGTGGAATCGGCGCGATAGCTCGCGTAGCAATAGGCTACCAGAAGCGACGCTGAGAAAAATGCGGCGAACAATGGCGAGATCGCCATGCCGGCGGAGGGCGCGAAAAGGTAATTGGAAAGTGCGCTGTGCCACGCCAGAAGCCCCGCCAGTCCAATGGTAATCATTGTTTGGCCGCAGGCGCCAAAAGCGTGCGGGACGTTTTGCCCCATGCGTATTTTCGTCATGCTTTCCTCCCTCATGCGTACGATTATACATGATGGGAAGGCCTTTTTCGAAAGACTACCCGTTTTGGGTGAGCCTCCTGGGGCTATGGTTCGCCTCGAAAGGTCGGCTGGGGAACCGGTCGATCGAGGCTGCAGGCGAAGGGCCTGCGGCGTTGGGGACCCAAGGAGGGAATCATGAAAAAGTGTAATGGCGTATCGCGTCGCTCGTTTTTGAAGGGTGCCGCTGGCGCGGGCCTTTCCGCGGCCGCTCTTGGTATGCTTGCGGGTTGCAGCCCGGCGGCAACGTCTACGAAGGCGGAGGAATCCGCGGCCGCTGCTTCGGGCGCGTCGGGTGTAGCTGTTGGCCAGCCGAGCTCCATTGCGGCAAATGGTGGTGTCGCGCCGTCGTGGCTTGGCGAGAAGCCTGAAGTACCGAGCGATATCGCAAAAACCATCGACTGCGATTTGCTCGTCATTGGCGGTGGCAATTCTGGCATCGTGGCCGCTCGCAAGGCTGCCGAGCTTGGTGCCAAGGTTGTCGTGATGGAGAAGCAGCCCCAGGATACCTGGTCTCCCATTGGTTGTGACTGTGGCACTATTAATTCACAGGCGTACCTCGATACGGGTGCCGAAGCCGTCGACGAGATGGCCGTGTTCAATGAGTGGCAGATTCGCTCTTTCGTGCGCACCATGCCGTACAACGCCAAAGTGTTCGCGACTCGCTCCGGCGAAGCTGCCGACTATGTGCGCGGTGTTGTTCCCCAAGAAGATCTTGACGAATACAGCGTGTACTACAGCTTCCCCAATGGTCGCAACAAGACGATCGTGAACCACAGCGGCTACACGAGCTTCCCGGGCACCATTTCTTACCGCGATTTCAACAATAAGCTTGGCAATGGCCAAAACCAGCCCGCTTGGAAAGTTGTCATGAAGGCCAATATTGACGCCGCCGAAGAACATGGCGCCGAGTGGCTGTGGCAGACCAGCGCCACCGTGCTTCTTCAGAACGAAGGCGGCGACGTGACGGGCGCTGTGGGCAAAGGTCCCGACGGCAACGTGCAAGTGAACGCCACATCGACGCTTTTGGCATGTGGTGACTTCTCCGCGAACGGCGAGATGGTGCTCGCGCTTCAGGACGAGGTTCGTCAGCTCGCTGAAATTTCCGGCATCGACACTACCGACCCCTCGGCATTCATGGGCATGGGTCAAGACGGCATGGGCCAGAAGCTTGCCTGCTGGGCTGGCGGCGTGATGGAGCCCGGCCCGCGCGCGGCCATGAACTTCGGCAATGGCATGGGTGCTCCCGGCCTGACGGCTGTGGGCAACTACCCCGTGTTTGGTCCCGACGGCAAGCGCTTTTATAACGATGCTCAGCTGCAATTTGGCGGCCAGGGCTTTTTCGCCCGCCGTCTTCCTGGTGAGCTGCTGTGTACCATTTGCGATGGCAAATGGGAAGAGAACATCATGAATCAGGGCTACGAGCACAACATGAGCTCTACCACGTGCGCCCGTGAGTGGGACCTGGTCAAGGAGGATCTGAAGAACTATAAGACCGGCCCTGACGGCTTCGAGGTGTATGGCTTTACCGGTTACGGCATGAACAAGTCGAAGATGTATGCCGCCGAGACCCTTGATGAGCTCGCTGATATTTTGGGTTATGAAGGCGAGGCCAAGCAGGGCCTGCTCGACGAAATCGCGCATTACAACGAGATGTGCGCCGCTGGCAAAGATACCGACTGGGGCCGCGATTCCGACCTTATGAATGCGCTCGACACTCCGCCGTTTTTCGGCATGGCTGGCACCACGTCGAAGGGTCGCATTTCTTCGGGCATGGTGCAGATGTCGGGCGTTTTGGTGAACGACAAGTATCAGGTTCGTCGCACCGATGACACCATCATCCATGGCCTTTATGCCGTTGGCAACACCGCCGGTGGTCGTTATGCCATCCAATATCACGCGATGCTCGCGGGCAACTCGGTCGGTTTTGCCATTACGCAGGGCATGGTTGCGGGCGAACACATTGCCCAGTTCGCCGAACAAGACGTGACCGATGCCATTGCCTACGAGGAAAAGCTTGCCAAACTCAAGGAAGAGATGGCAAACCAGCCCCAGGGCGGCCCTGGCGGGGCGCCTAAGGGCGGCGACGCTAAAGAGGGCGACGCCGAGAAGAAATAAGATCGTTTTATAACGTTCGTTATTGCGAGATTCGCTGCCTGGGCATACCCTCCCTCCTTATGGCCCGGGTGGCGTTTCTTGTTCCATAAGATAATGCCGCCAGGTGGGCAATTGCTTCTGCTGCGTACTGGCGTTTGAATGCAATCAGAGAGGGTTCACTATGAGCTGCGTGATTTCCGTCAACATACCGTTCGTTACCGGTCGTTGCGATTTCTATGGGCGCAATCTCTACCCGAATACGGCGCCCGCGGTGAAACACGCCTATTTGGACGCCCTTATCGCGGAGGCACGCAGTGTGAGCGAAGATCTTGGCGAGCCTGTCTCATGCGTCGCGTTCGAGGGTGGCGCTCTTGGCACCATCGAGCCACAAAAGCTGCGAGAATTCCTCTCCGAACTCGCAAGTGCGCTGCCCCTTGCCGACGGTTGCTTTGTGTCCGCCGAGGTCGATCCCGGGCTGTTGTCAACCGCGACCATGGACGAGTTGCTTGCATTCGGCATTTCTGTGCTGCGATTCCATTGCCTTACGTCGAATTCCATTGAAAGCGAAAGGCTCGAGCGTGCGGGCGCCGTGGGCGAAATGGCGAAAAGTCGCATCGTGCTCGAATCGGCGGGATTCTTCAATATCGATGCGCAAATTCTGGTGGGGCTTGTGGGGCAGACCGAGAAAACGGTGTTGAAAACCTTGCGGGAGCTCGTGCTTTCGTCGGACGTGAATCACTGTACGCTGCTTCCCGCGCGCGGGTCTGTGGCCGGCGATGCCGTTTTTGCAACTGAGATGTTTTGCGTGGCGAGCTCTTTTCTGAAAGAGCACGGCTTTGTGCAGTATGCACCCTTGTGTTTTGCGAAGCCGGGTTTTGAACTTGCAATTGAGCATGTGCGTAAAAGTGGCGATGTAGTGGGTTTGGGGCCGTCGACGGTATCGCATCTTGGCGATTTGACATGGGCGAATGGCGGCGATATCGACGCATATATCCGGTCGGAGGCCGATCCTGAGGTTATTACCGAAAGCGTCGTCGAGATTGCGGGCCCGCTCGCATCTGCGCAAAAGGAGATTTCTCGTTTGTGGCAGCTGGGAAGCACTTCGCTTTCTGTCGATTTTGGCAATCTTGTCTGCGAGGGGCGGCTTACTGCTCAAGGTTGCCTCGATTTTGACGAGGTCGCTCGAAGGATCGTCGCCGAGTTCGTCGAATAGGCATCGGGCCGCTTGCCGCGGGCCTTCGTGCTTCCCATTACGTCATACGCCGTCATTTTCCTGCGGCTCATGTGGCTGGTTCCGTGCGGGGCCGGCCACTTTTCGTCTGGTGCTAAAGTTTGGTCCGCTATAAAGGGGGCGTGCGGCTTTTCGCTGCTCGCATTGCATGGAAGGATGTTTGTTGTGCTGGGCGTTTTGATTCTTAACACGGGAACCCCCGATGCTCCGACGCCCGAAGCCATTCGTCCTTACTTGAAGCAATTCCTTTCCGACCGCAACCTCATCAATGTGCCGAGGCTTATTTGGAAGCCGGTGCTCAACTTCTGCATTCTGCCGAATCGTCCGAAGAAAACCGCTGCGCACTACCAGCAGTTTTGGACCGAAGAGGGCAGCCCGTTTTTGCTTACGTCGCTTGTGCAGCGCGACAAGCTTCGCGCCCGCCTGACGGAGCTCATGGGCGAACCCGTCGCGGTTGAACTGGGCATGCGCTACGGCAACCCGTCGACGAAATCGGCCATTGAGGCGCTGCTTGACGCGGGCGTTTCTCGAATTGTGGTCGTGCCGCTCTACCCGCAAGAGACGAAGGCGTGCGCGGGCACGTGCTTGGAGGAATTCGAGCGCGCTTTTGGCGAGGCTATGGCCGAGCGTCCCAAGCGAATGCGACCGGAAGTGCGCACAATTTCGCACTATTGGAATGCGCCGGGCTATCTCGATGCGCTTGCGCAATCGGTGCGCGATGCG
>ERZ824488.2727-NODE-2727-length-14889-cov-3.689093_pt1 | contig 14889 bp, 10 predicted proteins | sample MGYA00519936_ERZ824488 | MGnify/ENA primary metagenome ERZ824488 (study PRJEB31778, sample SAMEA3449153) | human gut metagenome | biome: human gut; feature: human-associated habitat; material: faeces | place: United Kingdom | collected 2010/2012 ... | reverse complement strand
TGTGTAACCCGGCGTAGCATTACCGATATCATTCTGTCCTTTGTACATCTCCGCTGGATTTCTATCCATAGCACTTATATCGCCACCGATATATACCAGATCGTATGTCGCTGCTATATCTTCCTTCATACCAATGAGCTGCTCGGTCGAAACCTGAGTGAGCTGAATATCTCCAATGGATATTCCATCGATAGCATACGCTATCTTCGCCTTGGTAAGATCAAAATCATAATACTCTGTTCTGGCCGCAAGCTCCTGTTTAGACTTACCACTTACTACATCAGATGGAACTGTATAATAGTTTCCTGTTATTTTAGTTGTTCCATCACTTCTTGTTGTATAAGCTGTACTTACGGTATCCTGAAGTGCTGCCACCTCAAGATCAATCGGATAATCCGGCTGAATCTCAAGTACCTTGAACTTGTTATCAGAACCATCGCGATACACACTGGCATTGATAACATCAGCCACTGCCTTTGCCGATGGTGAATCAACTACCGGAATGGTTGGATCTGAATCATCGCCACTGCCATCTCCTGAGCCCTTTCCGTCACCGGCCTTAGAAGAAACTATAAAATACTGTCCACTCTTGACTGCACTGCACAGATCCTTGAATACCGCTGTGCCTATCTCCTTGTTATATGTACCCTTGTCAATAAATACAAAGTCATACTCTGAGAGATCAAGCTTATCATAAGTACCATTCATGAATACTGCCTGGGTTTCGAGATATTTGTCATGCAGACCAGTAACATACGAAACAACCTTTGCCGCATCTGAGAAATCCAGATTAGTATATACAAGATCACTCTTATACTCATAATTGAGATCTGCATTACCAACATTCTCCTGGAAATCCTGATATGTAACTACAACATTCTCATCTTCTGTTCCTGCTGCGTCTATTCTGTATGTGTATCCTGATACATTGTCCTCGTCAACTGTCTTAATATTGAAATCATACTGATAATCAGTATCACTTCCGTCAACAAGACCGGAATTATCAGCTACTCCAACCACAAGATCATCATAAGAGAACTGGTCATCACTGACATCTCCTCCAACTACAACCTTGTAGCTATATTCAGGGCTGAGTCTGTCAAAGCTGTATGTGTATACAGTCTCCATAACTGTGTTGCCATCAGCATCCTTTATCTCCTGACCATTCTCGTCAAGTTTCGGAACCTCTTTCATCTCAAGAGGAGCCTTCATAAGAATATCTACTGATGTTCCTGCCAGATTAAGCTGTGTTCCATTTTCTACTACAAGATATGCATACATATCTGCTGCTGGATCCACTGCATCACCTGCATCATCAGTACATCTCACTGTACCGGAAACTGACTTTGTCTTGACATCCTTATAGTATGATGTTGCAAAGTTGACATTCTTAAATGCCTTACCGCCATTGGTCATCGCCTCTACAAGATCGGCACTGTCAATGAGATAAACATCAGCACCACTTGGCACATATCCTGAAGGACCTGTACCACTGCTTGAAGTACCATTCGCATACATATGTCCTGTCAGATCGCTGTTTGGAGCCTTCTGTACAGATTCCCATGTATTTGTCTTCGCATTGAATGTGTAATCAGCAGAAGCCATGTCTCCACGTGTAGCACTGCTATTCTTCTCTGTGATTTCACTGAACATTGCACTGCCGGCTCCGTCCTCTGAAATCACAAGTATCTTGGCATTATCAAAGTTCCACGACTTTCTGTCTCCTGTAAAACCTGATCTTGAACCAGCCTTATCATATGTGGTATCCTTGATATTATCCGGTATGTTACCATCAAGGAAATCAAGTATTGATACACCCTCATACCACTTATAGTATGTTGCATAGTTAAGGTAATCGCTACCACCCTCGATGGCTTTTCTCTCTGCCTGAAGAATAAAGTCAGAGATCGTCTTTGTTGTCTTGTTTATATCAGGAGTCGTCTTGTTATCATCTGCCTCCTGATAAAGTGTCTTAAAGAAATCCGGCTCTGTAACAAGGACATTATCATATCTTGCCACAGCACCCTTAGTGATCAGCTTGTATGCAAGTGCACCCATTCTGTAATCATCATTATTTCCTGTTATAAGCTCTGGCTCTGATGTACACAGAGTTCCTGTACACAATGCTATAGGATGTGAGTTTGCTGTAGCATACGCATCCAACCAGTTATACAGATCCTCGCTTATATCATTTGCTTTGCTGGCATAATCGCTGGCACCATTCGCCCAAATATATATGAAATCCGCCTGATTGAGGATTCCCTGGGCTGTTGTATCCATGCTGTTCAGCTCGCTGACTGTACAAGTTGTAAGAGTCACCGCACCGGCAGCCATGTTATCGCTTATCGTCTTATATCCATTGAACACTGCAAGTCTAAAATACTCACCTGCATACACATATCTCCAGAGATATGTTGTTGAATCGTATCCTGTCAGCTTCTTCGCATCACCTGAAAACTTGCTATCAGTGACGGTTTCCTTCAGCTTCTCATCCATATCTGCATTACCACTATATGAATCAGGTACTATCTGGACGATTCTGAATTTGTCCTCTCCTGTCTGTTTCTTGCCAGCATCGTTGGAGTTCTTGACTGCCAGATCGATATTGGACAATCCTGTCAGACTTGTAGATTTGCTTCCGCTGCCGTTCGCATCACTCAGGGAAGCCTGAGAATCGGAGTTAGCCAGTGTATAATTCACAAATATAGAGCTGACTACAAGTGCGAATATAATAGCTATAGATGATAAGACTATTTTTTTATTCTTAAACACTGTATTTTCCTCCTCTATTAATCCCACTCATGCTTCTTGAGCACGAATGAATTTCTGAGTCCAACTACACTTGTTACTTTATATGTCTCTTTTGTTTTTGTGTCTTCAAATCCAATAATCACTGCAACACTATTGTCTGCAGGATTGACCTGAAGCTGAAAGCTTTTCACGTTGTTAGCAAGCACTGTACCTTTCTTGGAGCTTGCATCCACATACTTTGTACACGATGAAAGCACCGCCTGTGCCTGATTTACCTTTGCTGAATCGCTGCTCTTGAGATCCTGCTTTGCCTGATTAAGCGTTTCATCACTCATCTCCTGTCTGAAAACATACAATTTCTTGTCTGTCTTGCTGTAGGTAATCGTACAGAATGCAGTCTTATCTAGCTCAGATGAATACTGAACCCACAGATAATCAGCATCTATAAATGTGTGCACATCCTCTGAAGCACCAGCGCCGCCAAAAGGCTTAACATCCGCTATATCATAGCTATTGCTTTTTTTCTTTATCACACCGCTATCTGACACTATATCCTGGATTACATCAGCAACGCCTCCCTGCTTACGGAGTGTGCTTCCCGATCCTGCGGATTTCACATACGTATCCTCAGGAACAATAAAGCTTCCTGTAACCTGAGTGAATGATGTTCCAGTCTGTACGTAAGCAGTTCCATCAATCTTGATATCACTTGCCCCCATCAGTATGTCTGCTATCGCATCATATGTCTCAGTCGCCTGAGACTGAAGCTTCTGTCTGGACGACTGCTTCTTATGTGACGCAACAGTTGTAGATATAAGGGACATGACAGCAACCATGAATATTCCCAAGATTGCCATATACAGTATAAGCTCTATGAATGTGAAGCCCTTGTCTTTATTTCTACATATCATTCTTCACACCCCCTAATTCTTTCCATATGTATGACCGCCTGTATACTGGTTCAGGTTGACCCTTCCAACAGTATTGTTGCTGTTATACTTGCAGAAACGATACTCTCCATATCCAGTCAGCACCTGACTGTCAGATTTCCTGATAATAATAACCTGCTCTGAAAGAGGAGTAGTCACTGAATCTGCATCGTAATCGTCAGCATAATATATCGTAACTCTCTCCAGCACCTTGTCAGGTGCAGATGAATTAGCAGTAAATGACTCCGCCCTTCCATCAGCGCATATACCATAGAAAATATCGTAATTAGCACCATTCTGGACTATCCTTACCGCCTCTCCACTTTTTTGCGTCCTAGTTCTCATCTCAAGCGCCGACAATTCACTGTCAAACTTCTGCAGTGAAGCAGTTGCCTGAGACGCTCTTATTGATGATATAGTGAGAAAGCCCACGCCTGACATTACTGCAATTATAGCAATAACAATTATCATCTCTATAAGCGTGTATCCATTATTTGATTTTATACCATTCTTCATCAGCTACACCCCCTATTCAACATTCTTCTTCCAGTTCTGGAATACAAGAATATCTTCGTATGAGATGTCTGATATTGATGCTCCTGTTACCTCTGTGTTACCTTCGCTCTTGGATGATGTATAGTTCTTCAGCACCTTTGTTGTAAGCGTATTGAGCTTTTCGTCTGTGCTCTCTGAACACTGTTCAAGAAGATTTGCAACAAATGCAGCGTCTGCTGATATTGACATATTATGGTCAATTATAAGCTTTGATCCAGTGATTATCATACCTCGGAAGCTCTTAACATTCTCATCAAATCTTACATTACCACCGGCAATTATAATTCCCTGGAATGATCCATCTCCATTGTTTGGCTGGAGCTTAACATCACCAGAATTGATAACTATGGTTTTAGCCTCATTATCTGTTGCATTTCCAATTGTCTTCTCAATTGAAAGGTTTTTGCTGAACACATACGCCAAATCAACGTAGTGGTTTAAAGGAGTGATACTGTAATCATATGAATATGTATCTCTATCCTTATCATATGAGCTTAAATATCCTACCGATGAGGAAGTGTAATTAGCTATTTCCCACGCATTCTGTGTACGCTTTGTTTTATCATCCACATTGTTAAGAACCGACAGATGATCCTTCATATTAATATACATATATGAAAGGAATGTGCTTGTCTGTTCTTCGTCACTTGCAGTTCCTGAACCAGCAAGCTTAAGTGCATCCGCCTTGAGATCATTAAATGCCTTTTTATTGTTGTCTGTGCCCTTGTTTCCAAGAATATTAGTAAACACCTTGCCTGTTGAAACATTATCAAGAGCTGTAGCCACATCCATTGTGGTAGTTGTGGATGCTCTCAGGAACAGCGAATCATCGTTATTCTGATCTGTGACAGCACCACTTGCATTTATCTTGCCCTCTGCCGGAAGAACCAGCTTAACCTGGAACTGCTCGTACTTCTGTACATTATAAAGCTTGCTGCTTATCTCATCGCCATAATCCTGGAGAAGCTTATAATATTTCTCAGCAAATTTCTCTGCATTGCTTACATTGGATGAATCCTTTCCATCCTCAATATACAGATAATAATAATCATGTCCTGAAACAGTCTGCTTAATAGCTGTTACGCCCTTTTCTCCTTCTGTAGCAAGATCCTTGAGGAAATCATCATACAGATCAAGTATGTTCGCATCTGCCTCAAATGTCTTTGGGAACTGAAGTGTAACTGTAGTGATTCCTGTGTCAGGGTCAACCTTCTCAGTGTTGTTCACTACAGACCACTGGGTAAGGAACATAAGCTGATTTGTCTTCACATCAAGAGACTGTCCTGTAGAATAATCCTTCAGTGTTGTGAATGCGTAATCTGCATTCTCATCAACTGTTATATTCTCATCGTCCTCAGGAACACTTGAAGCAGCAATCTTTGAGAATTCGATATATGACTTACCTGCTATATACAGTGAATTAAGATCCTGTAAGTCAAGTGTTGAATTCTTACCATTTACAATAATTGCACTATCACTAAAGTGTGATCTGAGCTTATATCCTGTTGCAAGATATCCTTTTTGTCTGAGATAATTCAGACTTCTTGTATCCTGTGCATTGTAGCTATATCCAAAATAACTTCCCTGAGTAAATTTCAAGCTTGCTTTCTCTGCATTAAGCTCTGTATCATCAAAGATATACGCATCTGCAGAAGCTTTCAGTGAGCCTCCGTCTTTTCCTCCAATGACGATATTATCTGCCCAAAGCTCTGATAAAGTCTGTGTACGACCTGACAGATTTATCTCAGCTCCGTTATATGCGGCAAGAGAACCTGAACACACAACCACATCTGAGTTGAGTGTAAGTGTGGAATTCTTACCATTTACAAATATTCCTGAGTATGCACTGCTTTCCTTTGTACCCCACATTGTGGTAGGCTTACTCTCATATTTGTTCGTAACCTTTGTCTCGGCTACATCATTATAATCCTTATTGTAATAATCGCTTGCTGCGTAGATGTTACCCTTAACCTGTGCGTCGGTTGTCCGGTTGTCGTTGTCCTCTCCTACCTCGACACCCATATCCGCAAGTATCGCATATTCATACAATGTATTGTTTGATACACTGCTTGTATCAAATGAAACATTGTACTCAGGCTCCGTGAGAACAATGTCCGTAGTGATAGACTGCTCATAGGTTCCTGCTGTTGATCCTTGCAGATTCACACTTCTCTTAACACACACATTCTTGAATGTGACAGACTGAACCTTGTCATTTTCGTAACCCGACTGCTTCTCCGTCTTAATTCCTCCATTATTCTTATAATACTGAGTTGTTGTCTTGTTATTAACATCAGTATATATAAGCTTCATGTTCGATGTATCAAGTCTGACACCATCCGGATTGTCCACCGCATCATACTCATTAGATATGAAAGACTGAAGTGTATCTGTCACGTTCTTAAGGCTCTTATAGTTTGTATCTGCAACAAAGCCTGTCATGAAAAGCTTTTTGAAAAGCTCATTTGCCGATTTATTGTCAAGGGTAGTAAACGCCTGAGCCTTAGTATCATACACAACAACCAATTCAGCCGTAGTTGTGTACGCCGAATAAAGGTGCTCATTGGTCGCTGCGCCTACCCCCGCATACATCTCATCAAGTGCAGTTTCTACCTCATAAAAGTTATTCAGGGAATTCAGCTTATAAAACTTGAGCTTGTATGTCATCATAGCTCCCATAAGTATCGCTGAAGCAAGAATGCACATAAATGTGGTTGCGACTATTACAAGGACGAAACTTGAACCGTGATCATCGTTATGCCTAAGCTTTCGCTTTAATCTCTCAATCATCTGTTACTTCCCCCTTGTTCCAGTAACCGTCGTCTTGTTTCCTTTACTATCTGTCAAAGTAACTGTTATATCGTACATATATACACTGTCACTCTGATCCTCTGTCAAACGAGCTACAGGATAGTCAGAATTAACATTGTCAAAATCAAAGTTGGCATATACATTAAGATCTGACGACTTTGCTCCCGCTGCCAGCTTAAGTCTCACCTTGACATCTGACATCTTGGTGTTCTTTCCTGCATTCGTATATGTAAGATCATCAACGTTCGCCACATTGAACTGCTCACGTATGATCTTCTTGTATGTATCGCTGAGCTCTGCTGTCGTCTCGAATACATACACATCCGCCTTCTCAGATATTCCTGAATTATCCACCGTTATGGTATCTGTCGTACAGTATGAACCATTGTATATCGCCGGAACATAGAGAAGATACACAGGTGGCAGACCATTCGTAAACTCCTGCTTGTATACTATTCCATCACCATATAAGGTGGTAGGCTTGTATACATTTTTGCCTGAGCTCTCATACTGTGATCTGATAACTGAGACCGTTGTATAATCTGTGTATTCCACATAACACTCAACTGTATATGTGGATCCCAGCTTTGATATCTTGATCTTGGTATTCTTCTGGAAATGATCCTCATCGAATGTTCCACCACCGGAAAGATAATGGTTGTACTGCACATCATACTTTCTCAGCACGTCAAGCTTCGCATCCAGGAAATACTGATATGCGAGATTATCAAGATTGCTGCCTGTTGCGGCTACATTATAGGTGGCACCTATAATGATAGCCGACTGTTTGCTGTCCAGATTTCTGATAGTTCCCGATTCCGTAGCATTAGTCTGTATGGCGCCACTTTCATCGCTCTTGAATGTCGCACCACCATCAAGACCTGCAAGCACATATCCATTCTTAAGAACCTGATATGCCGCATCATTCACATCCACCTGACAGGTGTAGGTCTCATAAGATTTTCCTATGGATACATCGTTGCAGGTATAGGTTGTGTCCGAATATTCCGCCGTTTTAGAATTCGGCAATGTAATAGACTTTCCCGATGGTGTTCCCTTTGTAAAGGAATATGTCTTTGTTCCATTGCCATCAGGAATATTCACATTTCCTGACAGATCAGCGGTCTTAAAGATCTCCATGATCTCCTCAGCCTTCTCGACTGCATACTGCTTCTTCGTCGATGTAGTACCCGTCTTCGTGGCTGTGATCAATGCATTGGTTATCGGATAGATCAGAATGGCAAATATGGCAGCAGCGATTATAATCTCTACTAAACTAAATCCTTTATTGTTTGATTTAACCATTTATTTGTTCACTCCATTTAAGTGTATGCATCTACTGGGCTGTTGTTGTGGTCGTAGTCGTAGTAGACTTTACTGTTGGGTTTCCAAAGATGTTGTTTGTACCTGTCTGTACATTCACATCTGCGTGATCTGTAGTTCTGTCATCACCGTTTACTGCATATGAGGTTATAGTCATATCTCCCTCATACTTTCCTGTCTGTTCGTTGAATGCTATAGTGACATCGTCAAGAGTCATTCTGTAATCACCATTCTTGATGTAGTCGATGACATCCTTGATATCCTTGTAGTCTCCCTCGTATGTGACAGGGAATGATGCTGAATAGCAGTTGTAACCTGATGCTGTAGCTGCTGAATCATCTATAGTCACGTCAGATGCTGCTGCATCTGTTGAAGCACTTGAATTATCAGCAACGGTAACGTCGCCCACAGCGCCTGCGCCAAGTGTATAGAAAAGTGTCTCCTCACCCATTGTTACACTAGGAAAGTTGAACTTATACTTATCCTTTACACCCTGTAAATACATGATTGTGTTATCCTGATACAGCTCTGATGGAAATTCTGCAAGAACAGCCTCATAGTCTGCCTTGTACTTCTCAGTGTCAGCTATGTACTGCTGTCTGTTCGCATCCTTCTCAAGCAGGCTGTTATAATATGTCTGTCTCTCGTTGTACTGACTCTCAATACTCTTCTTGTCATCAAAATTGCTCATGGCAAGGAATCTTATAGGAAGCACTAAGATAGCAATTCCCAATATGAATAATAATAGATTTCTCTGGCCCTTTGTGATTGAATCCATGATAGTCCCTCCTTAATTAACTGATACTTCATCTGTTGAAGTCTCGGTGTCATCTGCATTTACATCCTTGTAGATACATGTAACTGTAAAGTCGTATGTTGTATCCCCGCTCTGCTTATCCACATTCTCAGTGACAGACTGAACGAATGAATTGTCTATGCACTCTATATCCTTGAGGTTTATTGCAAATGCAGCTATATCCTCGTACGACTTCGTGTTACCTGTGAAACTAACCTCTGTTGAAGATGAATCAAACGCTGTAAGACTGATTCCCTTTGGCATCTTGTCCTCAAGCTCCGCAATAAGTGTTCCAACATTCTCATTGAGGTTCTCTGTGTAGCTGTACATATTCTGAGCATCCATGTATACAGACTCTGCATCCTCATAGTCCTGTACGATCTGCTCTATATCCTTGATAGAATCAATATCTCTGTTCACCTGGTCAAGCTTTGACTGAGCCTTGTTCTTAGCTATGAACGAGTACGCTGTAACACCACCTGCAACTATGACTGCTATGATGATAAATGCTATAACCAGTGGTGTTGTGTCAACACTGCTTGCACCGCCCTTGCTGCCAGTCTCACCAAGCTCGAAGCCCATAGGGTCAAAGGCAGCTCCGATAGGAACCATGAGATATACAGGATTATAAATCTTAAGATCAATCTTTGGGTCAAATTTGATGTTATACAATGTATCCATTACTCTGGTTGATACATTGAGCTGAACCTTGAACAAGCCGTCGATTCCCTTGATAAGGGCTCCATCACCTGTGAGGAATACATCATCAATAGGCTTATCAGGATTCTTTGATGTGAAGAAGTCCATAACTCGACCGATGTTGTTGATGAGATATCTGAACGCTCCTGTTATTGCGTTGTCGTCGAAATCTACCGTGAGAAGTCTTTCATTCTGAAGTAATGTCATGGCTGTTGTTGCATCCACGCCCTTCGCATCCATAACTTCATTCACAACAACATTTGTTCCGTATGGAACTGTTCTCTGAAGGAGAAGTGTATCTCCTTTTACGATGTTGAGCACTGTTGATTCACTGCCCAACTGGATTACCATAGTTGTCATTGCCTCTGTTGTCTGAGTCTTGATCAACTGAAGCATTGCATTACCAATATAATCAAGTGCTACTACTTTCAGTCCAGCCATAGCTGCGAGATCATAGTATGATCTTACCATGTTCTCTGGTGCAGCGACTGCAAGAACTCTGAGCTGCTTGTTATTCTCTTCATCAGTAACTGTCTCAAGAACTGTATGAGACACTACGTAATCCTCTATATTAACAGGGAAATACTCTGATGAGTTCGCATTAATAATTCCTTTAATTTTGTTCTCCTTAACGAAAGGTACAAGAACCTCTCTGTTAACGATCTTTGTAGAGGTAAGAACGAATATCGCGTTCTTGTTTGTTATTCCATTTGCTGAGAGCTGAGACTTGATTGCCTCTGCTATTCTCTCTTTGTCTCTGATCACGCCATCCTCATAGGCATCTTCCGGTGTCTCGAAGATGATAGCGTTGTGTATCGTTGACTGCTTCTTGTTTGAAGGTGTAACTTCAACGATAGTAATACTTTCATTTGTAATGTCGATTGTTAAGACTTTATTATTACTCGCCATTTTTATAGCCTCCCTCGCTAATCAGTAGTTTTGTATGGAAAATTCCACATTGCTTTGAGTACCAGCTTACCGCTGTTCACCCCATTCATATAATTGTTCCGGATAAGTGCTTTCCGGATAAAGGTCAACATTCTGTCACCCTTTTAATAGCTCATCTCATCCACATAATGACCCTTTTATATAGAAGAAACTCACTGAAAAATAAGTACCAGCTCTACCTAGGTAAGCCAGTTGCCGCCATAAGTCATGCTATGTGACATGTCACATATACAAAAAACCGCTGACTGCAAAGAAAGAGTGAGTATAAAGGATCAGACTATATAACACTCTATATAACATTCTTTCCTTCATATTCAGCTCTGTGTAAAGATATAGCAACCGGGGAAAATCCCCAGCTACTATAAATATAAATAGTAGATAATGTGTCAGCACCTGACGATGATCACACTCACTGCCTGTACGAGGTTGCAACAGGTATAATCACCGTCTGTGCTACACTTATGTAACATCAATCATGTTCTCATGAACAATCCGTAAGTTTACACAAGTCTGTCAGAATCTTACTTGTATTCTGCACATACATCTGGATAAAGCTCTGAACCATTAACTGTTACAGTGAAAGTAGACTTATCTGAGCTAAGTGTAAACATAAATGACTGATCCTTATCATACTTTGGCTTGTATGCAGCTGAACCAAGCTGTGATACAACCTCGCTTGTAAATGCAGCGCCAGTTCCATTTACTGCAACAGGCTTTGTTGTTGATAATGTATAATCACCAGCTTCTGCTGCATCGTAAGCTGCCTCTACTGAAAGTGCGTTTGTAACTGCTGTTGCGATTGTCTGTGCATTTGATACATCTGTTGATCTTCTTGACTTAGCGATGTACTTGATAAGTGCCGGTGCAAGAGCTCCAGCAAGGATTGCCATGATAGCAATAACGATAATTAACTCTACTAATGAGAAACCTTTGTTGTTTTTCTTCATAATATTACTCTCCTTTTTAGTTGTTTATTGTGTGTTGTTATGTGCTTTGCACTATATCAAACCGGCATCCTCGTTCTACCGGGTTTAACCTTTTTAGTTATCATGCAGGTCATACATGATATATCAAATAGCTACCAGACGTATGTTACTTGTAAGCATCACACACATCCGGATACAGCTCTGAGCTGTCCACCTTTACGGTGAATGTAGCCTTATCACTATTGACTGTGATAGTGAACTGCTTGTCCTTGTCATACTTTGGCTTGAATGTACTTGTCCCAAGCTGACTTGTGACTTCTGATGTGAACGCATTCGATGTGCCAAGCTGTGTGCCATCGGTATTCACCGGGTAATCACCAGGTGTGGCATCATCATATGCCTTCTCTACCGATAAGGCATTGGCGACTGCCGTCGCTATAGTCTGGGCGTTCGACACATCGGTCGATCTTCTTGACTTTGCTATGTACTTTATGAACGCCGGTGCAAGTGCTCCGGCGAGAATAGCCATGATAGCTATGACTATGATAAGCTCCACCAGTGAAAAGCCTTTATTTCTATTCATCTAATTTCCTCTTTTGTTTATACATTATCCATAGCATCGTACATACTCATGATAGGTCCATATACCGCTGCAACTATCATGCCAACAACACCTGCAAGAAGAACCATAATCATAGGTTCCATAGCTGCTGTAAGCGCATTTGTTGCCGCCTCAACTTCTTCGTCATAGTAGTCAGCAACCTTGCTGAGCATCTCCTCTATATCTCCTGTCTCCTCACCAATCTTTGTCATGGCTGAGAGCATCGGTGGAAGCATCGTCATATCCTTAAGTGGTTTTGAAAGCGGTACACCCTTGGACACCTGAACCTTAGCATCCATCAGGCCGTCTCTGATAATCTTGTTATCCATCATCTTTGCAACCTGCTCAACAGCATCTATCATCGATATACCTGACGCCATCAATGTACTCATGGTTCTTGCAAATCTTGCACAGGCTGTCTTAACATTCAGATTTCCGAATATTGGAGCCTTAAGTCCTATGTTCGCAAAGAGCTGTTCACCAAAAGGTGTCTTCTTGAAGAACTTAACACCGAACACTATAGCTGCCACTATGATTATGAGCAGCCACCACTTATACATAACGAAATCTGCCGCCGCCATCATCATACGAGTTGCGAGTGGAAGCTGAGTTCCCATCTCCTCAAACATACTTGAGAAGTTTGGTATAACCGCTACCAACACTACTATGATAACTATAACCATAACACAGAGAACTACGATAGGATATGTCATGGCACCCTTGATCTTGGATGACAATGCATTGTCCTTCTCGAAATGCTCTACCAGTCTGTCCAAGCAAATCTCAAGATTACCAGACATCTCACCAGCCGCCACCATGTTGATCATGATAGGCGGGAATACATCCGGGTTAACTCTGAGCGCATCCGCCAGAGTTCCACCTTTCTCTACATATGTACGCGCATCTGCTATGGCCTTTCGCAGCGTCTTGTTCTCGATCTGATCTCCCATCAGCTCCAGTGCGGATATGATGGTAACACCGGCCTTGATGACCGCTGAGAACTGTTTACAGAATACACCCAGGTCTCTTGACTTGACCTTCTTCTTAAATCCTATACCCCCAAGCGGGCTGCTCTGCTCCGTCAGACTCATGATCGAGTAGCCTTCTGACTTCAGCTTCTTCTCAGCACCATCTCTGTTAGGGGCCTCGATGGTACCTTTTTTGTTCTTACCATCTCTGTCAACAACCTTGTAATTAAATACTGCCATTGTCTCTCCTCCGACCCAATCTTAATATTCTTACGTTTTCATGTATCTGCACTTTAAAAGCGCAATAATGCAACATAAATTATATGTAAAATATCTTACTATACCACACAGATTTAATCAACATTTAATTATTTGCACGTTATTTTTTAGACAATGTGCACAATGCGGCTTGGTTATTATACCACATTTTTCCATATGGCAATCGATTATTCCATATATCTTACTGTCCGTTGATCTTCTTTCTCAGGTACTGCTGATCCTGTGCGTATGTCATGGCAACCTCTCTTGTGACGGTCCCTGAAGCATACAGCTCATACAATGCATCGTCCATAGTGATCATACCTAAGGCTCTGCTTGTCTGGATAGTTGACTGGATCTGATGAGTCTTGGCTTCTCGTATCAGACTTCGTATAGCAGGTGATGCAAGCATTACCTCGAAGGCTGCAACTCGTCCGTTGCCGCTCGCTATAGGAAGAAGCGACTGTGAGATAACTCCCTCAAGAACCATCGCGAGCTGAACTCTTACCTGCTGCTGCTGGTTTGTAGGGAAGATATCTATGATACGATCGATGGTACTTGCCGCACCGATTGTATGCAGTGTGGAGAATACCAAGTGTCCTGTCTCGGCAGCGGTTATGGCTGTGGAGATAGTCTCAAGATCTCGCATCTCTCCTACGAGGATGATATCAGGATCCTCACGGAGTGCTGCACGAAGTGCATTTGCATAGCTGAGTGTATCCATACCAACCTCTCGCTGGTTAACTATTGCCTTATTGTGATGGTGAATGTACTCTATAGGATCCTCAAGTGTGATGATGTGATCCGTAAGGTTCTCATTCGCCTTGTTTATAATAGATGCAAGTGTGGTTGACTTACCAGAACCTGTATGACCAACAATCATCACAAATTCATCTTTTTCATTAATGTTTAAACTAACTTGATCAAGTTGTTTATAGGAAGCTTTTTTTGAATATTTAAAATCTACATTTTGAAAGTTAATTCCCATAATTCTTTTATAATTTCCTCTTTTTTATTAATATGTAACTTGCTATCTTGAATCCTATTTAGTAAAGATATGCCATCTATTAATTTCAAACCACTAGCTTCCAAAATGGTTTGTTCTTTTAAGACCTCTTTAGGCGTACCATCTAAAACAATTTTTCCCTCATTCAAAACAATAACTCGATCAGCAATTAGAGCTTCTTCTAAATTATGTGTGATAGATATAATTGTTTTATGATATGTTTTTCTTAAGGTCTCGATCATTTGATGAATTTCCTTGGTTCCTTTTGGATCAAGCATCGATGTAGATTCATCAAAAATAACAACCTTAGGGTTAAGA
>ERZ824488.2726-NODE-2726-length-14892-cov-3.600324_pt1 | contig 14892 bp, 9 predicted proteins | sample MGYA00519936_ERZ824488 | MGnify/ENA primary metagenome ERZ824488 (study PRJEB31778, sample SAMEA3449153) | human gut metagenome | biome: human gut; feature: human-associated habitat; material: faeces | place: United Kingdom | collected 2010/2012 ... | reverse complement strand
CCTGAGCATGGACGACATCCGCAACTTCCGCCAGCTGGGCTCCCGCACCCCCGGCCATCCCGAATGCGACGTGACCCCCGGCGTGGAAATGACCACCGGTCCCCTGGGTCAGGGCATCTCGTCCGCCGTGGGCATGGCCCTGGCCGAAAAGATGCTGGCCACCCGCTTCAACACCCCCGAGCACACGGTCATCGACCACCACACCTACGTGTTCCTCGGTGACGGCTGCCTCATGGAAGGCGTGTCCCACGAAGCCTGCTCCCTGGCCGGCGTATGGGGCCTGGGCAAGCTCATCGCCCTGTACGACTCCAACGGCATCTCCATCGACGGCAAGATCGACGGCTGGTTCACCGAAGACGTGGCCGCCCGCTACAAAGCCTACGGCTGGCAGGTCATCGGTCCCGTGGACGGCCATGATGCCGAGGCCCTGGATGCCGCCCTGGCCGAAGCCCGCGCCGACGCCGAGCACCCCAGCCTCATCATCTGCAAGACCCACATCGGTTTCGGTTCCTCCAAGTCCGACTCCGCCTCCTGCCACGGCTCGCCCCTGGGCGTGGACGTGGCCGCCGCCACCTGTGCCGCTCTGGAATGGCATCAGCCCGCCTTCTCCGTGCCGGACGACATCGCCGCCGCCTGGGACGCCCGTGAGGCCGGCAAGAAGGCCGAAGCCGAATGGCAGGCCCGTTTCGACGCCTACCGCGCCGCCTGCCCCGAAATGGCCGCCGAACTGGAACGCCGCATGAAGGGCGACCTGCCCGCCGACTGGGCCGACATCGCCGCCGCCATGGTCAAGAAGGCCGTGGAAGCCGGTGAGAGCATCGCCACCCGCGTGGCCTCCAAGAAGGCCCTGGAAGAACTGGTGGGCAACCTGCCCGAGATGCTGGGCGGCTCCGCCGACCTGACCGGCTCCGTGGGCACCAAGACCAGCCATTCCGTGAACTTCGATCCCGCCACCTGCACCGGCAACTATCTGGCCTACGGTGTGCGCGAGTTCGGCATGAGCGCCATCATGAACGGCCTGGCCCTGCACGGCGGCTTCATCCCCTACGCCGGCACCTTCATGGTCTTCTCCGACTACGCCAAGAACGCCCTGCGTCTGGCGGCCCTCATGGGCACCCGTGCGGTCTGGGTCTTCACCCACGACTCCATCGGCGTGGGCGAGGACGGCCCCACCCACCAGCCCATCGAACAGGTGCCCGGCCTGCGCCTCATGCCCGGCCTGGATGTCTGGCGTCCCTGCGATACCGTGGAGACCGCCGTTGCCTGGCAGTGCGCCCTGGAGAACGCCCACCGTCCCACCTGCCTCTCGCTCTCTCGCCAGAACCTGCCCTTCGTCAGCCGTGACGAGGCCCAGGTGCAGGCCATCGCCCGCGGCGGCTATGTGCTGCGTGACTGCGACGGCACCCCCGAGCTCATCCTCATGGCCACCGGCTCCGAAGTGGGCATCACCCTTGAGGCCGCCGAGGCCCTGACCGCCGAAGGCCGCAAGGTGCGCGTGGTCTCCATGCCCTGCTGCGAGCGCTTCGACGCCCAGGATGCCGCCTATCGCGAAAGCGTGCTGCCCGCCGCCGTGCGTGCCCGCGTGGCCGTGGAAGCCGCTGCCGCCGACTACTGGCGCAAGTATGTGGGCCTGGACGGTGCCGTGCTCGGCATGACCACTTTCGGCGCTTCCGGCCCGGGCAAGGCCCTGGCCGAACACTTCGGCTTCACCGCCGCCCACCTGGCCGACATGGCCCGCCAGCTGCTGGGATAATGCGGGACTGATATGATCCGTTGAGGGGGGCCTTTGGGGTCGCTGCTTGCGGCACACTCCCCCCAAAAACAGCGCATAAAAATATGGCCCGGGACCACAAGGTCCCGGGCCTTTTTGCGTCCTGTCCGGAGTGGACGGGCACGCAGGTGGCGCATGGACGTGCCGGGCCGCCGCATGCCGGTCAGCCGACGGCATAACGGACATGGCTTGCCGTGAGCCCTGAAGATGCCGGTCCGTGTCCCCTGCCGGGGGCCGTCACACAGGACAAACGGACGCTCTCTTGATGGCATCGCGCCATGCCGTCCTCCCCCTTCGGAAGCCGCTGGGTACGGATGAACTTGACCTGCGGGGCCGGGCTGGACTTTCCGCTTCGGGGAACATATCTTTTTGACAAACCGGACGCCGTGTCCCGGCCCTTCCCGGTGATCCCTTCCCTGACAAAAAGGAGGCAGACATGCCCATCAGACTGTTGCAGGACATGGAGTGCAGCGGCAAGACCGTTGTCATCCGCCAGGATCTCAACGTGCCCATGAAGGATGGCCGCATCACCAACGACAAACGTATCCGTGCGGCCCTGCCCGGCATCCGCATGGCGCTGGACAAGGGCGCGGGCGTGGTCCTGCTCTCGCATCTGGGCCGCCCCACCGAAGGCGTGGTGGAAGAAAAATTCTCCCTGGCGCCGGTGGCTGCCCACCTTTCCGGCCTGCTGGGCCGTCCCGTGAAGCTGGCCGCCGACTTCGACGCCGCCAAGGCCGCTCCCGGTGAAGTGGTGCTGCTGGAGAACATCCGCTTCTTCAAGGGCGAAAAGAAGAACGATTCCGAACTGGCCGCCAAACTGGCCGCTCTGGGCGACATCTACGTCATGGACGCCTTCGGGGCCGCCCACCGCGCCCACTCCTCCACCGAAGGGGCCGTGCGCGCCGCCAAGGTGGCCTGCGCCGGGCCGCTTATGGCCGCCGAGCTGGACGCCTTCGCCAAGGTGCTGGATGCTCCCGCCCGTCCGTTGATGGCCATCATCGGCGGTTCCAAGGTCTCCACCAAGCTGGGCCTGCTGGACAACCTGCTGGGCAAGGTGGACACCCTCATCGTGGGCGGCGGCATCGCCAACACCTTCCTGGCCGCTGCCGGTTACAGCGTGGGCACGTCCCTGTATGAGCCCGAGCTGGTGGACGACGCCAAAAAGGTCATGGCCAAGGCCAAGGAACTGGGCAAGACCCTGCCCCTGCCCGTGGACGTGGTCACGGCCAAGGAACTGGCCCCCGGCCAGACCGCCACGGTCTGCGACGTGGACAAGGTGCCCGCCGACGAGATGATCCTGGACGTGGGTCCCAAGACCGTGGAACTGTACGCCGGCCTGCTGCAGAAGGCCGCCACCGTGGTCTGGAACGGCCCCGTGGGCGCCTTTGAGACCGATCCCTTCGGCGCGGGCACCAAGGCCCTGGCCGAAGCCCTGGCGGCCTCCCCCGCCTTCGTGGTGGTGGGCGGCGGTGACTCCGTGGCCGCTGTGGAAAGCTACGGCCTGGCCGACAAAATGGGCTACATCTCCACCGGCGGCGGTGCCTCCCTGGAGCTGCTGGAAGGCAAACTGCTGCCCTCCGTGGCCGCCCTGCAGGATCGCGGCGAATAACTGACTCATTTCCCGGAGGGGCCTGGCCCCTCCGGGATCTTTTTGTCTTCGTTTCGGGAGGCCGCTCCCGCGCGTCGCTCCCTGGCCCGCTGCGGTCCACAGAGGTCTGTTGGGCCCTGCCGTTCCCGCGACATCTCCCCAAAAGCCGTCCTGCCCTGAAATGATGACGGGGATTTCCCCCGGCCTTTTCTTTTTTTGCCCCGAACGAGTTTTTTTTGTCTTCCGGCCCCGTCAATGCCTCCGGCACGTTGCGCGGATGGCCCGGCTGGGGTATCATCGCGCTGCGTCCGGCAGGGGGAGCCCCTTTGCCGTACCACCGTCCGCGGGCCCCGGCCCGCCCCCTCTTTTGTCTTTTATGGAGGAAAATGTGCGGCGTTTTTATCAGGAAAGCTGGCAGGGAATCCCTTTTACGTCATTCTCGCACATTTCTTTTTTCCATCTGGCGGAGCCCAAGTTTTACGCCACCTTCTATGAAGAGCTGTTCCGGCGCTTCAAGGACTGGGACGATCTGCCCGCCGTCTGGCGGCAGAACAAGCGCAAGGATGCCCAGTGGCTGGCCGCGCGCCTGCGCGAACAGGCCGCCCTGCGCCCTGAAGGTTCCGGCCCGCTGCGTGTGCTCTCCATCGGCAGCGGCGTAGGCTATATGGAACATTGTCTCGTGGAAGAGATGTCGGCCGACGAGCTGGAGCTGCACGTCAACGAGCCCAGCACCGTCAGCATGCGCTGGCTGCGCCGTCATGTGCCCAACGAGCGCATGTATATCGGCATGCCCCCGGCCTGCCTGCCGCCGGACGTCTTTTATGACGTCATCTATCTTTCCGCCGTGGACTACAGCATCCCCACCCGCGAGCTCCAGCATCTGCTGGGCGAACTGCGGGCACAGCTCGTGCCCGGTGGCCAGCTTATCTGTCTTTCGGCCTCGCTGCTGCAGGAAGACAGCTTCATCGGCAGCTTCGTCAACGCCCTCAAGATCGTCATCCGCGGCTTCCTGCACTTTTTGGGCATCCGCCGCCAGCAGTTCTGGGGCTGGCGCCGTACCCGCGACGAATACCGGGAGCTGCTGCGCAAGGCGGATTTCCGCCATCTGGAAGACGGCTGGCTGGAAGACGGCTTCGAGACCTACTGGATACGCGGCTGCTAGCCCGGCCGAAGACACGCCCGCTATACGATCCCGGATGCGCCTGCCGCGTCCGGGATATTTTTTTCCCGGCCGGGACCGGGCAGGGCCGAGCGTACGGCCAGGTGGGTGCTGAAATCCTCGGGCAGGCACAGGTGCAGGGCCCCGGGACGTCCGCCCAGCAGGCTGCGGAAGGCCAGATGCCAGACCGGCTGCTCATCGGGAACCAGCACGGCCAGACGCGGCAGGGACAGGCTGTGACCGCAGCGGGGATGCCAGGACGAAGGCTTTCCGGCCAGGTCGAAGGCGGCCAGAAAACGGTCCGCGAACTTGCGGGCCAGCATGGTCTCCAGCGCCGTCAGGGGGCGCCGGCCCGGGCGTTCGAAGCCCCCCGCGCCGAAGAACTCTTCCAAAAGGCTGAACACGAAGGCCCTGTCCAGCACGAGCAGCGCGGGCTCTTCCAGCCCTTCCAGGTCCACGGCACAGCAACAGGAAGCTTCGCGTATGCCGTCCGCCACGCTGCCGAAAGGACGCAGGCGCACGGGCAGCGGCGTCAGCTCCAGCAGGCGCCCCCGCTGCTCCTCCATGCTGGCGGCGCACAGACGGGCGCAGCGCGCGGCCAGGGCATCCAGCCGGTTTTCAGCCTCCGCAGGGGCGGCCGCTCCGGCCGGGGGAACGTCTTTTCCTCCGGCGGCGGGCAGGCCGTGCAACAGGGCGGCGATCTCTTCCTGTGAAAGTATGCTGCTCATGACTGTCGATTTCCCGTAGTTTGCGAAAAAGAATGCAAGAACAAGGCCAAACGGGCAAGCCTCCGAGGCTTGCCTTGCCCGGCGCCTTGAGGCAGTGTGGCGGCATGAAACTTTGTGTCCATGAGCTGCCCCGCACGACCGCCGGGCAGGATGAGATCCCGGCCGCGCCCCCGCGCTGCGGCCATGCGGCCCCCGGTGACGATCTGGCCCGGGCCGTCTGGCTGGGCGGGCTGGCGGCGCCCGTGCCCCTTTGTTCCGGTCTGGGCCGTTGCGGCCGCTGCCGGGTTCGTTTCCATGACCTGTCCGTGGCGCCCGAGCCCCTGCCGGAAGAAGAGGAGATCCTGGGCCCCGACCTGCTGGCCCGGGGCTGGCGTCTGGCCTGCCGTCGTCAGATAACTGACGCCATGGGCCCGGAACTGCATCTTGACGTGCCCGCCCCGGAAAAAATGACGGTCACGACCACGGCCGCGCCCTCCCTCCCGGCACAGGAGCATCTGGCCCTGGCCGTGGATCTGGGCACCACGTCCCTGTACTGGCGCCTGCTGGCCGTCCCCGACGGCCGGGAAGAACCGGCCCCTGACGATCTTTCCCTGCTCTGCCGTCCGCCCCTGCCGGTGTCCGTGGTGGCCGAAGGGCACGACCTCAACCCGCAGGCCGGAGCAGGAGCGGACATCATGTCCCGGCTGGCCGTGGCCAGCATGCCCGAAGGCCGGGCCCGGCTCGCGCAGCTGGTGCGCGACCATCTGGCCGCCCTGCTGCGGCAGCAGACGGCCTCCCTGCCCGGCATCCCCGTGGAGCGGCTGGTACTGGCGGCCAATACGGCCATGACCGACATTTTTCTGGACAGGGACATCAGCGGCCTGTGCGCCGCGCCCTACCAGCGCAGCCATGCGGGCGGCTGCGGCCTGTCCGTGGAAGGGCTGCCGCCGCTGCTGATCCCGCCCCTGCCCGCGCCCTTCGTGGGCGGCGACATCAGCGCCGGGCTGCTCCGCCTGCTGGCCGACGGCCTGCCGCGTCCGCTGCTGCTGGCCGACCTGGGCACCAACGGTGAGCTGGCCCTCGTGGATGCCCAGGGTCGCCTGTGGCTCGCCAGCGTCCCGCTGGGCCCGGCCCTGGAAGGCATCGGGCCCCAGTGCGGCCGCATGGCCGGGCCGGGGAGCATCACCCGTTTCGAGGTCTCGCCCCTGGGCCTGTCCTGCCACAGTGTGGACGGCCCCCTGGCCGCCGGAGCCGATGTGCAGGGCATCAGCGCCACGGGCTATCTTTCCCTGCTGGCCCTGTTGCTGCGGCTGGGCTGCCTGGATGCCGACGGCCATTTCCGCACGCCCGCTTCACCGCTGGCCCGGCGTGTGGCCCCACCGCCCCGGCAGTCCCGGACGGGGCTGCGCCTGCCCCTGCCGTACGGGCAATGGCTGGCCGCCGCCGACGTGGAGGAACTGCTCAAGGTCAAGGCCGCCTTCTCCCAGGCACTGGAGGCCCTGCTGCGGGCTGCGGGTCTGGCCGCGTCCGATGTGGCCTGTCTGGCCCTGGCCGGTGCCTTGGGCGAGCATTGCCCGCCTGCCTGTCTGGAAGAGCTGGGCTTTTTGCCTTCCGGCATGGGGCGGCGTGTGCGTGCCGTGGGCAACAGCTCGCTGGATGGTGCCGCCCTGCTGGCCGCCGAGCCCTGGCGCCTGCCCGCGCTGGCGCGCTGGTGCGCGACGGCCACGCTCGTCCCTGTTGCCGAAGATCCCGGCTTCCATGCCGATTACCTGCGCCATATGCGCTTTGGAGTCTGAATGTCCGATATCCGACAGAAAAAATACGGTGAAGCTCCGGCCCCTCGCGGTCCCCGTCCTGCGGCCCGCCCGACGGAACGTCGTTCTTTCCATGAAGAGTCCCGCAACGACCGCGAACGCGGACGCCGCCGTCCCGAAGCGCCGCGCCGCCAGTATTCCTCCTTTACCGGCGAACAGGCCGAGCGGCGGCGCCCGGAAGAGTTCTCCGGCTGGAGCCGTCCCGGCCAGCGGGAATCCAGCACGCCCCGTGACGGCCGCCCGTCCCCGTGGCAGATGGGATCCGAGCTCCTGCCCGCCCTGCCTGACGTGGTCCGGCGGGAACTGGACGCCCTGGGGCAGGCCCTGCGCACGGTGCGCCCGCTGCGCAGCGCCCATTACCGCAACCTGCCTGCGGACATCGAGGCCCTTTCGCGCCTGCTGACCTGTGAGCGTTCCGGCCTCTACCGTCCCTACTGGAGCTCCCCGGCCAGCACCAGTGCCTATCTGTACTATTTCCTGCCCTGGAACGTGCTGCGTCTGGCGCGCCTGTTCCGTTCCCTGCCCCTGCCCGATCCCCGCCTCTGGCTGGAAAAAGGCCAGACGCCCCTGCTGCTGGACGGCGGTTCCGGCCCCCTGAGCGTGCCGCTGGCCCTGTGGCTGGCCCGTCCCGAATGGCGCGCCCTGCCCATCCAGGTGCTGGCCGTGGACAATGCCGTGCAGCCCATGGAACTGGGCCGTGACGTCATGGCCGCCTGGGGCGACATCCTGGGCCAGCCCGTCTGGCAGGTGCGTGTGGAACGGGGCTCGCTGGAGCACATGCCGCGCCTGGAACGCAAACTGGCCGACACGCTGGAGCGTCAGGAACGCCACCTGCGCCCCTGGCTGCTCACGGCGGCCAACGTGCTCAACGAACTGAGTGCCGAGAGCCGCCAGATGAACCGCGAAGACGACGAGGACGAGGAAGGCTCCGGCGGCGTGCGCCGTCTGGAAAGCCTCCTGGACGAGCTGGAGCCCCTGTGCTGGCCCGCGCCCCTGAACGAGGACGAGACCGGCAGCGCCGACGAGGCCCTGCTGCCCGCGGCCCTCTTCGTGGAGCCCGGCACCCGTCTGGGCGGCAAGACCATCAGCCGCCTGCGTGAGGCCGCTCTGGAACGCGACCTGATGCCGCTGGCCCCCTGCACGCACCGGGCTCCCTGCCCGCTGGCCCATGCCCATGCCGGACGCGGCTGGTGCCACTTCACCTTCGACTGTGAGGGCGCGCCGCAATGGCTGCAGGAGCTGTCCTCCGCCGCCGGTCTGGCCAAGAGCGCCCTGAGCCTGGCCCCCCTGTTGCTGCGTGCCGACCCGGCCGCCGGGGAGAGCCTGTTCGACGATATGGACGATTTTGATGACGAGGCCCCGGACAACAGCCGCGAAGCCGTGGACATGCTGCGCCAGCCCCGCCCCGTGCGTGTGCTCTCCTCGCCCTTCGTGGTGCCCGGTCTGCGCGGTCAGGCCCGCTATGCCTGCTGTGCCGCCGGTCTGGCCGTGGTGCCCGATGCCGCGGCCCTGCCCTCGGGGGCGCAGCTCACGGCCCGGGCCCAGGCGGACGAACGTCCCGGCACGCCCCGCCGTGACCGCAAGAGCGGCGCCCTGCTGCTGGCCCTGCCCGCCGCCCCCGGCGGCAGCCGTGGCCCGGGCCGCTCCGCAAGCCCCGAAGAACCGCGCCGGAACTTCCGTGACCGGCAGGAAGACAGATACGGGGACAGGCCCTTCGGCAGACGCTCCGGCGAACGTGACGGCCAAGACGGGTCCTTCCGCGACCGCCGCAACGGCAGCGACCGACCGCCCCGCCGGGACGACCGGCGCGAGGCCCCGGAAAGACCGGCCCGGCATCAGGACCGCCGTCCCGGACGCTATGAGGATGGCCGTCCTGACCGGCGCGACGATCCCCGCGCCTTCCCCCGGAACGACCGCAGGCCCGATGGCCGCCGCCCCGGGGACCGGCGCTCCGGAGACAAACGTCAGGGCGATGCGTCCGGACGCGGCCGTGGCCGTGGGGAGGACTAGGCCCCCTGCCTGCGGAGTGCCCGCAATGAGCAAAAGCGCCTTCATGTGCATATCCGTAACCCGCCGCACAAGCGTCCCATCTTGACCGGCAACGGCCGTGCCCGGCCGTCCGGAGCCTGACGGACGTCCACGCAACGAAAGCTGAGGGGAAGGGGTCCCGACCCCTTCCCCCTTGTTTTTCCTGCCTCTTTCCCTGCGGCGGGCAGCGGCACGGGCCAGGCGGAGCAGGCCCGACAGGCTCTGCCGGAGCGGCTTTGCCGGCGCCCTGTGACAAAAATCTTTTTCCCGGGCCCGAAAAAATTTTTCTTTCGCCGCCTTTTCCTTTGCAGGGCAAGGCCCTGCGGGGATTTGCCCCCTGTGGGCCCTCCGGCAGCCCCCCCAGCCGATTTATCCCGAAAACATCCTGATTTTATTGGATAAGACAAAAGAGGGCTTTTCTTCTCCACTGGAGGAGGGCCTTTATTTTCCCCCGGGGAACGCGTATAAAGGGCTTTCGCCGTGCGGTTCCAGGACCGCCCGACCCGTAACCGATTGATCCAGCGTGCCGACTTTCCCCCAGCGGGAGGCCAGCCGCTTTTCTTTTTACCCAAAGGTCTGCCATGATCCCTCCCATGCCTCACGATCTGCCCGAGCCGCAGCTCAAGCCCAACACGGAAGTGGTGCTGCAGAAACGCTATCTGCACAAAAAAGCAGATGGCAGCACCGAGACGCCCCGTGACCTCTTCTGGCGTGTGGCCAGTGCCATCGCCGCTGAAGAAGCCAAGTACGAGCGTTCCCCCTTCACCGCCGAAGACCTGGCCCGCCAGTTCTACGACCTGATGACCAGCTGGCGATTCCTGCCCAACTCTCCCACCCTGATGAACGCTGCCAGCGAGCTGGGCCAGCTCTCCGCCTGCTTCGTCCTGCCGGTGGGCGACTCCATCGAAGAGATCTTCGATGCCGTCAAGTTCGCCGCCATGATCCACAAGTCCGGCGGCGGCACGGGCTTTTCCTTCTCCCGCCTGCGCCCCAAGGCCAGCCGTGTGGGTTCCACCGGCGGCGTGGCTTCCGGCCCGGTCTCCTTCCTGCGCATCTTCAATACCGCCACGGAGCAGATCAAGCAGGGCGGTACCCGGCGCGGTGCCAACATGGGCATCCTGCGTGTGGACCATCCCGACATCGTGGAATTCATCCGGGCCAAGGAAAAGGAAGGGGAATTCAACAACTTCAACCTTTCCGTGGGCCTGACCGAAGCCTTCATGCAGGCCGTGGAGCGCGACGAGAACTACGAGCTGACCGATCCCCACACCGGCAAGGTCACCGGCAGCCTGCGCGCCCGCGAGATCTTCGACCTGCTGGTCTGCCGCGCCTGGCAGACGGGCGACCCCGGCATCGTCTTCCTGGACCGCATCAACCGCGACAACCCCACGCCCGCCCAGGGCGAGATCGAATCCACCAACCCCTGCGGCGAACAGCCCCTGCTGCCCTACGAGGCCTGCAACCTGGGCTCCATCAATCTGGCCTGCTTCTTCGTGCCCGGCCATGCGCATGACGAAGACCCCGCCGCGGCCGGTATCGACTGGGACGGCCTGAAGCAGGTGGTGCACCTGGCCGTGCGCTTCCTGGACAACGTCATCGACGCCTCGCGCTTCCCGCTGGACCGCATCGACGAGACCGTGCGCCGCAACCGCAAGATCGGCCTGGGCGTCATGGGCTTTGCCGACCTGCTCTTCCAGCTGGGCATCCCCTATGATTCCGAGGCGGGCATCGCCCTGGCCGAGCGCATCATGGGCTTCATCAATGCCGAAGGCCACGCCGCCTCGGCCCGTCTGGCCGAAGAGCGCGGCCCCTTCCCGGCCTATGCGGAATCCGTCTTCCCCCAGCGCGGCGAAGGCCCCTACCGCAATGCCACCGTCACCACCATCGCGCCCACGGGCACCCTGTCCATCATCGGCGGCTGCTCCTCGGGCGTGGAACCCCTGTTCGCTCTCTGCTTCACCCGCAACATCCTGGACGGCGAGCGCCTGGTGGAAGTGAACCCCTATTTCGAGGCCGCCCTCAAGGAAGCCGGTCTGGGCACGCCCGAGCTCATGGAGCAGGTGGTGGAAAAAGGCTCCATCCAGTCCCTGGATGCCCTGCCCGCCGCCATGCGCAAGGTCTTCGTCACTGCCATGGACATCGATCCGGTCTGGCACCTGCGCATGCAGGCCGCCTTCCAGCGCCATACCGACAACGCCGTTTCCAAGACCGTGAACCTGCCCCACAGCGCCACCGAACAGGACATCCACGACATCTACTGGCTGGCCTACAAGGAAGGCTGCAAGGGCGTCACCGTATACCGTGACGGCTGCAAGAGCCTGCAGGTGCTGGCCACCGGCGAAGGCCAGAAGAAGATGGACGGCGAAGCCCCCGCGCCTGCGGAAAAGCCCCGCCTGGGCGTGGTGCGCAAGCGTCCCGAAGTGGTGCAGGGCTTCACCCAGAAGATCCAGACCGGTCTGGGCGCCATGTACCTGACCGTCAACGAGATCGACGGCAAGCCCTTCGAGGTCTTCGCCACCATCGGCAAGTCCGGCCGCTCCATCACGGCCAAGGCCGAGGCCATCGGCCGTCTGGTGTCCCTGGCCCTGCGCTCCGGCGTGGAGGTGCGCGACATCGTGGCCCAGATCAAGGGCATCGGCGGCGAACACCCCGTGTTCCGCGGCAAGGGCCTGCTGCTCTCCATCCCGGACGCCATCGCCTGGGTGCTGGAACGCCGTTACCTCAAGGACGAACATCTGGGTTCCGGTGTGGCCGACATCGAGGAACACCGCTGCCCCGAATGTGACGAGCCCCTGGTCTTCCAGGAAGGCTGCCTGATCTGCCCCGCCTGCGGCTTCTCCCGCTGCGGCTAGAACGATCTGTACGAGGGGATCGCCGGACGCTCCTGTCGCAGCACGACGGGGAGCTCTGCCGGTGGTCCCCTCTTTTTCGCCGCCTGCCGCCGCACGCAAAAGCGGATGCCGCCACAAAGCCCGCATCCTCTGCCTACGTGCCCGGCAGCATGCGCCGCTACCGGAACAGGACACGCGGAGAAGCCTCCGCCCGCCCCTTTGACCGCAGCCCGCGCCCGGCCTTCCGGGACGGCATCCCCAGTCTTATGGAGCTCCCATGAAATGGATCACCCACCAGACGGCGGGCGTCGGCGCCGCCCTGGCCCTGCACCTGCCGCTGGAAGGCGTGGTCGCCGCCTGTCTCGGCGCCATCCTGCCCGACAAGCTCGACCAGGCCATCGCCAAGCGCTCCCGCAACCCGCAGCGCACCTTCAACCAGATCCACCGCGGCACCACCCACTGGTTCGGCTGGTGGGTCGCCATCCTGCTGGTGGCCTGCAGCCATCTGGTGCCCCCGCACTGGCAGCCCGCCCTGCTGGGCATCGGCCTGGGCGGCATCAGCCATGTGGTGCTGGACATGCTGACCCCTTCGGGCATCCCCCTGCATCCCTTCTCCCGCAAGAACAAGCTCTCGTTCAGGGTCTGCTCCACCGGCAGCGTGGGCGAATATGTCTTTCTGGGCGTGATGCTCGTCCTGCTGGGCTTTTTGCTGGGCCCGGAGATGAAGGAGCTCATCCGTCACGTCCGCCAGCTGGGCATGCCCGTGCTGCATTTTTAGTGGAGAAGGGAAAGCGTTCCCTTTCCCCTTTTTCTGTCCGGCACATGCGCAACGAAAAAGCCTCCCATGACGGGAGGCTTTTTCGTTTTCTCTCAGGCAGGCAGCGTCCAGACGGCCGCTACTTCTTCACCTTCACCGGCTCGGTATCCACCGGCGTCTCGTTGATGGCCACCAGCGCGGCCGTGCGGGCATGGATGAGCGTGGTATCGAACAGGGGCACGGCGATGTTCTCCTGCTGCACCAGCATGCCGATCTCGGTGCAGCCCAGGATCACGCCCTGGGCGCCCCGGGCGGCCAGATCTCGGATGGCCCGCAAAAAGGTCTCGCGCGAGCTGTCCTTGATCACGCCCCGGCAGAGCTCCTCGAAGATGACGCGGTTGATCTCGGCCCGGTCTTCCGCCTCGGGCACCAGCACCTGCAGGCCGTTGGCTTCCAGACGGCCGGTGTAGAAATCCTCTTCCATGGTGTAGCGGGTGCCCAGCAGGCCCACGCGCTGCACGCCCGCCATGTGCAGCTGCCGGGCCGTCACGTCGGCGATGTGCATCAGCGGGATGCCCACGGCGGCGGCGATCTGCGGGGCCACCTTGTGCATGGTGTTGGTGCAGATGACCAGGAAATCCGCCCCGCCCCGTTCCAGGGCCTGTGCGGCACCGGCCAGGATGCGGGCGCTCTTCTCCCAGTCCCCGGCCTGCTGGCAGCGCTCGATCTCGTCGAAATTCACGCTGTAGAGCAGGCAGCGGGCCGAATGCAGGCCGCCCAGGGTCTGGGCCGTCACCATGTTGATGATCTGATAATAGGTCAGCGTGCTTTCCCAGCTCATGCCGCCCAGAAGACCGATGGTTTTCATGTGGCTCACCTCTGATGCTTCGATGATGCGCGTATGCCGGGACGATCATGTCCGGCACGATGCCCCGGAATGGCGGGGCCCGCCCGTGGGGCAAGGCCGCGCCTTCTGTGGTCGCAGTGCTCCCGGCAGGGATGCCGTCCGGAGACGCCGGGCTAGATGTCCAGCTCCAGGCCCACGGGGCAGTGGTCCGAACCGTAGACGTCGTCCTCGATCCAGGCGTCGCGGATGTACGGTTTCAGCTCTTCCGAAACGAAGAAATAGTCGATGCGCCAGCCCACGTTCTTCTCGCGGGCGCGCATCTTGTACGACCACCAGGAATAGCGGCCTTCCACATCGCCGTGCACATGGCGGAAGGTGTCCACATAGCCCATAGCCGTGAAGCGGTCCAGAAAGGCGCGCTCTTCGGGCAAAAAGCCGGTGTTCTTCTCGTTCTGCTTGGGCCGCGCCAGGTCGATGGCCTTGTGGGCGATGTTGAAATCCCCGCAGACCACGATGGGCTTGCTTTTGCGGCATTCTTCCGCATAGGCCGTGAAGGCGTCGAAAAAGCCCATCTTGTAGGGCACGCGCTTGAAACGGCCGGGGATGGGCTTGCCGTTTTCGTCCAGTTCCTCGGCGCCGCCGTTGGGGAAATAGCCGTTGAAGAAGTGGAACTTTTCAAATTCCAGATGCAGGATGCGCCCTTCGCCCTGCCATTCCGGCTGGGGCAGTTCGCAGCGCACGGCCAGCGGCTTGATGCGGCTGAACACGGCCACGCCGGAATAGCCTTTTTTCACCACGCTGGATGCCCAGTGGGCCTCCCAGCCTTCGGGGCTGGCCACCTCGGGCTTGAGCTGTTCGGGCATGGCCTTGGTCTCCTGCAGGCCGATGACATCGCAGGTGTTCTCGGCGAACCAGCGCCATTCGGGCTTGGCGGACACGGCACGCAGGCCGTTGACGTTCCAGGATACGAGTCTGATGGACATAGGACCTCCGCCGCCAGCATAGCGGCAGGCGGTTCCGGCCGCAAGCGCGGCATTGCGGACGGACCGTTTTTCTGGCAAAATCACCTGCGGCAATAATGCCAACATGAGCCAAGGAGAATCCGTATGGATATGCTTCCTATCCGCCGCGCCATCCTGAGCGTGACGGACAAAACCGGACTGGTGGAATTCGCCACCTTCCTGTCGCAGAACGGCGTGGAGCTGGTCTCCACCGGCGGGACCATGAAGGCCCTGCAGGCTGCCGGTCTGCCCGTGACGGCCGTCAGTGACGTCACCGGCTTCCCCGAGATCCTGGGCGGCCGCGTGAAGACGCTGCATCCCAAGATCCACGGGGGCATCCTTGCCAACAAGGACATCCCCGAGCACATGGCCACGCTGGAAGAAAAGGA
>ERZ824488.2723-NODE-2723-length-14898-cov-3.081722_pt1 | contig 14898 bp, 12 predicted proteins | sample MGYA00519936_ERZ824488 | MGnify/ENA primary metagenome ERZ824488 (study PRJEB31778, sample SAMEA3449153) | human gut metagenome | biome: human gut; feature: human-associated habitat; material: faeces | place: United Kingdom | collected 2010/2012 ... | reverse complement strand
AAATTAGGTTCAATACTACTTATTCTACCAGTTGCAGTAACAGTTTGATGGAAATAAGAATGAATTCTTCCAGTATTTTTATTAATATACGGTATCATTCCTTCAATATAAGTAGAATTCAATTTTGCTAATTGTCGATACTCCAATATATAACCAATTATTTCATGCTCACATTGTAACTTCTCTAAAGTATCTACATCTGTTGAATAACCATTTTTTGTTTTCTTTATAACAGGTAATTTCAATTTTTCAAATAAAATTTCCCCAAGCTGTTTTGTAGAATTAATATTAAATTCTTCACCAGCCAATTCATGAATTTTATTTGTTAATTCATCTAATTTCTTTTTTAGTTCATCACCATATGCAATCAATTCATCTTTATCTACATACATTCCTCTAAATTGCATATCTGCTAACACCTCTAACACTGGCATTTCTATATTATTAAACAAATCATACATATTATTTTCTTTTAAAATTTTTTTCAAAACATCATGTAATTTTCCAACAGAATATGCATATACAGCAATTTGCTCATTTTCTTTTTCTTCTTGAACATCAAATAAATTTAACTGTTCTTGCTTAATATCATCAACATTAATATCTATTTCTAAATATTCATTCATCAAATCAGATATCGAATATTGATTTGTTGTTGAGTTAAGCAAATATCCAGCAATCCTAATATCAAACATAAAATTTTTAGGTTCTAATCCCGCTTCTTCACACAAAATATAAATATCTTTCAAATCATAACTACATTTTAATACTTTTTCATCTTCAAAAATATCCCCTAATTCATGAATATTAGAAATCTTATAATCATATACCTTATTTTCATCTTTTCTATAAATACTAATAGATTTTATTTTCTTTTTAATAATTGAATTTTGGTCTTCAATTGTTTCAACATAAAAATAACATACTTTATCATCAATAACCTTTTTCTTTAATTCAATAAATTTTTCTTCATTTATTATCTCTTTTTCAAAATCCATAGTTGCAGTCTTTTCATCAGTACTATTTTCAGATGCACTCTCCTGCAAATTAAATCTATCAATATATCTATTAAACTTTAATTCTTTAAACATTTTATAAACTTCAGCTTTATTCCATTCTTTCATTTTCAAGTCATCAATAGATTGTTCAATTGGAGTTTCTAAATTTATTGTTCCCAATGTTCTAGAAAGCATAGCTAAATCTTTATTATCAACAATTTTTTCTCTCTGCTTTCCTTTCAAATCATCTGTATTACTTTCAACACACTCATACAAATGATCAATTGTCCCATATTTTTTTACAAGAGATAATGCAGTTTTCTCTCCTATTCCAGGAACACCAGGAATATTATCAGATGTATCACCTTGTAATCCTTTAACCTCAATCATTTGCTTAGGTTCAACGCCATACACTTCTAATACTTTATCTCTATTAAAAATTTCCGTTTCAGTTTTTCCACCCTTAGTTCTTGGAATATATATAGAAACTTTATCAGTAGCAAGTTGAAAAGAATCTCTATCACCTGTAAGCAATACAACTTCCAAACCAGATTTCTCTCCTATACATGATAAGGTTCCCAAAACATCATCAGCTTCATACCCTTCTTTTTCAATTATAGTAATATTCATTGCTCTTAAAACATCTTTTAATATAGGCATTTGACTAGCAAGTTCTTCAGGCATTCCCTTTCTATTTGCTTTATAACCATCATACATTTTATGTCTAGCAGTAGGAGCTTTTAAATCAAAAGCAACAGCTATATAATCAGGTTTCACCTCATCTAATTCTTTAAACAAAATAGCCAAAAAGCCATATACAGCATTAGTATATGTTCCATCAGCAGTTTGAAGCATTTTACTTCCCATAATTCCATAAAAAGCTCTATTCACAATACTATTTCCATCAACAACAATTAATTTAGACATCTTTTATTCCTTCCTAAAATTAAAATTCATATATATCAAATTGGTTAATATTTACCTTTTTAACACTTTCACCATTATACTTGATTTCTGTATTTTTTGGAACAATAATTACACTATTTTTTTCAATTTCTTGAGGTAAATAAAATTTATACTTTCCAAATGCTCTTATATTCTCAAAAGTTCGACCTTCTTCAAAATATTCAACTGTATCTAAATATTCTTTAACATCCTCTTGTCCATAAAACATAAAATAAATGAAAGGTTCTTTAAATGAATACTTACAGTAAATATTATCAACATCAAGAGTTTTACAATAATCTACAACATCTTCAACACCTGAAGTAAATGTATAATAATTATTATAATCCTTATTCACATAAGAATACATAAATTCAGCAAATAAAACCATATATATTACAATAACACAAATAGATAATTGTTTATATTTTTCCAAAAATTCATATAATCCTACTACAATATAATAAATACATGGAATCATAATAATATTGATTCTATTAATATTAGCTTCACAAAAAGCACATAATACAATAGCTGAAATCATCCAAATATTCATTATTTGATTAAAACTATTTTCCTTATATTTTTTAATACATGCACGTATTCCTATACTAAAAAATACAATACTAATTAAATAAAACAATCCATACTGTGGAATTGCATTCCATTCTAATTTGTCATTTTGAAGGATTAAAATTTTTAAAGTTTCTAATAAATTATTTATGCAATTTTCTAAAATATTTCCTGAAAAAACTGTAGAAACTTCATCATATCTATTAACCAACAATTTAGGAATAGTAATTTTTCCAACTGTAATTTGCTCTAATCCAAATGTATTAATAAATATATACATTACTATTGGAATACAAAGAATAAACATAACTAATAAATAAATTATAGATTTTTTTATAGTTAATTCTTTTTTGTAAATTAAATATCCTAATGTACCTAGTACAAACACAGGTAAAAATAAATAACTTGTACCATATGAATAGCTTGAAATAGCCAAAACAACAAATGAAAGAACTTGTAATAATGTCTTTTTCTTTTTCAAACCTAAAACTAATAATAAAGTTGCAAGTAAAATCAAATCAGGAAATATATTACATTCCATTCCCCACCTACTTTTCATTATATGCCATGGACAAATTGCAAAAAAAGCAAGAGCAATCATTCCAAATTTTTTATTATCAAAAATATTTTTTACTAAATAATAAAATACATATAATGAAATAACTCCTATAATTGCCATTGGTAATCTAATACCATACTCAGTAAGTCCTGTAATAGCAATAATAGGAATAGTCAAATATGAATATAATACACTTTGACCGCTTCCCCATGCATATAAATAAACTGGATATGAATTTCCACCTCTATCCATTCCCCACTTCATTAATGAAAATGCATCATAACCACTTGACGCCTCATCAACATTTAATGCATTTGGAAATTTTCCTATTGAAATTAATCTTACTAATGAACCAATAACAAAAATAAAATATAGTATAATTTCTTCTCTATAATCTTTAAATAAACTTTTTTTATCTTTTACACACATTTTAATTGGTTTTACCAAAATAAACATTGGAAGTAAAAAACAAAAAAATACGCAAACACATATCTCCACAATATTCCTCCTATATGTATGATTCCAATAGTTCTAATTTCCCTTGAAATTCAACTTTCTCAACACATGCAGGAATTATAAAACTATCACCTTTTTTTATTTCGTATTCCGTTTCATTTACTTTTAATTTACCAACTCCATCTATTACATTAAAAGCTTTAAAAGATTCCTTAGACAAAATTTCTTCAAAACTATCATTTACATTAATTTTATCAACACAAAAATATTTAGAATTTACTACACTAATTTTCAATAAATCTGTTCCAATATTTTTTATTTGAGGTTCTTTATCAGCTTCAATAACGTCTAACGCCTTATCAACATGTAATTCTCTTGGTTTGCCATCTTTACCAACTCTCCCCCAATCATATACTCTATATGTAATATCACTATTTTGTTGTACTTCTGCAACTAAAGTTTTACCAAGCAATGCATGAATTGTACCAGATGGTATATAAATAGCATCTCCTTTTTTTACATCAATATAATTTAAACAATTTTCAACTTTATTTAATTTTATACATTTTCTTAATTCTTCTTTAGTAACCCCTTCCTTCATTCCACAAATAATTTGAGCACCTGGTTCACAATCTAATATATACCACATTTCTGTTTTTCCATTTGCATTTTCAACTTTTTTGGCATATTCATCATCTGGATGTACCTGTACTGATAAACTTTTACTAGCATCTATAAACTTGATTAACAAAGGAAACTCCTTCATATTTTCACATCTAGTTCCAAAAATTTCATTTCTCAATTTTATATCATTGTATAACTCTGTTAAAGTTTTTCCTTCATACTCTCCACTTCTTATAACAGACTCCCCATTTTTATTAGTAGAAACTTCCCAACTTTCAGCAGTACATTCAGTATTTTCTACCTTCTTATTAAATATATCTTTTAGTTTTTTTCCACCCCAAATGTAATCCTTAAAAGCTGGTTTTAAAAATAATGGTTCAACTTTCATTTTAAACCTCCTATACCTTATTTATTTTCTTCATCATATTTATGATTATTTTTTATCCATCTGTACATATAATTAAAAATTTCCTCATTTTTCTTCTCATGCAAAACATCATGTCTCATATCCTCAAAGAACTTAACATGCGTTTTCTGTATTCCATGAACCCTATAGACTTGTTCTAATTTTACAACTCCCTTTGTGAATCCTCCAACTGGATCAGATCTACCTGAAATTAATAATATAGGCAATGTTTTCTTTATTTTCTCTATATTTTTTAAAGTATTACAATACATCATTCCATTTAAAAGTTCTCTAAACAAACCACAAGATACATTCTTTCCAACCAATGGATCTTTCAAATATTCATTTAAAGACTCCTCATTTGCACAAAGCCAATCACACTTAGTCTTTGCATGTTCAAAATATTTATTGTAATTTTCCAAAGCTAACTTATTAATTTTTTCTGTTGAATTATCTTCACCAACCTTTTTAGCTTCTGAATTAGCAACCATCTTACCAAGTTTTAAACTTAAATTAGAACCATAACCAGTACCAATCAAAACCACATCACTAATCTCAGCATCAGGATATAAACTCAAAAAAGATCTTACAACAAAAGACCCCAAAGAAAAGCCTAGTAACACATAAGGAACATCACTATATTTTTCATGAAATGTTTTATATACATTGAAAAAATCCTTCACAACATCAAACCAACTTCCCTCTTTTCCAAAATACATTTTATTTTTCTTATCACTTACAGACAATCCATGTCCAAGAATATCATTTCCAACAACAACATATCCCTTATCTGTAAAATACTTAGCAAATTTTTCATAACGTCCCATATGCTCCGTAATTCCATGAGCAATTTGAACTACACCAATCACATTTTCTTCACTTGGTAACCATGCAATTACATGCAAATCAGTAACTCCATCAACAGACTTCATTTTAAATTCAGTTTTATTCATTTTACTCCTCCTTCTTAGAACAAAAACGGACATTGATAACATTTGCACTGATTATAACATTTTTAAGTCCGTGTCTTTGTTCATGTGCGAAATTTGCAAAGCAAATTTCTGTGCATTGTTATTTTATATAATAGGATGTTTGCCAAACTTTCCTCGTATAATAAAATCTATACATCAATCCTATTTTAAATTGTAAAAAAATATCAAACATATTAACTTTCAAACTTGTATTTATATTTTAATTCTAAATTTATAAAAAGACAAGATATCCTTGATACCTTGCCCCTTTAAATTTCACTTTCAAATAAAACATTTCTATTTATTCTTCTTAAAATATTCCACACCATATTTGTCCAACAAATCCATTGTAATCTTTCCTTGCTTTAAAGCATCCTCTGCTGTCATTATATCTCCATTCTTAAACCATACTTGAACACATTTCGTTTTTTTAGTTGGATAATAATACTCATAATTTTCATCTTCAAAAAACTTATATTCTCCACCTTCCACTTTATATCTATCCCTATCAACCATCATTGTTGCATCAGTTATTTTAGGTTCATCAGTTTCTTCAATTTTTTCTAAAATATCACTATTATCAACTTTTAATGCAAAATACGGATTATCAGAATTTGCTTCTTTCATAAAAACTATAAAAGTATCTTGAAAATAGCAAAATTTTGTATCCTTGTCAATTCCAGCATATTCTGTAATCATTGTTGCTTTACTAGCCAAATTGCAACCTTTTTCATTTAAAGAAAAATTAACATTTTGAATAACATCATAAATATATAATCCATCTGAATCCTTTATTTCCTTGTCATATAGCTCATTATAACTAATCATTCCATTTACTCTAATATAAGGAATTCTCAACTCATCTTCTTCTGAAAACAAAGTATTTCCATTATATTCTTTCGACTTATTTTTTATATCCTCATAATATTCATCAAAAGATTTATTATCCTCAGTTCTATAAAGTATTATTTCATCCCCTTCTTTTGTTTTTAACTTTACAGCAAAATCATTACTCCCTAAATTGCCATTACCTATTTTATTATAAAATAAAATTTCAACATTTTTATTCATTTTTTCTGGACTAGCATTATTTATACCAAAATATTTTATACAATCTTCACTTTTTCCAAATGTCCATCTAGTATAATCATTACTAAAATTATCAAATGCTTCCAAGAAATTTAATTGTTTATTAAGAGTTGCCTCTATTTTATATCCATCTGTCAAAGTTCTCTCTACATTTATATTGTAATCATTCGAATCTAGCATTTCTTTTGAGAAATTACTGTTGTTTAAATCATTTACAATTTTTGGTGTTTCACCTTCTAATTCTATTTTGTCCAATCTTATTTTTTCTTTTAAATCTTCTAAAAGAACTTCTTTTTCTTTTACTTTATCGTTTATTTCTTTGATTTCTGACTCTATGCTTTCATTTCTTTGGTCAATATTATCTTTGTTAGCATTTAAAGTGGTTAATTTATTACTTACATCTTGCTTTTCATTAAGTAATTCAATTATATCATCTTTTAAAGTTTCTATTTTTTCATTTAAAGTCTCTATTTTATTTTTATTTATTTCATTTTTTTCAATAAAAATATTAAGTTGAGATTTTAATTCATTTATATTTTTTTCGTTATTTTCTTTTTCTTTATATAATTTCCCAAGATTTTCTTTATTTTCTTTTGAAGATTTATTTATTTTTTCAAGTTCTTCAATATTTCTTTGAATTTTCTTAGAACTATTTTCCCTACTTTGATTTAATAAATTTATCTCATAATCTTTTTTATCAATTACTGATTTAATTGAGTTTATATATTCACTTGCTTTTTCTATAGATTTATCTACTTCTTCAATTTGAGTATTTATCTCTTTTGAACTTTGTTCAAAATCAATTTTTGATTTATCTGTATTGTCTAGTTCTTTAATTAAAGCTTCATATTGTGAATTAATTTCTTTTAATTGATTTTCTATTTTTTGTATTTCTCTTATATAATTATTAACTTCTATTTTTTTAAGTTGTTCACTTAAATCTAAGTATTTTCTAGCTTTTACTTGTTGATTATAAAGTGGTTTAATTTGATTTTCTATTTCCACATAAATATCATTAATTCTAGTTAAGTTTTCCTTAGTATTTTTTAAATTTCTTTCTGATTCATTTTTTTTGTATCTATATTTAGAAATACCACAAGCTTCATCAAAAACTTTTCTTCTATTTACTGGGTTATTACTTAATATTTCATCAACTTTCCCCTGTTCTATAATAGAGTATCCATCTTTACCTATACCAGTATCTAGTAAGATTTCTTTTATATCTTTTAATCTGCAACTTTTATTATTTAAATAAAATTGACTTTCTCCATTTCTATATGCTCTTCTTTTTATAGTAACTTCACTATAATCAACATTTAATTTATTATCTGAATTATCTATAGTAAGAGCGACTTCACAGAAATTCATAGGCTTTTGCTTATCAGCCCCTGCAAATATAACATCTTCAAGTTTTTCTCCTCTTAGACTTTTTATACTTTGCTCTCCAAGAACCCATCTAACAGCATCAGATACATTACTTTTACCACTTCCATTTGGTCCAACTATTGCTGTTACACCTTCTTTAAAGATTATATCTGTTTTATTTGGGAAGGATTTAAATCCTTTTAACTCTAGTCTCTTTAAATACAATGTCTCTCTCTCCCTTCCTCTAAGTGTTATGCTTAAACTAAAGATTATAAATCTTTAAAAGTTCTTTATACATTTCTTCTAGTTTAATATTTATCTCTTTTTCATCATCTAATATTATTATCATTTCACCTTCTCCTAAATTATATGGACTTGTTTTCATGTTAATATTAAATTGATTTTTGAAAAATAGCTTATTACTTTTTTTGTTTCCAACTATTTTGGATATATTTTTATTATTTGTTTTCACTTCAATTTGGCTTACAGTCTTATTTTGTATAACAAGATAATGTAAGTAGTCTTTAATCATTTCCCCTTCAACTAATTCTCTAAAAGCTGGATGATAAGGTCCATCTACTATACCTTTCCCAAGTTGTATATCCTCTGTAGCTTGAAGCCCAACTCTTATGACATTTATGTTGTTGACATAAAATAAAACTAAAAGCTTTTTAACTATAGAAATACTTTCCTCTAAAGTAAAAGGTTTATATTCCCCTCTATCTAATAACATTTCAAGTCCTGTATCTTTAACTACTAATGTAGGATAAATTCTTACACAAAACGGATCTAATTCAATAAATCTTTTTGCCGTTTCAATACATTTTTCTTCTGTATCTGAAGGTAGACCAACCATCATTTGTAATCCTAAGTTAATGCCTGATTCTTTTATAAGTTTTGCACTATTTATAACACTTTCTATATCATGACCTCTTGCACTATCATGAAGTACTTTGGCATCCATAGATTGAACTCCAAGTTCTATAATAGACACTTTGTACTCTTTTAATCTATTTAATATATCCACACTTATACAATCTGGTCTAGTTGACATTCTAATGTCGCTTACTAAACCTTTATCAACATATTCCTTCGCTACCGATAATAGTTCATTTTGAGTTTTTTCATCTATAGCAGTAAAACTTCCACCAAAAAATGCAATTTCTACACTAGCATCTTTAGGTATAGTTGGCAGATATTCTTTTATTATATTTCTAGCATCTTCACTAGTTACATCTGTACTTACACCTGTGATTTTCTTTTGATTACAAAATATACAGTCATGAGGACATCCTCTATGTGGTACAAAAATAGGTATTATTCTTTTTTTCATTTTATCAACCTCTTATGATTATAAATTTTGTGTTTTAAGAGCAGCTTTTGCAGCAACTTGTTCTGCATCTTTTTTACTTTTACCTTCTCCAACACCTAATACTGTATCATTAATTCCAACTTCCATAACAAATCTTTTATTGTGGTCTGGCCCTTTTTCATCTATTAATTTATACCAAATATTGTGTTCACCCTTGCTTTGTAAAACTTCTTGAAGATAGGTTTTATAATCTCTAAAAATTTTACCTTTAATTGAATTTTCTATTATTTCTTGCATATATTTAAATATAAAGTCTCTAGCTTCTTTAATTCCGCCATCTAAATATACAGCTGCTATTACTGCTTCTAGGGCATCGGCTAATATAGAAATTCTTTCTCTTCCTCCTGTAGCTTCTTCCCCTTTTCCAAGTAATAAAAAATTACCTAAGTTTATTTGTGATGCAACCTCACTAAGAGATTCTTCACAAACTATATTTGCTCTTAATTTAGTTAGTTCACCTTCTGGAAGTTCTTTTTCTGTTTTAAATAAATAATCACTTATTATTATACTTAAAACTGAGTCACCAAGAAATTCTAATCTTTCATTAAACTTATAATTTTTATTTTCATTTGAATATGAACTATGAGTTAATGCTTCTAATATATAACTCTTATTTTCAAATGTATAATTAATTGTCTCTTCAAATTTACTAATGTTATAGACTGCTTTTCTGTTAATATTCATTGTTCCTCCTTAAATGATTATATTCTATTCTAGTGTACTATTTTTAATAAAATAATGCAAAAAAACCTATGGAGCAGAAAGCTTCATAGGCAAAACTTCTTAATAATTTTCTGTTCTACTTTTCATCGTGATCTTCACAACCACATCCACACCCAGAGCATCCTTCTTCGTCTTCTTCTGATGATAATATTATTGCTTGGCAGTTTGGACAGATAACATCTACTGAGTCATCAAATAGTAATTCTTCGTCTATGTCAACTAAATCACCGCAATTTGGGCATTCCATTTCTATGTAACTTAATTCATCGTCTTCAAAATCATCTTCTTCATCGTTATAGTCATCGTATTCGTCTTCATCATCATCTTCTTCATATATTATATCTTCTATATCAGATAAATCTTCGTCAACGCTTTCTACATATTCAGCTAATTCATCATAGTCATCTTGCATATCATCTAATGTATCAGCTATGTTTTCTAACACATCTATTATCTTACATATCATTTTGCCTTCTTTTGTTTCGCTTTCAATTTCTAAACCTTCTGCTAAACCTCTTAGATAAGCTACTTCTTCGCTTATATATTTCATATGTTTGTACCTCTCTTTCATTTTTATTTATAAACTAAAAGCTCATATATCATTATTATTAAGATATATAAGCTTTTTATTCATTAAAATATTAAACTCTTGATAAATATTCACCAGTTCTAGTGTCTATTTTTATTTTGTCACCTTCGTTTATGAATAAAGGTACTTGAACTACTGCACCTGTTTCAACTGTAGCTGATTTAGTTACGTTTGAAGCAGTATCTCCTTTTATTCCTGGTTCAGTTTCTACTACTTCTAATTCTGCAAAGTTTGGAGCTTCAACTTGGAAAGCTTGACCTTGATAGAATCTTATAGTAGCTACTTCATTTTCTTTTAAGAATTTTATAGCATCTTCAACTTGCTCATAGTTTAATGGTATTTGATCATATGTTTCTTCATCCATGAAGTAGTATAATTCACCATCATCATATAAGTATTGCATTTGTTTAGTTTCTATTAATGCTTTAGGGAATTTATCACTTGGATTGAAAGCTTCTTCTCTTATAGCTCCTGTTTTTAAGTTTTTGTATTTTGTTCTTACGAAAGCTGCACCTTTTCCTGGTTTAACGTGTTGGAAATCAACTATTAAACATGGTTGACCATCTTTTTCAAAAGTTACACCTTTTCTAAAATCACCTGCTGTTACCATATTTGTTCCTCCATTAAAAAAATTTGTCATCATATTAAATGATATCATTGTATTTCATCCCAATATATCATCTTATGATTTTAAATTTTTAATATGCAATTAAATTAAAATATTAGTAAATTGCATACTTTTTACAAAAATAATTTTTTCTCTTACTATAATATCATAAACTAGCTCATTTAAACAAGTTTTTAACTAAACTACTTTATTATATTTTTATAATTAATCATTTTTTTATACTTCTATAACTTACTTTAAATAATGTTACTTTAGTTAAAATTTAATAAAAGTCTTAATTTAAGTATAATTTTAAATTTGTTCTATTATTTCTTTACAAATTTGTTCTATACTTTTATCATCTGTTTCTATTATCATATCTGCTGCTTTTAAATATTTTTCTTTTCTATCTTCCATTAATTGAGATATATATTCTATAGTCATATTATTATTTAAAGGAGGTCTAATAGTACTATTTTTAACTCTATCATATATATTTTCTGGTTTAGCTGTAAGTAATACTACTTTCCCTTGATTTTTCATTATAGTAATATTTTCATCTTTTAAAATTGCACCTCCACCACAAGATATAATAGTATTTTTATTTTTTGATAATTTCTTTAAAATATTTGTTTCACATGTTCTAAAATATTTTTTTCCATATGTATTAAAAATTTCATCAACAGTTTTACTTTCTTTTTTTTCTATATATTTATCCGTATCAATTACTTCCATTTTTAATAATTCACTTAACTTTAGAGAAACAGAGCTTTTACCACTGCCCATAAATCCAATAAGTAAAATATTAAAATCTCTTCCATCATTTTTATAATATTTATGTATTATTTCTAAAGATGATTTTAAATCTTTTGCTTCTATTTGACCTGGAGCTGATGCTTTTATTCCCGATGCAAATGTTAAGCAAGAGCCAAAAACTTCTCCACTCATACGACTTATCATTCCTTTTTTACCCATTGATATGGTGATTATTGGTGAATTATTATAATTTTCTTTCATAGTTGCTGTAACTTCTAATAATTTAATTACATCTAAATAAGACTTTGCCATGACAGCTAGTTTTGGTATATCTCCTTTTAGTTTTTGCATATATAATAAAATTTCAAGCATTTCATCTTTTGATGGTGTTTTTTCAAAATCATGTTTTGAAATAATTACCTTTTTATTATTTTTATGAGCTAAAGAAACTAATTTTTCGATGCTCTTATCACCTACTTTTAACTCCAAATCTATTATATCCACATTACTATATTTAGATATTTTTTCTAGTATTTCCATATAATTATTTTTATTTATGATTATTTCACCACCTTCTTCTTTACTTCTTATGGTGAAAATAAGTGGTTTATCTTTTAATATTGTTTTTATCTCATTAATCATAAACAAAACTTCTTCTTTATTTAAAATTTGTTCAAAAAAATCACATCTCCACTCAACAATATCAATATTCATATCTAGAATTTCTCTACATTGATTTTTAATTTCCTCTTTCGTTTTCCCCATCAATGAAACACAAATTTTAGGCATTTCATCACCTAATATAACATTTCCAACTTTTATTTTATTCATATTTTATTTATCTCCATATTTTTTATCATTTATAATTAATTTTTTTAAGTATATTTAATTTGAATTGTATACTATTAGTATATCATTTGCCTTAATATGAGTCAGATAATTTTATTTAAACATAAAAAAATAAATAAATTATTGTAATAAATTTTAAAATAATATAACTTATAAATATAGATATGATTTTCATAACTATATTTTGTTTTTTGTTATTTGTTGTTTAGTAATGTTTATTTATGTGTGTATGTAATGCGGAAAAATAGGGCGATTTTAATCGCCCTATTTACATTTAAAAATCTTTTATATAACAATTAAACTCTGTTTCATACTTTTCTTTGTTTTTACTCAAAGATAATCTAACAGAAACTTTATTATCCTTTATCATAACAGATATAAAATCAATATAATCACCAATTTCATATCCTCCAGCTTCACTATTTCCACTATTATTTAACGTATTTATAAATAATTTATGATTACTTTTATAACTAATCTCTTTATCTTTTTGATCCATTCTGTACTCGTTTTTGTATTTACACTTTATGGAATTAACTTTTATGTAGGATGGTGTATCTCCTTTTATGGTCTTTCCGTTCAAATCTTTTATACTTATTACATTATCACTATTTTCTATAATTCTATTAATTTGATAATACATCTCTTCTCCTTGCTCATATAGTTCGACTTTATCTTCTGTTGATTTTTTATATTCATTACAAAAATATAAAAAAGAATAAAGACTAAGAGAAATTGTAACTATAACAAACAAGCATACTACACCTTCTAAAAGTAAATAACCTTTTCTATTTTTCATATATACCTTCTTTGTATAAAACTCTTCCACTTGCTGGAACTATAGTTATATATTTATAATTATTACCTTTATTTATAGTAATTGTTCCACCACCATTTTTATATGTTCCATTTGTATAAAAAGATATAAGAGAAGAGTCTTTTCCTATTGGAAACTTAAGATTGATATTCTCAGGTAACCATACCCTTTTATCCTCTTTTTTATTTTTACGTAAAGTATAAGACCATTTATTATTTTCATTTATAAATTTTATATATACATTAGGATTATTTAGCATATTTTCTCTTCTCACATAACGTATATCTGAACATAATGTTTTAGCAAAAGCTTCTATCTTATAATTATCACCTTCAAATTTCATAAAACAAATACTAGCAATAATAACTATTATACTAATTGAAATTATTAATTCTAAAGTTGTCACATTCCTTCTCTTTTCATAGATTATTCCTCCTCGTAATTATAAAATGTAATTAAATCACTTTCATTTATATTTACATTTTCATTATTTTTTTCAGGAGAGATTTCTTCTTCACTTTTTACTGTTTCATTAGAATTAATATTTTCTGTTTCAACATCTTCTTCACTTATACCAAAGTAAGGATTTTGAATTTTCATTTTTACAAAATTATACTTTTCATGATTATCAATTTTACTTTTAACTGATATTTTATAATGTATAAATTTCTTTGTAGAAAATTTTTCATTATATGCTATTTCAATGGATGTATTTTTTAAATCAATGCCACTTATATTTTTAATTCTATTTGGAAAACTTTTATAGTTATTTTCTTTTAAATAATTATAAAAAGCTTCTTCTGTTTTTGTATTTTCTACTATATAACTTACTTCTTCAAGAGTATTACTCTTAATAAGCTCAATTAATCCTAAATTTTCTTCTTTAAGTTTTTCATTTTTATATTCTAAATCACTTATCCTATTATTACTTAAAATCAAAGCAGAGCATGTAATACATATTAAACTTACTATGGAAAATGTCATAAGTGACATTATTAATATGGATCCTTCATTTTTTCTTCGTAACATATGTATTTAATTCCACTTCATTGTAATTATTTTTAACTTCAACATTTAATTTATAACATTAATTTTACAGCTTATATTTTATAATTTAAAATCTCTGCTGTCTAACACAATAGTGAATGGTCCGTCATTTTCAAGACTTACTTTCATATCCGCACCGAATTCACCCGTTT
>ERZ824488.2722-NODE-2722-length-14903-cov-21.678812_pt1 | contig 14903 bp, 15 predicted proteins | sample MGYA00519936_ERZ824488 | MGnify/ENA primary metagenome ERZ824488 (study PRJEB31778, sample SAMEA3449153) | human gut metagenome | biome: human gut; feature: human-associated habitat; material: faeces | place: United Kingdom | collected 2010/2012 ... | reverse complement strand
GAGTATTGCCCCGTGAATTTGAACTGGACTGCTACTTTGAAGAAATCACGGAAGCACAGTTGGAACAGATCTATCGCTGGCTCAGGCGGGACACACAGGGCGAATAGTTCTTTGACCACAAGCCCTATGCAATCTACGACGCAGTTGTCGGCAAGCGGATTCAGATTGCGCTGTACGATCATACGGACAGTACAGGCGCACTTCGATATTCGGGAACCTTCACTGCCAACTTCATTTGCTATGAGCCTTTTGCCCGGCTGAGACTGAAAAGTGACGATGGTTCCTGTGATGCGCAAACGCTGGCGAGAACAGGACTTCTACCTGCGGCAATGACTCCCCCACCGCCCAACGTAAGCAGCACGAGCTTTCTTCTCTACAATCCAGGAACGGAACGGGCACACACAGTTTTCCGGATTGCCGGAAACGTGGGCAATGGAATGCTGATCCGCAACCTCACCACCGGTCAGCGGTGCAAGATTGTAAATCCGACGGATGAAAGCCTTCTGCCTGGCGCGCATCTGGAGCTGGACAGCAGGATGGGCCAAACGCGCATTGCGCTGGGCGACAGCCGTGAACTGGCCTTTGCCATGCACGACGAGGGATATATTGAACTGGCACCCTGTACCCCATTTGAGCGAAGCATTGCGATTAGCCACACGGAGAACAGCAATATCGTCACGTCTGATGGGCTGTTCCTGCCGCACATGACGGGGCAATTTCTGTACTTGGACGGCTGGAAGAAGATTCGTCAGATCACGGATGCCCATTCGGCAATTCTGTCCGACAGGACGGCGAGCAGCGGCACGACCGCCGTACCCATTGTGACGATGAATGAAATCGAGATCAGCGGAGAAAATCTGGCGCTGACCATGTTGGAAGTGGACTATACCCCGCGCGTGCGGTGAAGGGAGTGAAGCGTATGCCAGCGAGAATGACGATCTGCGATATGAACCGCAATAAGGTCTGCGAGCTGTATGATTCCGAGCTTCAGCACGAGGGGCAGGCATACGACGTGACGCTGACCACGGAAATTTCCGGCTGGAAGGAATAGAGCTTCACACTGCCGCAGATGGTGAATGGCATGCGCAACTTTCGCTGGAACTACATTCGGAGCGGTTATCTCATCTGCCTGACACGGGATGGGAAGGATGACTGGTTCCTGCTCAGCACGCCGAAGCGCTCGCACAAGGGATTGAGCGTGACGGTGACGATTACCTGCCAACATATCTGTGCGCAGCTCAACAAAAAGAATCTCTATCTCACCTTCGATGATGAGAATGGAATCGGCACGGCGGAATACCTGCTCCGGCAGGTTTTGGAGAACACCGGATGGCAGCTGGGTTACTGTGAAACCTTTTATGAGCAGGACGGGAAAACCGAAAAGGTGCGTTCTCTTTCTTCCGATGGCAAACGCGGGGCGTACCTGCTGATTTCGGATATCTGCGCATTGTTCGATGCGCGGTCGGTATTCGACGGCGACAGCCGCACCGTCAGCATCTATTCCCTGAATCGCCATGAAGACCTGCTGGAGCTGAACTTCGGCAAGAACCTGAACGGCATCGACCGCAAAGAAGACGCTGAAAACATCGTGACGCGCCTCTATGTGGAGGGCGATTACGGCGACGACGGCTATGTGGGCATTGAGGACGTCAATCCCACAGGACTTCCGTTCCTGCTGGACTTTTCCTATTTTCGGGAGCTGGGCGTTTTCACTGCCGAACACGAGCAGGCGCTGGACGATTATCTGCGGGATATTCAGGCGGCCAAGGCGGGAAGCAGCGATTATTCCAAAGAGCTGATTCAACTGGATAATCAGCTGAACGAGCTTTGGGGACAGATTGATTATGTGCTGTATGTGCTGAATCAGGGCGCGATTACGAAGACGATCTGCGGCGGTACTGCGACGGAAGAACAGACTCCAATCACGGCGGTCGACACGTTGACCGTGCTGATGCAGGACGGCACGCACCATGCGCAGACGGGAAACGTCTTCCACAATGATGCGGAATATGCGATCAAGTTCATCAAGAAGGCCAGCGGCAGAATCGGAGGCAAGGAAGTCGCCATTGAAGCCAAGGAGAGCAGCATCGCGAGCCTGCAAAAGCAGCTGGATAAAACGACGGATGAAGCCAAGCGGCAGGGACTGCAGGAGCAGATCACCGCGCTGGAGCTGGGCATTCAGAGCATCTATCAGGATGACGGCGGCGAGGAAGGACTCTATACGCTGATGCGAAAAGCCGTACAGCTGGTGCTTCAGCGGACGGAGATCGAGAAAAGCTGGAGCGAGATTGTGGTAGATCAATTGCTGCAGGGAGATCGCCATGAAGAAAATGTGTGATGTATGCGGAAAGCACGAGGCTGTACAGATTGCCTGCAGCGCATACGGCGCGACATCCTATGCTTTCTGCACAGAGTGCCTGTCCAAAGGATTGGAGCCTTACGGCACAGTCGTTTCCTGTATCGCCTGCGCAGGGCATTTTCCAAAGGACATCCGCAGCGAATACGTTGAAGACGTGCGCAGGATGCTTCCACTCTGGGGAAAAACAGAGGAAGAATTTATCCGGGATGTTGAAACCATGATCGAAAAGGAGGAGTATCTATGTCCATGATTCTGGGCGTTCAGTCCGATGTGCCGACCGAAACCAACGAGTGCGGCGGCAAGCAATCCGTCACGCCGTATGCATTTCACTTTCTTCCACCACATGCCATTTTTGCCACGGCAGAGGTTGCAAAATACGGTGCGGAGAAGTATGGCGAAACGTAGCTGAATCGCAACTACAAAAAGATCCCCGCCGAGGAGCACGTGAACCACGCCATCCAGCACCTCTACGCGTATCTCGCAGGTGATACCAGCGACGATCATCTGGCGCACGCCATTCTGCGCGCGATGTTCGCCTTCGAGGTCAATCATGAACAAGACCGAACCGACTGCTTCGCATGAACCTCTGCGGATTCTGGCGGCCGATCTGTCGCTTCGCTGTCCGGGCTTTGTCATTTAGCGGTATGAAGACGGAAACGCCCAAATTGAGCGCCTATGCCATCTGAATACGAGAAACAGCAAAGCTAGCCACGGCGAAATCCTCGCCGCTATCTACGACCTGCTCTGCGAAATGTCTGATGGTATCAACGTATTCGTGCGGGAAAAGGGTTTCTCCCGATTCCCGCACGAGACGCAGGCACTGTTCAAAGTGGTAGGTGTCGCCGATCTGACAGCATGGCAGAAGTGCCGCGCCGTCTACGAAGAAATCGCTCCATCCGCTGTCAAAAAGCTGCTGGTCGGCAGTGGGAAGGCATCCAAGGAGGAGGTTGCCGCTGTATAGCATCGCTTTGTCGGCGAACACGTCTATCAGACAGACGACGAAAGCGACGCAGTGGCGGTGGGAATCGCATGGCTGATACAAAGAGGAAGGTTCTGAACGGGAGGTATCAGATAAGAATGATTATCTGATGCCTTTTTGCAACAATAATCCACCAATAAGCGGACATAACATCAGGAGGAAATTTGATACATGAATGCAGTGAATGATACAATCGACGTGTCTGGGAGTCTCAAAAACAACAGCTTATCTGAGACGAACCTTGAAAACTCGAATAGTTTAGCATTACCAACTGTGCAGACAACACTCATGAGGCAAACCTCTAACGGCTGTCAGGTAACCATGCGCTTCCGCGAAAATCAGGAATAGGACATTGACTGCAGCGTGGCGAGCATGTAGCTCGCAGTCTTTCAGAGGCTTCATGATAAGGAGGGAAAACCGTCATGAAAAGAGTAATTTGCTTGTACAGAGTATCGACCAAAGGGCAGGTCGATAAAGATGATATCCCTATGCAGCGCATTGAATGCCGCAAGTTTATTGAGGCTCAAGGCTGGATGCTCGTGGGCGAATACGCCGAAAAAGGCGTGTCCGGCTTCAAGGTTTCCGCTGAGAAACGCGACGCCATCACGAGCATACGAAAAGAAGCTGAACGCGGCGCATTTGACGTTCTGCTCGTTTTTATGTTCGATCGCCTCGGCAGACGCGATGATGAAACACCGTTTCTTGTGGAGTGGTTCATCTCCAAAGGTATTGAGGTGTGGAGCACTCGCGAGGGACAGCAGAAGATGGAATCGCGAGCGGATAAACTTATCAACTATATCCGTTATTGGCAGGCAGGCGGCGAAAGCGAAAAAACTTCAGAGCGTGTTCGCACAAAGCATCGCCAAATGGTGGAAGAAGGCTTGTGGCGCGGAGGAACTCGCCCGTTTGGCTACAAGCTCATTCACAATGGTCGGATAGGCAAGAAAAATCGCCAGCTCTTTGATCTTGCGATTGATGAAAACGAGAGCGTTATTGTCCGCGATATCTTTGATGGATACATTCGACGCGGCATGGGCATTCACCGCCTGGCGAATTATCTCAATAGTCGTTATCCATCGCCAGATAAGATATGGGCGCCGCAGAGTGTCAAAACGATTCTGACGAATCCGATATATATTGGAATATCTCGTTGCGGCGACGTTCGTTCTCCTGTCAATGAAGCACTGCGTATCGTTTCAGATGAGGATTTTGAGTTTGCAAAGCGTGTTATGAGTATGCGCGTGACGCGAAAGACGCAAACACGCGGTGATATTGATGAGGATAATCCAGATGAAACGAAGCGGACGAAGACCTCAATCTTCGGTGCATCGTTACTCTCTGGTTTGCTTTATTGTGCGCATTGCGGACACAAACTTGTCGGAACATATCATATGAAGAAACGGACAAATGGCGAGTGCTATTACCGACCGGTGTATCGCTGCTATAACGGAGCGACAAAGGCCAAGGGCTGCGATGGTCAACGAACCTACTCGGCTCAGAAGATCGAAGAGGCCGTACTCGAAATTGTTCACCAGTATTTCTCCCATTTTGGAAAGTCGGTCGATGCGATTTGGAAAGAACAACAGCGCTTACAGATTAAGCAAGGCTCAGGGGCGCGGCTCAAGCAGGCGGAAATGGGATTGGCAAAACTCAATGCGCAGTATAAGAAGCTGCGAGAAGAGATGATCAAGGTTCTGATGGGTGAAAGCATTTTCGATGAAGCAACCATCAAGAGCATGCTGGACGAAAAGCAGGAAGCCATTGTAAAGGCAGAGGCATATCTGGAAGAACTGCGAGTGTCCGCAGAGGATACGGAGCAAAAGCTCCAGCAGCTCATTCTTCAGTACCGCAGCATCAGCGACTGGGCGGAAGTTTTCGATGCGGCGAACAACGATGAGAAGAAAATGATTTTTTCCAGAATCATTGAGAAAATCACCGTTGACAAGGAGTACCATCTGGAGATACATTTTCTCATCACGCTGGACAGCTTTAGGCGCGAGGTTGAGCAGCTTGAGAACGCTACAGTTTCCGAGAATGTAGTCGCAGTTGCGATCTAAATCTTCGAAAAACACAGTGCATTGCTTTCTTTTGATGCTCGCTGTTCCTCAGTAAAGCAGCGAGCAGAGGGAAGAGCATCCCATGTGGCTGAGCACAATTTATAATGTCAGTACGGACAAGATTCGAGTGCCTAAAGTATGTAAGGCAGAAAAAACTAGGTTGCTATTTACGATCCGGATGATAAAACTACTCACGCAACTATTAGAGATGGTGAAAGCCCTTATAAATCCTTGCTTTTCAGTCTCGAATCAGCTAAAAGTATAGTGACAAATCTATATTCACGTGGTATAATATGATTGCGTTAATCAGTCGAAACGTGCAATAGCCCAGCAGTTCAAATCTCAGCCGCTTCCATGGATGCTGCCCACCAGTGGCATGGAGGTCTGAGTGTCATAGGAATTCTTTTGTCGATTCAGTTGCGGAGGGCGAAGCTGTATGGATGAGAAGGTTTGGTGTTATGGTTGCCTCTTTTGCCGGACAGGCGCGGAAGCGTCCATTGCCGGTTATATCAACCAGACGATCACCGACGTTGAAGCTGTAGCCCCAACTCGCATCCGTCGCAAAATCGTTGCAGGTAAGATTGTCAAAGATCAGGTGCAGTTACTGCCTGGATACATCTTCTTCCGGACTGAATTCGATGAGCAGATTCTCAAGCTGGCCCGCATCACTAATGTATTCAAACTACTGGAGTACGACAACCTCTGTTGGGAGTTGGACGGCAGCGATAAAGAATTCGCGGAATATCTATTTGACAACGATCTGCTTCAACCACCGCACGCATCATTTGTCGATGGCAGACTCCATTTCGAGGACGGCTTCCTTTATGGGCACGACGATGCCGTGTTGCGTGTAAATCGGCGGAAGAAAACCGCTGAGATTAGACTAGAGATTGACAGATTGGCGTTTTGGATTGGTTATATCGACAAGGAGGTTTAGCATAGCGCGAACTACAGCAGTACAGAAAAAAGAGTTTTCCATAAAAGAGGCTTTATTTCCGTCTGCCCGCATCCATTTACCCGGCCAGCAATATCGACATATACACCCGTTCGCTGCACACGGCGAAGGACGGCGACATGAACAAGCTGGAACTAAAGCTGATTGTGGAGTTGACCGCCCTTCCGAATGTCTGCTGGTGGCATCGGAATATTGCACGTCTAAGCTTTGCAATCAACGGCTTTATCAAGTACTACTCTGATATTCTGATTATGACCCAAAGCAGCAAGCTCATCCGCACGGAAATTAAGGGCAAACATCTGAAAAACGATGACAGCCGGGAGAAGATCGTGCTGGGGCAAGCATGGCACACAGCAGTAGGCAAGGATTTTCGCTATTATATGGTATTTGAGAATGACGAAAACCTCTTGTTGGGTGCGGTGAGCATGAGCTAGTTTATTGAAACGGTTAGGGCACTGTAAGGGAGGTGCGTGTTTTGAAACTGCCGTATGAGAACGAACTGTATGAGCTGCGAAAGTGGATAGACTTTACAAATGCAAACTTGCAGATGCAGTTTCTCCACGCGCCTCAGGAAATTCAGTGCGTTCACCAATGGATCAATGCAATTACGAGAGGAATACAAGCGGACTATCCTTTTTATGCTGCTACGCTACCCCGTATTGCAAGTATTCTCTTCATAGATAACGGAATGAGAGCATTCATCTTAAACCAAGCTGCTTTTGGAGAGCTTGTAATTATTATTCGCCATATCGAAGCAGAATCCGTCGTTGTTCGGCTTTGGTCTGCAATTCATCCGCGGATTGCAAATGTCTCCCGTGAGTTATATGTAGATGGTCATTGTTCAACTGCAGCAGAAAAGGCGGTCAAAGAAGTGGAATCTCGTCTGCGTGAGAAGTTTGCAGAGTTAAATCCTGGCTCAGAAGTTCCTTCGAAGATTGGTGATGTGATCGGTGCGCTCATAAGCGAAAAAGGTGCTTTCAGGTTCTGCGATACAAGTACTACCAGCGGCAGGGACTACCGGCGCGGAATCAAATCCCTGTTTGAAGGAATCATGGCAGCCTATCGTAATCCGGCCGCTCATGCTAATCTTCAATATGAAAAGCGCGAGGCTATGGAGCAAATCATGCTGGCAAGCCAGTTGATGTATGTGTTGGACAAGCCGCAAACCTAAGAAGAAGGTGAAATAAATTATGTCGTATACTGTAAAGTCCTCGGAGAAATTGCGGAAATCCGGCGCAGAAACTGAAACAAAAGCATTATTATATCTAATGAACTTTAGATCAGACAGTGACGATATCTACTATTTCGTTGTTGATTTCTTTAACGATTTAACCGGCATGAATAACATGGCGACACGTTTATGGGACGTACAGTCAAAAGGAAATCGCAATGTTGGTCCCAAAGCAATAGGTAGAGAACTGGTAACGCTATTCAAAAATTACATGAGCGAATTTACATTTGAGACCTACATCCTTTTCGTGGGTAGTGTTTCGGGAACGCTTAGAAAGGATCCATCACTTACAGTCTTTGGAATTGAAAACGCTAAAGATACCGCAGTTAAGCTGATTAAAGAAGGACTTGTCGAAGAAGGTAATGCTAAGGAATATATAGATAACTCCAGTCTTACAGATGCAAATATTGACGCTTTTTTAAAGTCGGTTCTGTTTGTGATTGACGATGGTAAAGAGCCACGTGAATATGTAAGATCAATTATAAAGCAACATCCCAATATCGTTCCCGAGGACAAGGTCCTGGATGCGATATTTAATGAAATACGAGATAAACAATCAAGCAAAAAGAATATATCTATTGTCGAAGGTGTCGTTATTGAGACTACCGATGAAGCGCTGAATTATTGCCGCCATCTGACTAATAATGAAATAAGACTGATGACACTTCAACGTATTATCAACAGAGATCCATTGAGCCAGGGTATTCCAATCTCTTTTATCCCGATCTATAATTCTTGGCCGCCAGAGAGACAACATGAAATGTTTGAAGATTGTCAAGGTAGTCTATGCGGGGCGCTGTTCAACAAAAATGCAGCCGATGGGTTTTGGTATCTTTTTGAAAATGTATATCGGTTAATCATAGCGCATCCCGATGAATCAGTACAACAATTATTTGTACATCTTCGGGCATTGGAAGATTGCATCTCGCGTTGCCCGGATTTTGATGCCATTTCGCTAAAGTATTTTATTTCCGTCGTAAAGGATGGTATCCAACAATGAAGATATTGATAGTTGCTGTAGGTAATTCAAAAGAAGCATTTGTTGAAAGTCGATTCGCCAAAGGATTGAATATTATTTCCAGTGATGATAATAACAAAGGGAAAACCATAGTTATTCAGTCTATGATGTACGCGTTTGGGAATGAACCGACCTTTCCGACTTCTTTTGAATATCAAAAATACTATTATTATGTTGAATTTGAAGAGCACGAAAAAAAGTATCAGATATGCCGTTCTAGGAATGGATTTGTCCTGAGTCAAGGATCATCCATATTGATTTTTGATAATGTCGCAGAGCTCAAGCGGTACTGGTCAAAACATATTTTTTCACTTCCATCTATAGTAAAGAATCAGCTTTCGATGATTGTCGATCCTGTACTATTTATGCAACTTTACTTTGTTGGGCAGGACAAGAAGGATACCTCAAATATCGCACATCATGGTTTTTATAATAAGCAAGACTACATTGAAATGCTCTATGCGTATGAAGGATTAGGTGGTGAACAGCTTTCACAAGAACGAATTGACGAGATTAAGCACCGAATATCTGAACTTTCTGATGAAAAGAAAGTGCTTTTGCAACAGCACAGAATACTGAAGTCCAAGAAGTCTCCCGTATCATATCTTAGTGCAGAAAGCGATCGCTTGGCATTTGGCAAAAAGGTTGCGAATTTAGAGAGGGTTCAGTCGAAAATTGCCGCGCTTCGGAAAGCACGTAATGCTGCAACCATTCGGAAGAGTAAGTGGGAACATACAATTAATGAGCTACAATCATTGAATCGTTCTATCTCATGTGGTGAATTGCGATGTATGGACTGCAATTCTACTAATATATCATTTAGCACTGGTGAAATATCTCAGACATCATATTCCTTTGATGTGTCTACGGTAGAGATGAGAACTGAGATAATCAACTCAATTTCCGAGAAAATTGCTGCATACGCGGAAGAGATTCAACGTTTGTCCGCAGCAATCTGTGCCGAGCAAGAAAAAATGCAGTCTTTGATGGAAGACGAAAACGTTTCTCTTGAATCTATAGTCGCATACAAAAAAGACATTTTTTCTGCGTCAGACGCAGAGAGCAGAATCAAGGATATAGAAAATGAAATCACATCTCTGAGAAGCCAACTTGAAGCTAACGAGCATTCATCTCAGGAAACACAAGCGCGGAGGGATTTTCTACTGACTACAATTTTAGCCAAAATGAACGAGCTATACCGTCAAATTGATCCGGATGGAAATCTTACGTACACAAGCCTTTTTACTCAGCGGAATGAGGTCTATTCTGGAAGCGAGGCAACCGTGTTTCATTTAGTGAAGCTTTTTGCATTACAACAAGTTCTGAGACACAACTGCCCGATTATAGTCGATTCATTTCGCGCTGAGGATCTATCAACAGGAAAAGAAAAAACTGTGTTGGAAATATCAAAGTCTATTAACAACCAAGTAATATTAACAACCACGCTTAAACATGAAGAATTAGGTAAGTATGATTCTATTGAGGGGGTTAACCATATTAACTACATATCACATATACCCAGTAAGATACTTGATAGTAGATATGTGGTAGATTTTTTAGGGCTGTTGTCTGCGTTGTCCATAAAGATTCAAAGCTAATCTATAATAAATACACAGTCCATCTTTAAAATCAAGATACATTTCCTCATCACACTGGACAGCTTCAGGCGCGAGGTTGAGCAGCTTGAGAATCCGAGGATATAGCCGCAGTTGCAATCTAAACCATCGGGAAACAGGTTGTATCGGGGATAAATAATGTATACCTTGGTAGCGCGCAACGTTCGCATCGTTGAGGTCAGGGGTTCGAATCCCCTATGCTCCATCCCAGAAGCCAGTCAATAATGACTGGCTTCTTTATGCGTTCGTTACAGACAATGGCTTAGTGGCATCGTTGCCGTACTGTATCTCGAAAAAAGGAACAGCGTTGCTGCGATAGCGTTCGATGAGTTTCTGAACGCCGCCGCAGATGACGATGGCTCTTCAGATGTTGTAGCTCGGTGCCGAGAGGGTGAATGCGAGGGTGCCCTTTTTCTTGCCTCTGTATAGAAATTCGGAGAAAGCCGAAACAGCGTGCTGTTCCCCAGTATGATCGCGATCTTCAACCGGCAAAAACCGGAAGACATTTCCGCTGAGAACGGCAGGCAGCTTCACTTCCGCATGGGATACTCCGCCGTTCAGCTGTGGGACGTCATCATGTCTTTTTCTTTTGAATTTAGAGTATACAAACACCCCGCCGCACAATGCGACGGGGTGGTAAAAATGCTAAAATTCTCTTAAAATTAAATACCCCAAATTGGACAGAATGCCAATCCTTTTTTGAATACGTTATCTTTAACATTTGCGTACTTCCGTTTTGCGGTTTAACTACAATATAGAGCAGTTTGTAACACATCCATTTCTGGCACACAATCACGATTTGTTGCCTCGGGTAGAAAATACTATTATTTTTGCGAATGATATAAAATCCATCTTCGCATATTTCATAATAATTATTTATCATTCGTACGAGTTTAATAATCAATGCCGCAAAAATAAAGATAAGTATCGCCCAGAAGCATATATCAACTATAGAACATTGCTCAATCGGGCCAAACATATGATAATCACCGTTTGTCTCGCACAGTAACATAATGCAAATCCATCCTAACAGAACTAAAAGAGCGGCTGCGAATGAAATCTTTGGGCGAATACTCATTAACGATCATCCTTTCGAATTTTATCTCAATATAGCAACATGGAGGCGAATTTAGGAAAACGTGTGGATTGTGACGATCTTTTGCTTGCGGCAGTCGACAATTTGTGATGTGATCTGGTGCTTGATATCTTATTGCGGACTACAGTGTCCATAACTTGTGTTGCCACATTGTATGCAATACTATGCACAATCAGCGAGCTTGCTTGTCTTCCAACATTTGTATTAATCGTGTTGCAAATATTAGACACCGTAGACGTTGGAACGCCAATATCAAGCAATTTAAAAGCCTCTTTATACGCCATATCGCTAAGCGGCTTCAGAGTGGACTGAGCATTTGGTATACACACGGCAGAGATTGCGCCAAAGCCTACTCCAGTACCAAACGCAATCGCTACTCCCCATTTATCATCGATGTTGCCTTTACTGATGAGCTGTGTCACGCATTCACCTGCTGCGTTACCAAATCCACAGATCAAGCTCGACATAAGGATTGATAATCCTCCGGTTGCCACACTTGCATCCAACACAGCACCAGAGAATGCACCGCTAACAAAACCGCCAGCAGCAGAAGCAAGCACTTCTCTGGCATCTCCGCCACTTACCGCTGCGCAAATTGCTCCTGTTATCGCTCCAACAACTCCTCCAATAAGTGCGAATATACACTTCCCATCAAAATCTACATTACCCACGGGTGTATTACCAGCGTACGAGAAAACGTTCTGCAATAAAATGGAATCAGCAAAGCCAAGCAAAACATCCGTGATAAGGAAGCGAGAAATAGTTGGATTGTAGTATCGGTCTTTGAGATAGTACAATCCCGTCTCTTCATCGTAGATATACCCACGATAACGGAATGGATTGAGCACACCCAAGGTCGTTGCTAGGTTGCCGGTAGCCAACAGCTTTCGCCCCCACACATCATATTTATATTCTACAACAATATTTCCATTGTTGTCAAGCAAGCCTACGATATCTCCTTGCAAATTGTGAATGTAAGTATAGAAAATGCCGTTGAACTCGACCTTTGCTGGACGATTCTGTGCATCGTAGAAGAAGTGCAAATCATCGTACTGCGGAATCTCGTTGAAATCCGTATACTTCACTGACATGTGGCTGATCAGTTTCCCATGTAGTGTGTAATCCGTTATCACCGGATACCAGTTTGTCTCCACGATCTTCCGTGTGCGTAGGCCGTTGTGATCGTACTGGAAGGTTAATGCCGTGCCCTCTGCGCTCATGTGCCCCAGCTGTCGACCGGCCTGCCACTGATAAGTCCATGTTCCGTCTGTCAGCGGGTTGCCAATCGCATCGTAAGTGATAGCTTTGCCATTATAGGCGGTCAGCTTATCTTTCCAGTTTGCGTCACCGTAAGCATATGGTACGACCTGCGCCGCTGTGCCCAGCTCACCGATAGTGTACGCATAGCGCGCTTTGCTGAGAATATTGCCGCCACGATCGTAGCTATAAACCCAAGTGGCGTTCTCATGCGGGTCATTCACTCGAATCAACTGTCCAAGGGCATCATATGCATAGGTTGTGGTCAGATTGCCACGCTTCTCCGAAATAATGTTGCCTCGGGAATCGTAGGCGTACTCGAACGGAATCTGGGGCTGGTTAATCTTTTGTACCAGTGGCGTAGTGCTGCCATCGCCGTAGCCGCCTTCGACGTACTCGTAAGCGCTGGCAAGCTTTCCTTCATCCGTGCCGTTCTCGACAACGCGGTTGGATACACGACCGAGATTGTCATAGGTGTAGCCGATGGCGTTGCCGCCGTCGAACGTCATGCTGGTGATGCGATTGTCGCTGTCGTAGGTGTAGGCGGTCTTGTAGTTCTGACCACTGGCGGTTTCGCCAAAGCCCACAAGACGGTTCTGCGTGTCGTAGTCAAGCTCTGTGCGGTACAGAAGATTACCGTTCGTATCACGCAGCTGTGTGCCCATCGCTCACTGGGTGAGGTCACGTTCGGTCTGAAGCACGCGCCCGAGGTTGTTGTCACGTACAACACTTGCTTCGCCATCCGCGCCGTACTCGTAGGTGTAGCGGTCGGTCGTCTCATCGTCGTATCTCACACCGGTCAGTCGATCGTATTCGTCGTGTTCATACTTCACCTTTCCGCCGTTGCCGTACTGGACTTCTTTCAGCAAGCCGCTGCGATCAGAGCTATAGACATTCGTCGAAAGCGTCTGACTGCCTACCTTTACCGTAGTCTTGCGACCCAGCTCGTCATAGTTGAAGGTGTAGGTCACGTCCGGCGTGTCGCCGGTCGTGTTGTGGGCAACCGTCTTGATGCGGTCGTTCTCGTAGGTGTAGGCATTCCGATAGGCCTTTCCATGTTTTCTTCCTTTCTCTTGTGATGGTTGATCGTAATCTTTCCGGGGCTTGCCCGGAACTCCTCGCTGCAATGTCAGCACGCGAGAAGGTCGATAAGATAAGTCGGGTGAGTGAACCGGCGTTGGCCGGTCTTGCCGGAATCAGTCGCCGTTCGACATGCTGTCCAGCTTGTTCTGAATCTTTTCGATCCCTCCCTCGATATTGCCGCTCAGCCGGTCAATGGTTTCCTGATAGCGGTCTTCGCGCTCTTTGTTTTCCTTCAGCATTCGGAAAAAGAAATAGATGTACAAAGCCGCCCAGATGCCCTGGCTGATACCCAGCTCGAGGATTTTGCTGATGCCCTCTTCCAAGAAAGCTCCCTCCTTTCCGTGAATTGGATTTCCTGAATCATCGGCGGTTCCTTCTTTTTCAGGTTTGCCCCTTCCTCAGTATTCACATAGGTGTGGTCGCTCCGTGCCTTAGGTCTGTGCCGCTGTCTTTGACCATGGACGGGATATTTCCCACAGGCATATCTTCGCGAAACTCTCCACTATACCGTGAGTCTTGGGTTATTCAGTTTTCAAGGAACCATGCAGTGGACGGAGCTTCGCCGTTTTAACCGCCTGTTTGTACAAATGCGGCGACTGTTCCGATGCGGACAACGTCAGACTGCGCCCGTTGTCCTATCCGTCAATGCTGGTGATCAGCCGCTCAATCTGTGCCGCCGCGTCCTCCGGCGCAGGTGACCAGCTGGAAGCCAGAACGCCTTCCTCCAGCTTTGCCCGAATAAATGTAATCGTATTGCCGCCCGCAAGACCGTTAACGCCGCTGTACAGGTAAAACGACCAGTTTCATTACTCAGGAAAGCGATAGAAGCTGGTTGGCCATCAGCACCTGCACTGCCGGTCGCGCCATCGGATACCTTGTAGATACTGATAACGTCGCTGATATTTGCATCGTTGGTTACGATGCGCAGCGTCGCACAGTCGCCGACCCAGATACTGTGCGTAGGCTTGACGATCAGCGAAGTGCCGGTGATCGTCGCGTTGTCGCCGGTCGTGGGATAATCCTGCCAAATATCAGAGGCGTTCCTGTACTGCCATTTGCTCAGTACGACGTTCTGCACGTTGGCCGTCAGCGTGATCTGCGCGGGCGATACTGCGCCGTCCGCATCGTATTTGAATACCTGTGCGCCGCTGATCCATGCGGACTTCGCGTTTTCGCCCGTCTTGACCAGGGCGAAGAAAATATCCGCCGTGGCGTTGGTAGTCAGCCCGTTGTCAGGATCCAGATAGGAGAT
>ERZ824488.2720-NODE-2720-length-14916-cov-3.522441_pt1 | contig 14916 bp, 13 predicted proteins | sample MGYA00519936_ERZ824488 | MGnify/ENA primary metagenome ERZ824488 (study PRJEB31778, sample SAMEA3449153) | human gut metagenome | biome: human gut; feature: human-associated habitat; material: faeces | place: United Kingdom | collected 2010/2012 ... | reverse complement strand
TTATATTTACTGATGAACCGCTTCCTCTTCAAGCCGGTCAATGCAATTTTGGAAAAGCGCCAGCAGGCTGCCGATGCGCAGTTTGCCGAGGCAGATCGCCAGAAGGCAGAGGCGAAGGAGAGTCAGGAGCATTACGATGCGCTGGTACAGGGCGCAGAGGATGAGAAAAAGCGGATCGTTGCAGATGCAAGACAGGAAGCATCTGCCGAGTACGGACGCATTGTCTCAGAAGCAAAGGATAAGGCAGACGGAATTGTCGAGAAGGCAAAGGCAGATGCTGAGAATGAGAAAGCTGCCGCTATGCAGCAGGCTGATGCAGCTGTCCGCGATATGGTCGTGACGGCAGCGGCACGTATGGTAGCGATGAAGGACGCAAAAGAGAGCGACCGTGCCTTATATGACAAGTTCCTTGCGGAGACGAAGGAAGCATAACAGAACAGTTTGCATGGAGAGTGAATTATGGTACAGGATATAGATAAATATGCAAAAATGGCAGGAAGCCTTGGTATCTCCGCAAGCGTGCTCGAACAGACGCAGGGGATTTTCGAGGCAGTTCCGGAAATTATGCAGGATTTTTCGAACCCGGCAAATGAGCTGACGGCAAAGCATAACGTCATCGACCGGGTATTCCCGACAGAGATCCGAAGCTTTTTAAAGCTGCTCTGTGACGAGGATGCGATCACGTTGTTTCCGGATATCTGCGAGGCATACCGCAACCGGACGCCGGAGCATAAGGATTATGTAAAGGCGACCCTGCGCTATGTGACTGCCCCGAGTGAGGAACAGCTCGCGCGGATCGAAGAATTTGTCCGCAGGAAGAGCGGAGCAGAGAAGGTTGACTTCCAGAAGAAGGAAGATCCGTCTTTAGGCGGCGGCTTTGTACTTGCCATTGACGGAAAGGAATATGACTGGTCGAATAAAGGAAGAGTCGAGCAGGTAAAGGAGCGCATCGAGCAGGCACAGGCTCCGCAGGGACAGAGCCTGCAGGGGATCATCTCCATCCTGAAAAGCGAGATCGAGAATTTTGATCTCGAGGCGAAGGAGCAGGAGGTAGGCGTTGTCAGCTACGTCGGCGACGGAATTGCCAATATCGACGGGCTGGATCACGCAATGTACGGCGAAATCATTATTTTTGATAATGGCGTGCGCGGTATGGTACAGGATATCCGCAGAGATGAGGTATGCTGTATTTTGTTCGGCAGAGATACCGGTATCCGCGAGGGTACCAGAGCAATGCGTACGTGCAAAAAGGCAGGGCTTCCGGTCGGAGATGCCTTCCTTGGAAGAGTCGTTGATCCGCTGGGAGCTCCCATTGACGGAAAAGGAAAGATCACAGCGTCCGGGTATCGTCCGATCGAGGAGGAGGCGCCGGGCATCGTGGAACGTAAATCCGTCGGAGTTCCGCTGGAGACCGGAATTCTGTCGATTGATTCCATGTTTCCGATCGGCCGTGGACAGCGTGAGCTGATCATCGGAGACCGTCAGACCGGTAAAACGTCGATTGCGATGGACGCGATTCTGAATCAGAAGGGAAAGGGCGTCATCTGTATTTATGTGGCAATCGGACAGAAGGCATCCACAATCGCCAAGCTGGTCAATACATTGAAAAAGCAGGAAGCGGACAGCTATACGATCGTCGTTGCGGCGACCGCGTCTGATCCGGCACCGCTGCAGTATATCGCTCCGTATTCCGGTACAGCACTGGCAGAATATTTCATGCATCAGGGTAAGGATGTGCTGATCGTATACGACGATCTTTCCAAGCATGCGGTGGCGTATCGTGCACTTTCCCTTCTGCTGGAGCGTTCTCCGGGACGTGAGGCATATCCGGGTGATGTATTCTATCTGCATTCCAGACTGCTGGAGCGTGCGGCACGTCTCTCGGATGAATTGGGCGGAGGTTCCCTGACGGCACTTCCGATTATTGAGACGCAGGCAGGAGATGTTTCTGCCTATATTCCGACAAACGTTATTTCCATCACAGACGGTCAGATCTATCTGGAGACAGAGATGTTTAATGCGGGCTTCCGTCCGGCGGTCAACGCAGGACTTTCCGTATCCCGTGTAGGAGGCGCAGCACAGATCAAGGCGATGAAGAAGATCGCAGCCCCGATCCGTGTCGAGCTGGCACAGTACCGTGAGCTGGCAGCCTTCTCCCAGTTCGGTTCTGATCTGGACGATGATACGAAGGAACGTCTGGCACAGGGTGAACGTATCAAAGAGATCCTGAAGCAGCCGCAGTATCAGCCGATGGCCGTACAGTATCAGGTCATCATCATTTACGCAGCGACAAAGAAATATCTGATCGATATTCCGGTAAAGGATATCATGCGTTTTGAGAAGGAACTGTTTGAGTTCCTCGATACGAAGTATCCGGAGGTTCCGAATGCAATCGCAACGGAGAAGCAGATTTCCGAGAAGACGGATGCAGCACTGCAGTCTGCATTGAAGGAGTTCAAGGCCGCATTTAGGAAAGGGTGATACTTATGGCTTCGATGAGAGACATAAAACGCCGCCGGAGCAGTATTGCCAGTACACAGCAGATTACCAATGCCATGAAGCTGGTATCCACGGTTAAGCTGCAGAAGACAAAGGCACGTGCGGAGCGGTCCAAGCCGTATTTTGACAAGATGTATGCGACGGTTACGTCCATGCTTGCCAAATCCGGAACGATTGAACATCCGTATTTAAAGCCGCAGGCATCCGGGAAAAAGGCAGTCATTGTCGTTACTTCAAACCGTGGACTTGCAGGCGGGTACAATGCCAGTGTGATCAAGCTGATTACCGGCTCGGATTTAAAACCGGATGATCTGTTGCTTTACACGGTGGGAAATAAAGGAAAAGAATATTTCCAGCACAGAGAGTATACGATTGCAAAGGATTACAGCGAGGTCATTGAGAACCCGATGTTCTCTGATGCAAAGGAAATCTGTGAGGAAGTGCTCGGGGGATATGCAGCGGGTGAGATTTCAGAAATCTATCTTGCCTACACGTATTTTAAAAATACCGTCGTACATGAGCCGAAGCTCTTAAAGCTGCTTCCGGTAGAGATCGAGGAAGCGGACATTGAGGCGGCAAAGGCGGATTCACTGATGAACTATGAGCCGGAGGAGACAGAGGCCCTGGAGATCATCATTCCGAAATATGTGACGAGCATTTTATACGGCGCTCTGGTAGAGGCCATTGCAAGTGAGAATGGCGCCCGTATGCAGGCGATGGATTCCGCAACGAGCAATGCGCAGGACATGATCGATCATCTGACCTTGCAGTACAACCGTGCGCGTCAGGGCTCCATTACACAGGAGCTGACCGAGATCATAGCCGGAGCAAATGCAATACAGTAAAGTAATATAGAAGAGGAGAGTGAATTATCATGCCAAATACAGGTAAAATCACTCAGATTATCGGTGCGGTACTGGATATCAAATTTACAGAGGGACATCTTCCGTCAATTTATGAAGCTATCCATATCACCCGCAAGAACGGGGAACTTCTTGTTGTAGAGGTCGCACAGCACCTTGGCGATGAGACGGTTCGATGCATCGCAATGGGTCCGACCGACGGACTGGTACGCGGCATGGAGGCCGTGGCGACCGGTGCGCCGATCTCGGTTCCGGTAGGCGAGGAGACGCTGGGTCGCATTTTCAATGTGACCGGTGATCCGATCGACAACAAGCCGGCACCGGCGGGCGCAAAGAAGATGCCGATTCATCGGGAAGCACCGTCATTTGAGGAGCAGTCCACCTCGGCAGAGGTACTGGAGACCGGAATTAAGGTCGTTGATCTGCTCTGCCCGTATCAGAAGGGTGGAAAGATCGGTCTGTTCGGTGGAGCAGGTGTAGGTAAAACCGTTCTGATTCAGGAGCTGATTCGTAATATCGCGACTGAGCACGGCGGATATTCCGTATTTACCGGCGTTGGAGAGCGTACCCGTGAGGGTAACGACCTGTATCACGAGATGCAGGAATCCGGCGTTATCAATAAAACGACAATGGTGTTCGGACAAATGAATGAGCCGCCTGGAGCAAGAATGCGTGTCGGTCTGACCGGTCTGACGATGGCGGAGAACTTCCGTGATGAGGGCGGAAAGGATGTACTTCTGTTCATTGACAACATCTTCCGTTTCACACAGGCCGGATCTGAGGTATCCGCACTGCTTGGACGTATGCCATCCGCAGTTGGTTATCAGCCGACCCTTCAGACGGAGATGGGTGCGCTGCAGGAGCGTATCACTTCGACAAAGAATGGTTCCATTACATCCGTACAGGCAGTCTATGTACCGGCGGATGACCTGACAGACCCGGCCCCGGCGACGACGTTTGCACATCTGGATGCGACGACCGTACTTTCCCGTTCGATCGTAGAGCTCGGAATTTACCCGGCAGTGGATCCGCTGGAATCTACTTCCCGTATCCTGGATCCGCGTATCGTCGGTGAAGAGCACTATGCGGTAGCCCGCGGCGTGCAGGAGATTCTTCAGAAGTACAAGGAGCTGCAGGATATCATCGCAATCCTCGGCATGGATGAGCTGTCTGAGGAGGACAAGCTGATTGTCAGCCGTGCGAGAAAGGTACAGAGATTCCTGTCTCAGCCGTTCTTTGTAGCGGTACAGTTTACCGGTGTGGACGGACGTTATGTTCCGCTGTCCGAGACGATCCGTGGCTTCAGGGAGATCCTTGAAGGTAAACATGACGATATCCCGGAGAGCTGTTTCCTGAATGCAGGAAGCATCGACGACGTAATCGCCCGCGCATAAGGTGTGAACCACAGTCGGCAGAAAGGGTGAAAGCGTATGGCAGACGATGGCAAGTTTTTTGATCTTGAGATCATTACGCCTGACCGCGTTTTCTGGACCGGAAAGGCGTCCATGCTGGAGCTGAACACGACAGAGGGAGAGGTCGGTATTTATAAGCGCCATATCCCGATGACCATGATTATTGAACCGGGCATTGTGAAAATTCATGAGGAGGACGGGATCCGGGAAGCAGCCGTGCATGCGGGCTTTATTGAGATCCTTCCGGATCGGATTTCCATGATGGCGGAGGTGGCCGAATGGCCGGACGAGATTGACAGGAACCGTGCAAAGGAAGCAGAACAGCGCGCTGAGCGCCGCTTGCAGGCACATGATCCATCGATCAATATCTCCCGGGCTGAGTTGGCTTTAAAGAGAGCGCTCGTGCGTCAGCAGCTGGCAGACAAATAGAGCAAAAAAAGGACGTGTGAAAAAACAAATTTTTTTCACACGTCCTTTTTACAGTTTTTTCCGCAGCATATCCGGATTTGTACTGTAGCGCAGCGCGGTTTCTGCGGTGATCGTGCCCGAATGGTAAAGCTGCAAAAGGCTGCTGTCCATTGAGTGCATTTCATCCCTTGCGGATGTATAGATGATTCCATCGATCTGGTGTGTTTTATTGTCACGGATCATATTGCTGATGGCGGGTGTCATGATCATGAGCTCAAAGGCAGGAACCATGTGACCGTCGATGGCCGGGACAAGCTGCTGGGAGACAACGGCGCGGAGCACCATTGAGAGCTGCATCGCGATCTGATGCTGCTGGGATGGTTCGAAGACGTCGATGATCCGGCTGATCGTGTTCGCGGCGCCGATTGTATGCAGACTGGAGAGGATAAGGTGTCCGGTCTCCGCAGCGGTCATAGCCGTCTGGATCGTCTCATGGTCACGCATCTCACCGAGCAGGATGACATCAGGGCTCTGGCGCAGCGCTGCACGCAGTGCCGTCAGATAATTATCCGTATCGGTTGAGATTTCGCGCTGACTGACAATACTTTTTTTATGGTGGTGCAGGAATTCCAGAGGATCCTCCAGGGTGATGATGTGATTTTCGCGTGTCGAGTTGATGCGGTCAATCAGGCAGGCGAGCGTCGTCGACTTGCCGCTTCCGGCAGGGCCGGTGACAAGGAGCATGCCCTTTGTGAGATCGGTCAGCTGCAGGATCGAATCCGGGATGCCGAGCAGTGCAGGATCCGGAAGCTCAAATGCGATGACACGGATCACAGCAGCGAGTGAACCACGCTGCTTGTATGTGCTCACTCGATAGCGGGACAATCCCGGGATCGCGAAAGAAAAGTCATCATCGCCGGATTCCAGAAAAGGATCGATTTTCCGGTTCTGTGCGAGTATATAGATCTGCCGAATCAGAGATTCGGTAGTATCCGGCATAAGCCGTTCTCCTTTCGTGTGCATAAATCCATTTACTTTATAGGTCAGTGGGCGTCCGGCTATGATAAAAATGTCGGATGCGTTTGAGTTGGTAGCGGCCGTCAGCATATCGGTCGCCTGAAGCGTAGCAATATCAGCCATGACAGGAGATCCCCTTTCGTAAGAAAAATATGATGATGTCAGGTTTCACTTTCCGGCATATCGGTTCGAAGCAGCTTCATAGATGTGTCAACTGCCCAGTCCTGCGTATTTACGATTTCCCAGGTGGTGATATGATACAGTGTATCCGTATCCTTTTTCGGAAAATCGACGGCGAGCACGACGGCGAGCTGCTGGCTTTCGGTGATGGCGATGGCAAAGGAAACCGTGTGTGTATCGGTATCCCAGCATACTTCCGGAATGACATCTGCGATCTGGCGGCAGGAATCATAGTAGCTGCTTTCCGGGGTAGATGATGCATCGGATGAAAGCAGTCGTAAATAGTTCGCTAACTGTGCATCGATCTTTGAAAGCAGCTGATTGGCTTTTGTGTTTGCCTCGTAGTAGGTGGTTGTCCGTGCTGCCATTTTTTCGCCGAGTGCCTGGTCTGCCCTGGATTCCGAGACCGAAAGCAGGGAAAAGGTAATGAGACAGAGAGAGACAAAGATCAGGATCAGAAGCGAAAGTCCGGAAGTCCTTCTCATGAGAGCACCTCCTCTCTCGTCAGCGGCCGGTGGAACGAGACGTCCAGTGTGTAAATCACTTCGCCGGAGGATTTGCAGACGGAAATCGTTGCACTTTCCTCATGGTTATCCACAATAAGGGGTACGGTAAGTGAATAACTTTCTTTTTTTGGAGAACAGCTGTGGAAATCCTGATCAAAACAGATAGTTATCACCGGATCAAGCCCCGAATCATCCAGAACAGCCTCCGGGTAGGCAGTGAGCAGTACAGAAACAGAGTCACCCCCTGCTTCGAGCAGCTCCGCAACTGAAGCTGCAGCCTCCTGTGCCTGAAACAGCTCTTCTGTACGCTTTGTCATACTGTGTGACTGGACGAACAGCCGCAGACAGACCGTACTGATGATCAGAAAGAAAAACAGCACGATCAGAAATTCAATAAAAAACAACCGGGTTCCGGAATGATTCGATGTTGATGATTTCATTTTAGTGCTCCTTAAAAATTATTTCCGTACAGTGTATTTCGTCTTCCTTTCTGCGGGCAACAGACCGGATATCAGGTCTTTGACAATGCGGCAGCAGATAAATGAATCCGTGCTGTATTGTTCCTTCCTTCTGTGTCCGTTACGGTGATCAGCAAAACGGATTCAGAGCCGTCGGGGGCGGATTCCACAGAAAAAGTGAATCCGGACAGCTCGGTGATCGCAGTCCCCATATCTGCAGATGGTACATTGGATGCCTGCGTGAACAGCTCCCGCAGCGCCCCGTCATAGAAATACAGGTAGGTGCAGTAGTGCGTGCCGTTTTGTTCTTCATACAGGACGAGGCTCGGAATGTTATCCAGTTCTCTGACATTTACGCCGTCTGTGTGATCATGCTGCCGCAGCTTTTCGGCCAGATAGGAGAGCGCCATCCGGGAGGTATAATTCTTATTCAGACTATCTGTTCCGTTCTGATAGACCATAGAGCCGGTTCCTGCTACCAGAAGAGAAAAGAGCAGAAAGGAAAGCAGCAGCAGAAAAGTAAAGAGCGTATCGATGGAGTGTCTTGTCGGTTTTGAATTCATGGGTAATTCCTCCTTGTTTTCCGTGAGAAACAAGCCAGGCAGGCAGCTACGACCGAAGGTCAATCACCGTAACGGTCGGTGGGAGGTTGGAGCTGAAGACCTCGTAGTCGACGGCGTATTCTTCCGGGTTCCATGAGATTCCGTAGTGTTTTTCCAGATAGGAAAGGCTGGCTGGATAAATCCCCTCCACCGCATAGCAGTGAACAGCGCTGCGCAGGATCGCCTGCTTCAGATTCTCCATCTGTGCGTGGTTCGTTGTCTCTGTGACAGAAGAAGAAAATTTCCACAAAAACAGAACACACCCAAGCGTAAGCACTACAGATGGAACCAGGCGGCGCCGGATATCATGAGGGGTATGTTCCTGGCTGAAACGGTTCATAGGTCAGGCCTCCTTTTTTGTAAGCGTCATCCGATACCGGCCATGATACTGAGTAATGGCAGCATGACAGAGACGAGAATCAGTCCGGTCAGGACCGAGAGAATCGCTGTCATGGTTGGTTCGATTTTACCAATGGCATTTTGCAGTCGCTCTTCGGCCTGCTTCCCGGCGCGAATGGAAATATCCTTCAGGGCGTCCTCCGCATCGCCGGTGCGAAAGCCGATCGAGAGCAGGCGGGCGTTCATTCCGCTGTAGATGCCGGCTTTATTCAGCGAGACGGCAAATTCTTCGCCTTCATTTTGTAGCGCCTCTGCTTTTTTTAGCTGCTTCTGAAACTGTGGCTGTGTGGAGACATCACCGGCTAAGGAGAAGCTCTCACCGACATCCAGACCACAGTGCAGGGCCATGGAGAGTGCGTCAGAAAAATGTGCACATGCCGTAAGATGACTGATTTCGCGGGTGACCGGGAGCGGCAGAATGAGCTTTAAAAGTCTGGCGCGTCCACTGGCTGTACGAAGCCAGATGATGCCTGCGGCTGCTGCTGTGAGCACGCCGATCAGAAGCACGACGGAACAGCCCTGCAGCACATGCGTGATCCGAAAAACGGCGGAGGTGACACCTGTCATTTCGATGCCAAGCTGTGAGAATACCTTTTCGAACACCGGCATGACCTGTGTCACGAGCACCAAGAGAATGGCAAAGAGCATGCCGAGCAGGATAAGCGGGTAGGTCAGCGCATTGCGGATATTGGTGAGCATGGTTTCCTGTCGTTCATAGTAGGAGGCAAGGGAAGCCATAGTCTCCTCAAGGGTGCCGGACTGTTCGCCGAGCGCAGTCATCTTCTGGAAATAGTCAGGAAACCATCCGGTCTGCTGCATCGCTTCTGCAAATTCTCCGGTCTCTTCAAGACGTTCATAGAGTCCGCCAAGAATCTCCTTTCCATCTGAAGAGGCAGCATCCTCGCGGAGAATTGAGACACTCTCGAGTACAGAGATGCCGGAGTGGAGCAGCATGGAGAGCTGCCTTGCAAGCGAAGATAATTCATTATTATTCAGAGCTTTTTGCATGAGAAAACCTCCTGTCAGTAAACATATTGGAGTGTATAATTGCTGGCATCACCGATGTATTCCCGGATGGCTTCGCTGTCCTTTCCGGCGGAATCAAACGTGGGATCCATGAATTTCCATTCATTTCCGTCGAACTGAGCGACTTTTTCCACCCAGCCGACTGACTCAATGTAGACGTCGATCCAGGCGTGTTTGACATCGCCGCTGTAGCCGATCGCCAGACGGGTCGGGATCGATAAGGAGCGGAGCATAGCGGTCAGAAGTGCTGCATAGTCGAAACAGATGCCGGTTTTTGTCTTTAATGTTTCGTCAAGGTCAGGCAAATAGCCGGCTTTCACCGTGGCAGCCTTTTCATTGTCGTAGGTCAGTGTCGTTACGACATATTCATAAAGTGTGCGAAGTGCATCCAGATCCGTCTCGGCATCTGCGGAGAGTGAGGCGGCTAGGGAGACGAGCTTGCTGTCTGCGGAAAAGTCTACGTACTGGTTTGGATATAGAAATGGAAGAAACACATTTTCCAGGGTCACATCCAGTGGATAACTGAAAAGGGAAGCATACTGTCCGTTTCCGATGTCCTCAAAGGTAAGAATCAGATAGGCACCGTCCCCGGACGTGAGAGGGAATGCCGTCCAGTCGTCTTTGGTTTCCAGAAAATAGTTATAGACCACATCGTCCTCTCCGGTCACTTGAATATTTACTTTTGTATCGTCGTTTGTCACTTTCCCCATAAAATAGCCCATAGAGGCATTGGAAAAATCAAGGATCAGAGGCTCCTCTCCGGTCTGCACGGTTCCGTCTGCGGTCGGAGCCAGAACATTTGCCTGACCGGGGACATAGCCGGGAGGAGCAGAGACGCTGTCGCCCGTATTGCTTTTTGTTGTACCGCAGCTGCAACACAGTAATGCGATAAAGAACAGAAGGGAAAACAGCCAGCCATAATGTATCTTTGTCATAAGTTGACTCCTTTTGAACTTAATATCATTCTGATCCTAGTATAGCAGATAACCTGAAAAAAAAAAGAAAAAAGGCGAAAAAATGAGAAAATGCAGTTGACAATGGCAGTTAAAGTGATTATAGTAGAAAAAGAGAAATAGACATATCTGATATAAAGGCAAACCCGTTGAAAAGCGGGGACGCAAAGCCAAGGGTCTAACGTCCGAAAGACTATGACAGCCGGTTGCCGCATCTCCGGAGTATTGTGTATTCTGTCGGATTTTTTTGAGTATGCATATATTTGCTGGAGCGTGTAGATGGTGACCGCTGATGAAAATCAGGCGGTTTTTTCTTTTTCATGGTTTTTTATGAAAAAGAGTCGTATACAGGGAATGATATATCAGAAAGTTATTTCAGTAACCATTACAGATGTGTTTTTATTTCAAGGAGGAAGAGACTATGAAGAAGCTGGCTATGAAAGAAGCGCTTCGGAAAAAGCTGACAAAGGCAGGGGCACTTGCACTTGCGGCAGTGGTTGCAATGGGCGGAGGCGTTACTTATTACAATTCACAGAATCAGGTACCGGAGCTGATTACTTACGTAGATACCGATGGAAGTATTGAGATTCCGGATGAGGATGTACCGCTTGCGGCACCGAAGGTTACAAAGTCGACCAAGACGAAAAAGAAGATAAAGAAGATTAAGATGAAAAAGGCTTCCAAGAAGACCTACAAGAAGGCCGGGAAGACCGTGACAAAGAAGAAAAAGAAGGTAAAGTCATCTAAGAAAAATGTTACCACGACAGAAACGTTGACGGCAACAAATGTGACAAACGCATATAAGAAGGGTTCTAAGATTGATACCCGGGTGACGACGGTAAAGACGACGGTTATAAAGACCGTAGCACCGACCGGCACTGCAGCAGCAACCGGTACAGCGACAACGACCGCGACCAAGGCGACGACCGCAGGTACCGCATCTGCAGCACAGAACGGTGAGATCGCGATCACGCAGATTGCCCCGTTGGTAAGCGGTAATGTGACAAGTGCATTCCAGAAGCTCGGATTTAAGATAGTCATCAATTCCGGTGTATCTTATTCCGGACTGTGTGACGCACGGACCCGTACCGTTACGCTGAAGCGTGCGGACAATACCGTATACCATGAGCTGGGACACTTTGTAGCATTTGTGGCAGGCAACATTGATACGTCCTCTGCATTCCAGAGTATTTACAACCGTGAAAAATCCCTGTACACAGACTACAACAAGTCATATGTATTATCCAGCAGCTCTGAGTACTTCGCAGAGTCCTACAAGAACTACATTCTGAATCCGACTCAGCTGAAGAATTCCCGCCCGGAGACCTACGCAGCGATTGAGAACGCACTTTCCAGAGTGACGGACGCACAGGCATCCAGAATTCTGAGTGTATACGGCGCACTGTGGAACAAATAATAAAGTAAAAATACCGGCTTCCAGTTTCAGATATCAGATCTGATTTGGAGCCGGTATTTTTCTGATTATTCTGGTTTGGTTTCGTCTTTCGAAGAAGCAGCTGCATCTGTTGCTTCTGTCGAAGCGGTCACGTCCTCTTTTACATCAAGCTCTGTCTTTTCGATTTCATCCAGGTTCCAGTTATCCGGATCCTCATCCGTGGTCGGATCTGCCGGTGTGTATTTTGCAAAAATCTTTTTGAAGAAAAAGGAATTCGCAAAGGCTACGAGTGCGAAACCGGCCATCATCCAGATCAGGATACCGTACCATAAGGTATAGGTGTTCAGGAAGGTGGCAAGCACTGACGCTGCACAGATGACCAGCATGACAAAGGTCCTCGGAAGATTTACGACTGCCATGATAAAGGCATTTTTAAAGGTATCCTTTACAGAGTTGTAAAAGCGTGCAAGAATCGGGAACACGTAGAGCAGGATCAGGGCGTATATAATCATCGTTGCGGTGATGACTACGCGCAGGACGGTCACAAAGGTTCCGGTGGAATCCTTGAGGATCAGCAGATCCAGAACAAGTACGATGCCGAAGAACAGCAGGATCAGCCAGATGATCGTTGCCTGCTTGAAATTCTGCTTGAAGGATTTCAGGAAGCCCCGGGCGATATAGCCTTCTTCATTTTCGGCCAGCTTTAAGGTCACATAATACATCGCGGTAAAGGATGCCCCGATCGTGAAAATAGGAAGGCTGCAGACAAGAAACAGGATGTTCAGAAGCATCAGATCTGCCAGCTTGCCGAGTGCACGGAACAGACCATTGTCCATGTTGAAAAAGTTACTCATTTCATCACTCTCTTTTCTATTAAATTCGTCGTAGACTGCCGACTTCCCACACAATATGTCATGCCGAAACCGACTTTCTCAAGTATACTGGAAATATAGGAAAAAAGCAATGAAAAATGCGGGCATTTTCAGCACATCATAAATTGACAAGAAAACAAAGACTGAGCTATAATAACGAAATGTGCGATTTATAAATTAAGAACAACAGGCATATCTGAAAAAGATAAAATTCAGGGGTGTTCAAGAAGGAGGCAGCATATGTACGATAAGGTACCTACCAACAGAAATGTTGTTGAACACGAAAAAGAAGTAGAAAAATTCTGGAAAGAACAGGATATTTTTAAAAAGAGCATGGAGAACCGCAAAGAAGGTGAGACATATACCTTCTATGACGGACCGCCTACAGCAAACGGAAAGCCACACATCGGTCATGTGCTGACCCGTGTTATCAAGGATATGATTCCGCGCTACCAGACGATGAAGGGAAAGATGGTTCCGAGAAAGGCCGGCTGGGATACGCATGGACTGCCGGTAGAGCTGGAAGTCGAGAAGATGCTCGGTCTCGACGGTAAGGAGCAGATCGAGGAGTACGGTGTGGAGCCGTTCATCCAGCACTGCAAGGAGAGCGTCTGGAAGTACAAGGGGATGTGGGAGGATTTCTCCGCGACCGTTGGCTTCTGGGCGGATATGGATGATCCGTATGTCACCTACGATGACAATTTTATCGAGTCTGAGTGGTGGGCATTAAAGCAGATCTGGGAGAAGAAGCTTCTGTACAAGGGCTACAAGATCGTACCGTACTGCCCGCGCTGCGGTACCCCGCTTTCGAGCCATGAGGTGGCACAGGGATATAAGGACGTCAAGGAACGTTCCGCAATTGCACGCTTCAAGGTGAAGGGAGAGGAGGCGTACATTCTTGCGTGGACGACGACACCGTGGACCCTTCCGTCGAACGTTGCGCTCTGCGTGAATCCGGATGAGGATTATATCAAAGTCAAAATGAAGGATCAGGACTATGTATACTATCTGGCAGCTGCGCTGGCGGATACCGTGCTCGGAGCGGAGACCTACGATGTCCTTGAGACTTATAAGGGTAAGGATCTTGAATTCAAGGAGTATGAGGCACTTTACCCGGTAGAGCTGAAAAAGAAAGCGTACTATGTTGTATGTGATCCGTATGTTACGATGACCGATGGTACCGGTGTTGTACATATCGCACCGGCATTTGGTGAGGACGACAGCAAGGTCGGCAGAAAATATGATCTTCCGTTCCTGCAGCTCGTCGATGAGAATGGTATGATGACGAAGGAGACGAAATGGGCCGGTCACTCCTGTATTGCACGAAAGGATCTCGAAAATGAGAACGGCGTTTCCCCGGAGGTCATCAAGGATCTGGATGCGAGAGGACTGCTGTATTCCGCACCGAAGTTTGAGCATAGCTACCCGCACTGCTGGCGCTGTGATACACCGCTGATTTATTATGCACGCGAGTCCTGGTTCATCAAGATGACTGCGGTGCGCGATGATCTGGTGCGCAATAATAATACGGTAAACTGGATTCCGGAGAGCATCGGTAAGGGACGTTTCGGCGACTGGCTGGAAAATGTACAGGACTGGGGACTTTCACGGAACCGTTACTGGGGTACTCCGCTGAATATCTGGGAGTGCGAGTGCGGACATATGGAATCCGTCGGCAGCAAGAAGGAGCTGCATGAGCTTTCTGATGACTGCCCGGAGGAGATCGAGCTGCACCGTCCGTTCATCGACAAGGTGACGATTCGCTGTCCGAAGTGCGGAAAGCCGATGCACCGGGTACCGGAAGTAATCGACTGCTGGTTTGATTCCGGTTCCATGCCGTTTGCGCAGTATCACTATCCGTTTGAAAATAAAGAATATTTCGAGAAGCACTTCCCGGCTCAGTTTATTTCTGAGGCAGTGGATCAGACCAGAGGCTGGTTCTATTCTCTGATGGCGATCTCCACGCTGCTGTTTAATAAGGCTCCGTTTGAAAATGTTATCGTTCTTGGACACGTGCAGGATGAAAACGGCCAGAAGATGAGCAAATCCAAGGGAAATGCCGTCGATCCGTTCGAGGCGCTTTCCAAATATGGCGCGGATGCAATTCGCTGGTATTTCTATATCAACAGCGCTCCGTGGCTGCCGAATCGTTTCCATGGAAAGGCCGTGCAGGAGGGGCAGAACAAGTTCCTCGGAACACTCTGGAATACCTATGCATTCTTCGTGCTGTATGCCAATATTGACAATTTTGACCCGACCAAGTATACACTGGACTACGAGAAGCTTCCGGTTATGGATAAGTGGTTACTCTCCAAGATGAATTCC
>ERZ824488.2716-NODE-2716-length-14926-cov-3.195548_pt1 | contig 14926 bp, 9 predicted proteins | sample MGYA00519936_ERZ824488 | MGnify/ENA primary metagenome ERZ824488 (study PRJEB31778, sample SAMEA3449153) | human gut metagenome | biome: human gut; feature: human-associated habitat; material: faeces | place: United Kingdom | collected 2010/2012 ... | reverse complement strand
TCGTCGCGGCCCAGGCCATCAGGGGTGATGGTGTTGGTCAGCGAGATGCCGTCAAGAGCGTCGTTGTAGTCGATCTTGCCGACGGAGAACATGGACGGCAGCATGCCGTGGGAGTCCATGCCGTTCTCCGGGTTGGCGCCCGGAGCGTACGGGGTGCCCTTGGCGTGGCCGGACGGGAAGGAACCGGTGTTCTTGCCGTACTCGACGTTGGAGGTGATCGTCAGGATGGACTGGGTCGGGACGGCGCCGCGGTAGACCGGGAGCCTCTTGACCTGGCCCATGACCGTGGAGACGACCCACTTGGCGATGTCGTCGGCGCGGTCGTCGTCGTTGCCGTAGACCGGGAACTCGCCCTCGGTGCGGTAGCCGACGATCAGGTCGTCGTCGGCGCCCTCAACGTACTCGTACTCGTGGCCTTCCAGGGTCTTCGCGTCCTTGTTGTAGATCGGGTAGACCTTGGCGTACTTGACGGCGGCGAGGGAGTCGGCGGCGATGGACAGACCGGACATGCCGCAGCCGAGGGTGCGGTACACTTCCTTGTCGTGCAGGGCCATCTCGATGGACTCGTACGCGTACTTATCGTGCATGTAGTGGATGATGTTCAGGGCCATGACGTAGGTCTCGGACAGCCATTCGAGGGCCTTCTCGTAGTTGTTCTTGACCTTCTCGTAATCGAGGGTGCCGTCGGCCTCCGGGGTAATCGGCTCGATCACGCCCTTGTCGATGACCTGCATGCCGGTCATCTCGTCGCGGCCGCCGTTGATGGCGTACAGCAGGGCCTTGGCGGAGTTCACGCGGGCGGCGAAGAACTGCATCTGCTTGCCCACGCGCATCGGGGAGACGCAGCATGCGATGGCAGCGTCGTCGCCCCAGTGGCTACGAATTTCCTTGTCGGACTCGTACTGGATGGCCGAGGTGTCGATGGAGATCTTGGCGCAGAAGCGCTTGTAGGCCTCAGGCAGCTTCGGATCCCAGAAGATGGTGATGTTCGGCTCGGGGCCAGGTCCGAGGTGCTCGAGGGTCAGGGTGTTGAGCAGACGGAACGAGGTCTTGGTGACCATCGAACGGCCGTCATCGCCGAAGCCGGCGTCGGACCAGGTCGCCCAGTACGGGTCGCCGGAGAAGATCGAATCGTAGTCCTTGGTACGCAGGAAGCGCACGATGCGCAGCTTCATGACGATGTTGTCGATGAGCTCCTGGGCGTCGGTCTCGGTGATCTTGCCGGCCTGGAGGTCGCGCTCGATGTAGCAGTCGAGGAAGGCGGAGTTGCGGCCGAAGGACATGGCGGCGCCGTCCTGGGACTTGATGGAGGCCAGGTAGCCCATGTAGGTCCACTGCACGGCTTCCTGCGCGGTCTGGGCCGGGCGGGACAGGTCGAGGCCGTACTCGTTGCCGAGGTTGATGAGCTTCTTCAGAGCCTTGATCTGCTCGTCGTGCTCCTCACGGAAGCGGATCCAGTGCTCGATCTCCGGCTCGGTGAAGTCGTTGCGGTACGGCACGGAGTCCTTGTCGCGCTTCTTGAAGGCGATGAGCTTGTTCACGCCGTACAGGGCGACGCGGCGGTAGTCGCCGATGATGCGGCCACGGCCGTAGGCGTCCGGCAGACCGGTGAGGATCTTGTTGTGGCGGGCGACCTTGATCTGCTTGGTGTACACGCCGAAGACGCCGTCGTTGTGGGTCTTGCGGTACTTGGTGAAGATCTTCTTGATCTCCGGATCCGGTTCCTTGCCGGCTTCCTTGATGGCCTGCTCGACCATGCGCCAGCCACCGTTCGGCATCATCGCGCGCTTGCAGGGAACGTCGGTCTGGAGGCCAACGACCACGTTATCGACTTCCGGGGAGTCGATGTAGCCGGCCGGGAAGGCGTCGACGTCGGCCGGGGTATGGGTGTCCACGTCGTAGACGCGCTGCTTGCGCTCCACGGCCAGGTAGTTGTCGTCGAGGTACTTCCACAGGTGCTTGGTCTTCTCGGTGGCAGGAGCCAGGAATGTCTCGTCGCCCTCGTACGGGGTGTAGTTCTTCTGGATGAAGTCGCGGACGTCAATATCCTTCTGCCAGTTGCCCTCGGTGAAGCCGGCCCACGCCTTGGCGTCGAGCTCCTCCTGGGAGACAGCTGCATTTTCCACTGCGGTCATGTCACTCCTTAAATGGGGTTGTAGGTTTCGCATCTTCACGGAACCCTTGGTTCAACAGTGTAGTTGGCACTTGCTTGAGAAAAGCTGAAATTGGGAGTGAGCTATCTCACATTGTTTCTGTGAACGCTACCATTCCAATGGCTTCTAGATATTGATGGGACTATTGCACGTCTCCAGATATGGGAAACCGCTCATACTGTGATGTTCGTATGAGCGGTTCGGTCTTGAGATTGACAGCAGAACCGTATCCGTCAGTTTTCGACCGTCAATCCTCGGGGCGAGCCTGTGCGGGTTTCACGCCGTAGTTCTTCCAGCGCCGGTTCTCCTCCTCCCATCTGGCATTGCGGTCCACCACGATGTCCCACGCATGTTCGGCGTCTTCCTTGGTCTTGTACGGACCCATGCGCTGTTCGATCGGTGAGACCATGCCCAACTCGGCCTGCTTCTTGACGGTGTTGAAATACCACTGCTTCTTGTTATCGTCTGTCATTGGTACCTCCTCAACGGTATTACTTGCTCCCGCTGGCGGGAGCAATATATGTTTATTCCCTGAATGCGTTGGTGACGGGCAGTCGGCGGTCGCGGCCGAACGCGAGGGCCGTGACCTTCGGTCCCAGCGGGTATTGGCGGCGCTTCCATTCGGCGCGGTCCACCAATCGCATCACGGTGTCTACGGTGACCTGGTCGAAGCCGTCGGCTAACAGGTCGGCGCGGCCGTGCGCGTGCTCGATGTATGCGGCGAGCACCTTGTCGAGCAGCGCGTATTCGGGCAGGGAGTCGGAGTCCTTCTGCCCGGGGCGCAACTCGGCCGAGGGTGCCTTCTCGATGGAGGAGACCGGAATCATCACGCCGTCCTTCAACGGGATGCCGGTGTTGCCGTCCTCGTTGCCCACGATCTTGAGACCGCCGATGCCGACGCCTGCGGCCGCGGCCTTGTTACGCCAACGGCTGATCTCCCAGACACGGGTCTTGAGCAGGTCCTTGATGGGTGCGTAGCCGCCTACCGCATCGCCGTAGATGGTCGAGTAGCCGCAGGCGAGCTCTGACTTGTTGCCGGTGGCCACGGCGAGCAGACCGCGCGAATTGGAGCTGGCCATCACGATCACACCGCGGATGCGGGCCTGCAGGTTCTCGGCGGAGACGCCATCAAGGTCAAGTTGCTGTTGGTAGGCGTTGAACAATGGCTCAATGGGCTGGACCTCGTAATGGGCGCCAATGTTGGAGGCCAAATCGGCGGCGTCGTCTTTGGAACCGTCGGAGGAGTACATGGAGGGCATGGAGATGCCCCAGACGTTCTCGCCGCCGCATGCGTCGGCCGCCATGGCGGCTACCAGTGCGGAGTCGATGCCTCCTGAGAGGCCCAGCGTCACGCCGGTGAAGTGGTTCTTGGCCATGTAGTCCTTGAGGCCGAGCACGCAGGCGGTGTATACCTCTTCGTCCGGGTCGAGTTCCGGAACGATCTCGGCCTTGGCCTGATGTTCGGCGGCGGAATCGAAGTCCCAGAACGTCAGGTTTTCCATGAACATCGGGCTGCGTTCGATAAGCGTGCCGTCGGCGTCGACCACGAAGCTGCCGCCGTCGAAGACGAGGTCGTCTTGACCGCCGACCTGATTCAGGTAGATGACCGGGGCGTTAACCTCGGCGGCACGACGCTGGGCGAGCTCGAAACGGGTGTTGGTCTTGCCTTCCTCATACGGCGAGCCGTTGATGGTGAGCAGCAGGTCGATGTTCTTGGTGGCCAGGTCGGCCACCGGGCCGCCGTCCTGCCAGATGTCCTCGCAGATGGCCACGCCAATGGTGGCGCCGTCCACGTCGAGGGTCACGGAGCGGTCGCCGGCGGAGAAGATGCGGAATTCGTCGAACACGCCGTAGTTGGGCAGGAAGTGCTTGTCGTAGCCAGCCCAGACCACGCCTTGGTGCAAGACCACCAGTCGGTTGCGCGGCTTGGAGGTCTTGCGGTCGGTGCCCACGGTGCCGACCACCACGAACAGATCGCCGAGGCCGTCGTCGTTGAGCTGGGTGGCGAGTTCGTTGGCCTTGTCCCATGCGGCTTGGCGGAAGGTGCGGCGCAGGGCCAGATCCTCGATGGGGTATCCGGTGAGGGTCATTTCCGGAAAAACAACCACTTGGGCGTTTCCTGCGGCGGCTTTACGGGAGTAGTCGAGCACCTTGGCGGCGTTGGCGTCAAGCGCGCCGACGCAGGTGTCGATCTGGGCGAGTGCGAAGCGAAGCTGTGTCATAGATTCTTAGTGTAGCCGCGTATGACGTCGGATTGCCTGTTCTTCCGGCTTGGCGTCATTCATTAGGTCGTTTTTGCGTTCATTAGGTCACTGCAATGCGATATCAGTCGTTGCAATGGCGCGATTCCAACAACCAGTATCGCCGTTCACCGACCTAATGGACGATGAATCGACCTAATGAACGAATGCCACTCCCCTCAGTCAGCTTCGCTGATAGCTCGTCCTGCACTTATGGACGGGCGAGGCCCGCGCATATCTGGTTCGGCTGTCGCCTCACCTTCGGCTACAGACAGCCCACTGGGCTGTCTGCCTAACGCCTCAGCCTCCGGAGGCGAGCCAGAAAAGGATTTACTTCAGCTCGTTGAGCACGCGCAGAGCGGTGTTGACGTAGAAGTTGACGAAGGTGGGAATGGATTCGTCGAGACCCACGAAATGCGGGCTATGCCAGTCGGCGCAACCTTCCTGGCCGTTTGACCCGACGAACGCGAACACCGGCAACGTCACCTTGGCGAATTCGCAGAAGTCCTCCCCCGCCATCGACTGACGTATCGGTTCGAGCTGCGCGTAGTCGTTGACATCCGCCGCCACGGCCTTGGCGAGACCTGGATCGGAGACCAGCGGGTCTTGAAAGTCATCCCAGACCACGTCGGCGCTGATGCCGTATGCCTCGGCGGTGTGTTCCACCACTTCCTTGAATCGGCGGCCGACCAGATTGCCATCCGACTTGTGGAAATAGCGCACAGTCCCTTGGAATCCGGCTTCGGCGGGCACCACGTTCCACACATGGCCGCCGTGCACTTCGGTAACGGACAGCACCAGCGGGTGGAAGGGCGTGACGTTGCGGCTCACGATGGTCTGCAGGCTCAGAATAATACTGGCGAGCGCTTCGATGGGCCCGGTGCCCTTGTACGGGTAACCGGCGTGGGTGCCTTGGGCGTGGAGGGTCACGCGGAATTTCACGCAGCCGGCCATCATCGGCTCAACGCCGATGGCCAGCTGGCCGGGCGCATAGTTGGGGTTGTTGTGCGTGCCGATAATGGCTTCGACGTCATCCACGAGTCCGGCGTCGATCATGGCGCGAGCGCCTTGGCCGGTCTCCTCACTCGGCTGGAACAGAATCTTGATCGAGCCGGCGAACTTGTCACGGTGCTCGGCGAGCCAGAAGGCGGCACCGAGCAGACCGGTCACGTGCAGGTCGTGGCCGCAGCCGTGCATCACGCCTTCATTGACGGAGCTGAACTCCAGTCCGGAGTCTTCCACGATGGGCAGGCCGTCGATGTCAGCGCGCAGCCCGATACGCGGCCCGGGACCGGCCTCGCCCTGAATGAGCCCCACAACACCAGTCTCCAGCGGGTTGTGCAGGATCTCGATGCCGTGCGCCTTGAGCTGGTCGGTCAGATAGATGCTGGTGCCGAATTCACGGAAACTACGCTCCGGATGGGCGTGCAGGTAGTGGCGGATAGTGATGAGTTCGTGGTCGATGTCGATATGTTCACTCATGGTTCCCGATTCTAGTAGCGCGAAGAATATATTGCGGCCCTCGCTCCATATTGGCGAGGGCCGCGATCTATGGGGTCAGTATGCCTTGTTATTGCTGGCGTTTGAGCAGTCGTTTGGCGATGGCGTTGGCGATGCCCTGCACCACCTGGACCAGTACGATCATGATGATCACGGCCGTCCAGGTGACGGTCTGGTCGAACTTCTGGTAGCCGTAGGCGATGGCGAAGTTACCGAGACCGCCACCGCCGATGTAGCCGGCCATGGCAGACATGTCGAGCACGCCAATGAACAGGAAGGCGTAGGCCAGGATCAGCGGTGCCAGGGCTTCGGGGATGAGCACGGTGCGGATGATGGTGAGCTTGCCGGCACCCATCGAACGCGCGGCCTCGATTACTCCCGGGTCGACCGGCACGAGATTCTGTTCGACCAGACGCGAGGTGGCGAAGGTGCACATCACCACCATCGGGAAGATGACGGCCACGGTGCCGATGGACGTGCCGACCACGACGATGGTGAGCGGCTGCATGGCTGCCAGGAAGATGATGAACGGAATCGGGCGCACGATGTTGACGATGATGTCAAGGATGCGGTAGACGACCGCGTTCTCGAACAGGTTGCCGGGGCGGGTGCCATAGAGCACCACGCCGAGGATCAGGCCGAGGAATCCGCCGATGACGAGGGTGACGAGCACCATGGTCAGGGTCTGGCCAATGGATTCGAACAGTAGTGGACGCAGCACGTTCCAGTCGCTACGCGGGTTGGCGAGGATGATCATGCGTTGGCTCCTTCATGTGCGGCGGCGGACGCGGCGGGCGCGGTGGCAGTATCGGCCGCCAGTGGGTCATGGGCGCGGTCTTCGGCGTAGGAGGCATGTCCGGCGACTGCGTCGGCGTAGGCCACAGGCTTTGCGGCGGTGCCGAAGTCGATGACGTCGCTATTGGCGGCGAGCTCGCGCAGGAATTCGTCCACATGCCAGCCGGGCCCGTTGAATTCGTAGGTGATGGCACCGATGGCGGTCCCCTTGACCGTGTCGATGCCGCCGTAGAGCAGGCTGGATTCGACGCCGTATTTGGCGATGAGTTCGGAGATATTCTGTCCGGATGCCTTGAGTTCATGGCCTTGGGTGCCGGAAACGTCCTTTTGGCGGATAAGCACGGTGACAATGCGGCCCGACCATTCGTGATGCAATCGCTCGACCCGGTCTTCCTCGGGCAGGCCAGACAATGCGGTGGCAATGAATCGCTTGGTCACCGGCTGCTGGGGTGCAGCGAACACATCGTATACGTCGCCGGATTCGACCACGCGTCCGGCGCTCATTACGGCCACGCGGCCGGCAATCTGCTGGACCACGTTCATCTGATGGGTGATAAGCACAATGGTGATGCCGAATTCCTCGTTCACACGCTTGAGCAAGGCCAGCACTTCGGTGGTGGTTTCCGGGTCGAGCGCGCTGGTGGCTTCGTCGGCGAGCAGAATCTCCGGATTAGTGGCCAGTGCGCGGGCGATGCCGACGCGCTGCTTCTGGCCGCCGGACAGCTGCGAAGGGTATTTGTTTGCGTGCTCACTGAGGCCCACGAATTCAAGGAGTTCGTTGACACGACGATCCTGATAGTCCTTGCGCCAGTGATCGAGTTGCAGTGGGTAGGCGATGTTCTGGGCCACGGTTTTGGTGGAGAACAGGTTGAACTGCTGGAAAATCATGCCGATTTTCTGGCGGATGGGCCGCAGCTTGGTCTCACTCAGAGAGGTGATATCAGTACCAAGCACGGTCACAGTGCCGGAGGTGGGTCGTTCGAGCGCGTTGATAAGCCGGACCAGTGTGGATTTGCCTGCACCGGAATAGCCGATGATGCCGAAGATGTCACCGCGATCGATGGTCAGGCTGACGTCATCCACGGCTCGTGCGATGTTCGCGCCGCGTCCGCGTGTTTTGAATTCCTTCACGACATGGTCGAAGGTGATGATGGGGTCGCTCATAGTGCTCCCTGATGCTGGTTGTTGGTGTCCGGTCACGGAAGCGGAGCGAATCCCGATTGTTGGCTCGGGTACTCGCTCCGCTTGGTGGTAATGGCTATGGACAGGCTAGTCGTGCGCTCGTATCAGCCGCGGCTCACTGCTGGGCCTTGGCATCCTTCTCAATGTCGGACAGGAAGCCTTGCAGCTCGCTGGCGCTGAACTTGTCGGCGAACACCGCGGTACCGCCGGAGTTCTCCTGCAGGGCGTCGAGCACATCCTTCTGCTGGTAGATGGAAACGAGCTTCTTGTAGGTCTCGTTGTTCACGTCCGCCTTGCGGGCCACCCACACGTTGATGTAGGGGCGAGCCTCTTCGGATTCGGCGTCATCCTGGTAGATGGCGTCCTTCGGGTCGAGACCGGCATCGGCCACGTAGTCGTTGTTGATCACACCAGCGGCGATGGTCGGGTCCTTCAGGGTGGTGGCCACCTGTTCGGCCTTGAGCGGGGTGACCTTGACCTTGCTCTTGGCTTCGTCGATGTAGGCCGGGGTGGAGAAGGCGGTCCAGTCGCCCTTGAGCGTCACGAGACCGGCGGCCTTGAGCACGCCGATAGCGCGGGCCTGGTTGGTTTCGTCGTTCGGAATGGTGACGGTGTCGCCCTGCTTCAGGTCCTTGATGTCCTTGACCTTGGTGGAGTACACGCCGAGCGGGTAGATGGCGGTGCCGCCGATGGGCTGCAGGTCCTTCTTGTTGCTCACGTTGTAGTTGGCCAAGTAGAGCAGGTGCTGGAATTCGTTGAGGTCCAGCTCGCCGGAGTCAAGGGCCGGGTTTTCGGAGGTGTAGTCCTGGAAGTCGACGATGTCGACGTAGATGCCGGCCTTCTCGGCGTCCTGCTTGAACTTGACCCATTCGGGGTTGGTAGCGCCGACCACGCCGATCTTGACCGGGTTGCCCTTGCTGCCCTTGGCGGACGACTCGTTGGCACCGGCAAACGCGCGGTAGCCGAAGAACGCGGCCACGGCGATAATCGCCACGACCACGATGGTGATGATGACGTTGCGGGCGGTGTGGTTCACACGCACCGGCTCGTTATTGTTAGGAGCGGCCGGGGTTGCCGGCTGGGTTGCTGCTGTCATTGGATTTCCTCTCTCCAAAATTGATGTCGGGTAACACCATAACGCGCTTGAACCGCGAAAGTGACGGAAAATGGCCGATTGCCATATAGGTGTCTTTTATGGCGCGCATGCAATGTCCGGGATTCGTGCGTTTGATAACCCGCTATAGGCGTGCCGAACACGCCGGAAAGCACGTCGAGAGGGGCTTTGACAATGGAAGCTATGACTACCGATACTGCCAATGCCGATATCCGAGCCGTATTCTTCGATATCGATGGCACGCTCACCAGTTTCACGACCCATACGGTGCCGGATTCCACAATCGAGGCGATTCACCGGCTGCAGGCCGCAGGCGTCAAGGTGCTGATTTGCACGGGCCGCGCGCCTTCACAGATGCACGTGGTGCTGGATACCATGCCGGTGACGTTCGATGGCGTGGTGGCGTTCAATGGGCAGTATTGTTTTGATGACACCGGCTTCTTTGCCTCGCAGGCCTTGGATACTGCTGATATTGAGGTGATTCTCGACTGGCTTGACCGTCACCCCGATGTGGTGTGCAATTTCGGCGAGAAGGATTACGTGTACTTCAACCAGTCCAATGATCTGCTTCGCGCCACGTGGAGCAAACTGGGCAAAACCGCACCGACCCGGTATTTCGAGGACCCGCGCACCCGCGCGCTGGATCATGAGACTTTCCAGATCAGTCCCTTTGTCGGGCCCGAGCTGGAGGCCGAACTGGTGGGACTGTGCAGCAATGTGCGCGGGGTGCGTTGGCATCCGGATTTCACGGATCTGATTCCGGCCGATGGCGGCAAGCCGCGCGGCATCCAGCGGTTCATGGCGCATTACGGCATCACGCGCGAGCAGACCATGGCCTTCGGCGATGGCGGCAATGACACGGATATGCTCGCCTACGCCGGCATCGGGGTCGCGATGGGCAATGCGACCGCCGAGCCCAAGGCCGCCGCCGACTACATCACTGACGATGTGGACCACGACGGTGTGCGCAATGCCCTGCTGCATTTCAGGGTGCTACGCGATTAAAACATCACAACAGTTCGCTTTGTTCTGCCCCGCCGTGACAGGGCTTATGAATAAGCAAAGGGCTCGGGACGAATCCCGAGCCCTTTGGTGTTAGCGAACTAACAACACCGTGGAGGTGTTATCACTCGTTGTCGCCAGCGGTAGCGGCGGTAGCGGTGACGGCACCCTTCTTGTCGGTGTTCACGCCGGAGTACACCCAGTCGGTGTAGTCCGGGTGGTCGTAGCCGTTGTCGACGGCGAACTGGAAGGCCTCATCACGGAACTTCTCGAGCTCGTCGATCTTGTCGGCGTACTTGTCGGCGTCGATCATGCGCAGAGCCTCAGCGGTCAGCTCGTAGCGGTCGATGCGGTTGACACGAACCATGTCGTACGGGGTGGTGGTGGAGCCCTCCTCCTCGTAGCCGTGGACGTTGAAGTTGTCGTGGTTCGGACGGTCGTAGATCAGGCCACGCACGTCGTGAGCGTAGGAGTGGTACGCGAACAGCACCGGCTTGTCGGCGGTGAAGATGTCGGCGAACTCCTCGTCGGTCAGAGCCTCGTCGTTCTCCTTGGCGGACTGCAGGGAGAGCAGGTCGGCAACGTTCACAACCTTGAACTTGACGCCCAGTTCCTTCAGCTTGTCGGAAGCAGCCATGATCTCCTGAGTCGGGACATCGCCGGCGGCGGCAAGCACGACCTCGGCCTCATCGTTGTTCTTGGCGGTGGAAGCCCAATCCCAAGCGGCGGCACCCTTCTCGAGCTCGGCACGAGCCTCGTCCAGGGTCAGCCAGGTGGCAGCAGGCTGCTTACCAGCGATGATGGCGTTGATCTTGTTGGTGGACTTGTAGCACTTCTCGGCGATGGCCAGCAGCATGTTCGCATCGGTGGCGAAGTAGATGCCGATGACGTGGTCGTTGTGGAAGCACTTGTTCAGCAGGACGGAGGTGACACCCGGATCCTGGTGGGAGAAACCGTTGTGGTCCTGACGCCAAACATGGGAGGAGACCAGCAGGTTCATGGAGGCGATCGGCTTGCGCCACGGAATCTCGCGGACGGTAGCCTCAAGCCACTTGGCGTGCTGGTTCAGCATGGAGTCGATCACGTGGACGAAGGACTCGTAGGAGCTCCAGATGCCGTGACGACCGGTCAGCAGGTAGGCCTCGAGGAAGCCTTCCATCTGGTGCTCGGACAGCTGCTCAACGACCTGGCCGGAGACGTGCATGTGCTCGTCGACCTCGTCGGAGATGTAGCCGGCATCCCACTGCTTGTTGGTGACTTCGTAGGAAGCCTGCAGACGGTTGGAAGCGGTCTCATCCGGTCCGAAGATGCGGAAGTCGCGCGGGTTGTTCTTGATGATGTCGCGAGTGTAGGCACCCAGGGTACGGGTGGCCTCGAGCTGGCCCCAGCCGTGGCCGTACTCAGCCACTTCCTTGACCTCGTAGTCCTCGAGGTTCGGCAGCTTCAGGTCGTTGCGGATCACACCACCGTTGGCGTTCGGGTTGGCACCGATACGCAGCTCGCCCTTCGGCATGAAGGCAAGGACGTCGTCCTTGACAGCACCGTTGGCGTCGAACAGCTCTTCCGGCTTGTAGGACTCGAGCCAGTTCTTGAGAACCTCGAAGTGGGCCTCGGTGTCGCGGGCGGAAGCCAGCGGCACCTGGTGGGAACGCCAGGAGCCCTCGGTCTTCTTGCCGTCGATGTACTTCGGGCAGGTCCAGCCCTTCGGGGTGCGGAAGATCAGCATCGGGTAGAACGGACGGTGCACGTTGTCGGTCTGAGCGGTGGCCTTGATGTCGCAGATCTCGTCCCAGATGGTCTCCCACAGCTCGGCGAAGCGACGGTGGATGGACATGTGGTCCTCATCATCGAAGCCAGCGACGAACTCGTAGGGCTCGTAACCCATGCCGTGGAAGAACTCGTGGAGCTCTTCGTCGGAGATGCGGGACAGGATGGTCGGGTTGGCGATCTTGTAGCCGTTGAGGTGCAGGATCGGCAGCACGATACCGTCGGTGCGCGGGTTCACGAGCTTGTTGGACTGCCAGCCGGTAGCCAGCGGGCCGGTCTCAGCCTCGCCGTCGCCGACGATGGCCGGGACAAACAGGCTCGGGTTGTCCATGATGGCGCCGTAAGCGTGGGACAGAGCGTAACCCAGCTCACCACCCTCGTGGATGGAGCCCGGGGTCTCCGGAGCGAAGTGGGACGGAATGCCGCCCGGGTAAGAGAACTGACGGAAGAACTTCTGCAGACCAGCTTCGTCCTTGGTGATCTTCGGGAAGGTCTCGGTGTAGGTGCCGTCCAGGTAGGACTGGGAGGTACCGGCCGGGCCACCGTGGCCCGGGCCCATGATGATCACGGTGTTCTGGCCGTGGTCAGCAATGAAACGGTTGATGTGGCCGATGAGGAAGTTCAGGCCAGGGGTAGTGCCCCAGTGGCCCACCAGACGGTGCTTCACATCTTCGCGGGTGAAGGGCTCCTTCATCAGCGGGTTGGAACGCAGATAAATCTGGCCGATGGAAAGGTAGTTGGCAACGCGCCAGTACTTGTCAACGCCTTCGAGGGCTTCCTCGGAAACCGGAGCGTTGAGCTTCTTCCAAGGGGTGCCAATAACAGGACTCGTCATGTGTACTCCTGTACTCCTGCACGTGATCGTGCGATTGATTATTTCTGTTCGGTCACGGTCCCTGACCCTTGCGGTGCCAAGGTTTTCCGTTCCCAATCAATCGTCATGGTACGAGGACAACGCGACTTTTGAACGATTTCTTGCGGGTGTGTTCGAAATTGTTGCGGATATTTCAGTATTTGTGCGGTTCGACTGACCGTTTGTCAACATTAGTTTTTTCAACATACTTTTTCAAAACGGCGGACGCATGCGGAAATCCAGCATTTGGCTAGAACAGCGCACGTTCGATTTCCCATGTTCGAAATCGGCGTGTTGTCCGTCTACAGGCATGTAGTTTGTTCGATTTGCGCACATAGTCTCTGCGTGTCGGCCTTGTCGCCTTGACCAGTGATAATCAGGGGTGTTCAGCCCACGTAAAATTCCAATGAACGTTAGGGGAATATCAATGGCAAACGGTCCTGTGCTTGTCGTCGACTTCGGCGCCCAGTACGCCCAGCTCATCGCCCGCCGCGTGCGCGAAGCAGGCGTGTACTCCGAGCTGGTCCCTCATTCCATGCCGGTCGACGAGATCCTGGCCAAGGATCCGAAGGCGATTATTCTGTCTGGCGGCCCGGCCTCCGTGTTCGAGCCCGGCGCGCCGACCATAGACACCAAGGTATTCGAATCCGGTGTTCCGGTGCTTGGTATCTGCTACGGCTTCCAGGTCATGGCCTATGAGCTCGGCGGCAAGGTGGATAAGGCCGCGCTCGGCGAATACGGCAAGACCTCAGCCACCATCGACGACGCCGCCGGCATCCTCGCCGACTCCCCCGCCGAGCAGACCACGTGGATGAGCCACGGTGTGGCGGTCGAACAGGCCCCGGCCGGCTTCGAAGTGCTGGCCCACACCGAAGGCGCGCCCGTGGCCGCCATGGCGGACGAATCCCGCAAGCTCTATGGTGTGCAGTGGCACCCGGAAGTCAAGCACTCCCCGCTTGGCCAGAAGCTTATCGAAAACTTCCTGCACCGTTGCGCCGCGCTGCCCAACGACTGGGATGCCTCCTCGATTATCGAGGATCAAGTCAAGAAGATCCGCGAGCAGGTCGGCGACGCCGAGGTGATCTGCGGCCTGTCCGGCGGCGTTGATTCCGCCGTGGCCGCCGCTCTGGTACACAAGGCCATCGGCGACCAGCTCACCTGCGTGTTCGTGGACCACGGCCTGCTGCGCAAGGGCGAAGTCGAGCAGGTCAAGCACGACTTCGTCGCCGCGACCGGCATCCGCCTCATCACCGTCGACGCCGCCGACGACTTCCTCGACGCCCTCGCAGGCGTCTCCGAGCCGGAGCGCAAGCGCAAGATCATCGGCGAGAAGTTCATCCGCACCTTCGAGAAGGCCCAGCGCCAGGTCCTCGAAGAGGCCGGCGCCCGCGGCAAGGAGGTCAAGTTCCTCGTGCAGGGCACGCTCTACCCCGACGTCGTCGAATCCGGCGGCGGCGACGGCGCGGCCAACATCAAGAGCCACCACAACGTCGGCGGCCTGCCCGAGGACATCAAGTTCCAGCTCATCGAACCGCTGCGCACTCTGTTCAAGGATGAGGTGCGCGCCATCGGCACCGAGCTCGGTCTGCCCGACGAAATCGTCTGGCGTCAGCCCTTCCCGGGCCCGGGTCTGGGCATCCGCATCATCGGCGAGATCACCAAGGAGCGCCTCGACCTGCTGCGCGAGGCCGACGCGATTTACCGCGAGGAGATCGTCGCCGCGCGCCTGGACAAGCGCATCAAGAACTACTTCGCCGTGCTGGAGGAGAGCACCTCGACCGGCGGGCATGCTTGCCGCTACACGGTGGCCCTGCGTGCCGCCAGTCAGGCCGGGGGCAGCTACGCCGTCTACCGTCTGCCCTACGACCTGCTCGAGCGCGTCAGCGAACGCATACTCGCCGAGGCACCCGGCATTGACCGCGTGGTCTACGACGTGACCGCCTCTGTCCGCTCCCCGCTCGAGTGGGAATAGGTCGGGCAGGGTCGGCAGTGCCGACATCCACTTGCTACCGCTGGCCACGCGAATCTGTCGGCCATAAACTAGAGCCTCCAGATTCTTCGTGGTCTGAAAACTCGAGCATGTGCCCCACAAGGGTTACGGTCGGCATTGCTACCGCCGGATCGGGCGACGAATTCGGGGGCCATAGATTAAGGCCCCCGAATTCTGTGAATTCCCCGGAGAATCTCCGGGGAATTTTCTGTCGATCAGGCAGTACCTGCGCCCAGCCGGTCGGCATTGTCGGCAGTGCCGGCAGCCTGAGCCTGCACCCACATGCTGCCGCCGAAAGTGGGGGAGGGACTCGCTGATCTCCCAACAGTC
>ERZ824488.2715-NODE-2715-length-14926-cov-5.149015_pt1 | contig 14926 bp, 16 predicted proteins | sample MGYA00519936_ERZ824488 | MGnify/ENA primary metagenome ERZ824488 (study PRJEB31778, sample SAMEA3449153) | human gut metagenome | biome: human gut; feature: human-associated habitat; material: faeces | place: United Kingdom | collected 2010/2012 ... | reverse complement strand
AATGTCTCTGCCATGTCTTCACTCCATTCTCATTCCAGCCCTGATCCATCCTTAATTCCATTTCTTTTCCAGAGCCCTCGCCAGTACACTGAAGGGCCAGCAGGCAAAGAAATACAGAACGAATACTACAAGGAATACTCCAAAAGCAGCATTGGGACTGCTCATACGATTCGCCTCAATGATCTGCTGCGCTACTTTTAACATCTCCACTACGCCGATCATCAGTACCAGACTGGTAGTCTTGATCATACGGGTGATCAGGTTAATAGACAATGGGATCAGTCGCCGCACAGTCTGGGGAATGATGATGTACAGATATGTCTGTATCTTACTAAGTCCCAGCGCCTCACTGCTTTCATACTGATGCTTCGGGATGCTGATCAGCGCTCCGCGCACCAGATCTCCCATCTCCGCGGTTCCCCACAGGACGAATACGATCACGGATGCCACCTCACCGGATAAGTTCCATCCCAGTGCTCTGGTGGAACCGAAATATACGATGAACAATAATACCAGCTGCGGCATGATACGTATGAATTCCAGATAGACACGAAAAAAAGCTTTCACCACTTTATTTTTTACCGTCATCAGTGCCCCCACCAGGATACCCAGAGGCATACTGATCAGAATGGATACGATACTGATCTTCATGGCTACCCACAAACCCTGCAGCAGGCGGAGCATGTTCGTGCCTTTGAATAATACATCAATCCCCAAATCCGGCATAACGCATCCTCCTCTCCACCAGTGATCCTATGACCGATACCGGCAGCAGGATCAGCAGATAAAATACTACCAGGAGGAACAGGCTCTCCGTAGTCTTATAATAGAGACCGATCAGGTCTTTGGCGGTGAACATCAGGTCCATCAGACTGATGGCGCTGAACACACTGGTCTCTTTTAACAGGAAAATGATATTTGCCACAAATGCAGGAATACTGGTGGACATTGCCTGGGGCAGGATCACATATCCCAACACCTGTCGGGAATTCATTCCCAGACTGATGGCACTTTCACTCTGAATGGGTTCTACGGATTCCAGACCGCTGCGGAAACTTTCTGCCATATAGCTGCCGCCTAAAAATGCCAGACCGACTACACCGCACAGCTCCGCCGACATCCGGATCCCGATCTTCGGGAAGCCGTAATAGATAAAAAACAGCTGTACCAGAAGCGGTGTGTTACGGCTCAGTTCCACGTAGACTGTCACGATCCACCGCAGCACCGGCACTTTATAGTATTGAACCGCTGCACAGATGAGCCCCACCAGGATTGCAAACAGGATGCCAACGATACCTATTTTCACGGTCAGAAGTGCTGCCTTTTCGTACATGGGCAGATATTTTTCAATAAATTCCCAGTTCATGTATCTATGTCCTTTCCGGTAAAGTTCAAAATAATCTTTTAGATTATATCAAATGTATTTCTCAGATGCAAGAAAAGACTGCGGCGGCAGCTTACGTGCCCCGCAGTCCCCTCTATATCATCTTATTCCCATCGTACCTTACTGTGCGTTTACTTTGCCGCCCTCTACTACCAGGCTGTCCTCATAGTCCAGACCATAGGTGTCTGCCAGAGTTGCTTCGTAATCTGCATGGAAAAAGTTCTCCTCACCCAAAGCTACGATCTCATCATTGATCCAGTCAAGCAGTGTGGTGTTGCCCTTGGAAACAGCGGGAGCAATGGTGTCTGCACTGCCCAGGGAAGGAATACCTACGGTATATCCTTCGTTCTGCAGAGCGAATGCGATAACTTCGGTGTTATCATTTGCCCATGCAACAGAAGTGCCGTTCTCGAAAGCTTCTTTTGCGGTTGCATAGGAATCAAACTTCTGTAAAGGAATATCCGGATAGTTTGCGATCAGATATGTCTCAGCGGTAGTGCCGGAGATTACAATGATGGAATCATCTGCATTCCAGTCGTCTAAGGAAGTGATCACATTATCATCCTTGGATACCACGCCAAGTGACACATTCATATAAGGAGAAGCGAAATCCACTTCCTCTACTCTCTCGGGAGTTACGGTAAAGTTCGCCAGGATCACATCTACCTTACCGGTCTGTAAATACTCAATACGATTGGCTGCCTCTGTAGATACGAAATTCACATCTACCCCCAGGTCTTCGCCGAGTCTTCTTGCATAATACACATCATAGCCCTGATATTCACCGTTCTCATCCACATAGCCGAACGGGTTTTTATCGGAGAATACTCCGATGTTAATGGTTCCGCTCTCCTTGATCTCATCCAGTGTGCGGTATACTGCCTTGCCGTCTGCTGCCGCTGCGCTTCCTGCGTCTGCGGTTTTGCTGTCACTGCTGCCGCATGCGGTCAGTCCCAGTGCCAATACTCCTGTTAATGCCAGTGCCAAAACGCTCTTCCACTCAAACTTCTTCATAATCCTTTTCCTCCTCTTCGATGTCTCATTTAAGTATCGAATCAACTTATGGGTAGGATTATATCTCCTATTTCATACTATGTCAATAGGAAAACAGTAATTTGTTTTTGCTTTTTGCGAAAAAATAAAATCAATGCTATAATACTTTTGTTACTTTTGATTGTAAACAGACCTTGTAACCGGAATTCCGTAAGAGATAATAAAATAATAAAGGAGAACAAAAGGATAATATATGAAAAAACCGATTTCACGTTTCTATCTGCTGTTGGTTCTCGTTCCGTTACTGTTACTGGCGAGCATGGGCGGCTATTACTTTCTGGAAGAAACTGCTGCAGGCAGCGATGTTGTTGTCGTTCCACAGACCCCTGCACCGCCTTCTGCCACACCGGTTCCCGTCCCTACTCCGGAGCCGACCCCCACTCCCTTCCCGGAGCATGACATTACGCTCATGGCTGTCGGGGACAACCTGATGCATCTGGGAGTCGTGGCCAGTGGAAAACAGGAGGACGGAACTTATGATTTCTCCATGCTGTTTCAGGGGATTTCACCCTTCTTAAACGCGGCAGACATCCGGATCATCAATCAGGAAACTGTCATGGGCGGCAATTCCCGGGGATTTTCCGGTTTTCCCTATTTTAATTCTCCTACCGAAGTTGGGGATGCGATTGCGGATGCCGGATTCAACGTGGTCCTGCAGGCATCCAATCATACCGCGGATCAGAAGCTGGACGGCCTGTTGTACTGTGCGGATTTCTGGAAAAACAAGCACCCGGAGGTACTGGTAACCGGTATTCACGAAGACGCTTCACAGGCAGATGACATTCCGTTACTTACCATCGATGATGTCACTTTCGCCATCTTAAATTATACCTACGGTGCCAATACCGAGACACTCCCCTTAGATCTGCTGGGGCATCTGAATCTTCTGTGTGCCGTAAATGAGAAAAACGGACAGATGGACTTCACCACGCTGAACCCGCAGGTCTTAGAGGATATCTCCCGGGCAAAAGAACTGGCAGATATCGTCATCGTCTGTCCTCACTGGGGGACTGAGTATTCCTCCAAAATCTCAAGCTATCAGGAAAAATGGGCACTGGAGATGACAGAAGCCGGTGCCGATGTCATTATCGGAACCCATCCCCATGTGGTAGAGCCTGTGGAATGGATCACCGCAGAAAACGGCAATGAGTCTCTGTGCTATTATTCGCTGGGCAATTATGTGTCCACCCAGAAAAATGCTCTCAGCATGTTAGAGGGTATGGCCTGGCTGACTTTTCACGTTGCAGAGGACGGTGTCTCCATCGAGCGGAAGACCACCGGTGTGATCCCGCTGGTCTGTCAGTACACCTCCGGACCGGTACGGTTTGAAAATGTCTATCTGCTGGAAGAATATACCGAAGAGCTGGCGGCCTCCCACGGCATCCGCAATTATGCCGGTGTGGTCCTTCATCTGGAAGACCTGCAAAAATGGAGCGACGAGATCCTCGGTGATTTCGTACTCACCAAAGATCAGGCGCTCCATAATTTCAAAACCGATTCTATTAATCAATAACGTTTCTCATACCGATGATGGGACTGTAGTCCACAGCACTGATAATGACACCTTTCCGTGAATTGGCGGAATGGATGATCTGTCCGTCACCGATATACAGTCCTACATGGGTACAGCTCTTCCCTCCATTGGAACTATAACATACAATATCTCCTGGCTGAAGTTCTTCAGAACTGATACTGCGTCCGGCACCGGAATACTGTCCTCCCGGTGTACGGCTGATAGAATAGCCGAACTCCGCATAGATAAAGCAGGTGAATCCGGAACAATCTGTACCTCCTGACAGACTGGAACCTCCGTGTACATACCGGTTGCCCAGATACTGCATGGCATAATCAATGATTCCCTGTCTGAGCTCCGCATTTGAGGTATAAGTTGTAGTGGGAAGTGTGATGTTCGTGATCACCTCCGGGGCATCCTGCTCGGCAGTCTGTTCTCTTGCCTGCAATGCCTTCTGCGCGGCAATTTCCGCCTGTTCCTCTTCTATTGTCTTCGCATAGATAAATTCTTCCGAGATCGTAACATATTCCGCAGAGACATAGCCTTCCTTGCTGTCGGTGTACTGTACCTTCAGCCAGTCTCCGTCATTCTCCAGAATTTTTACCTTTTCTCCATTGTCAATGTAACCAATTCTTTTTGCATCTGTGGCAGGATCCTGTCTCACATTCAGACGGTCTGCGATAACAACAGCATATCTGGTCACATAATTGTCTACAACCTCAGCTGCTGCATCTCCATAGATGAAAAACTCTGCCTTGATATAACCCTCCACATTACCGGAGATGATCCGGAACCAGTCCTGATCCTCTCCTGCCACATCCAGGATCTGTGCCACCGCTCCGTCATAGATTTTGCCCACTACGGCACTGTCCGTGTTCGGTTCTGTCCGGACATTGACGTAATTCGTCACATTGGCGATCGCTAACGACGCATATTCATCTGCGGTCGTATCCTCTACGGAAGCTTCGTCTACCGGGAACATCCTCCGGATCCGACATTCCTTCCACTGCTCTGGGATCCTCCGTCTCGCCACCCTGTACCGCCAGCAGATCCTCTATGGTAATCTGTCCGGTAGCCGGGATTGGCTCGACACCGATCTGATGTATTCCTGCCGCATGTACTTTCTGTACCGAGGTTTCACTCTGTATTTTCAGTTCTCCGTTTCCTGCTGCCACCACCATACTGACTCCGGTGAGAGCGACCGCCAGTGCCATGAACATTCTCTTTTTCATTATAATCCCTGTTACTTCCTACAATTACTGTTTTCTGATGACATTCTGTATAATAGCACATAAAGCAGCACCCGTCCACGAATGTCTCCAAATATCTCAAACTACTTAAAATACTGCATCAACTCTTCCAGATCCGTGGATGCCTTTTTAATTGTTCCTGTATCGTCCGAAATTTTGTTAACTGCTTCTGCGATATCAGATACGTTTGCCGTTACTTCCTCGTTGCTGGCTGCATTCTCTTCACTGAGCGCAGAACCAGGCTTCTTAACATGTCGGATATTGCATCCTGAACTATGCTCTCCCGTTCTCCGGCAAAAGCCATTCCCAGAATCTCTCCGTCATCGGAACATACCGGCATATAATAGACATAATATTCTTCTCCCTGAATCTCTACTCCATCAGTTTCATAATCGTTACCGGCTCTGACCGTCTCCCATATCTGTGGATCAGCCTTGGTTCCTTCTGCCCTGTTCCCATCCTTGTCCACAATGGAAGTAATAAATCTCTCATCCTCCATGAAAAGCGTCTGTTCAATATGCTCATCCTGCAAAGAATCTATAAACTGATAACTGATATCATCCTTTTCCAGAATATCCTCACGGATATCCCATGTGAAATACTGCTCCACTGATGTAGCACATGCTTTCAGCCGCAGATAGGTACTGTCGACCAGTTCATCTTTCATTTTGCCCGATGCAGTCTGAAATTTTTAAAAATAAAGAATGCTTACGCCATGTAACATCGTGGTATTTCTCCAGTTCTCCGTTCCCAACGATCCGGTGTGCCAGATCAGTAGTCCGGTGTTTTCGGCATTTTCTCTTCTGCCTACTTCTGCCGTAAGCTCCACTCCCCGGGCATAGCCCCTTTCCTGCTGTACCACCGTAGGTTCCGTAACCGTCCATGCTTTTGCCGATAATATTCCGTTCTCATACCGCACCCAAATTCTGCATCCCGTTACAAAGCAGTTTGTCACGACCTCGCGGGAAATGCACTGCGCCTGTCCACGCACATACTGTATCAGATACATGGATACCGCATCGGAATGGGCCGCCGTACGGATGATCCGAAGTCCATAACCGTCCAGAGTGTCCGTGTCCGTCTTGATGCAGACATCCAGATACTGTCCGGCGCTGCCAAAACCCTGTCCGGCAGACTTTGCCGGATCGGCTTCCAACAGGACTTCCATATTCCGTTTGGTTTCCGTTCCCATCTCCGGTGCCGTGGTCGGCGTATAGCGGATCCTGGCCCCCTGCATTCCCTGATAGAGCCCTTCGCCCTTACTGCCGTCCCCTGTTGCACCGTAGTGCCAGGAGGCCTGCGTCTTTTCCCGGTCCCACTTTTCAAAATCACAGGTATCCGCCGGACGCTTCGCATCAAAATTCCATACACCTTTTTCGTTTCCGGCATGGCTGTAAAGAGGAAGGTTATGAAAATCTGTCCAGATCCTGTCTGTTTCCACATCTTCCGGCGAAATAGCTTTTTCATAAAAGCACTGCACTGCTTCCCCGTATTCGCTGCGATTCGTTCTGGGTCTTATCTGTGCAAAAATATAATATCCCACATCATCTCCGGTGAGGGCATAAACTTTCTCCGGCTGATCCGGTTGGGAGATTGCCGTCACGATTTTGTCCTCTACCCGAATGTTTCTACTTCGATACCAGATAATATCCGAGCAGTCATTCTCCGCTTCCGTAAAATCATAAGACAGCCGCAGCATTTTGCCTTCAAGACAGATCACCGGATTGCCCGTAAGCCTTGGTGCCGCCACTTTCCGGGGATGAATTCTGACATACGCACCGGTCTGCAATCCCTCTTTGGTCTGCGCCGTGAGTACTACTTCCGTCTCATGGTCTATATTACTGTCTTTCAGTTGCAGCAGACAGCTCCCCTCCGACACACGCTGTATTTCTATGGAGTCTGCACTGTCTCCTTCTATTTTAAAATGTATCTCACACTTCCTCTCACGCCCATCAAAGGTCAGGCATTTTCCCTTTATATTTATGGAAGATCCGCCTGCTTCCAGTTCAAAAGCCTCTGACTCCAGCAGAAGCTGTGTAGGAATATCTGTTTTTCCGGCAAAGCGGATTACTTCTCCGTTCCCCAACGGGTCCCAGTCGTCTTTCCCGCCCAGAAGATTATAGACATTGTAGATCGTTTCTCCATCCTTACGGATATAGTAGGCCTCTGCCAGCATCTTTTCGTCAATGTCCACCGTATGGGAATCCGCAACCTCCGGAGGCGTAAACCGGCCTTCCGGATATGTCACATTCGCCTGATAGCACTTCAATGCTACGGAAGGATATTTCGTCCACAAGACCGCAACTTTGGTGTCCGGCAGACCTGCGAAGCTGCTGTCGATCAGTGTGATCTGTCCTCCGACTTTTGTAAAATACTGTGCGTGAGTCTCCCCATCCTGTGGATATTTACAATGAAATGTACAGTTTAAGAATACCGCTCCCGTACCGGAAGCCTGATAGATCGGCATTCCGCTGTAAAAATCAAACTCACAGTCCAGGTACACTGCATTTCCATTCAGAGCATCGTCCGTCTGTTCAAAATGACAATGTTCATACAGGCTTCTGCCCGCGCCACATACGGGATACAGGTTCAGACGACTGACAAACCGGCAATTCTTCGCATGGAACTTATCGGCATTCGTATCCGCCAGCTGTGCCTGTGTAATGGCTTCTGTCCTCTTTTTCACAGACTGCGCAGGATCCAATGCATAATCCAGATCCACGCAGCAATAATTCCCCAGAGTCAGGTTTTCCATCTCCAATTGTTCCCCGGAAAAATGGAACAGAGTATAATTCCCCTTCGCTCCATGGTCGTTCCCCCGGTTGGCGGCAATCACCACATCCTCCGGGTTCTCCGACAGCCCCACCAATTTCAGATTTGCGCAGTTTACCTTGCATCCGTAAGGGTAAAGATCCTTCGGATCCTCCCTTACGATCACCGCCTCCGACTGCGGATCCTCCAGCCAATAGATGCCGGGAGCAATGTAGACCGTCACCGGGTGTTCCACAGTTGCTGCGTTTAGTGCTCCATCCGACAGGACTTCTCTGATGTTATTGTAAGTGTATGGATTTTTCTGTACTTCCTCGTTCGCAAGCCTGCTGTCCAGCAGGAGATGACAGGAATCGGGGTCAGGTTTTATCATAAATGTTTTCCCTTCCTCAGAATAAAATAAGTGACTGATTACTTTTTACTATAGTAAACGACCACTTATTTATCAAGAGATTAAGTTATTAATATCCTACCATAGAAGTAAAAATTATGGTGAGAAGTCATGAAGAATTGTATCATGCTATGGAAAAATGACGCTGTTGATCTTGCCATCAACAACCAGAGAAGAGCTTTTTCGGATGCGTATAATAATGAAGTGCCGGCAGAAAGTAAAATTTATATTGAACTTTCCTCCAAAAATCCACTCAGTAAATTAAGTTCCCTGGAAACCGAAGATTTAAAAAATACCCCCTGCATTCTTGTCATCAACCAGACCGGACAGCAGGCTACCGCTTGCCTTTTTCACACTTCTAATAAACCACTGCTGCCAGAATGATATATACCAGAATCGACACCATACAGTACATAGAATTGGTTGTTGATACATAGGCACTGCCCTCTTCCTTTTTCAGAAAAGTCTGCATGCTGAAAGTGGCCGGCGCCGACATATAGGAAATGATGGCAAGATTCAACAGCATATTATCTCCTATCCACAAATGCACTGCCCACAGCACTCCAATTGCCATAAGTGTCTGTAGCAGAACTCTCATCAGGATTGTCTTCAGGCATGGCCGGATCAGTTCCTTTGTCAGTTCCATGCTATATCCCACAACGATCAGAATGATTGCTGTCACGGATGTGGTAAGGATCCCTTCCACCGCCAGATATGCACCGCCGAAGGGACTGTCGATCAGACAAATCACCACCTTGGACAGTCCTGCCAGGATTCCAAGCACACTTGCAATAAATGCCGGTGTGTGGAATGCACTCATACATAGTTTCTTTGCATTGATCTTCTCTCCGTTTTCCACCTGTCCCAGCATCCCCATATAGATGCTGAATCCAAACAAAAGTCCTGCAATATCCAGTACTGCGATCTGTGAGAGATTTTCCTGCCCGCACAGGCTGGTATACAAAGGATACGCCATGAGGCCACCCTCATATACACTGACCATAAACGGCAGGTACTTGCGGTATTCTCCGTTCATAAGCGGCTTCAACAGAAATCCTACTCCGAAAGATACCACCAGCATAACGAACATAATCCCCACCAGTTTCCAGGTCTCCACACTGTAATCCGCTGTGGCCAGTGCATGAAAGATTGCCACCGGAAGCATGATATTGGTTACCAGCAGTTTCATATTATCTATTCCACTTTTGGTAAGTAACTTTAATTTTCTGCATGCCATACCGAGAACCAGCATGACAAGTACCGGCAATATAATTTCTAATATTCTCATTTGTTATCCCTTTCCGAGGTATCCTATACTTTTTTATTTATTATACTTCGATTTTCCTATCCTGTATATTATGTATCCCGGAAGTTTTGTAGAAATGTTTTAGAATTGATGCAGAAATGTTAATGCCAGAATTCGGTCTCCATTTCAGATATGCAAAAAGGCACTGTATCTCAATTTTTTTGAAATACAATGCCTTTTTTACAACACAATCTTACCCAAAGAAATTATACTTGTTAGCCTCAAAAGCTTCCATATAGGTTGCCCCATTGGAACCATACCGGTTGGATGCGCTTACCACATTTTCGGAAGCATTCTTATTGATGTGCTCACCGAGAAATCCTATTTTGGAGGCGATGCCATTCTCTCCTCCCAGTACCTTCTGTAAGGTATCCGCATCCGCATTCCGGAATACTTTCTCGTCCACGATCAGGCTTCCGTCCTTTGCCTGACTGATTCCTATACTTTCCAGTGATTCTTTACTGCCCGCTGGAATGTTTTTTAACTGTTGCTGGTAAAATTCATTCATGATTCCGCCGGTGGTCTTAAGCTGCTTCATGGTAGCATTGTACGCTTCCACCATTTTGTTCACATCACTCAGGATGTCCGTGGTGTCTCCGCTCTCTTTTGCCTTGTCGTAGATGGAATCCTTATCGCTGCCTGCAAGCTTTGACGCAGATTGGCTCAACTTCTCCGACAGATCCTCCAGCTTTGCATAATTATTTTTTCTCAGAATGTCCGTGGCACCGGTACTTGTGGTGTTCATGCTCTTCCCGATGGTTCCCAGCAGGTTCTGGGATGACTTGTTATTGATAATGTCCAAGAGCGACGTTCTCTGAATGGGAATCCCGCTTTTTGCTGCGGAATTTGCCAGCATTTGGGTTGTGATCCTCATTTTGCGACCTCCTTTGATCTGCAATTTTTTCTCTCTGTCTTCTATATCGCCGCTTTTCTTTCACCCTTAATATGTCTTGTAACGAACCGATCTTTTCATGTAACGAAACATCAAAAAATCAGCAGGCCCATCACCCGCTATATAGATACAATAATACAAGGACTAATTTTAGTCCACATTCTTCCTTTTATCCAAAATCAATGATATAATGCTAATAGTTTTATTTATACAGATAAAGGAGTCAAAACAATGGATACCCAAATTGAGCAGCTTAATCTTTCTTCTATTACCAAATTTGCATTAGCATATGCCGGAATTACTACTGTTTCCGAACTTAAGGAATATAATTATATCTCTTTAGCAAATGTTCTTCCTCGTAATTGTTCTCTCAATCCCATTATGAAAGAGCTAAACACATACGGTTACATATTTCCTCCTGAAAATGAAATTCCTATTAGCAGCATTCCTATGTCTAAACGCCTTTATAATATTCTTGATCGTAATAACATACTGTATATCTCCCAGCTAACACATTATGCACGGGAGGAAATCATGCAGTTCCGCAATCTCGGAAGTACTACATTAATTGAACTTGACGCTCTGTGCCAAAAATATCACGTAAAAATAAATTCTCTTTCCATTGTAAAGGAAAGTCTCCAACAATTTAATTTTCCTTCTAAATTATATATTTATCTCTTTAGGAACAATATCCACCACATCAATGACTTTAACGACAAAACCGTATATGACCTCTATTGTATATGTAATAAGGACTACCTCCTTACCATGAAAACATACCGTATATTAAGAAAGCATGGGAACACACCTAAAAGCTGGCATGACAAATTTCTATTTGAAATTACGTCTGAGCCAAAATCTATTACTCTTTTTAAAAAGAATAAACTTACTACCTTGTCTCAGTTTTCAAATTTAACTGAAGCGGATAAAAAAAGAATAACTCCTGCCTTGCTCAAAGATATTTTAAATTATCAGCACAAGAGCTAATTTGATTATCCTAATTTCTACATAAAAAGACAGTCAATTCCACATTATATGAAACTTGACTGTCTTTTTCATTCTCTATTTTAATAACTCATCATAAGTAGTCTCTAATACATTTTTTATTGCCCGGAGCTGCGTTGCCTGAATATGCTGGATTCCACGTTCTATCTTTACCAGAGCTTCTCTTGTAATCATTACATTCTCCAACTGCAACAATGCAACCATTTCCGTCTGCCTGATTCCTTTTTCTTTCCTTATACGCCGGATATTCTTACCAATAAATATCTCATCTTGCTTTATTTTCTGTTCCATCCATTTTCACCATGCCCATGAACCCATTTTGGTTCTTTTTGCATTATTTTATGCAATACGCATGGTGAAAAGGGACTTGTTTTAGTCCATGTCACGAAATAAGTGAAAACTTCCGCAATAAAAACTCTATTAATGTATAATGCTCTTACTTATATAAGAATATATAAAATTCCCTTGAGCTGAACCACACTTTCTAGTCCACCTCAAGGGAATCCCTTATTATTCTTCAACTTTTTTACCAAACTTATAATTACTCGGATACTCTATATTATAAATATCCTCTCCGTATGGTATGTCCAATGTATGAGATTCACTTAAAACATATTCCTTATTACCAATCTTAAAAATATCTCCAGCTTCATATTCGTCAAGCAAAATACCACCCGAAGTCAAATTCTTATATCTTGCATCATATCGTTCCTTAGACTGAATTGGACTTGTTGTTTTAGTGGCAGAATAAAATTGTGTTGCTTCCCTATCTCCCATTTTTACTGTGAAAAAGCCATTTTTTATCCCTGCATTTTCCATATATCCTCTTATTTCTTCATCTGAATAAGACAACTGAACATATACAGGGTCTTTTGTCATCATATAATTCCAAAAGCTCGCATACCTTTCCAACACCGGATCATAAGGCTCGCCACGCATAATCTCGGAAACAATAGCGCCTATCCCCTTATTATCTGTGTATAAACAATGCTCCTGTCCGTCACGGGAGACATATTTAAAATACTTATTCTTCCCAAAGTCAATGATATTATCTTCCGCTTTAATTTCATTCAAAGAAGTTCCACTGATTTTAGGTATCTGCTCCGCTGTAAAAAATGTTCCTTCGCATTCGTATATATCGCCTTGTTTTCGTACCTTAGAAATATCATTATTCATAGCAGATAATATACTGTTTGAAATCATTTTATTTCTTTTTCCTGCTGAAGCTGTATAAATTCCTGTATCATACATTGTATTTCTAACAAATAAATCTTTTTTCCTACTTTGAGTAACACTTTGCTGATTGCACATAATATTTGCCAAACTCTGTCTACGACCTAGAATTTGAAGTGAATTACTAAAAGGAAAAAAATTAACATTCATAGCATCACCCTTTCTAAAATTATTGTATAATCACAACATCATCCTCAACATATGTTGATGTAACCGGATATGCATAATACAAAGAAATAGTAGGAGTGAAAGATATATCCTTACTATAGCCATACGTTATTGACCATCTGCCTTTTAATGGCATGTTTAAAGATACTAACCCCGATTTATCCCACGTATATGTAGATAAGTTAACTGTATTATTGCTACTAAGATTTCTAACTGAAATACTATCTACCGCAGTAGTTCTTATTCCACTCATTGAAAGCATATATACTACAGCATCTTCTGGCAGAGCATCCTCAAATCGTAAATCTATAGATGATGAACTATCGCTGCCATTTGCCATGTTTACAGTAGGCATTTCCACTTTACAACTTGCAACAGAATAGGTTGGACCACCTACTAGCAATATATAGTCTGAAGATGATGATGTAATTCCTTTAATTTTTACATAATAAAATCCATCTGTTGATGCCACAAACGGATATGCTGTTGAACCAAATCCTATCTTTGTATATATTTCATCTAAAACAAGACTGCCGTTTGGATCATAAACCTCAAATTCAAAAGGATCATCGTTACAAGTAACATACTGCGTTCCGGCTGACAAATATACCTTAAACCAATCCTCGTCAGTATTACTTGTACTTCCTGTAACTACATGCTAGCTAGGACGACTACCACTGACTGCCTGTGCAGCGGTTTCATGATTTGCCATAATCGTTTCAGCGGTTTCCATAGTATTATTAGGCTCTGTTTCTCTCACACTTTCTGCATGTACAGTCATGCTTGCAGTACCAATAATAAATACAGACATTAAACAGGTTGTCAACATTTTTGCTAATTTTTTTTTGATCATAAAACCATACCTCCTAAGATTTTTGTTTTTCTCAATAATTGAGTACCTAAACTACACTTCTAACATAAACCCGATTCAAACATTTTTACAACTACCTGTGCAGAAAGTGACCTTTTATTGCAGAAAATGACACTCAAAATATAAAAATCACCCGCTGATTCCTTTCTGAAGCATCACCGCTTACACTTTTCTCAGATACTTCATGTATGCGGTGACAAAGTCATTATATTTCTGTTTTGCTAAAAATACGCTCTCACCGTTTTTCAATTCTATGTTGCTGTTGTCATACCGGGCGACCTCCTGCAGATTCACAAGAAATCCTCGATGGGAGCGGAAAAAGCGATCTCCCAGCTTCTGCTCCAGCACTTCCATTTTTTCATAAAAACAGTAGGGCTCCTTCTTTGACTTGGTGTGCAGCATAATTTTTCTGGCCTGGTTCTCGGCATAGAGGATATCATCCACAGGAATCCTGACATAGTTGCCGCCTACTTTTATAACCAACGGTTCAACATTCTTTTTACTCCGGATCTGGCAGATTGCCCTGTCCATGACTTCTGTGAACTTCTGCTCATCGATAGGCTTCAAAAGATAATGAAACGCCCCCACATCATAGCCTTCAAACACATATTCACGTAAGGCCGTCACGAAGATAATCAGTGCATCCGACCTTTCACGGATCTTTCTGGCCGTCTCCATACCGTCCGGTTCCGCCGCATTCTGCTCCCGGTTCAGGGAAATATCTAACAGGATCAGGTCAAACGCCGTCGGATCCGCCAACAGTTCTCCGCCGTCGACAAACAGTCGGATTTCCCCCTCCGTACATTTCTCTACCAGCCTTTTCAGGTATTCTCTTATGGGCTGTTCATCGTCACATATTGCTATTTTCAGCATTCGTCTTCTACTCCCCCGGATCTTATTCCATTCAAACATTTCCTTTTTTATATCGCCACTTTTCCTTTGAAATTCAATCCTATGTAACGAAATGCGATTTTTGTGTAACGAAAAAATCAGCGGGTATATAGCATCCCAAAAGCTCTCTCTTGCGGGAGAGCTTCAGACTGTAGACAAAGCTCCTTCCTGTGAGGGAGCTTTTCTTGTGTCATGACTGC
>ERZ824488.2711-NODE-2711-length-14936-cov-7.451314_pt1 | contig 14936 bp, 10 predicted proteins | sample MGYA00519936_ERZ824488 | MGnify/ENA primary metagenome ERZ824488 (study PRJEB31778, sample SAMEA3449153) | human gut metagenome | biome: human gut; feature: human-associated habitat; material: faeces | place: United Kingdom | collected 2010/2012 ... | reverse complement strand
CTCACACAGGGAACTCCCGGGGAAATCGGAGAATTTCTGAAAGAGAAGCATCATGGAATGTTTTTGTCCATGCCGGTTCCCATGCAGATCTATGCTGAGGTAGAAAGTGATTTGCCCTGCCCTCTGACAGTCAGAGATGGCAGAAACTGGATCACTCAGGTGATGCAGAAGGCACAGAGCGGCAGGCCGGAAAAAAGTAACACAAAACTACAAAAAACATCCAATGGTTTAAGAAATAAACTGCCGCACAGGTCAGAAACTTCTGTGCCGCCGGCAATTCAGGTAAAGGATGTATGGTTCCGATATGAAAAAGAGGGAAGGGATGTGGTGCAGGATCTGAATCTGGAAGTGGAACAGGGTGAATTTTATGCGCTGGTCGGTGGGAACGGAACAGGGAAAAGCACAACCTTATCTCTGATCAGCCGTGTCCGGGCACCATACCGTGGAAAGATCCTGCTAAATGGTATTGATATCCGCAGGTATACAGATACTCAGCTCTACAGAGGCTATCTGGGTGTCCTGCCGCAGAATCCCCAGAGTATGTTTATCCGAAAGACAGTCCGGGAAGATCTGTATTCCATCATCGGCGGGGCAAAAGAGAAGAAATCTCCGGAATATACAGCTTCTATGAAGAAGGCAGAAGCCATCGAAGGGATCGTAAGCCTGACCAGACTGGAAGGGCTGCTGGATCGTCATCCTTATGATCTAAGCGGAGGAGAACAGCAGCGTCTGGCACTGGCAAAAGTACTTCTTTTGCAGCCACGGCTTCTTTTGATGGATGAACCAACCAAGGGGCTGGATGCAGAGTATAAACAGGAACTGGGGGAAATCCTTAAGAAACTTCAGGAGCATGGCATTACGATCTTTATGATCTCCCATGATGTGGAATTTGTAGCAGAGTATGCAGACAGGGTTGGTCTGTTTTTCCAGGGAAATGTGGTGACCAGCAAACCGGCGGCAGAATTTTTTGCAGGAAACAGTTTCTACACTACTGCTGCAAACCGTATGGCGAGACATTACTTTCCTGATGCAGTTACCGGAAAGGAGGTGGCTGCGTGCTTGAAGGAAAGGCTTTAGACCAGTTTATGGATCGATTCTGGGGAGAAACCCGGAATGAACAGCTTTTAAAATCCGGAAAGTCCGTGGTGGAACAAAGTTCTCTGGCAGACACTTCCGAAGACGATCTGGAAGAATATGAGTTGAAAGAGGATGGCATCATTATTCAGCCTATACACAAAGGAAAGATCGAGAAGCGTACCTGGATCGGACTGGTCATGTTTCTGGCATTTGTGCCACTGGTGCTTTTTATCCTGGTACATAAGTTTCATGGCAAACATGATGTTATCATCAGCCTGTTAGTGCTTGCCTATTCCATGATTCCATTTTTTATGGTATTTGAGGGGCGGCATCCACAGGCAAGAGAGATTATGGTCATTGCTGTAATGGCCGCCCTTGGAGTGGCAGGCAGAAGCGCTTTCTTTATGATTGGAAGCTTTAAGCCTATCGCCGCTATCGTAATCCTTACCGGAGTATCCTTAGGCGGTGAGGCAGGATTCCTTTGCGCCTGTCTGATCATGATGATCTCAAATATGTTTTTCGGGCAGGGACCCTGGACTCCGTGGCAGATGTTCTCCTATGGAATGATCGGATATCTGGCTGGAATTCTTTTTCAGAAAGGGATTCTCAAAGCCAGAAAGATTGATCTGTGTATCTACGGATTCCTGAGTGTGTTTCTGATCTTTGGAGGAATTATGAACCCGGCATCTATCCTGATGGCTTATGGACGGATCACTAAGAAAAGTCTGATCGCATTTTATATCTCGGGTGCACCGGTGGATCTGGTACAGGCAACTTCTACAGTGATTTTCCTGTGGATCTTAAGCAGACCTCTGCTGGAGAAACTGGAAAGAGTAAAAAGAAAATACGGGCTGCTGCAGCGGCCCGAAAATAAGGAGGAAAATGAAAATGACAAAGAATAAGTTGTTACAGGCTGTGAAAGGCCTGACTCTGGCAGCCGGAATGGCTGTTGGAATCTTTGCACTTGGACAGACAGATGTCCTGGCAGACACTCTGACTCTGACAGTGGAAAAGAATACTATCGGACAGGGTATGATCCTGGAACCTACACAGGTAGAATTTTCCAAAGGGGAAACCTGTGCAGATGTTTTGCTGCGTGGATTAAGCGAAAATGGGATCACACCCCTTTATGACACAAATTCAAGCTATGGTTTTTATCTCAGGGGAATTGCAAACTGTGACAGTGGCAGCCTGAATACACCGGAATGTATCAAGAGAGTTCTGGCGGAAACATCTACATGGACAGGAGAACCCTATAAGCTGACAGGAAATAAATATTCTCCGGATCTGACAGAGTTTTCCTATTGTTCAGCTTCCGGCTGGACCTATACTCTTGATAATGTATTTATGGGGGTAGGCATGGGGGCAAGCCATCCTTCAGACGGAAGCGTACTTCGTGTCATGTTTGCCCTGTGTGGCGGTACGGATATCACCGGCTGTGATCCGTATAACAATAATAAACAGATTTTTGAAGCCGCAGATAAAAGCGAGCTGATCCGTATGATGGGAAAAGCCAATGCGGAGCGTTCCAGATGGTCACAGGCCAGCGGTTTCTCCGGAGCCTATGCTGAGGCAGACAGCGCACTGACTACTCTGGATGCTTCTGCAAACAGGGTTTATGAAGCAACCCAGCTGCTGAAGGCCGTTGAGGCCGGGCTTCCGGCATCACCAAAGCATATTACTTTGAATGCTTCTGAGCTTTCTCTTTCCAAAGGGGACAGCTATACCCTGACTTATACACTCCTTCCTTCTGATTCAGTGGGAACAGTAACCTGGAATTCCTCCAACAGTTCTGTTGCAAGGGTAAATGACGGAGTGGTAACAGCAGCAGGGGAGGGTTCGGCAGTTATCACTGCCAGGGTTTCCGGAAGTGTTTATGCAACCTGTAATATTTCCGTATCTTCCAGACCGGTTGACATTACAGGTATCAGCATTTCCCCGTCAAGCCTGGCGCTTTCAACAAAAAGTGGTTCCAGAACACTGGATTATACCATTTCTCCAAATGGCGCGAAACCTTCTTCCCTGAACTGGGCATCTTCAAATACTGCAGTGGCAGCTGTAGACGGAAACGGAAAGGTAACTCCTGTTGGCACAGGCTCAGCAGAGATTACCCTGACTTCTGATAATGGTACCAAGGGTACCTGTCAGGTAACGGTAACTGCCCCTGCGGAGGGGATTACTCTCAGTGATAAGACTCTGACCCTGGCAATTGACAGTGGGGCTCATGCACTGACATGGACCTTCAGCCCTCAGGGAAGTGGTGGAGAGCTGGTATGGACTTCTGACAATGTACATGTTGCAAAGGTGGATCAGAAAGGAGTTGTCACACCGCTTTCTGTAGGTGAGACAGATATCCGCGTAAAAACAGATCAGAATGTAACAGCTGTGTGCCATGTAGTGGTAAAAGGTACTGCAAAGGATCTTTTTGCAGCAGGAATGCCGACTGTGAAAGCATGCAAGGCTTCCGGAAATACAGTAATGATTACCTGGGATAAATATGATGCTGCAGATTCCTATCTGATCCTCAGACGCAGGATGGGAGAGAGCCGGTTTACACAGATTGCGGAGACAAAAGAGCTTACTTACACAGATGCCAGGACAGTAGGGGATACTCTCTATTATTACAGTGTACAGGCTGTTTCAGGCAAATGGGGCAATGCTGTGAGGAGCAGCTACGACAAGAATATCTCAGTAAAAACACAGACAACAACGCCGCAGCCGACACCGGGACAGACTGTAAAGCTCAAAACACCTGCTGTAACCGTAACAGCCGGAAAGAAACAGGCAAAGCTGAAATGGAAAAAGATAAGCAATGCCCAGGGCTATGTTGTATATCGTGCAACATCCAAAAACGGAAAATATAAAGCAGTCTCAACAATTAAAAAAGGAAGCACAGTTTCTTATACCAATAAGAAGCTTACTTCTAAGAAAACCTATTATTACAAGGTACGTGCCTACCGTGTGGTAAATGGGAAAAAGGTTTACAGTGGTTATTCTAAGGTGAAAGGCGTGAAGATTAAATAACAGTTTGAAAAGGATTATGGAAGGGGCTGTCGGGAAATAGATAGTTCTAAGAGAGGGAGGGTGTGACTCATACCGATTCACACCCTCCCCCAATTTTTTATCAAAAAAAGAAAAAAAATGGCTAACGACAACCATCTTTCTCTCCGTTACATGTTATAATTTAACTATGCTAACAACTATAGCAATCCTCTAAAATAATGCATCTTAATCCAGTCCATCAGAGTGTGAAATCCTGCGTCAGATATCTTTGCCGTGCGTCAGCACGCCTGCAGATATCTTTCTTGTCTTTCGCACTCTGCTGAACTGTCTTAAATGCATTATTTACGAGGATTACTATAATTATTATACCGACTTTTTTGAATTAGGGCAACAGAAAATTAACTTTAGTTTCTATGAATTGAGTTTACCCGACGACGATCCATTTTCTACCCTGAAAAAGGTGATGGAGGATTTAGATTTTTCTGACCTGCTGGATTCTATCGAGCTGACTTTTACCAGATATAATACATTTTTGCAGGAGAATGGTTATGGGCTAAAGTATGATATCGGGAATGCGCAGATGTTTGTGATCGAAGGAATGGATAAAGTCCGCAGTGTAATAGAAAAGAACCGAAAAAGGAAGCTGTCAAAGCATAAGAAACTCGCAAATAATACAGTTATTGAGATTGATAACTGCTCTCCGCTTGAGATCCTGAAACTGCAGGATCATGAGAAACGTAAAACACGTGCATATGCAGAAGATATTAGCAAATATTACAATATGAAGGTTGAGGTGTTTGAAGATGAGCAGTTTTATATCTGCCATGACGGACGTGAATTACGTCACATAAGAACGGAAACCAAAGAGCAGAATGGTGATACCCAGACCTTTGAAGTATACAGCTGCGCCGATTGCAGTGGATGCGAACATAAAGCACGCTGTCTGTATAAATATAATGCCGAAAAAGATACTGAAAGAAACAAGGTAATGAAGATCAATGAGCAGTGGGAAGAACTGCGTGAAAAATCCCATGCAAACATCCAAAGTGAGCGTGGAATCCTGAAACGGCAGACACGTTCGATCCAGACAGAAGGACATTTCGGTGATATCAAAGAAAACGAAAACTTTAGGCGTTTTAATTACCGTTCTGCAGATAAAGTGTACAAAGAATTCATGTTGTATGCAATCGGAAGGAATATAAATAAATACTGTCGTTTTCTCAATGAAAAATTAAAGAAGTTTGAGGGAAAAACAGTTTGATCAAAAGTGTAGCTGTAAAAATCCAGACAAGGGATTTTTGCGGCCAAAAATAAATTTCATCTTTCATAGAAAAAAGGATCCCTTGCAAGGTAGAAGGCTAACAAGCCTCGTCCTTACAGGGATCCTTTCAATTACTACTGAGGATGCCGAAATGTGGTATTAACCGACAGCCCCTTCTTTTTATGTGCAAAAAATAATTACGGAAATTGTCAGACAGACTTAAAAAAGATACGATAATATGGTAAGATAAAACAGACGATATAAACATCGGAATGTGAGGTTTATAAAATGAATGATACAGGAATCAGACCGGAAGTTATAGAAGAAATCCGAAACCTTGCGCAAAAATATGATATTGAAAAAGTAATTCTTTTTGGTTCGAGAGCAAGAGGGGATTTCAGAAGAACAAGTGATATAGATATTGCAGTCACAGGAGGAGATTTTGCAAGGTTTGCGTTAGATGTGGATGAAGAGACAAGTACTCTTCTGGAGTATGATATTGTAAATCTTGATCGTGACATGCAGGATGAATTAAGAGAATCTATAGAGAAGGAAGGGAGGATTTTGTATGAGAAAATATGAGAATTTCTGCAATGCACTGTCTAACATGAAAGATATTTATAATTATGAAGAACCATATGATAATGTAGTGATTACCGGACTCGTAGGATTGTATGAAATTTGTTTTGAGCAGTCATGGAAAATGATGAAAGAAATACTGGAGATTCATGGATATGCAGAGGGAGCAACAGGTTCACCGAAAATCATTCTGAAGACTGCCTATAAAGCAGGAATGATAAGAGATGAGGAGCAGTGGCTTCGTGCATTGCAGGCAAGAAATAATGTTACACATTCTTACAATCAGAAAATTGCGTTAGGAATTATAGCTGATGCAAAAGAAGAGTTTTATCAGATGTTTTGCGAACTAAAAACAGAGATAGAAGAAAATTGGCTGTAATAATCAGCGAAGGTATAGAAAGCGAAAGGAAGTATCCATTATGGGACAGATACACAATATTGAAAAACTGACAGATTGTAAATTTTTAAATTTGTACCATTTAAATGCAACAAGCATTCACAACACTCCTGTGTCATATTTTGTGGCATCACGTGCGAAGAGTATTAACGAATTAAAAATAAAAACAGGTAAAAATACTCCGGATGGTGTAATTATTTACAGTCTTTACGGAGAGAAAAAAGACAGGGTTGTATTGGTACGTCAGTACAGATACGCAATCGGCGGATATATCTACGAATTCCCGGCAGGTCTGGTAGAACCGAACGAAGAATTCCATGAGGGTGCAGTAAGAGAAATGTACGAGGAAACAGGACTGAAATTCACACCTCTGAAAGTAGATCCTGCATTTGAGAAACCTTATTTCACAACGGTTGGCATGACAGATGAATCCTGCGCAACTGTTTACGGATATGCGGAAGGTGAGATCAGCAAAGATGCACAGGAAGACACCGAAGAAATAGAAGTTGTACTTGCTGACAGAGAAGAAGTAAAGAGGATTCTGCGTGAAGAAAATGTAGCAATCATGTGTGCATATCAGCTTATGCATTTCCTTCAGGATGAAGAACCTTTTGCATTTTTGAAGGAAGAACTTTAACCAAATCAGGCAAGTAGCGAAGCGGATGATTTTATCTACTTGACTAAGGAGAATTAAAGGAGGATTAAAATAATGGCAAAATGGCAGAGAAGCTTTTTCCAGCCTGTGCTTCCGCTGGGGGAAGATGGACGAAGAGTTACAGGAAGTAAAGAACATATTGCACTTTCCAGAATGGCAGCAGGAGAGGGAATGGTCCTTCTGAAAAATGAGAAAAATACACTTCCGATTCGGAAAGGGACGAAAGTCGCACTCTTTGGTAAGGGTACTGTAGACTACGTAAAAGGCGGCGGAGGAAGCGGCGATGTAACTGTAGAATACATCCGTAATCTTTATGAGGGCATGAAGATTAAAGAGGATGAGGGAAAAGTAGAAGTTTTCGATAAACTTGCGAAATATTATGAGGAAGACATTCAGAAACAGTACGCAGATGGTGCAGTACCAGGTATGACAGTTGAGCCGGAGCTTCCGGATGAACTTCTGAATGAAGCGCGAGAATATACAGATACTGCAGTAATTACTATCTGTCGTTTCTCGGGCGAAGGATGGGACAGGAAATGTGAAGCAGCACAGGATGGATACGTTCTTGACGGAGAGGAAAAAAGAAACTCCGAGTTGTCAGCGAAGATTTTTGAAAACGGTGATTTCTGCCTGACAAATGCAGAGAATGCCATGGTAGAGAAAGTAAAGAAAGCATTCCCACATGTAATCGTAGTGATGAATGTTGGCGGTATCGTGGACACGAAATGGTTCAGAGACTGTGATGAGATCCAGTCAGTACTGATGGCATGGCAGGGCGGTATGGAAGGTGGTCTTGCAACAGCAGATATACTTTGTGGTGATGTTAATCCATCCGGTAAATTATCCGATACTTATGCAAAAGATCTGGAAGATTATCCATCCACAGCAAACTTCCATGAGTCTGCATTCTATGTAGATTATACAGAAGATATTTATGTAGGATACCGTTACTTTGAGACAATTCCGGGTGCAGCGGAGAGAGTAAATTATCCGTTTGGATTTGGACTTTCCTACACAGATTTCGACTGGAAGGTGACAGGTGCTTCCGAAGAAAACGGTGTGATCACAGTCCTTACAGAAGTAACCAATACTGGAAAAACAGCGGGAAAAGAAGTTATCCAGCTCTATTACGGAGCACCACAGGGTAAACTCGGAAAGCCTGCGAAAGTGCTGGGAGCATTCAAAAAGACCAGCATTCTTCAGCCGGGTGAACGCCAGATCCTTACCCTGAAAATTCCTGTGGATCAGATGGCATCCTACGATGATCTGGGTAAAGTATGCAGATCAGCCTATGTTCTGGAGGCAGGAGAATATGCGATCTATATCGGTACAAATGTAAGAGATGCAGCGAAGATTGACTTTACATATGTAGTAAAAGAAGACACAGTAACTGAGCAGTTAAGCCGGAAAGCAGCGCCATATCATCTTCAGAAACGTATGCTTGCGGACGGTTCTTATGAGGAACTTCCACAGCGTGAATATGTGGAAGAAGAAGGACTTCCGAGACAGGATAAATATGCCATCGGTCTTCCATGCCCTGATACAAGAGGACAAAAAGGAATAGACTTTCTTGATTTTCTTGATTCCAAGGGAGTTCGCTTCTCTGATGTAGCAGATGGTAAAATGACATTGGATGAGTTTATGGATATCCTGACATTGGATGACTGTATCAATCTCCTTGGCGGACAGCCAAACACAGGATGTGCCAATACATTTGGAATGGGAAATCTTCCGGAATACGGAGTCCCGAATGTGATGACTGCAGACGGACCAGCCGGACTTCGTATTCTTCCGAAATGCGGAGTGAACACAACTGCCTGGCCATGTGCCACACTTCTTGCCAGCACCTGGGATGAAGAACTGGTAGAGAAAGTTGGTAAAGCAGGAGCAGAAGAAGTAAAAGAAAATAATATCAGTATCTGGCTTACTCCTGCCTGCAACATTCACAGAAGCCCGCTCTGTGGCCGTAACTTTGAGTATTATTCTGAAGATCCGTACCTTGCAGGAAAGACAGGTGCAGCTATGGTAAGAGGCATCCAGTCTCAGCATATCGGAGCAAGTGTGAAGCATTTTGCAGCCAATAATAAGGAGACAAACCGTAAGGATTCTGATTCCAGAGTATCAGAGAGAGCACTCCGTGAGATTTATCTGAAACAGTTTGAGATCATTGTAAAAGAGGCTCATCCATATACAATTATGTCCTCCTATAACCTGATCAACGGCATCCACGCTTCAGAGAACAAAGAACTCCTGACAGGTATTCTCCGGGATGAATGGGGATTCGACGGACTGGTTACAACAGACTGGTGGACCTTCGGAGAGCACTATCGCGAAACAAAGGCAGGAAACGATATCAAGATGGCAGCAGGATATCCGGAACGCATAAAAGAAGCATATGAAAAAGGGTTTATTACTGAAGCAGAAATCCGTCTCAGCGCAAGAAGAATCCTGAATATGATTCTGAAAATTGACTGATGAGTATCAATAATATTTTATACAGGAGCAAAAAAGATAATGGATGAGCGTAAACGAAGTTTAAGAAAAGAAATAGTCAGGCTGGCACTTCCGATCGCACTTCAGCAGTTCATGACAGCCCTGGTCGGAGCATGTGATGCGATCATGCTGGGAAAGTTAAGTCAGGATGCCATGTCAGCCGTATCACTGGCTACACAGGTTACTTTTGTATTTAATCTGTTTATGTTTGCATTTATGGCAGGCGAGAATATGTTTGTGGCACAATATTATGGAAAAGGGGATTACACAGGTATTTCCCAGGTGTTCAGCCTTGTGACAAAGATTTGTGGATGTATTGCAGTAGTATTTCTGGCAGGAACCCTTTTCTTTCCGGAACAGCTCATGAGAATCCTGACAAATGAGGAAACTCTGATCGTTCTGGGAAGTGAGTATTTAAGAGTCATCGGCATTTCCTATGTGTTTTCGGGAATTGCACAGATTTTCCTGGCAATCATGAAGAACTGTGGTGCAGTAAATATGAGTACCCTGATCAATGGGGTTATGGTAATTCTCAATATCGCATTGAATGCTGTTTTCATTTTTGGCCTGTCCGGCTTCCCGAAGATGGGGATTAAAGGTGCTGCACTGGCAACCGTACTTGCAACAGTTGTGCAGTTCCTTGTGGAGTGTTGGTTATGTATTGTGCAGGATCAGAGCTGTGAAATTCAGTCTCAGAAGCTGTGAGAAAAAGTTATTTGGCCGTTTCTGGCAGAAAACAGTTCCGTTACTGATCAATAATCTTGCATGGGGAATAGGTTTTTCCATGTATTCTGTGATCATGGGACATCTGGGAACGGATGCTGTTGCCGCCAATGGAATAGCGAATATTTCCAAAAATCTTGTTGTATGCTTCTGCCTCGGACTTGGAAATGCAGGCAGTATCATAGTGGGAAACCGTCTTGGTGCAGACCGTCTGCAGGAAGCAAAAGAGGTAGGCGAGACACTTACCAAAACTGCGATTATTGCAGGAATTGTATCAGGCCTTGTCCTGATCGCCTTATCACCATTTATCACAAAAATGGTAGATCTCACCCCGACAGCCCGCGGATATCTGCAAAAAATGCTGCTGATCTCTTCCTATTACATCGCAGGAAAATCAGTAAACTGTATGACAATAGGAGGAATCTTCGCAGCAGGCGGAGACTCCAAATTTGGAATGCTGTGTGATTCTGTAACTCTGTGGTGTATCATTGTTCCTCTGGGATGCATCTGCGCATTTATCCTGAAACTGCCGGTTATGGTTGTCTACTTTGTACTCAATCTGGACGAGATCATTAAACTGCCAGTGGTCTATAAACATTATAAGAAATATAAATGGATTAAGAATCTTACATAATTTTACACGTTTCACAGGCACATATACCGGATATCCGGGACTATGTGCCTGTTTTGTTTTAATGATATTTATGCATCCGTACATAATAGCTGATGCATAAGATCACAGTGGCTCCGCTCCATGCTGCAATCTCTGCAAAGAAAATACCGTCCTGTCCGATAAAATGGGGAAGGATCAGTGCAGCACTGATACGCATGACAAATTCAGCCATACCACTTACCATAGGCATTAAGGTATCTCCCAGCCCCTGAAGTACAGATCTGTACACGTACAGGAAGTACAAAACCCAGAGCATGGCAGCCATAATAGAAAGGTATTTAAAAGCAATTGCCAATACCTGCTGTGTCTGCTGCGGTTCACCTGAGATGAAAAGTGAGAGAATATTTTTTCCAAATAAAAACATGGCAGCAGAAATGATCAGTGAGGTAAGCAGGGAAAGCAGCATACTGCTGCGGACGCCTTTTCTGATCCTGTCAATCTTTCCGGCTCCCAGATTCTGACCCACATAGGTAACGATGGCATATCCATAGGAAATAGCAGCCATTTCCAGCAGACCATAAAGCTTGTTTGTAGCTGTAAATCCTGCTACAAAAAGGAAACCGTAGCCATTGATCACATACTGGACTACCAGACCGCCCACACCGATGATGATATTCTGAAATACAACAGGAATACCAAGCTTCATCAGGCGGGCATTCATGCCGGAGGCAGGCATAAAATCTGCTCTGGTCAGATGAACGATATCAATTCTGCGTAAAATCAGGAAACAGTAAACAGCGGAGAAGCTCTGTGCAATCACAGTTGCGATTGCTGCTCCTGCCACACCCCATCCGAAGCCTGCCACAAAAAGGATGTCCAGTGAGACATTCAGCACAGATGCGATGATCATTGCGGTCAGCGGTGTTTTACTGTTTCCCATAGCCCTTAGAGCAGAGGCAAACATATTATAGGCTGCTGTGGCGGGGATTCCACAGAAAATGATGCGCAGATATAACAGAGACATTCCGATAATATTGGAAGGTGTATGCAGCCCTGTTAATACCAGCGAAGCAAATGACTGGCTGAGAATCAATACTCCGGCTGCGATGAATGCGGTCAGCCGGTAACTGTGAGCCAGAGATTTACGCAGATTTTCGAAATCCTTTGCCCCATAATACTGGGAGAGTTGAATAGAAAATCCCTGAGTGAGTCCTGTGGATATTCCTGTGACAACCCACATCAGAAAGTCAACAGCACCCAGTGCGGCAAGAGCCTCCACACCTACAACCTGGCCAACAACCATGGTATCCACCATTGTATAAAGCTGCTGACAGATATTCCCCAGCATCAGGGGAATTGCAAAAAAAATGAGCAACCGTCCCGGCGAACCGGAGGTCATATCCTGGATCTTGGTTTTCATTAGTATAAAATTTCCTTTCCGGAGCATAGTTAAAAAAGATTAAGAATGTTTTTTCAAATACACTCCAGGCTATGGCAGAATTCCGTATACCAGTTCTGGAAATTCTCATCTGTCAGATACTGTGCAAGAGCCTCTTCCCGGCTCTCTCCGTCTGCGATTGCAGCATCCATGGCATCTTTATCTGCCTTTGCCTTGTCAGCCAGGGAATAATCCAGAATCTTACGGGCACTGTAGCTATTGTCAAAAGCTCCAATTGTATAGAAACTTGTTTTATCAAAGTCTTCCATTTCCGTTGTGAAACAATCGTAAACCTTCTGGTTGACTTCTATATTATTCTCTTTGATAACGGAATCCAGTGCGTCTACGCTGTTGGCTTCTTTCAGCACCGGCATATAGGAGGATTCGCATACAAAGCGCAGGTTCTGGTTCTTCTGTGTGAACCATTTCAGGAATACACTTGCAGCATACTCATGTTCCTCATCAGACTTGGTCACTGCCATTCCGGCACCTTGCTGAACTTTTATGTTCTCGCCGCCCTCCATAACCGGAGAATCACATACGATGTAATCAATCGGATAGCTTTTATTCCCTATTTCCACGGTATCCGGGAAGTATACGGCAGAAGATGTGGAGCCTGTGTATGCAAGAATATCTCCTGTCTTCACATCATCGGAACGGAATTTTCCAAGAGATGCGAAATAGCCCTTCATATATGGTACATAGTAATTATCCCAAAGGCGGCGGATCAGATCTTCGTCTGTGTTTAAGGTCATTTTTCCATCTTTCACCTGGAAAATTTCCTTTCCCATCTGCTTCATACCAATGATAAAATAGTTGGACATGGAGTCTCTGCCGTAGAATGCTTTTCCATCATCTGGCACATCCGGGGTCTGCTCATCCGTCCACTCATAGTAGCGCTGTGCAACCTCTGTAATACCTTCTGTAGTGGCAAGTTCATCCACTGTAGTTCCAGTGGCTTCTGCAAAAGGCTCCCAGTCAGTCTTATTGATCATGGTGATCTCTGTGGATTTGGCAACCGGGAAAAGATATAAAGCGCCATCCTGGTTAAAATAGCCCTCCTGAATGTAGGAATCTACATACCTGGACAGCTCATCTTCTGTAAAATACACGGAAAGGTCTGCCAGCTTATCCTGCTGCTGTACTGCGTAAGCAGTATCAGAATAGGAAGAGAAAATATCCGGCAGTTCTTCTGCTCCTACTTCTCCGTTCAAAGAGCTGTTGACTGCTTCCTCAAGGTCGGATACGGAACCCTGACTGTAGCTCTCCACGTAGACACCCTCCTCTTTTCCAACGGAGGCGTTAAATTCCTTTACAAGGGTGTCAAACATTGCCTGCTGGGCACCGTTGTAATAATGCCAGATTGTCAGGGATACCGGGTGATCCGGATCCAGCTTCACAGATTTACCGCTTCCGTCCTTGCTGCTTCCACAACCAGCTAAAGATGCAGTCACTATTGCGATTAACATCATTGCCACACATTTTTTCTTCATATTTTTTTACTCCCGCACGGCATCTGATGCCGCAGCTTAACCAATATATACTTCTGTCTGCAACACTGTCCAAAGAACTGCTGCCATGGCAGACCAGAGCGTGTTTAAAATCCAAAATTCTCATAACAAAAAGCCCCTGCAACAGGTAAAATGCATCGCTGACTTCTACGGAATACAATATCCTTTCCGGCGTTTTTACATGTCACATGGGTAAATTTATAACACATAGGCTTATTATAGGAAATGTGAGAAAAAGAATCAATAAATATTCATGAAAAAGGACAGAAAATATTTCATTCCTGTCCTTTCAAAATATACGTTATTTCACAGTCACCTTGCACTTAACTGTTTTCTTCCCTGCTTTCACCGTAATTACGGCTGTTCCTTTTTTCTTTGCAGTAATTCTGCCCTTGGAATCCACCTTTACTACCTTGGAGGAGCTGGATTTGTAGGTGATTTTTTCTTTGCTTGTTACTGGCTTTAAAACCGGTTTCAGGGAATATTTCTGATTTTTCTTTAATTTCAGTGTTTTCGGCACACCTGTGATCTTTGTGGTTTTTACAGCGCTTTTCTGGACTTTTACGGTAACAGACTTTTCATATCCGCTGTTCAGGTATATGTGAATACGGGTTTTGCCTGTAGTCTTACCGGCGGTAATGTTACAGGTTCCATCTGAACTAACAGATACATCTGCAATACTCCAGTTATCAGTACTCCAGGTGGAAATGAAATCTCCCTTTGCAAGCCCGGTTACTTTCAGACACTTCGTCTTCTGTCCGGTCTTCAGCACAATACTGGACTGATTCAATTTCATTGTTGGCTGCAGTCTGTCCCGGGTAATTTTTGTTTCCTGCTCACCGCATGCACTGCAGGTACGTGTCTGGACTTCTTCCTCATCCACAGTTGCTTCCTGGGTTACTGCCCATGCAGAAAATTTATGTCCGGTTGCTTTTATTGTAGTTCTCTTTTCCGTATCGCAATATCTGCAGGTGTATTCATCGACTCCGTCATCTGTACAGGTTGCATCTTCATGCCATGACCTTACCCAGCTATGTCCGGTTGCTGGAATTGTCTCTTTCTTTTTGTCACCACATCTTCTGCAGGTATAAGTTTTTTCTCCGTCACTTTCACAGGAAGCATCTTCTGTTGTTTCCCCACGGTTCCAGTCATGACCAAGTGCCGGTGTTTCTTTCGTATAGTAATC
>ERZ824488.2710-NODE-2710-length-14936-cov-21.855924_pt1 | contig 14936 bp, 15 predicted proteins | sample MGYA00519936_ERZ824488 | MGnify/ENA primary metagenome ERZ824488 (study PRJEB31778, sample SAMEA3449153) | human gut metagenome | biome: human gut; feature: human-associated habitat; material: faeces | place: United Kingdom | collected 2010/2012 ... | reverse complement strand
TCAGGAGCTGCTGGCGGAGGAACGCAAGGCGGAGGAAGCGAAGGAAGCGGCGGAAGGGGAAGCGAACGAATAAGCGCATTTGCGGGCAGCGCTGCTCCTTACTCCGGGGAAGCCGGAGGGAGCGGCGCTGCTTTTGCATATGTGGGAGGCGAAGAAAACGCAGCTGAAGAGAGAACAGAGCCTGCTGTGGTACTTCTTCCATCGCCGTCAGGAGCTGCTGGCGGAGGAACGCAAGGCGGAGGAAGCGAAGGAAGCGGCGGAAAGGGAAGCGAACGAATAAGCGCGTTTGCGGGCAGCGCTGCTCCTTACTCCGGAGAGGTCGGAGGGAGCGGCGCTGCTTTTGCATATGTGGGCGGGAAAACCATTCTGTCGCGGTACTTTTTCCGGCACCGTCAGAGGCTGCCGGGTGGAGAGACGTTGGAAAGGGAAGAAAGCGAATAAGCGCGTCTATGGGCAGCGTCGCGGCATCGGCGCTGTTTTTTCGTATATAGATGAGCGGTCGAAAATGGAAAGCGCCGTTTAGCCCGGAAAGACCGGGAAAAGGCGCTTTTTCTATGGCGCGCTGGCGTTCAAGGTCTGGCGCATGATGTTGTCAAATTCTTTGGAGGTGCCGGAGGAGTCCCAGAAGAGCCCGTAGATGTCGCAGATGTTGCTCTCAATGAGAAAAGTAGAGCTGCATTTTTCAAAAACGTCCCTTTGCCGCGGCTGCAACAAAGGGACGAGAGAGCGACGTTAACCGCGGGTGACGTCCGCGATGGTCTGCACGCTGTAGAGCAGCTCGCCTTTATAGGTTGAGTAGGTGTAGACCAGACGGTACGCGCGGCCGGGCTCGACGGGGGTGGAAGCGACGAGGGTATCCGTGCGCATGCCCTTATGGAGGGTGGTTTCGGCAATCACCGCGTCGTTTTCGTCCAGAAGCTGCACGTGCAGGCGGTATTTGGTGTCGTTGACGATTTCGATATGGCCGTTCAGGCCGGATTCGTCAAACTCGATGGTGTTCACGCCGGAGAACACGCTGCCGTCGTCGGACGCGCCGCGCTTGGCGAAGATCGCGTCAAGGCTGGCCTGTGCCTTTTCCATCTTCTCGGTGGTGGCGGCCAGCGTTTCGGCGGTTTCTTCCAGACGGCTGCGAGCCTCGTCCAGCTGCTGCTCGGTGGCTTCCAGACGCGCGTGCGCTTCGGCGGCGTCGGCTTCGCTGTCGGTCAGGCGCTGCTCGAGGGAAGCGACTTCCTCTTCGCTCTTCAGAAGCTGCTCCTTCGTCTGCGCCGTTTCGGTTTCGGATTCGGCCAGACGCGCGGACTGCTCGCTCAGCTTCGCTTCGGCGGCGGTCAGGTTTTCATTCGCCTTGGCGAGCGCGTCCTCGGTTTCCTTCAGCGCCGTCTGCGCCGCGGCGAGGGCGGATTCGGTTTCGGCCAGTGTCGACTGGGCGGCGGCCAGCGCGGCGGCGTTTTCGTCAATCGCGGCGTTGGCGCGGGTCAGCTCGTCGGTCTTTTCCTTCAGCGCCTGATTGAGCGCGGCAATGTCGGTGTCCAGCGTCTTCAGCTTTTCGTCGGCGGCGGTCAGCTCGGCCTTCAGGTCGGTGAACTCCGCGCCGGTGGCTTCGGCGGCGGCCAGCGCCTGCTGAAGCGCGGTCTCGGTGGCTTCCAGCGTGGCTTCCATGTCCTTCAGGCGCTGCGCCGCGTCCTCATTGTCGGAGGTGGACTGCGCGAGCTGATCCTCAAGGCCGTTGCGGCGCTCGACGAGGGAGGCGTTGTAGGCGATCAGAATGTTGATGGTGTCCTTCGCGGAGGCCAGCGCGGCGTCCATGTCGCTGACGGCGGATTCGATCGACGCGTCGCCGCTTTCGCTGCGCGCAAGGCCGTTCACGTACAGCTTCATCAGATCCAGCGACAGGTTCAGGCTGTTTAAGTAGCTCTGGTTCAGCGCGGGATTTTCCTTCAGAGCGGAGACGGCTTCGTCCACCTTCGCGAGCTCCGCGCGCAGGGCTTCGACGTCGGTCAGCTCGGCGGGCGTGGCGACCTCGGTGAGACCCTTTTCGATGGAATCGGCGATGGCTTCAAGGCTGTGAACGGCTTCGTTCAGCTTGGTTTCCGCTTCGGTCAGATCGGCGGAGAGGCCGCCCAGCTGCTTCACGGTGTCGGCCGCGCCGGTTTCGACGGTGGACAGCGCCGTTTCGTGCTGCTTTTCGGTTTCGGCCAGCTCGGCCTTGAGCGCGGCCACGTCTTTGGTCAGCGTCTCGGCGGTTTCGCGGGCGGTCTTCAGGCTTTCTTCCAGCGCCGCGACTTTCGCGTTGGATTCGTCCAGCAGGCGGCGGCTTTCGTCGTAATTGGCCTTCAGCTCGTCGTACACCTGCTTCTGCTGCCTGGCGGCGGCGTTCAGCTCCGCGGCGGAGCGGATCATCGCTTCGTTTTCGGAGAGCTTGGCTTCGTATTCGGCCTTCACACCTGCGGCAGCGTCGAGTTTGTCCGTCAGCTCCTGCTTGTCCTTCGTGAGCTGCTCGATGGCGTCGTTCGCCACGCGGGCGTCCTCTTCCAGACGGGCGATCGCGGCGTTCTTTTCCTCCAGCGCGGCGTTCGCGGCGTCGAGGGAGGCCTGCGCGTCCTTCACAGACTGCTCGGCCGCGGTCAGCTTCTCGGCGGATTTGTCGAGCGCGTCGTTTTTCTCGGCGACGGTCTGATCCAGCGCCGCCAGCTGCTCGACGGCGTTGTCGTAGTCGGCGTTTTTCTGTTTCAGCTGTTCTTCCAGCGTCGCGCTGGACGCGCGGTTCTGCGCGCTCTGATCCTTCTCGTTATCGTACTTCACGTACAGAAGCGCGTTGCCTGCGATGGAAAGCGCAAGCAGAATGGAAAGAACAATGACGACGACCTTCTTCATCTTTGGAAATCCTCCCCGCCGGTGACGCGTGTATGGACACGCGAATCCTTCTTTTTTCAAGTATATCATAAATGCGCGGAAATTGGTATCCCTTTTTTTCATTCAAGGGAATGAAAATTTCGGATTGGCCGGAGTGCAAAGAAAATACAGAAAATCTTAGGCGAGCGGCGGACTTGACAGGAAAATGGTTCGATGATATAATTGATTATAGCATATTCGGCATAAGTGACAGGGAATATATGAATACTCTCACCTGATATACAAAAGGAGAAAAAAATGAGCACGCAGACGCAGGCTTCTCAGAAGAAAAATCCGAATCGAATCCGTCTTCGCGCCGACGATCGGGCGATGGCGATTCTGTGCTACGGCATTGTGGGTCTGTTTTCTTTTTTATGTCTGGTTCCGTTCTGGTATGTGCTTGTATATTCGTTTGAACCGTACAGCCTGTATCTGACGCGGCCGGAGCTGCCGTGGCCGATGGAGATTACGCTGGACGCGTACAAAAAGGCGCTGGCGTATCCGCTGATCTGGTCGGGCTACCGCAACACGCTGTTTCTGGCCACGGTCGGCACGCTGCTCACGATGACGATGATGGTTGTGACGGCGTATCCGCTCACCAAGCGCAATCTGAAGGGGCGCAATTTCATTCTCACGCTGTGGGTCATCACGATGTTCTTTGGCGGCGGCATGATCCCCAACTACATTCTGGTATGCCGCACGCTGAACCTGAAAAACTCGCTCTGGGCGCTGATTTTGCCGGGTCTGTGCGGCTGCTATAACCTGATTCTGATGAAGAATTACATGAACGGCCTTCCGCAGTCCATTGAAGAGGCGGCGCTGATCGACGGCGCGAGCGACGTGAAGGTGCTGATCAAAATCGTGCTGCCGCTGTGCAAGCCGATTCTGGCCACGCTGTCGCTGTTCACCATCGTGGGCTACTGGAACAGCTACTTTTCCTCGGTGCTCTACACCTATAAGCCGGAAAAATACCCGCTTCAGCGCGTGCTGCGCGAGTTCATTTCCAGCGACATGGTGGATGAGCTGAACGCGGGCGAGATAGAGGCTCAGGAAATGATTCAGCCCTTCACCGCCAAGATGGCCGTCATCATGATCGCCACGCTGCCGGTGATGTGCATTTACCCGTTTCTGCAGAAGTACTTCATGACCGGTCTGGTATTGGGAGGCGTGAAGGAGTAGCGCTTTCCCGTAAATATACCGAAATTGAAAGGAGGACCCCGAAACATGAAGAGAATCGCCGTTCTGATTCTCGCGCTCGCGCTGATGCTCACCGGCTCCGCGCTGGCCGTCTATGATCCCGCCGCGTCTACGCCCACCATGTGGGACGGCGAGGTCACCACGATCACGTTCACCTCCCGCCTGCCCAACATCGTGCTTGAAAACAACCCCGTGCTCAAGCGCGTAGAGGAAGCCGTCGGCGTTCGTCTGGAAATCAGCGTGCTGGACGCCGCGCAGTACAACTCCCTGATCGCCGTGCAGATTGCCGGCGGCGACGTGCCGGATATGTTCTATCTGTGGGACAACAGCTCCAACGAGTCCTTCCAGAAGTGGGCCGCCGAGGGTCTATTGTGGGATCTGGAGGAGCTGAAGGACAAGCTGCCCAACGCCTTCACGTGGCTCAACGAGACCGACCTCAAGTACGGCCGCGTGAGCTCTCTGGGCAACAAGCTGTACGGCCTGCCGCGCATGCAGCAGCTGACGCCGCTGGCCATTCCGTATCGCGGCGACTGGCTCGAGAAGTTTGGCATGGACGTTCCGGTAACGCCCGACGATCTGTATGAGTACGCCGTGCGCGTCTCCAAGGAAGACCCCGACGGAAACGGCGTGGACGACACGTGGGGTCTGTACATCACCCACCTGGGCGACAAGGGCGGCGGACTTCTGGATCAGAACATCCGCGAGGGCTTCGGCATTCTGCCCGAGACCGTGGCCTACAAGGTCATCCCCGCGCAGGAAGGCTTCATGGATCTGATGGACTGGTATCACAAGCTGTACGCCGACGGCGGCATCTACCCTGAGTTCTACCTCTCCACCAACGTGTACGAGGATCAGGACAAGTTCAAGGCCGGCACCGTGGGCGCGGCCTTCAAGACCACGAGCATCGACCACACGATCCATGGCCCGTCCAGCAATCTGCGTCAGGTTGATCCCAACGCCCGCGTGGTCGCCGGTTATCCGCTGCAGCCCAACGGCACGACCATTGAGGACAAGGACAACTTCTTCCACTATGTAACGCCCTCCTGCTGGGGTGTGTTCTGCATCAGCAAGAACGCCTCACCCGAGGCCGTGGACGCCGCGTGCCGCTTCCTCGACTGGGGCTGCACCGACGAAGGCGTTTACACGCTGAACTTCGGCATCGAAGGCACGTCCTTCAAGTCGTGGGATCCCGAGACCCGCCTGAAGGTCGGCTACACCAAGGAAGAGAAGGAAGAGGTGCCGGAGCGCGGCTACAACTACATTTCCTACCTGTGCGTGCAGCAGAGCTGGGCGGACTACGCCAAGCTGACCTTCTCCGGCGCGACGCCCGAGGAGGCCGCCGACTACAAGGCGCGCTACGACTTCCTGTATCGCGGCTACATCAACTATGACAACATCGACACCTATCCCGGCTACGGCGAGCTGAAGATCGCCAACGCCGAGCTGACCACCAAGCTCAACGACATGATGGTTCAGTACATCTGCGGCAACATCAGCCGCGACGAGTTCACCACGTGGCTGTACGGCGAGTATTGCCCGGCGTGGGAAAGCGTCGAGGAGATCATCGAAAACGTGCAGGGGCCCAAGGCCTGATTTTCGCACGCGCTTCCTCCGCTTCAGCGAGCGGAGGAAGCGTCCCCTGAAACATCCATGGGAGGAACGTTATGCTGGATCTGAGAACGACGAAGAACCCGCGAGGCCTGGGCGAAAGGATCGGAAACGCGCTCACGTATGTCGTGAAGATGCGCTATCTGTACCTGATGTGCATTCCGGGACTGATCTATCTTTTCATCTTTCATTACATGCCCATGTACGGCGTGATCATCGCGTTCAAGGATTTCTCCTACACAAAGGGAATCGTCGGCAGTAAATGGCTGGGCTTCTCCTACTTCGCGCGCGTGTTCAGCACGAAGGACTTCTTCGCCTGCTTTAAAAACTCCATCGTGCTGAGCCTTCTTCGGCTGGCGATCAATACGCCCATCCCGATTCTGCTGGCGCTGATGGTGAACGAAATCGGCAATATGGCCTATAAGCGCATCGCGCAGACGGTTATGTACCTTCCGCACTTCATTTCGTGGGTCGCCATCGCGGGCATCACGATCACCTTCCTCTCGGAAACCGAGGGTCTGGTCAACCTCATGATCAGGCGCGCCACAGGGCGCACCGTTCCCTTCCTCAGCTCCGCCGGTATGTTCCGCGGCCTGATCATCTCCACCAGCATCTGGAAGGAAGCCGGATGGGGAACGATTATCTACCTTGCCGCCCTGTCGGGCATTAACCCCGAGCTCTACGAAGCCGCTACCATCGACGGCGCCAACCGCTTCCAGAAGGTGTGGTATATCTCGCTGACCGGTATCGCCAGCACGATTTCCATCCTGCTGATCCTGAATATCGGCTCCATCATGAATAACGGCTTCGAGCAGATATATATGTTCCAGAATCCCCTGAATATCGCCACCAGCGAGGTCTTCGAAACCTATATTTATAAGGTAGGCCTCAAGAATACCGAATTCTCCTACTCCACGGCTGTCGGCCTGTTCAAATCCGTCGTAAACGCCGTGTTTGTCATTATCGCCAACCGCGGCGCCCGAGCCCTGGGACAGGCGACATTCTATTAAGACACCGCCGCACAATTCGGCGGCGCGTCAGGCGATGTCTTTTCCGTCCTCTGCGGCATGCAAATTCCTCGATTTACCTCCAGTAAGCCTTCGAAATTTGCATTTGCGTCGGACGAAAAATCCATTCGCCGGCCGACTACCTCATTTGTGCGGCGTTGCCTTAAAGAAACGCGGAGAGGGAGAGCGGGTAGAGAGAAAATACCTTTTATTAGGCGAGTGTGACGCGAAGCGGGAGGTTTGTGCCCTTTGCGAAGCTATTTACCCCCCCTCGAAGACAAGGAGCCTTCCGATGACCGGCGCGATTTTTCATCCCGGCAAGGTCATCGCCGCGCACAATTCGTGCCTGCGGTACGAACCATACGACCTGATGGAAAAAACCATACGGAAACGGGCGGCCTGCCGAGTGTGAGCAGGCCGCCCGCGTGGGTATAGGGGGTTATTCGTCGTGGAGCTGGGCGCGCAGGGCGGCGCGGGCGCGGGAGAGGCGGGATTTGACCGTTCCGGCGGGGACGCGGAGCATGCGGGCGATTTCGTTTATGGCGTAGCCCTCAGAGTAGTGCAGCGTCAGGCACAGTCGGAGCGGTTCGGGCAGGGTTGAGAGGGCGCGGAGAATGTCCGGGTTGGCGTCAGGCGGGCATTCCGGCTCGGGCAGCGCGTCCGACGGCATTTCCCGCGCGCGGCGGCGATACACGGCGCGGCATTCGTTGATAAGGATGCGAATGACCCACGATTGCATCGCGCGGTCGTCGCGCAGCCGTTCGCGCCGGGAAAGCGCCTTGAGCACCGTTTCCGATATGGCGTCCTCGCGGTCGAAATGACTGCGCAAAAGCGTCGCGGAAACGCGATACAGCGTGCCCTGCATTTCAACGATGCGCCGCTCAAATTCTTCCTTCGTCATGCCTGTCTCTCTTTCGTGCCTGTGTTCGTGTCGTCGTGCCGCCGTGCGTCTGGAATCGCGTTCCCGCGATTCGACGATATGCCGCTGAAGCGCTGCTCCTTACTTTCGCGCGAACGTCAGGGTGATGGGCATATCGCTGTGCGTGGTTACCCTTCCGTCCGGATTTACGGTTTCGAGGATCAGCGGAATCTCGGTCGGCTGGCTGTAGAGCATGCCGAAGATGTATTCCTCCGTGATCGTCCACGAGCCGTCAGCGTTCTGCGTAAAGCCGTCGGTAATGCCGTGGCCGGACACGAGCTCCAGCTCGCCGCCAGCGCGCATCGACCAGCCGCCCAAGCTGTCGCTCTCGCCGAACCATGCGCGGTAGGTTTCGTCCGTCAGCGTTGCGCGCAGATCTACCGTCGCGCGGCTTTCGCCGACCTCGGCGCTCAGGATCTCGAATTTCGCGCCGTCAAACTCGAAGACCGCGGGGCCGGTGTACACGAGCGTCTCTATGTCGTCCGCGCTGTCATCGGCTTTAAAGGTTACCGTGAAACGATCGGTCAGCTCGAAGCAGCCCGTAGCGGCCAGCGCGTCCGCATAGCTGAAGTCCGGCGTATCGGTCGTGCAGGCGACGGTGCCGTCCGGCTCTACGTACACGAAGCCCCTGGCGTTCAGCTCCGCAAGCCGCGCGGCATAAACGTCCCAATCCTTTTCGCGATCGATCGCCCAGAGCGCCTGCGCTTCCTCGTCGGATACGATCGTGCCGGTAAGCTTCAGGACGGCATAGCTGATGGTTACGTCCGGCCCGGTCGTTCCCGGCACGAACGCCGTGCAGAAGCTGTTCACGGGCGCGTCCTCAAGGAAGAATTCCGTGAGCTTGTATTCATACGCGCCGTTCTGGTGTGCGCCGCCGGCGGTCAGGCGTTCGAGAAGGATGTAGTAGCGGTTCCCGGGAACTTTTGAAGTGAAGGTCGCGGACAGCGCCAGCGTTTCCTCCTTTGAATTGTACAGGCATTCGTCCACGGTGTAAAGAACGTCTTCGCTTTCATAGCGGCAGTCGACGGCGCGGATGTGGCTGATGGCGGCTTCGTTCACGCGCGTCACGCCGTCCGCGTCCATCTGTGAGAACATGTCGCGCAGGGAAAAGCCGGTGGCGGCGGCCAGCGCCGTTCCGCACAGGAGCGCGGCGATCAGCGCGGCGGCGACGAGGGTAACAGTGTGCTTTCGTTTCATGGCGGTTGCCTCCCTTTCCTTGGACAGCGAGCGCCGAATGCATGCCTCCACGCCGGGGGGCGTGGTTCCAAAGGCCCGTTTCAGATCGTGTTCGTTCAAGCTCTCGCTTCCCTTCCAAATTGAACTGGTCGGCCGACCATAGGTAAGATGCGCGAAAGTGCGCGTTGGTTCACAGTTTTAGAAGGAAATTTTCATTCGGCGGCGAAAGAATAAGGGGAACCATCAAAAGCAAAGGAGCCTGTGAACCATGAAGGGTGAAAACTGCGGCTATTGCCAGGGCGGCGCGCTGCTGGCGGAATTCGGCATCAAAATCTGCGACTTAGGCGTGAGCCAGCTGATTCTGTTCAAGGAGCAGAGCCATCCGGGGCGCTGCATCGTGGCGTACAAGGATCACGTGAGCGAAATCGTAAACCTGACCGACGAGGAGCGCAGCGCCTTCTTCGCCGACGTGAACCGCGCGGCGAACGCCATCCATAAGGCGTTCCATCCCGAGAAGGTAAACTACGGCGCGTACGGCGACACCGGCTGCCACCTGCATTTCCACCTCGTGCCCAAGTACCGCGACGGATTCGAGTGGGGCGGCGTGTTCGCGATGAACCCGAAGCAGACCTACCTGACGGACGAACAGTACGCCGAAATGATCGAGAAGATCAAGAGCAACCTCTGATTCCAACTTTTGTGACAAGCGCCGCTTCCGGTATGGGGGCGGCGTTTGCTCTGTCAAGCGCGTTTTAATAGAACGGCTAATAATTTCATTCATAATCCAATAGACAGCCTCATACTCTAATGGTGAAAGGGGTTGATCACCATGTTGATTTCGGTTCAGAGTCTCCCGGAAAAGAACCTGCTGCGGCGAAAGTCCTGCCGCATGAGCGCGCTGAAGGCCTTTCTCGATTCCGGCTACGAGGTTGCGGAATTCGCGCCCGAAAACGGCGATACCATCCGCCGCGCCTATAACGGCCTTCTGATGGCCGTCCGCCGCCAGTATCCCGGCCAGATCGGCGTCTACTGGCGCGGCGGCAAAATCTACCTGAAGCGGCTCACCGCCGGGAAGAAGCGGGCGTGAATGAAGCAGTGCCCCACCCGTTTTTCTGAACGGAGTGGGGCGCGCATGCGTCAGGTGGTCTGCTTCTTTTCGAGATAGTCGCGAATCTCGCGGGCAAGCTGAGGGGCGAGGTCGACCAGACGGTCGACGGGCGTGGGACTGAAGGCGGGCAGCATGCGAACGCCGTCGGCGTTCAGGACGAGGAAGCCCATCGGGGCTACGGACACGCCCGCGCCCGCGCCGCCGCCGAATGGAAGCGCGTCGGTTCCGGGCGCGCGCAGGGTCTTGCTGCCCGCGCCGTATTCCGCGCCGCCGGAGACGAAGCCGAACGATACGCGCGAAACGGGAATGACGGTGGAGCCGTCGGGGGTCTGCACCGGATCGCCGATGACGGTGTTCACGTCCACCATGTCGCGGATGTTTTCCATCGTCGTGGACATCAGGTTTTCGATTGGCTGTTTTTCCATGCTTTAATCCTCTCTTTCATACATTCCATGAGCCACAGGCATCATGCGCCCTGACGGAATCGAATACGTTTCACGGGATTTCTCCTCAGGCGCTGGACGATTTCCGCGGTTGTACGCGGGCGCGTCCTGCCCTGGAGCGCGCCTTTAGAAGCTCGCGCGCCCACAGAGCCGCGGCGGCCAGCGCGCGCCCGAGGGGAACGGCGACGGCGGCTTCGGCTTCGACGCGCGCAGGCGCGCCGGAGAAATCCGGATGGACGCGGGAGACGATGCGCGAGCCGGGAATCGCCGCGAGAGTGTTCAGCGCGCCGACGGCCAGCGCCGTGCGCATCGCGTCGCCGGTCGAGAGCACGCCGGAGACCGAGAGAAACAGAAGCTCCGTGTGCCGCAGAAGATACTTCGCCGGGGCGAACATCGTGCGCAGCCGCGGATGGGGACGCACGCGCTTCTTCGGCTTTTTCCCAATACCCGCGGCCTTTCGCTCGGCGCGGCGAACCGCGCCCGCGGGAACGAACGCGCCGAAGCTCCAGCCGACGCCGCCCGCGCCCGCGGCCAGCGCGGCAATCAGCGGCACATTGAGCAGGTAGAAGCCGCCAGCAGCGGCCGCGCTCAGAAGGATGAACGGATTCATAAGAGAAGCGTTCCCGCGGGCGGATTAAATTATGCAAAGGCGTCGTCCGTCCGTTGCCGCAGTCTGCCGGGCGTGGTATACTTATTATAAGAATGGACGATATATTTACAAAGGGATGGATGCACGATGGATATGGTGGTCGTCGGCGTGGTTTTTCTGGACATCAAGGGCTTTCCCTTTTTCAAGTATGACGCGGTGGGCACGAATCTGGGCAATGTGCTCATGACCCACGGCGGCGTGGCGCGCAACGTGGCCGAAAACATGGCCAACTTAGGCGCGGAGGTGGAGTTTGTCACGATGCTGGACGACGATTCGCTTGGGCGCGAGGCGCGGCTGCGTCTGTGCGGCGCGGGCGTGAAGCTGACGCACGCGGTGTCCACGCCGGACAAGGGCATGGGCATGTGGCTGGCGGTGTTCAATGAGAAGGGCGATCTGGCGGGTTCCGTATCCCACATGCCGGACGCTTCGCCGATCGAGCGCCTGTTTGACGAAAAAGGCGAGGAGATCATTCGAAGCTGTCGCGGCGTCGCGCTGGAAATCGACCTTTCTGAGAAGGTTTCCGAGCGCGTGTTCGAGCTGGCGGAGCGCTTTGACAAGCCTGTGTACGCCATCGTCGCCAACATGAGCGTCATCCTGCGCAGACCCGATTTTATGGCGCGAACGGCCTGCGTGATCCTGAATGAAATCGAAGCCGGGCGGCTGTTCGGGCGGGAGATACGTGCGCTTTCGCCGGAGGAAACGCTGGAAGCCGTTTCCGAGGCCGCGTCGGCGATGGGCATTCGTTCCATCGTCGTCACGATGGGCGCGCGCGGCGCGGTGTATCTGGACGTGGAAAACGGCCTGCGCGGCGTTTGTCCCGCCGTACCCTGCCGCGTGGTGGACACCACCGGCGCGGGCGACGCGTTTTTCTCCGCCGTGGTGGAAAGTCTGGCGCGCGGCATGCGGCTGGACGACGCCGTCACCTGCGGCGCGCGGCTTGCCAGCATGACCGTGTCCACCAGCGAAAGCACCTGTCCTCATGTGGACGAGCACTTTTTCGGAATCGGAGAATAAAATAGAAAGGAAAATCCCGACATGTACGAGATCAACGTGCGAAACGACCATCCCGCTTTGTATTTTGCCGCGGATGAACTGAAGAAATACCTGCGCATGATGCTTCCGGAGGGCGGCGACATTCCCGTCGGCCGCGGAGAGGGCGGCTTCCGCGTGGGGCTTTTGGACGAGCGGAGCGACGACGACACGGTGTTCATCGAAACAGGCGAAACCGGCGGCGAGATTCTGGGCTCGAACCCGGGCGCGGCGCTGATCGCCGTGTATCGCTATCTGCGCCTGTGCGGCTGCCGCTGGCTGTTCCCGGGCGAGGACGGCGAGTGGATTCCCGTGCTGGACGCGCTGCCGCCGGTTTCATATCGCCGCACGGCGGATCACCGCTATCGCGGACAGTGCAACGAGGGCGCGGAAAGCCAGCGTGCCATGCTGGAAACCATCGATTTTTCGCCGAAGCTGGCTCTGAACAGCTACATGCTGGAATTTGACGTTCCGTTCTATTATTACGATACCTACTATTCCCATGCGCTGAACTCTTGCCGCGCGCCGGAGCCGGTTTCCATGCGCACGGTGAAGCAGTGGAAGCGGCAGTGCGAAACGGAAATCGCCCGCCGCGGGCTGCGCTTTCACGACATGGGGCACGGCTGGACAGCCGAGCCGCTGGGTCTGGACAGCCGTCAGGGCTGGCGGGCGGCCGAGAGCGCGGAGCTTCCCGAAGAGCTGCGCCCCTTCGTGGCGGAAATCAACGGGCGGCGCGAGCTGTACGGCGGCGTGGCGCTGAACACGAACATCTGCTTTTCCAACGCGGAGGGACGGCGCAGGATCGCCGAATACGTGGCCGGCTACGCGCAGAACCATCAGAACGTGAGCTTTCTGCACATCTGGCTGGCCGACGCGAACCGCAACCACTGCGAGTGCGCCCTCTGCCGGGAAAAGCGCGTGTCGGACTGGTATGTGATTCTTTTAAACGAGATCGACGAAGCGCTGACCGCGCGCGGGCTTCCGACGCGGATTGTGTTCATCGAATACTACGAAACGAACTGGGCGCCGCTGACGGAGCAGCTGAAGAATCCCGGCCGGTTCACGCTGCTGTTCGCGCCGCTTGGCCGCAGCTATCTGGAGGGCTATGACGTGCAGGCCGATCCTTCAGCCATGCAGCCCTACGACCTGAACCGCGCCGCGCCGCCGCGGGAGCTGAAGGCGTGCTTCGCGCATCTGGCCGAGTGGAAGAAGCGCTTTCCGGGCGACGCGTTCGCCTATGAATATCACTTCTGGCGCAGCCAGTACCGCGACTTCAGCGGGCTTTCGCACGCGCGCGCGATCTACAACGACATTCGCCACCTGAAGGCGCACGGCCTGAGCGGTATCATCGAGGACGGCTCGCAGCGCAGCTTCTTCCCGACGGGCTTCTGCTATTATGTGTACGGCGAGACGCTGTTCGACGCGTCCGTTTCCTTCGATTCGCTGGTGGAGGACTATTTCAGCCACGCCTTCGGAGCGGACTGGGAGCAGGTTGTCCGGTATCTGGAGGGAATCGGCGAACGCATGCCCGTCAGATATTTCAGCGGATGCATGAGCGCCGATCCGTCGCGCGGCATGATGTACAACCCCGCCATGGCGGAAACGCTGCGCACCGTGCCGGAATGGGTGGACGCGTTCCGCCCGGTAATTCAGGCGCACCTCGGGCAGGAGATGCGCGCATCGGACGTATCGTGGCGGCTGCTGCTCGCGCACGCCGACCTCGTATCCGGCTTCGCGCTTGCCGCCGCGAAGGCCGCGGACGGCGAGGACGCGTCAATGGACTTCCGCGCGCTGCGCGACGAGTTCTCCGGCCGCGAGGTCTATATGGAGCGGTACTACGATCACTTCCTCTTCTGGGTCTCGTGGTACGATATGTACCCGAGGGTTCCCGTTCGCCAGTCGACCGAAGCCCCGGCGTAAAGGAGGAAAGCACTCATGTCGCAGGTGACCAAGCGCGCGATCGAGCAGTCGCTGAAGAATCTGCTATTAAAAAAGCCGCTGACGAAGATCACGATCAACGACCTTGCGGAGGACTGCGGCATCAACCGCATGACCTTCTACTACCATTTCAAGGACATTTACGATCTGGTGGAGTGGGTCTGTCTGGAGGACGCGCGCCGGGCGCTGGAAGAGAAAAAGACCTATGACACGTGGCAGCAGGGCTTCGTGCAGATTTTCGAGGCCGTGCGCGAGAATAAGCCGTTTGTGATGAACGTGTACCGCTGCGTGCACCGCGAGCAGGCGGAAAAATACTTAAAGCCGCTGGTGGACAACCTGCTGCTGGGCGTGATCAACGAGGAAGCGGCGGGCATGACCGTGCGCGACGAGGACAAGGCGTTTATCGCGCAGGTGTATTCGTACGCGTTCGTCGGGCTGATGCTGGACTGGATCCGCGACGACATGCGCGAGGATCCCGAAACGCTGGTCAACCGGCTGGCGACGGTCATCCGCGGCGGCGTGGCGCAGGCGCTCGAACGGTTCCGGCTGTAGCGTTTTTATCATTTCCGCCGGTTTGATCAAATTTTATACACCTTCCCGTCCCGTGCTGAAAAACTGAGCACGGGGCGATTTCTGTCCATTGAGGAATTTCCGCCGCCGGGTATAATAAGCTCATCAAACAGAAACGGGAGGCAATGAATCATGTATTATTCCGCAGGCACTTATGAATCCTTCGCCCATCCGGAAAAGCCGGAAGGCGTTGACAAGAAATCGGCGTATATCATCGGCACCGGTCTGGCGGGCCTGACCGCGGCGTTCTATCTGGTGCGCGACGGTCAGATGAAGGGCGAGCACATTCACCTTCTGGAAAAGCTCGAGCTGGCGGGCGGCAGCTGCGACGGCCGCAAGGACGTGACCAAGGGCTTCTTCATGCGCGGCGGCCGCGAGATGGACAATCATTTCGAGGTCA